>JAABUZ0100004874.1_pt1 | contig 18134 bp, 16 predicted proteins | sample 5562091 | NCBI WGS metagenome assembly JAABUZ01 (sample SAMN12813069, study PRJNA571459) | rock metagenome | isolation source: Antarctica rocks | place: Antarctica: Victoria Land, Linnaeus Terrace sud | collected 2015-12-21
TGTGCCATGCGACTTCAGTCGCAGGCCGCGTCTCACAATCATGGGGCGCACCCTTGGGGTAGGTGCGTATTGCATACGCCCAGTTGCGGCATGCTATACTTTCGATGGCTACGAGGGCGAATAGCTCAGTTGGTCAGAGCGCCCGGTTTACACCCGGAAGGTCACAGGTTCGAGCCCTGTTTCGCCCATCCCCTGGCCCACCACGTCCAGGATTCGGCTCAAGCTCATCTCTCAGGGCTTCGAGGAAGAGTAAACACCCCGGTCTCCCGCGCCTGTCCCTGGTCTACTGGGGACGGGGGCCGATAGGGATGGCTTGCCCTCGTCCTGTGGAGGCGTTGCAGTCCTGCTTGTTCGTAGCGGAGCCTTTCCTCGCTGCCCGCGACGATCTGACGTGTGTGGGTATCCGCGACGTTCACAAAGTAGGCGTGGAGGTCGGGCCAGTGCGCGACCGGGATCGTCGCCGGCGTGGCGTGGGGCTCCGTGTGTAGGGTCAGGCCGAGGCGGCGGGAGACGTCGACCAGTTGGCGGCGCGTGAAGACGTGGCGCAGGCCCGGACGCCAGGCGGTGAAGCAGTGGGTTACGAAATCGCGGTAGGACTGCGCCTCTTCGTTCTCGATCAGGGGTGGGCCGCGCTTGCGCAGGCGCAGCATCACCGCCTCGACGCCCGGCGGCGGGCTGAAGTCGCGCCGGTCGAAGCGATAGGTCACGGTGAGGTCGAACCAGGGCCACAGCAGCGCCGCGACGAGCGTGCTCTGGGGACGGCCCTGGAAGCGCGCGGCGGCCTCGCGCTGCATCACAAGGTAGGCGTCGTCGGGCGGGCGCGGCGCGTCGGTCAGCCGGGCCACGATGGCGGCCGTCACGTTGAAGGGGATGTTGGCGAACACCTTGTAGGGGGCGTGTGGGAGGGCAAAGTCCAGGAAGCTTCCCTCGTGGATGGCGACGCGCGGCGCAGCGTCGAAGCGACGCAGCAGGTGGCGGACTAGGGCGGGATCGCGCTCGACCGCGACGACCTGCCCACAGCGCGCGGCCAACCGCTCCGTGATCGTCCCCGTGCCCGGCCCGATCTCGACCACGAGGTCGTCGCGGCCGATTGTCGACCCGTCGAGCAGGCGGTCGACCAGGCGCGCATCGCGCAGGAAGTTCTGAGAGTAGAGGACGCGCCCCGATCGGCCGGGGAGGTGGCCGGCGGCGCCGGGGAGGTGGTCGGCCTGATGATGGACATCAGCGCGATCATCGCGGGCCTGCTTCCCGCACCAAGTACCGGCCTGCTCGCAAGAGGGGCGCTGTGCGTGGTCGTGGCCATGGTCGTGGCCATGGTCGCGGTGGGATGTATGGTGGCGGATGGATGGCAAGGGACCGTTCCTTTCGTGTCGTGTGAGCGCAACGCACAAAAAAAGCCGCATCGCCACACTGGCGGATGCGACCGGAAGCGGAGCCCTCTTGCGAAAGGACGGTTAGACGCGCGGCATGGACAACCGGCGCCCCCCATCAGGTGTCGGAGGCAGAGCCAGCCGTCTCATTGCCCAGGCATTGGCCCCTGATAGGGGGCTCCGCTCAGGACAGGCGCAGTCGTATTGACATCATCATCCCGATGTTCCCTTGCTGGACGATAGCTATTGACGAGATCAGTGTAGCAGATACGGATGTAGAGGCTTTTCCTCGCGACGACCGTTCAATTCTTTACGCGGTCGCCAGGCCTGTCTGGGCCTTTGATGCGCTCTAACTCGCGGCGTAGCCGTACAACCTCATCCTCGACGCGTTCGCCTCCGCCAATGCAGGAACGCCTATCCCTCGCGATGGTGTATTCGTAAGAGACGCCCGGTCGGTTCGAACCGGCCGGGCGTCCCTCTCTATTGCTGGGGACGGTACGGCGGCAGGGCATGCACGTTCCCGGCCGGGATGTCGATGTGTACGAGGTCGTCGAGCAGGTCGACGACGTAGGAGGCTGGTACCAGCGCGTCGTGGCTGAAGAGGACTCCCTGGCGCACCACCAGCGCCTCGACCCCGTTCGACACGTCGTCCATCAGCACGATGTCCAGGTCGCCCGCGTGGGCGTGCGGCTCGCGCTGCCAGACCGCCGTCTCGTGGCTGAGGTGGCGCTCGGTCGGGGTGCGGTTGTCCTGCTCCGCCGTGGGCCGCCGGTAGACCCCGCCCAGCGCGCCGCTGACCTCCATGGCCACGTCCTCGGCCGCGAAGCCTGCCGAGGGCCTGAACCCCGGCTCGGGCTCCGCCACCTCGCCCAGCACATAGGGCGGCAGGGCCAGGAACTCCTCCTCGGTCAGGGCCAGGCGCACCTCTCCGCCGTCCGCGCCCGTGACCGCCGTGAAGGGCACGCGCAGGTCGCGCGGCGCCTCCCAGCCGCCCGGCTTGAGCAAGTTGCCCGACTCCAGCAGCCGGCGCCGCACCGTGATCGCCGTGACTGTCCCCGCGCCCGGCGCGTTCAGCCCGCCCTGCTCACCCACCTCGATCACTACGCGGTAGAGCGAACCCACGTCGCGCCCGTCCGCCGTCACCGCCGAGACCCCAAACTTGAGCGGCTGCTGCATCCCGTTACTCCGATCCTCTCCATCGTGTCGATCCGTCGTGCACGCGGCGCCCCGTCCTATCGTGGCGATCCATCGCGCGCGCAACGATTTGTCGTCCTGTCCAGAGTATACGGGGGACCGGGCAACACGTGCGCCCATCCGGGTCGTCGCCCTCGACGGGGCTGGAGGAGGTGTAACCCGTCCGCTCTGGCATACGTCATGCACCGTCGATGCCGCACCCCAATCGAAACACCCCCTGCCCCGCCAATAGACAGGCGATGCGCGACATAATTCGACACGTCTAGATAAGAGAAGTGACATATGCCACGGCGACCAAAGGCACAAACACTATCCCCGACAGCGAACGCGCCCGACGTGGCGCAGGTGCTGGAAACGGGCCAGGAGCAGGGCTACGTCGAGCGTGACACGCTTGCGCAACTGGCCGAGCGCGACGAGTTGGGCGACGCCGACCTGCAGCGCATCGAGGACGACCTGCTGGATCACAACATCGACATCGTCGACGACGCCGCGGACGCCCGGCAGCACGAGGACGACGACGCGCTCGAAGCCCGCCTGGACGAGTTGGACACCGCGCCCGCCGGCGTCGAGATCGACGCGACGGCGGCCTATCTGCGCGAGATCGCGTCGGTCCAACTGCTGACGCGCGAGCAGGAACTGGCCTTGGCCCAGCGCGTCGAGGCCGGCGACGAGGACGCGACGCGCCAGTTCGTGCTGGCCAACCTGCGGCTGGTCGTCAGCGTGGCCAAGAAATACAGGGGCCGCGGCCTGGGCTTCCTGGACCTCATCCAGGAGGGCAACCTGGGGTTGATGCACGCGGTCCAGAAGTACGACTATCGCCGCGGATTCCGCTTCTCCACCTACGCGGTGTGGTGGATTCGCCAATACATCACGCGCGCGCTTGCCAACAAGAGCCGCGCCATCCGCCTACCCGTGCATATGAGCGAGGCGGTGAGCAAGATGTCCGGTGTGACGCAGCGTCTCACCGTCGAGTTGGGCCGTGACCCGAGCGAGGAGGAGATCGCCGCGGCGATGGGGATGCAGCCACAGGATGTCCACCAGGCCTTGCAGGCTACCCGCGCTCCCGTCTCGCTGGAAACGCCGGTGGGCGAGGGGGAGGAGCACGCCCTGGGCGATTTCGTCGTCGACGAGGCGCCCCGGCCAGAGGAGCAGGTGGCCGAGCACCTGCTCAAAGACGAGACGGAGCGGATGCTGCACGATCTCTTGACCCCGCGCGAGCGGCTGGTGCTGCAGTTGCGCTTCGGGCTGGGCGACAGCCACGTCTACCCGCTGGAGCGGATCGGCCAGGACCTGGGGCTGACGCGGGAGCGCGTCCGCCAGATCGAGGCGCAGGCCCTCAAGAAGCTGCGCACGGCCGCGCGTGCCAACGCCTAGTACACGTTGGCGTATCTTCGGCGCTAAAGCGGCGTGGTGTCAGGGCAGCAGAACGGCCTTGATGACGCCGCTCCGTTTATCCAGCGAGACGTCGAACGCCTCCGGCGCCCGGCTGAGCGGGAAGCGATGCGTGATCAACGGCGCGGCGTCCACCTTGCCATCCACCAGCAGGTCGACGGCGATCGCAAAGTCGCGCCGCTGGCTCAGCGGGGCGGCGTAGCAGTTGGAGCCGAGCACGCGCACCTCTTTGGTGACCACCTGCCCGAGATCCAGCTCCACCGGCCCGCTGAAGGCGCCGGTCAGCGCCAGCGCGCCCAGTGGTCGGACCATCTCGAGCGCCTGTTGCGCCGCCCGCGACCGGCCCCCGACCGCCTCCACCACGAGGTCCACCTCCCCGCCCAGGTCCTCCACCAGGCGCGCTGCCGCGCCATCGTCGTCGCTGAGGCCCGTGGCCACGGCGCCGAGGCGCCGCGCCAACGCCGCCTGGTGCTCGTATTTGGCCAGGACGCCCGTACGGGCGGCTCCCATGACCCGCGCCGCCTGCAGCGCCAACAATCCGATCGTGCCGCCGCCCACGATAGCCACGCTCATACCGTAGGTCAGGCCCGCCAGGCGCAGCGCGTGGACGCCGACGGCGAGCGGCTCGGCCATGGCCCCCTCCTCCCACGGGAGATCGGGCGGCAGGCGGTGCAGGGAGCGCGCCGCGGGGACGTGGAGGTAGTCGGCGTAGCCGCCCGGAATCGACCCGCCGACGAAGCGCATGCCGGCGCAATGGTTATAGGCGCCGCCCTCGCAGTAGCGACAGTGCCCGCAACCGACGATCGGCTCGACGGCGACATGATCGCCCGCGCGGAAGCCGCTATCGTCGTCGGCCTCGAGCACCTCGCCCGCGATCTCGTGGCCGACCCAATAGGGCTGTGGGGGCCAGCCGCCACGCAGGACATGGAGATCGCTACCGCAGATGCCGCAGGCGCGCACGCGCAACAGCACGCCGCCCGGCTCGCGGCGTGGCCTCTCGACCTGTTGCAGCGCAACGCGGCCATCGTGCTCGAAGATGGCCGCCTGCATGGCCGGCGCGGTGATGGTCGTCATGAGTATCTCCTCTCGTCTCCTGCCGGCGCTATCGTTCCGGCGCCACAGCCCCCGATCCCTTGGGCGCACACCTCCAGCGGGGTCGTGTTCAGCGCAGCAACAACGCGCCGCCGTCCACGAAAATCTCCACCCCCGAGACGTGCCGGCCCAGGTCCGAGGCCAGGAACAGGCACGTGTCGGCCACGTCGATCGGTTCCCCCTGCCCCTCGTGCAGCGCCGGGCTCCCCTCCGGCAACTCGACGTTGATCCCGATGGCCTCCGTATCGCGCTGCTCGGTTCGCTCGCCAATGTTTGTCTCGATGGCGCCCGGACAGACCGCGTTGCAGCGGATGTTGTGCCGGCCCAGCTCCAGGGCGATCATCTTCATGAAGGCGACCTGCCCCGCCTTCGAGGCGCTGTAGGCGCTTGCCCCCGGGTTGGAGAACGTGCGCGTACTGTTCACGCTGCTGGTGATGATGATGACCCCGCCCCCCGCCCGCTTGAGGTGCGGCACGGCGTAGTGGACGGTCAGGTACGTTCCCTTCAGGTTGATGTCCAGGGTGCGGTCCCATTCGTCCGGTTGCAACTCCTCGATGGGGTCCACACCCCGTTGATGCCCGCGTTGGCGAAGACGATGTCGAGCGACCCGAAGCGGTCCACCGTCACGGCGATGGCCTGCTCGACGGCGTCCGGGTCGCTGACGTCGCAGTCCACGTAGAGCGCCTGACCGCCCGCGGCCTCGAGCTCGGCGCGCAGGCGCTCGCCCTCCGCGGCCTGCACGTCGGCGAGCGCCACGCGGACCCCCTCGCGCGCGAAGCGCCGCGCCGTCCCGGCGCCGATGCCGCTCGCTCCTCCGGTGATGAACGCAACTTTGTTGTCCAACATGCCCATGTCATCCTCCTTTGTTGACAGTCTTCTCCCCGCAGGCGCAGCCCGTCACGCGGACGGGCCGCGCCCCACGAGGCGACCTATGAAGCGCGCGTTGCCCGCCCTTCTTTCCTCCACCACCCGGCGCTCGCGTCCACATAGCGGGCTATGGCGTCGTCGAGGGCGGGCAGCAGCACGCCCCGCTCGCTGCTCAGGGCGCGGTACGGCGGGTATGGGACCGTCCCTATCCCCCCCGCGACCGCGGGCGCTTCTAGCATCCGAGCGTCGAGCTCCGCCCGGATCGCCGCCCGCCGGATGAGGTCGGTCCAGGTCATCGCGCCGGGAGTTGCCAGGTGCCACAGACCCCGCTCACCGTCGACGAGCAGGTCGAGGCACGCGTTCGCCAGGTCCGGGATAAACGTGGGCGAGCAGACGGCGTCGTCCGCGGCCACCACGGGCAGGCCGGCGCCGAGCGCCCGCAACGCCCGCGTGAGGCCGTCCGACGGCTCCCACGGGCCAAAGAGCGGACCCGTGCGCGCGACAAGCGCCGTCGACCCAAGGGCCAGGACATGCGCATCCGCCTCCCCTTGCCCATGCCCCTCCGCGGCCGGCGACGCCACGCCGTCGCTCTCGACATAGGGGGTCTGACGCGCGCCGTCGAAGACCAGATCCGACGAGAACGTGAGCAGCGGCAGACACCGCGCGCCGCAGACGGCGAGGACGGCCGGGCTCGCGCCGCGGGGACGCCGGCCGGCGAGAGGCGACCCTGCCCTCCCGTCCGGCCCGTCGCAGTCGGCATGCACGACGCACCAGGGATTGTGCTCGTCCAGGGCGCCGCGCAGGGCGGCGAGTTCGCCGTCGCCGTGCCGGTCGCGCGCCAGCAGGCGGTAGGTCAGGCCGCGCAGGTCGCACAATCGCGCGAACGCCGCGGCAAGCGAACAGCCCGCTCCCACGATCAGGATGGGCCGCGCGGCATCCCCGCGGGCATGGCGCTCGGGAGTGAGGGAGAGGGCGAGCGTGCCGGTCGGTGGGTTCGCCGGCGGGGCGGACACGTCGACCGGCGCATAGAAAAAGCGGTCCGGGCGGCGCCACCAGCCGGGCGCGGCCAGCACGGGGTGGTCGACGGCGCGGCCGGCCGCCAGCGCCGCCACCGTCGTGGCGAGCGCGGTGGGACGCGGCCGCAGCGCGCGCAGGTCGAAGACGCCCGGCTCGTAGTGGCCGCGCTGCCGCGTCAGCAGGCTGTCCCAGTCGTACAGGCCGAGCAGGGCCCAGGCGGTCACCGCCCGCACGTCGGCCCCCGCGCCGCGCAGGGCCTGGGCGGCGTCCCAGAACTCGACCAGCCAGCGCACCTGCTCCTCGCGGGTCGAGCCGTTGTGCACCTCGGTGACCGCGAGGGGCAGCCGGTACCGCTCCCACGCCTCGGCGAGCAAGCCGAGAGGTCTGGCCATGCCCGTGGCCACCACGCGGACTGCTTCCACATCCACGTGCCCGTGTGAGCCATGGAGATGCGTTGGGTAGCGATCAAGACGGTCGTCCAGGAAGCGCTCGCTTGTCAGGTAGTGGTCGATGCCCATGATGTCGGGCGGGCACTGGTTGGCGCGGAACCAGTCCAGCTCGCCGGCCGTAGCCCCGGCCTGGCGCAGGTAGTCCCACAGGGCGTGGCCAGGGGTGACGCGCCCAGACAGCAGGTCGAAGGTGAGCCAGCGGCGCTCGTTGTCGAACGCGGCGCGCGCGGCGAGGCCCGGCGTGCTGTAGGTCTTGCCCAGGTCGTCGTTTTGCACCAACTGGGCGCGAGGGTTGACCCGGCGGATGGCCCGCATCGAGAGCACGACGGCGCGGCACTGCGTCAGCAGGGCACGCACAAACGTGCGGTCGGCGCGGCCATGCGGGTGCCACACGCCGTACAGGCCACAGAAGCGCGCCGTCGTCAGCGGCTCGTTGATAGGGGTGTAGGCGTCGATCCAGGGATAGCGCGCGGCCACCGCGCCCGCGAACCGCGCCAGGCCCGTGGCGAACGAGGGGTCGACGACGCTGGTGTGACGGGGACCGTTGCCGTGATGGCAGAGGCCGACGATGGGGCGAATACCCAGCGCGCGCAGCCGGCCCAGCCGCTCGTCCGCCCAGGCCCAATCGGCGCGCGCGACGCCGTCGGGGGCGGTGCGCTCCCACAGGACCGGATAGCGGACTGCCTGCACGCCCAGATCCGCCAATAGATCGAGGTCGCCTGGCCGCCCGACATGGCCGGTGCGCTCAAGTTGGTCCGTATAGGTGTCGCCGATGCGGGCCACGGTGCATTCGATCCCCGCCCACATCTCTAACGGAGCCACGCCCTGCCCCGCATCAGCCATGGCCGTTTGCCCTCCGGACGGGGCGGGGCGCGCGGGCCGTGTCCGTCGCGCCGCTGCCCGCTGAGTCCTGCCGCGCCCCGTTGCCGGTCACTGTCACTGTCTCCCTCCCATGCGTTCCCTTCATGGTGCGCGCGGGATTGACCTCATGCGCGCCCACGATGCGGTCATAGGTTGCCAGCGCCTGCGCCACGACCTGATCCATATTGTAGTACTTGTACGTCGCCAGCCGCCCCACGAAATGCACGCCCGGCGTCTCGTCGGCCAAGGCCTTGTACTTCTTGTAGAGCTCGGCGTTCTCGGGGCGCGGCACGGGGTAGTAGGGGTCGCCGTCGGCGCGCGGGTACTCGTAGACCAGCGTGGTGCGGGCGTGCTCCTGACCGGTCAGGTACTTGAACTCGGTGACGCGGGTGTAGGCGTAGTCGTTGGGATAGTTGATCACCGGGTACGGCTGGTAGACGGGGGCGTCGACCGTCTCGAAGCGGAACTCGAGCGACCGATAGGGCAGCTTGCCGTAGCGGCAGTCGAAGTACTCGTCGACTGGGCCGGTATAGATCATCTCGCGGTAGGGCATGATACTCTCCACCTCGCGGTAGTCGGTGTTGAGCATGATCTTGATGTTGGGGTGGTCCAGCATGCGCTCGAACAGGCGCGTGTACCCATTCAGGGGCATGGCCTGGTAGGTGTCCGTGAAATAGCGGTCATCGCGGTTGGTGCGCGTGGGCACTCGCGCCGTCACGGCGGCGTCGAGCTCGGACGGGTCCAGGCCCCACTGCTTGCGGGTGTAGCCGCGGAAGAACTTTTCGTAGAGCTCGCGCCCCACCCGGCTTACCACCACGTCCTCGCTGGTCCGCACCTGGGCCACGGGTTCGGCCACGGAGGCGAAGAACTCGTCGAGCTGGAACGAGGTGAGGTTGAGCCCGTACAGTCCATTGATAGTGTCGAGGTTGATCGGCATGGGCGCCAGCTGGCCGTCGACGCTGGCGCGTACGCGGTGCTGGTAAGGCCGCCACTGGGTGAATTGCGAGAGGTAGTCGAAGACCCGCGCCGCGTTGGTGTGAAAGATGTGCGGGCCGTACTTATGCACGAGCAGCCCGGCGGCGTCGTGGTGGTCGTAGGCGTTGCCGCCGATGTGGTTGCGCCTGTCGCAGATGAGCACGCGCTTGCCGGCCTGGCTGGCCAGCCGCTCGGCGAGGACGCTGCCCGCGAAGCCCGCCCCCACGATCAGATAGTCGAACGGGGGGCATGGCCCGCGGCGGTGGCCGTTGTGATCGGGGTGGTCAGGGCGACCGGGGCGGCCGGAGCCCGGCGCGGTGTCCGGTCCCGCCGACGCCCGTACCGTGGCCCTTGCGCCATCCGCGGCGGCATGGGAACCGGTATCAACCTCCGGCGCGGCCTCGTGCTCCGACGCGCGAGACACGGGGTGTGCCGCCACCACGGCGTCGATCAGCCGGCTCATGCGCTGCCACGTCCGGTCCCAGGACATCGTTTCCAGGACGGCGTCCACCGCCTCGTGCCGCGCCGCCGCGTCCTCGCGCCGCGCGGCCTCGATCGCCGCCACGAACGCGTCCGGCCCTTCGGCGATGTGCGTCACGCCCCACTCCCCGTAGGGGGAGATGACGTCGCGGATGCCCGTCGAGACCACCGGTTTGCCCCCCGCGAGGTATTCGGGGGTTTTGGTAGGGCTGATGTAGCGGGTCGCATCGTTGTGCGCGAAGGGAATCAAGGCCACGTCCCACCCGGCGAGATAGTCCGGCAGGCTGGCGTAACTCTTGGGGCCGAGATAGTGGATGTTCGGGCGTTGCGGCAGCGCGGCGGGGTCGATCTTGACCACGGGCCCCACCAGGACGAGCTGCCAATCCGGCCGCCGGTCGGCGATCCCGGCCACGAGGTCGAGATCCATCCGCTCGTCGATGACGCCGTAGTAGCCGAGGCGCGGGCGCGGTAGCGATGCCTGGTCGGAGGGCTCGGGGAGCGCCTGCCGCGCTTGGGCGAAGTGCGCCTGGTCGACCGAGCTGGGGAAAAGGTACACCTGGGGATGCTGCGGGCGCTTGGCCTCGTAGAGGCTACGGCCGCCCGTGAACACCAGGTCGGCGCGGGCGAACAGCGTCGCCTCGCGCTCCCTTAAGGCCGGCGGCGCCGCGGCAAAGGCGGAGAGTTCATCCATGCAGTCGTAGACCGTGGCCACCGGCCGCAGGTGGCTCGTGAAGGCCAGGGCCATCGGCGTGTAGTACCACAGGACGTAGTCGCGGATCTCGCGCGCGGCGAACAGGGCGTCGACCAGGCGCCGCTGGACGGCGTCGGCCTCTTGCTCCGACAGGCCCGCGGGTAGGTGGGGGACCACGACGGACACGTTGTGCCCGCGCGCAGTGACGTCGAGGCGGGCCGGGCCGCTATCGCCGCTATCGCCGCTATCGACGACAGGTTCCTCGACGAAAAAGACGCGGTGCTCCCGCGCGAAACGGCTGAGCAGGTGCTGCGGGCGCTGGTAGACGAAGTCCCAGCGCAGATGGGAGAGGCAGACGAGATCGAAGGTCTCGGGTTGCACAGACATTCGTGCTCCTTAGTGCAGTGCTCGCCGCGCCGTGCGGGCGGGCAGACCGATAGAGAGGGGGGGCGGGTGGTCGAGGGGGCGAGGTAATCGGGCGTCGTGCCGCCCACGAGCAACCGGCCGGGTGGAGGCTGTCGCGTCGGCGGAGCGGGATATCGGCGCCGAGCGGGCGCGGCTCGGGTTCGCTATACGTCCCTGTGGCGCGCGTCGTAGACGTTCCGCCGCCCATCGAGCGGCCCCCCCGGCCCCAACTGGCCCGCGAACTCGGGGGCTATCCGTTGCAGGATGCATGCCCGCAAGAGCTCCAGGTCCGCCCCCGACACGTTGAACCAACTGGTCCCCTCCTTGTCGTTTGTCGTGGGGTTGAAGTAGGAGAGGCGGACGGTGGCGTAGACGACGCCATGGTCCGAGACGAACTTGATATCCGAGACGTGCGCCAGGTTGATGGCGCGGTGACCGCTCAGCACGATCCATTCGGTCGTCCCTCCGCCCTTTGCCTCGCGCGAGAGGTCATTGCTCCTTTCGGCTTGCCCGGTCAGGTCGGTCACGCCGGTCAGGTCGGCCACGCCGGTCATGTTGGCCACGCCCGTTATGCCGGTCATCTCCGTGATTCCGGTTGCCCTGGTCATCTTTCCACCTTCATCTATCCATCTATCCGTGTCAGGCGCCGCCACAGAGATATCCCCCACCCGCCCCCTGGATGTCGCGCGCTGTCTGGTGTCGGACCCAAGGCGATAGGGCTGGACGAGTCCTCGTCGCTCTCGTCTCCCATCGCGGCCCCGCCGGCTTCCTCGCGAGTCCACCAGCGCAGGGGCGTGATGATGGGAGCGGGGAGACGATCCGCCATGGACCAGGGGACCGCGGCGGGCTGCCCGCGGGCCACCGCGCGATGCCGGCCGATCGGCGCGTTCCAGTAGGCGACAGCCCGATACAGGTCCGCGAGGTCGAATGGCGTAGACAGATGCCTCTGGATCGGAGGCAGCGGGCTAGCGGGAGATGCGGACCCATCCGACAGGGCAATGAGCGGGATGCGCGCTGTCGTCGGGTCCGTGCGCAGGCGCCAGATGATCGCCGCGACATTCGCGTCCCACTCCGCGGGATCGTCCCGGCGCGTCGGGAGATCGAGGAGGATGATGTTCGGGCGCCGCGCCCGCGCGAGTCCCGGTACGGCGTCGTCGGCCGGGACCGCGGCCACGTGGTACCCCTCGACTTCCAACGCGGTAGTGAGAAAGGCGCGCATCGCCGCGTCGTCATGGACGACCAACACCGTCCCTACGGTTGCGGTCATAACGATGAAGTCCTTGTCTAGGGAGCACTATCGCCAGCTTTTACGCCACTTGCCTGTCCATCGGTCGGCCGATGCAGGATACGGGGAAGGTCTCACGGATCGCCTCAGACCTACCCGCACTTGTTACTGTACCGCGCGTCGTGCGCGGTACAGTGACGAAACAGCGCCGTAAGGTGACAATTTAAGCAGACAGGGTGCGATGTATGACAATGCCAGGCGTCGACGCCATGGTCCCGTCTGGCGCGTCCTATGCCTCCTCCCACCGCCCTTGACAACTATACCGTCTAGACGGTATAGTAGCGACATGGAGACAACGACGGTGCGGACGGCGCGGACGATCATCGACGCCGCGAACAGGATTGTGCGCAGGGACGGCGTGGCCCGCCTCACGCTCGACGCGGTGGCGCGTGAGGCGGGCCTTAGCAAGGGCGGCCTGCTCTACCACTTCCCGAGCAAGAACGCCCTCATCGCCGGCATGACGGCGGCGTTGCTGGAGGATTTCGAAGGCGAGGTGCGGCGCAGGAGCGGCGCGGACGACCAGAGGACGGGGCGCTGGCTGCGCGCGTACGTGCTGGCCACGGCCGACGACGAGCTGCGGCCGGACGACGAGACGGCCGCCCTGATCGCGGCCGTCGCCACGAGTCCCGAGCTCATGGCGCCGCTGCAGCGGCGCTATGAGCTGTGGCAACAACAGGTCGAAGCGGACGGGCTGCCGCCGGCTATGGCCACGTTGGTCCGTCTGGCCGCCGATGGCCTATGGCTGGCCGACTTGCTGGGGCTTGCCCCTCCGGCCAGTGACCTGCGCGCCGAGGTGGTCGCGGCCATGCTCGCGCTGACGCGCGCGGATCGAGATGGGGTAGACCCCGAGAGACGGGGGCGACAAGAGGGAAAGGAGCGCACCAAGCCATGAGCCCTATCAGTTGGTTCTACCTTGTCGTGGCCATCGTGTTCGAGACGGCGGGCACCACGGCGCTCAAGCTATCGGAGGGATTCACAAGGCTCGTGCCCTCCCTGCTGATGGTCCTGTGCTACGCGCTCAGTTTCAGCGTGTTTGCGCTGGCCCTCAAGCGGATCGACGTGGGCGTCGGCTACGCTATCTGGGCCGGGCTTGGCACGGCGCTGATCGCGGCCATTGGCGTGGTCGTCTTCAAGGAGCACCTGTCCGCGATGAAACTGCTCTCACTGGCCCTCATCATCGGCGGCGTGGTCGGCCTGAACGTCAGCGGCGCCCATTAGACGAACGTTCCGCTGGCTAGCGTCGTTTGTCAGCAAGGTGAAATCCTGCGCCCGTCGAGCAACAGATCATGTGACAAAAGGGCGCATGTGCGGTATACTCGGGGCGGAACATTGCCGAGTGCAGAGCTTATTCTGTGCCCGGTCTCACCTCGAACCCAGTTGCCCACTCATGGTTCGAGAAAAACGAGAGGCCCGCACCCTGCCAGGGGTACAGGCCTCTCTCCCTCTCTGGGGCGTCACCCCCATGAGGTCCGACCGGCTAACGCACGGAGCTAGCCGAGCAGCTTGGTGATAACCGCGAGCAGCGCGCCCACGGCGTGCCACTCCAGCACCACCACGGCGATCACCAGGATGACCACCGCCGCGATACGGACCGCCTCCATCGTTCCCTCCGGAGTCGTGGAACATTGCCGAGCCCCGACAAGGCCCGGGCGGGAGCCGCGGGTTGCCCCTCCGCAGCCGTGCAACGCCCGCCAGACCAAAGTATAGGGCGTGTGTGATCCCAGGGTACGCTATCCCCACCCCTCATGCAATCCGCGTACAAAACAACGACTGACAGACTGCTAGCGCCTGCGGACGGCCACCCACCACTCGCCGCTCAGAATCAGCAGGGCCACGGCGGCCACGAACGGGGCCAGCTCGAAGGGTACCTCGGCCTTGCCCGTAGTAGCCACGGGCGCCGCGCCGCCGGATGACGCCGACGCCTGCTGCGTGGCCGCTGGCGCGGGGAAGGGATTGACGGCAAAGAGGCCGCGCCGCGTGCCGCCCGGCGTCTGCTGCTCCACCACGTAGAGGCCGGGTTGGTCGGCGCCCACGAACGGCTGCCCTGGCGCGGCGGCTACGCGCGCGCCGTCCGGCTCGACGATGGAGACGGACGACGCGCACGGCGCCGCGTTAAGCGTCACGGGATCGCCCGGGCGATAGACGCCGACCAGGCCGGTGGAGGGCGGCGCCAGGTAATCGAGCAGATGGCCCACCAGGATGGGGAAGCCGGGCTGCAGCACCCACGTGGTATTGAACAAGGAGAAGCCCAGCGCCGCCTCGCGCCGGGGACCGTTCTGACCCGCGACGATCACCGGCGCGCCACCCGCTCCGGGCGCCGTCCCGCGCGACCGCACCACCGCGTAGCCCCACGCGGGCGTGCTCAGAGGATTGGCATAGTCGATCGGCGCCGCGTCCACGCCGGCGCCGGCCAGCAGGCCAAACGGGTCGTCGCCGGCCTGCAGCCCGGTCACGGCGACGGGCGCGGAGACGGCCAGTCCCACGGGTGAGCGCCGCTCGGTCGGAGGCGCCACGGCTAGGACCGACGCTGCAGGCAGGGTGGATGGCAGGTAGGAGTCGAAGGCCACCAGGTCGGCGCAGCGCGCCGCGGACGCGGTGTAGGCGTCGGGGGCGACGGTCTCGACGCGCACGCCGGGCGCCAGCGAGAGAGCCAGCCGCAGGAACTCGTTGCCCGGCGTCACCAGCAGCACGCGCCGCGGCCCCACCGTGGGCACGACCGCCCAGGCGCGGTCGTCCGCCGCGAGGTCGTCGATGGCGCCGCCATCGGCGGCTTGTAGGCTCGCGCGCACGGCCACCGTGCCGACCGGCAGCCGCGTGCGCGTCAGCACCCGCGACGCGCCCGGCGCCAGGCCGAGCGGGCGCAGGTCGACCTGCGCCCGCCAACTCAGGTTGGCGGAATTGCCAGGGTCGCCCGTGGCCGCGTCGAGCGCGAGGTCCCCGGCGACGTAGCGTTGCCCCAGGTTGGCCACGCGCGTCAGCACCGTGACCGTCCCGTCGGGGTCGCGCGAGGCGGCGAAGGCCACGATGCCGAGGTCGCGCAGGCCGGCGCCGAGCGTGACCTGATGGGTTTCGACCTGCACTCCGGGCAGGAGTGGCGGCGCCGTCGTGGGGTCGCCGGCGGCGGTATAGACGAACAGGCTGGCGTGCTTGCCGCCGCGCGCCAGCGCCATGGCCACGTTGAGCGTGGCGGTGGGATCGGGCGCCTCGTAGGTCGTCGCGGCGCGGTCCAGGGCCGCGTGCAGCGCGCCATGGTCGCCGCTCTGGGCGATGAGGACGTGGGGCTGGCGCGCCATCAGCACAATGCTCATCACGTTATCGGGGGGCAGGCCGTCGATCAGGGCGCCGATGCGCGCCCTGGCCGCGGCGAAGCGGCTGGGGGCGACATCGGTCGCGCCCATCAGGCTCGACGCGTCGAGCACGGCCACCACGTCGCCCTGCGCCGCCGCCGCGCGCAGCACGAAGGGCCGCGCCAGGGCCAGCACGAGCGCCGCCACGGCCAGCAGTTGCAGCAGCAAGAGCAGGTTGGGGCGCAGCCGCTGCCAGGGCGCGTTGGCCTGCACGTCGTGCAGCGCCTGCTCCCACAGGAAGGTGCTCGGTACGACGCGGGGCGGGCGGCGCATCTTGAGGATGTAGAGGGCCACAATGGGGATAGCCACGGCCGCGAGGGCCAGGGCGCCCGGCGCCAGCAGATTCATGCCACCCCCCCCTCGCGCCGCGCTCGTCGCGGCGCGTCCACGCTCATGCTCACGCTCACGCCACCACCCCCTCGCGCCGCAGCAGGCGCAGCACCACGTCCTCCAGGCGCGTCGCGCTGGACACCTGCACAAAGAGAATGCCGCGCGAGGCGCAGAAGTTTGCCACTTCGGCGGTATAGGCGGCCAGGCGGGCGTGGTAGGCCTTGAGCGCCGCCGCGGTCACCGTGACCTCGCGCCGCTGGCCCGTTTCCTCGTCGATCAGCGCCACGTCGCCGCGCACCCGCGGCGCCAGTTCCTCGGGGGCCAGCACCTGCACCAGGGTCACGTCCTGGCGCAGCGCCCGCAGCGCGGTCAGGCCGGCGCGCCAGTCCGACGTTGTCAGCAAGTCGGACAGCACGATGCTGATACCGGGGCCGCGCGTGTGCGGCGCGTAACCCCGCAGGGCGCGCGCCAGATCGGTCCCGCCCTGGAAGGGCTGCTCCTGCAGGAAGCGCCACACCCGCCCGGCCGCGACGCGCCCGGCCACGGGCGGCAGGTAGCGGTCGAAGCCCTCGCGGCAGACGCCCACGGCGACGCGGTCGTAGTTGGAGAGGCCGATGTAGGCCAGGGCGGTGGCCAGGCGGCGCGCGAAGTCGCCCTTGGCGGGCGTGCCGCCGGCCATGGAGCGCGAGCAGTCCATGAACAGACTGACGGTGGCGTTCTCCTCGGCCACGTAAACGCGCAGGAACAGCTTGCCCAGACGGGCGTAGGCGTTCCAGTCGACGCGGCGGAAGTCGTCGCCGGGGGCATAGGTGCGGAAGTCGGCGAACTCGACCGACTCCCCCGTCGTCGGCGCGCGGCGCAGCCCCGCGCCGGTCCCCGGCAAGGCACGCTTGCTGACCAGCGAGAGCAACTCCAGGCGCTGCAGGAACGCCGAGTCGAACGGCAGTGTCGCGGATGCGGATGTCGTCGCGGCCATGGCGTGCGTCGCCCTCGCCTTCTTCCCTATGCTACTACGACCGTTGCCAATATGGAGCATCCAGTGGCCGCCGCGTTCCCGTCGCGCGCCCCCGTACCCACAGGGTGACGCGTTGGTGGCATCCCGTCAACCATGGCGAGAGCGTCCCCCGGGTTTTCGCTGCGGGTCGTCCCGGCGGCTCGGCGCGTCTTCGTCCCCCGATAGTCGGAACCCCTCGACGGTGCGCGCGATGAGGCGCCGTGTGTCGGCCGTGACATCGCCGTCGGTCACCACGATAAAGTCGATGTCGCTGCGGCGCGGATCGAAATCCCCCAGGGCAAGGGACCCCGTGAGATACATGCCGCGGAAGAGGGGTCCCAGCGCCGTTTGCGCCCCGACATGGAAATAGTGCAGCGCGGCATCGACCTCGGGATACGGCGTCGGGCGCGGACGTGTCTCCTCCCCGTTCACCTCGCTAGCCACGACTCACCGCCGCTGGCCTGACGAAGCGGCCCGTGCCTGGCCCGGCCACGACCTGCCCATCATCGTAGACGACGATGCCGCCGACGATGGTGGTCTCGACGGTCCCCTGGTAGGCGCGTCCCTGGTAGGGGCTCCAGCCGGAGACCGATTGGTGCGCGGCGGCATCGACCACGCCGTGGCCCGCCGGGTCGTAGGCCACAAGGTCGCCGTCCGCGCCGAGGGCAAGGCGTCCTTTGCGCGGGTACAGGCCGTAGCAGCGCGCCGGCCCCGCCGTCACAAGGTCGACGGCTGTCTGGAGGGCAACGCCGCGCCGGCGCGCCTCGTCGAGCAGCAGCGGCAGCAGCACCTCGACCCCCGGCGCGCCGGACGGCGCGTCGAACAGGTCGTCGCGCCTCTTGGACGCGGCCGGCCACGGCGCGTGGTCGCTGGTGATGGCCTGCAGGCGGCCCGTCTCGACGGCGGCCCACAGCGCCTCGACCTCCCGGCGTGAGCGCAGCGGCGGGTTGATCTTGGCGTGGGCGCCCAGGTGGAGCGCGTCGTCCTCGGCGAAGAGCAGGTAGTGCAGGCAGGTCTCGCCGGTGGCCCCATCGCCGTCGGCCCGCGCCCGCGCAAGCAGGTCGACGCCGCGGCCAATGCTGATGTGCGCCACGTGCAGGTGGACCCCCGCCCAGTGCGCCAACTCCAGCGCGCGGCCGATGGCCTCGGCCTCGGCCACGGGCGGGCGCGTGGACCCATGCGCCGCCAGATCGCCGGGGACGCCCCCGGCGCGCCGCCGCGCGGTCAGCGCATCGACGATAAACTGGTTCTCGGCATGGACCGTGGCGGTCAGGCCGGTGCGGGCGATGGCGCGGAAGACCTCGAACAGGCGGTCGTCGGGCAGGCGCGGGAAGCGGACGGGGTGCGCCTCCATGGTGGAGAGCTTGAAGGCGCAGGCGCCCGCC
>JAABUZ0100004875.1_pt1 | contig 18133 bp, 15 predicted proteins | sample 5562091 | NCBI WGS metagenome assembly JAABUZ01 (sample SAMN12813069, study PRJNA571459) | rock metagenome | isolation source: Antarctica rocks | place: Antarctica: Victoria Land, Linnaeus Terrace sud | collected 2015-12-21
GACAGAGGATTGGTCGACCGAACGCCGGTATATGGACGCCGATCTACTCGCGCCGCTGGTTACCGAAACGTTGACCGCTTCAGTACCTAAGCGTTGACGAAATTACACTCGTCCGTGGACGCAGCCTAGAATCACCGTCGCACTCTCGCTGCTGGCCGTGTTCTTCGGGACTGTCGGCATCGTGTTGATCGGACGGTACATGGCCCGGCGCGATCGAATGGAGTTGGCTTCGACGAAGCTCGAACGCGAAGCGCTGTCGGCCGAACTGCAGCGCGTCACCGCCGAACGTGCGCTACGGCTGCAAGAAGCGCAGTTCAAAACGGTCTTCGACAATACGAACCTGGGAATCGCCATCTTCGACGAACGCGGCACGCTGGTCGACCATAATGCCGCTGTCGACCGCATCATCGGTAGCACCGCCGCAGCCTTTTTGAGGCAGCTGCCTGAAATTGCCAGGTTCGAAGCGATGCGCCTCGATTCGTTTACGCATGAAGAGTGTCGCGTGGTGGAGAGCGGGCAAACACAGTGGTTAGAACTGACCTTTTCGCGCGTCTATCAAGACGGCGCTTGCCGTATGATTATCTTGCTGCTGCGAGATGCGACCGAAGAACGGATGTTGCATCAACGGCTCTTACATGATGCAAATCACGATAGCTTGACGCTGATTGCAAACCGCGCGGCGTTCGATCGGGCCCTTGAGGAACGAGTTGCCTGCTGCCGGCGCGGCGAGCCCTTTGTGCTGATGTATGTGGACCTCGACCGCTTCAAGCCGATCAACGATACGTACGGACACGCCGCGGGGGACTTTGTCCTGATCGCGACAGCCGAGCGCCTACGCACGGCCCTTGCCGGGGAGGACCTTTGTGCGCGTTTGGGCGGCGACGAATTCGCCGTGATCGTGCGGCACACGAGCGATCGTTCCGCGATCGAAACGATCGCCGCTCGCATCGTCTCGCGGATCTCCGCACCTATCCTCTTCGGCGACACGTCCATCTCGGTGACTGCTAGCATCGGAATCGCGTCCGGCCTGCAAGGAGACGTATCGTGTGAGCAGATCAGCCGTGAGGCCGACGCGGCCCTCTACGCCGCCAAGGAACGGGGAGGAAACATTCACGTCGTATTTGGTCCGCCGGGCGAACGGGAGCAGCCCAACCGCTCCCACGCATTAGCGAAGGCCCGCGGACCGCTCGTGGACGCTTTGGTGCTAAACCGCCTCCGGTTCGGATAGAGCCGACGCCCGGAACGCTACGGTTCGGCTTACGGAAGCTTCGGTGCCAAACCGTTTCCGGTCCGGATAGAGCCGATGCCCGAGGCTTGATCGTAACCCCGTCTGGCGGAGTAGCCGAAGTTGTTCCCCCGGGTGATATCGCGGTAGTACGTGTAAGTCGACTTCTTAAACGTGCCGTAGAGGCTCGGGTTGATGAAGCCGGCACGTGCGCCGCGAACCTGCGCGACCTGCGTCAAGTACGCCGTGAAGATCGGCGAAGACCACGAGGTGCCTCCGACCGGACCGTCCCAGGCTCCGTTGAAGTAGAGCGACGTACCGTAGCTCGGGTCTGCGGAGAGGGCGATATCGGGTTGATTGCGACCACTCGTGATCACGCCGCCGATGCCCTGTTGATACGAGGGCAGCGCGAACAGGGTCGAAACGCCGCCGCCGCCGGCGCCGCCGTTGGAGTTCCAGACCACTTCGTTTGTCCAGCCGCCCGATGAGTTCACTTGCAGCGACGTTCCGCCGACTGAAACGAACTCTGGGTCACCCGCCGGAGCGGAGACGCCTTTGGAACCGTTGCACTCGTTCGAGCCCGAATCGCCTGATGATGCCGCGAAGGTGATGCCTTTGGCGGCGCCTTGCGTGGCGATATGGTTGGTTGCCGTATCAAAGCCCGTGTCGCCGTTTTCGCAACCGCCGAAGCTCGAATTGAGGACGTCGACCTTGTTGGCCGAGACCGCCGCGTTGTAAGCGTCTTCGAGATATTGATCGGTCGGTTGCGGAAACTCATACACGACGATATTGGCGCCGGGCGAGTTGCCCAGGATCGTCTCGGCATCGAGCTCCGCTTCGACCGACGCGTTACCGGGATCGTTGATGTTACCATCGAAGCTGCCGCCGCCGTCGACCGAGACTTTCGACGTGGTACCGGTGCGCGTGATGCCGAACTTCTTAGCGTAGACGGTGAGGTCGCTTGCGCGGTAATCGGCCCAGATGATGATGCCCGCGGCGCGGCCCGAGCCGCTATAGCCGTGCTGTACCGGAAAATCGTAGCCTTGCGCGGTCGCGAGCGGGCCGTAACCGCCGTCGGGACCATACAGCGGTCCGCCGATCGATTTGCTGCTGATGTGATTCTGGGCACGCTGCTGCTGCGCGAAGCGCTCGGCCGGTGAAGGTAAGCGGTACAGCGGTGCTACGACGTTGAGGTTGTTGAGGCCCGACACGGAGGCGACGATGTCGCGCAACTGCGCCGGAATGAAAGCCGGCACGGCGTTGGAGTAGCGCACGCCGGCGCCGCTCTGCACGACGCGGTGGATCTGCGTGGTAAAATAACGCTCCGCAATGGCGGTCGGCGCCGTCGCGTCAACAACCGTGCGATTGGCGAAAGTTTGGGTGATCCGGAACCCCGCGCCCCTCAAGGCTGCCGTGATGCGTTCGTAATCGCTCGCTGCCGGCGCGAAGTAGCCATCGAACTGCACGCTCGTTAGAAAGTGGTGATAGAGGGGGGATTGGACGTCGCTTTGGAGCTGTACCAAGCGCTCAAGTTCGGCTGAGTGCCGGTAGTTGAGCGTCACGGCAATCGACACCGGCAAGGTTGGTTGCGCGCGGCCGAGGTCGCGGAAGTCGACGCGGCGTGGAACATCGGCGGCGTAGCCGCTCCGAAGCGGGTTCGCGGCGGCGGTTGTCGCATTGACCGCGAACGCGGCCACGATAAGCGCGGGAACGAGACGCTGGACTGGTCGCTTCAATGGTCCTCCCAATGCAAAAGAAAGGCTCGGCCGAATACGCGACTGCTGATAGGAGCGAACGGGCAGGCCTGCTGGTTGCGGTGCGGCAGCGTCTGCTTCCTTGAGGCTTTCGGGGAGAAATGCCGAGCCTATTCCCGCCGCAGTTCACGGGACGACTAGGATGCTACAACGTTGCGAGCGTTTGCCGCGCCTGGTCGGCGTACAGCGGGTGGAAATTCGGATTGAGCTCAAGCGCACGCGCTAAACGCCGCTTGGCTTCGGCACGCTCGCCAAAGTGCAGCGCGACCATTCCCGCGTGGAATTGGATGATCGGGTCTTCCGTATCGAACCGCGTGGCGAGCATCATCGCGCGGCGCGCCTCATCCCAGTGCCCGGCCATGGCCGCCGCCCAGGCGAGCGTGTCTTGCGCGTAGATTTCGTCGCCGCGGACGGCCGCTTCGCGGCGCGCGATGGCGAGCGCGTCACTCGGCCGAAGTCGATGGTCGGCATAATAGATCGCTAAGAGGCGATCGTTCACGCGATATGCGTTTCCGATCCGTTCGATCGTGAAGATCAAGTCGCGCGTTGCAGCGGCAGCCTTCGGGTCGCCGAGGGCCGCTTGCGCATCAGCCTCGTAACCGAGCGTTTCCGGGAACGGCGTTACTTGCGCACCTTTGGTCGCCGCCGCGAGCGCTTCTGCGTAGTGGTGATTCGCGAGCTCGAATTTGGCAAGGTCTTTAAGCGCAAGGTTGTAGGTCGGAAAGAGAGCGAGCGCGTCGCGCTCGTCCGCGATCGCTGCGTCATTGTCGCCGGCTTCGAAAGCGAGTTCGCCCGCGCGGAAGCGATACCACGCTCGCGGCTGCGCCGCCGCGCCGCCAGCATCGACGTCAAATTGCGCCGTGGCGTCGAAAAGCAGCGTGCGGGCTTGCGCCAAGTGGCCCGTCAGTTCGTCGTAGCGAGAACGGATCGTCTCGACTGCGACGCTGTTCCGGTCGCGGGAACGAACTCGTTCGAGTATGGCGTCGGCCTGCCGGTATTGGCCGAGCTCCATCAGGAGACTCGCCTTCTGCGACAAGAATTCGGGACCGACGGGATCGTAGGGAATGTCTTCGTCCACGTAGTGCAGCGCAGCCCGGAAGCGGTGCAAGGTCAACATCACCGACGCCATCTCGGCGAGCGCGCCGATGTTGCGTGACTCGACCGCAAGCGACCGCTGTGCCATGTGATGGGCGCGGAGAACGTCTCCGATGTCGCCTTGTTCGCGGTAGCGCTGTAGATACTGACTCGCCAGTTCGCGTGGACTGAGCATGTCGCTTGTGTGGTTCTCGCGTACGGCGCCTTCCCAGAAGGCGATGAGGCTATCGCGGCGCTCGTAGTCGCGGTCTCCCGGCGCAGCCGTCGGAACACTGACGGCCGTCGCGTCCGCTGCCCGATGACTGATAAACCATGGCCACGCCAACAATGCCAGTACGGCACTTGCCACAATGAGCGCAATTGCGCGATAGCGCATCGTCAGTCGCACTCCGGGCGCATGAACGTCGAGTCGGCCCACGAACCGAAAGCGCCGTAACGACGGGCGGGAAGCACCCCTTGAGTGCTTCCCGCCCGTCTGTGGATCACCGTGGCGCCGGGACTAGCCGCTTGCCGTCCGGCGCAGCGCAATCATGCCCCGATCGGACGGAGTCCAATCCCATTTAGTGGGGCGTCGTCACGTACGGGTACGCAGCCTGCGTCTGGCGGCCGCCTTGGCCGGTATAGACGTGCTCATTCGAGAGGCAGTTGTTTTCTTTGCCGTCGTCCGAAGCTAGACCAAGAGCCGGAATCGTGTTTCCGAAAACGACCCCGAGCGACGAGTCGATCACATCGTCGGTCAGCGAGCGGCCGCCGAATTTACTACCGGTTGCGCCGCCGGTCTCGACGCCGAGATACGCTGCGGGGACGCCGTACTGCGAGAGGTCGGCAGACATCTCGTTCGGGTAGAGGACCGACGTGACGACATTGGAGATCGCGGGACTGCGGCCGGCGACGTTCCTCATGAAGTACGAGATGGAGTTGTGAATCGTCGGATCGTTATAGGGTTCCGACATATTGGTGATCGCGTGATCGGCGAACACTTCGAAGAGTTCTTTGACTGCCGGACGCGACAGCAACTCGATCTGATTGTACGCGACCTGCCCGTTATTGCGCCCGTTCGTGGCGGTGCTCGTCGTCGCCCACAGGTGGACGAGCGGCGATTGACCCGCGGTCACGAGAAGGTTGCGCGGGACATCGAGCACGATCGAGACCATGTCGAATCCGCCGTTGATCTGCGTGAGGGCGTTGGTCGAAGGCCTGTCGCTGCAGGCATAATTACCCGAGACTGGGCCCGAGCGTGAGCCGGGCGCGAAGCCGTTGAACGTCGGAGTCTTCGTTCCCAGTGCATCGCCCGTGCGGGGATTGCTGTAGAGCCGGTCGGGCAGAATCTTGAAGAACTGGAAGAGGTCGAAGAAAAACGGGTCAGCGCGCGGGCCGACGAACGCGTTTATTCCGTCCGGGAGCAAGGTGCCCGCCGGTCTGTTGAAATTGATTGGGAAGCCGATCGGCGTGCCGGTCGTCGACTGGAGGCCGAGGCTTTCTCCGCTACCGTGCTTTTCGTACAACTGAATTTTCTGGCCGGGACCCGTGCCGCTTGCCGTGAGCTGCAGCGCGAAGTCGGCGGGCGCCGTCGTCCCGAGGTTTCCGTGTGCGAATTTGAATTGGTATAGAACGCCCGGATCGAGGAAGCGGTGACTGCTCTCGCCGGCGGGGATGAGCGGCACGAGGTCCATCACGACTTCGACGTTGTTGCGGTTGGTGGGCGACGGGAAGAAAAACACGTCGGTGATATCCGCGGGCGGCCGGGCGACGGTCTCCGGTGAATCCTGGTGGTCCGAGCTGCGCGCGGGGTGCGAGACGTAAACGAAGCTCGCCGCGCTAAGAACGGCGATGCCCGCTACCGACGCTGTAAGACGCCTGAAATGCATAGATGCTCCTACAAGCAAGTTAACGGAACGACCAAAGCCGTGAAGCTCCGGGTGAACTCGCAAACGTGACGCCACGGCCGGGGCGCCGGATTGGAATTGGAAGCTAGAAGCGCCGTAAGTATCAGTACCGTCCAAACTAGGTCTGTAGTCATTGTTTACGTTTTGTTTTGACCCTGGAAGCGCTGCTTCGATAGCGTGACGGTAGGGTTTGCCCCCATGTGCAAGGGGGCCGCAGCGCGTACGATCGAGGGCAAAGGCAGCCGCCATGCGGGCTGCCGTGGGGGAGCGTCTCGCAATGAAAAAAGTTTATCTGTTCATCGCTTTGAGTGCCGTCGTGGTCGGTGTCTTGGCAGTTGGGTCGGTGGTCTTGGCGCTGCTGGGCTTTGGCGACGACGACCGGCGGCCGTCGCAGGCCGCGTCTGTGGCGCAGCCGTATGTCGACCCGGCGCATCGCTTCCGCATGACGATTCCCGCCGGGTGCCGGCTCGATCGCCAAGACGACGCAGCGACGACGTTTCGATGTGGAACGACGTGGCCGTCAGAGCCGATAACATACTCATACGCGACCGTAGCGTTCCGCCCGGGCGGTACCCGGCAGTCGGACCTGCAGCTCCTCGTGAACCGTCTCATCGCCGGTTGGCACGATCTCAAGGTGTTGAAGAACGATCGAAAGGCAACATTGCATGGTCGCCCCGCGCGAGTGATCTTTGCTTCGGGAACGGACTCACGAGGACTTGTGAGCAAAATAGAGATCGTCGCCGTCGCGGGGCACCATCAATGGTGTGCCGTCGCTTACGCGTCCCCGGACTTGCAGTGGGGATACGACTCACACACCTATTTGAAGCCGATGCTCGCGGGATTCCGCCCCACCTAATACGGTTATTCTTCGGTTTCGGCGCAATTCAGCGGCTTTTCCGGTTGCGATTCCGCTAGCGGCGGCGCGTGCGTTTGGCGTAGGGTCGCGTTGGCGGCGGCAACGTCGTTTCCAAAGAAGGCGTCGACAGCACGCATCTGTTTACCGTAATCGGCGTCGATGCGGGCCGCAAGGTTGAGCGTCGCGGCGCTCGGCGGGCCGCTGCCGGCGCGGAAACCGGTCAGGGCCTGCAAGTTCTCGCGGAGTTTGCCGGGGCGCTGTATGGAGTCTTCGTCGTTTTGATAGTCGGCGGTGAGATCATCGCGTAACGCGTGTGCGCGCGCCCCGAGCGCACCGAGATCGTGCTGTTGCGCTGACGCGGCGACGGCGTCGAGGCGGTTGAGCGCGGCGTCGACGGCCGAGAACTTCGCTTCCTGCGCGGCCACGAAACGGTGGGCGGCCTCGTACTCCGCTCCGGTGTACGTGACGCGCGGGTCGGGACGAACGTCGATTAGTTCGCGCATCGTGCGGCCGGCGAGCGTTACTTCAGCCATGTAGCGTCCGGGGATGACGAGCGGGCCGGTCCGCGGGCCCTTGTAGCTCTCGCGTGCCGCGCCGTTCCAACGGAGTGGGCCGTCGCTGCGCAGGTCCCAAACGACGCGGTTGAGGCCGCGGTCGTCGGTGACAAAGGGGGCCGGCTTGCCTTCGACGCAGCGTTGTCCCGCGATCGTGCGCACCAAGCGGTGTTGCGCGTCGTAGATGTGCATGGGCGGCGGTGCGACCGCGGGTGTCGTTTGATAAAAGGTCAACGCCCCGCCGCTCGGCGGATTCTTGCCGTAGTACGCGGTGTAGGGGTCTTCCTCATCGGCATGCAGCGAGAAGTCGTACGCGGGACGCGGCGCGAACAACATCGTACCGGCCGCTTGCGCTTCGGTCAGGCGCTGCACGGGCGTGAGATCATCGAAGATGTAGACGGAGCGACCGTGGGTCGCGACGATCAAGTCGTTCGTGCGCGGCTGAATGCGGATGTCGTAAACGGCGGCCGGCGGCATGTTGAGGTTGAAAGGTCGCCACTGCGCGCCGCCGTCGTAAGACGCCTCGATGCCGTTCTCGAGCCCGATGTACACTAGGTTCGCATTGAGGGCGTCCGGGCGAATCGAGCGCGCTTCTTCGTTTGCCGGCAAGCCCGCTGCAATCGAGCGCCACGTAGCGCCGAAATCATGCGTGACGAACGCATACGGCGTGCGGTCGCCGAGTTCGTGCCGGTCGTAAACGGCGTACGCGGTGCCGCTTTGCAGTGGTGAGGGCGCGACGCTTTCGAAGCGCCCGTCTGGGGCGAGGCCGAGCGGCGTCACGTTTTTCCAATGCGCGCCGCCGTCGCGCGTCAACTGCACGTAGCCGTCGTCGGTTCCGACCCAGATCTCACCGCGGTTGCGCTGCGAACCTTCGATATCGAGGATCGTATCGGTGTACTCTGCGCCCGACACATCGAGGGCGAGCGGTCCCCCTGACGGCGCCTGGTGCGTTTTAATGTTGCGCGTGAGGTCCGGGCTGATTGCGTGCCACGTCTTGCCGCGATCGTGCGTTTGGAAAACGACGTCGCCGCCGTACCACACGGTGTGCGGATCCCATGGCGCGAAGCCGATGGGCGAATCCCAGTTGAAGCGATAGCGCGCGCGGGCGATGTCGAAGTTTTGCAGCGACGTTCCGAGCCACGGCTGCACGAAGGTGCTGCGCTGCGAGCGGCGGTCGAACGTGCTGACGTTGCCGTCCTGCAGATCGGTCCAGATCGTGTTGGGATTGTCCGGAGCGGGCCAGGCCCACATGCCGTCGCCGCCGACGACACGCTCCCAGGCGCGGTTGGGATTGCCTTGCGGGTCGAGTGCGTTCGACGGTCCGCAGAAGGCGTTGTTGTCTTGCAAGGCCACGCAGATGCGGTACGGCGTTTGGTCGTCGTAGCCGACGTGATAGACTTGGCCGATCGGCAGGTTCTCGTTATCGGACCAGTGCTCACCGTCGACGGTCAACGCGTAGCCACCGTCTTCGCCGACGATGATGCGTTTGGGATTGTCGGGGGCGATCCAGATCGCGTGATAGTCGACGTGCACGTTCTTCGCGATCGTCTTGAACGTCGTGCCGCCGTCCTTGCTTTCGGAGAGCATCTCGGAGACGCCGTACACGTGGTTTTCGTCTTTCGGGTCGACGGCGAGGTGCGTGAAGTAAAACGGCCGCTGATCGACCAGCGTATTTTTTGTAACGAGCTTCCATGTTGCGCCCGCGTCGTCCGAGCGCCACAGGATGCCGTCCTTCGATTCAATGAGCGCGTAGACGCGCTTGGAATCACTCGATGCCACCGCAAGCCCGATGCGGCCCATAATGCCCGACGGCAAGCCGTTGCCGGTGAGATGGGTCCAAGTCGCGCCGCCGTCGGTCGATTTGAAGAGGCCGTCCTGCGGGCCGCCGCTCCTGAAGGTCCAAGGCAGGCGGCGGAACTGCCACATGCCGGCATAGAGGACGTTCGGATTTCGCGGATCGACAGCCAAGTCGCCGGCGCCGCTCTGCGGGCCGAGATAAAGGGTCTTCTGCCACGTCTTGCCGCCGTCCGTCGTTCGATAAACGCCGCGATCGGGACTGTCGGCGAAGAAGTCGCCCATCGCCGCGACGACGACGCGGCGCGAATCGCGCGGATCGATGATGATCTTCGCGATCTGCATCGTCGCGCTCAGGCCCGTGTACGTCCACGACTTGCCCCCGTCGCCCGATTTGTACAGGCCCGTACCAAAGCTAACGTCGTTGCGGGGATTCGTTTCGCCGGTTCCGACCCATACGACGTCGTCGTTCGTCGGATCGAGCGCAAGCGCGCCGATCGATAAGACGCCTTCCTTATCGAACACGGGCGCCCAGGTCGCGCCGCCGTTCTGCGTTTTCCAGACGCCGCCGCCGGCTGCGCCGGCGTAGTACAAGAACGGGTCGCGCGCCGAGCCGACGACGGCGGCGACGCGGCCGCCCGAGATAGCCGGTCCGACCGAGCGCCAGGCCAGGCGGCTGAACGGCGGTGAAGGCGCGGGGCTCGGCGAGCCGTTCGCACTTGGGGATTCCGCGGTCTGCGGGACGGTGCTCGGTGCCGCGCTAGCTGCGCTCGCCGGGGGACGTTCCTCGCTCTGCGCGTGCAGTGGGCCGGGCAGCGCCGCAAACGTCGCCACGCCGACGACCAACGAGATTAAAGAACCGCGCATCACACATTCGGTCTGCCGTTCCGCAATGGTTCGGTCCTTCACGCAGAAGAGCCGCAGAGGTTCTGCGGCTCTTCTGCCATCGGACGCCGGCTCTTCGGCGTCGTCCGTTCGACTTGGGGCTTAGTGGTAGGCGGCCAGTTTGACGTTCGTCATGCCGAGTGCATGCGCGAGATCGTAATGGGCTCGGTCCGCGATGCGGTGGTAATTAGCGTCGGCTGCAGCGCCGTACTTCTGATCGATGTCGTCCATGACGTGCTCGTGAATCGCGTGCGTCACGAGGTGGTCCAGCTGCACGCCTTCGTAATAGGCGCCGTCCTGGAGGCCGAGTTTGACGACGGTCGCCGCCAGCACCTTACCGTGCATCGTCGGCGTCGGAAACTTGACGCCCGCTTTTGTCGCGATGCGAACCGCGTCGTTTACGGCGTAGTTCTGCACGGTCACGAACGAGGTGACCCGCCCTTTTCCGTACTGCTTGGTCAGTTTGGTGACTTCCGCGCTCGCGACCGAAGGGCCGGCCAAGGCCGTCAGAGCCTTCGTAATCGAGAAGTTGCCGGGCGTTCCGCCCGCGGTGACGAGCGAGATAGCGGCGCTCAGATCGGGCTTACCCGTATAGGGGATGCCGTCGGCCCCGGCTTTGCCCGTCGGCATGCCGTGCTCCATGCCCGACATGCTTGACATGCCCGACATGGACTTGTGCATCATGTGATTCTTCATGCCGGAATGCATGGGTTGCATCGACTGCGCCCCGGCCCCGACCGTCGCGGCAAAAAGAGCCGACGCGGCTAGGAGCGGCACGAGTACCTGTTTGACCATTCAGTTCCTCCGTGGGTTTGAATATATGTAGGAAAACAGTAGGGTAACGAACGTTACGCTTGCCTGGATGTTCGCACCTTGCGGGAAACGCGCGTGTGATGCAAGTGGTTCCCTCTCAGAACTGCGCGAGGAAGTCGGTTGAATCGTTCACGTTTACGGCGGCGCGCGCGAAGCGTTTGGGGACCGCTTCGGGGTCGCCGAGGGGAGCAGCCGCAAGGACCGTGGCGTCGGCTGCAAGCCCACGCAGCATGACGACGTCCAGAGCCGCGGGAACGACTGCCGTTTCGTACGGTGCTAAATTGATCGTCGTGCCGCGGACTTCAATCTCCAGGGGTTCGGCTTGTGCCGTCAATGCCAGCGGCATGCCGTCGGTATCGAGCCCTGCTCGCTCGCGCGAGAGCGCGATCCGTTCCAACCAAAAGTTCTTGTCGGCAACGAGCGCCGTGCGCGTGAGTCCGTCCAGACGATAGGCCAGGTGCCGTAGTGCCCCTGCGTTCGAACGCCCAAAGTCGAGCACGTCGGCAGCGCGATCGACGTGGAGTTCGCGCAGTTTTCCGTCGGGTCCGGGACGGTTGTAATCGAAGATGCGATAGGTCAAGTCGCTGGCCTGCTGCGTTTCGAAAAGCACGATGCCCGCCCCGATTGCGTGCAGCGTTCCGGCGGGCAGATAGAACACGTCGCCCGGCTGCGCCCGCACGTGTCGCAAAGCGTCGCCGAGCGAACCGTCCTTCACGCGTCCGAAGTATTCGCCGCGCGTCATGTCGCGATTCCAGCCGAGCACGATGGTCGCATCGGTTTCCGCTTCGAGCACGTACCAGCACTCCGTCTTTCCGACGCGCTGACCTTCGACACGTTGCGCGTATGCGTCGTCGGGATGAACCTGGACGGAGAGCGCCTGCCGCGCGTCGATCAGCTTCGTGAGGAGCGGGAACGTGAAGGCAGGATCGGCGCGTCCCGTCAGACCGCGGCCGAGTTGCGAACGAAGTTCGGCGAGGGTACGGCCGGCATACACTCCGTTGATCACGCGGTTTTTATCCCAGCATTCCCACGATTCGCCGATCGGGGCCGCTCCGCCGGCGCTTTTGCCGTAACGCTGTGCGAGCGCCTGACCGCCCCAGATCAGTTCGCGCTCCTGCGGCGCCAAGACGAGCGGATACAATTCCATGGCCGCCATCTTCGGGCCCCGGAGCCGCTCTTTCCCGTAACCGAGTGACGCCCGTGCACTGCGGCGAGCACTTCGGCTTGCCTGCGGCGAATGAAGGCCGCTGATGCTCACTCCCGATCTCGCCTTCGAACGCTGCGCGAACGCCGCCGCGGCTGCAGCCAAAGCGTTTCCGGCATACATCTCCTATCACGTCAGCACGCACGTCAGTGCGCCGGCCCTGCACCGCGAACGCGATGTGCTGCGGCACGTCGACGTTCGCACAGCCGACGACACGGCCGTCATTCAGGACTTGCCGCAGGGACGAAACGCGCTCGGGCGCGGATTCCCGGTCACGCCGGCGTTCGACGCACTCTCCTTCTTCACGCTCTCGTGGCGCGTCGGTTTTCACATGCAGATGACGTCCGACGTGCACGACATCACGCCGATGACCTTCGACGATGCCACCAGATCGACCGCCGACGTCGTCGTCTTTCGGCTGCGCGAATACCGCGCCGACTATGCGCGCGATTCGAGCAACGATCCGAAGGGCAAGACGCACATCACGTTCGTACCGTTCGATTTCGTCAAACGCGCGGTGAGGAAGCCCGACGACACCTTCTTCCTCAGTGACGTTTACATCGACAACGCGACCGAATTGCCGAGCGCAGTCCGTTTCGCCGGCGGCAGCGACATTTCGTTCGTCGTTGACTACGGGACGTTCGCGGGGCATTGGCTCGTCGGGCACGCTCACTATGAGGAGACGTTGCACGGGCCGCTCCACGTCGGACTGCTGCATGTCATCGCCGATGCGCGGTACGATGGTTTCGCGTTTCCGTCCCAGGCACCCGACCCCCGCCTGCGCTAAGGTGTGACCGCGCTCACGCGACGGACCGGGCCGACTTCAACGGAGAGGGAGAGATTCGAACTCTCGAGACGCTCATCACGTCTGTCCGCTTTCGAGGCGGATGCCTTCAACCACTCGACCACCTCTCCGTGGCTGCGGCCAGCCCCCGTTATAGGACGTTTGCTCGACCGGCTCCTTCGCCCGTGGGCCGTTCGCGCCGGACGGTACGCCGCGACGCGAAGAAGTCGGCGAGCTGTTGCGCCGCCTCGGCTTCCAGAACACCTGCGATCACGTTGACGTGATGGTTCGTGGCCGCAGAGCCGAAAACGTCGATCACGCTGCCCGCGGCACCGCCCTTGGGATCGCGACAGCCGAACACCAAACGCGCAATGCGCGCGGCCACGATGGCTCCCGCGCACATGACGCACGGCTCCTTTGTGACGTATAAGATCGCGTCGATTAGGCGCCAGCGTCCCAGGGCCGCCGCGGCGGACCGAAGCGCCAATATTTCAGCGTGCGCCGTCGGGTCGGGACGCCGTTCCTTTTCGTTGCGTGCCAAGAACGTTTGGTTCCCGACGATCAGCGCGGCCCCGATTGGGACATCACCGTCACGCGCGGCTTCGGCGGCAAGTGCAAGCGCGCTGCGCATGCGCAGGACATCTTCGGGTTCGTTCAGGTGCTCAACTCTCCTCACTTCGCGTTTCGCCCTTTGCCTCGCAGGAGAAAAAAGCCGCGCGCTAACGGCGGCTTCATTCCAACGGTGGTGCGCCCGGAGGGATTCGAACCCCCGGTCTCAGCCTTCGGAGGGCCGCGCGTTATCCAGCTACGCTACGGGCGCATGGGCTTCGGCCGTTACTTCGGCTCCTCGGGCGTAAGCGGCGCCGCCGTGGGCAAGTGCTTGAAGAGGTCGAGCTTATGTTCAACGAGCCCGCGATAAAACTTTCGCACGCAGTCGGGGTGCCCGAAGAAATAGGTTCGGGCGTACGCGAGATCGTCACCCGATGAATCGGGGACGTAGTGCGAGATCTCGATCTCTTCCATCTGCCCGCGGTCGACGGGATGGGGGCAGAAATCGCAGGGAATCGTTGACATCGTACGCAGCACCTCAGGTAAATGTGCGACTATGCCTAGCCGCAACCCTAAGACACCGCTACGCCGCGGAAAGATTCGCATCCTCGCAGACCCAGCCGGTGACTCGGGTAGGATTCGAACCTACGGCCTAGGGCTTATGAGTCCCCCGCTCTACCGCTGAGCTACCGAGCCATTCGTTAAGTGCTAAACGGCAAGCCGGCGACGACATGCGGTCGGAGGGACTCGAACCCCCAACCTACAAGTTCGTAGCCTGTTGCTCTATCCAATTGAGCTACGACCGCACGCTTCGTGCCGGCTTGTTTGACTACCGCGAACTCTGCATGTTCCCTGCCGCGATCGTCTGCCGAAGAGGCGTCGCAGCGTCCTAGATTTCCAACGGAGGGAGAGAGATTCGAACTCTCGGTGGATTTTTTAGACCCACGACCATTTAGCAAACGGTTGGTTTCAGCCACTCACCCATCCCTCCGGGCGCAGGCGTCGGCGAGCATTGGCGCGGCACCGGCGGGTCCCTCCTTTTGATAGCGGCGATCACGGCCGGCGGACGTGCCGACGCTCGCCTTGCGTCCGCGACAGGCACGGCCACCAAGGCTCTCATATCGGTCGCCGGAACGACGCTGCTCGACGCCGCGATCAATGCGGCGCGAGCGGCCGGCGCACGGCGTACGATCGTCATCGGAGACGAGCAGGTTCGCCGGCACTGTGAACGGCGCGTCGATCGCGTCGTCCCGGCAGCCGTCGACGGCGGCGAGAATCTGCGGCGTGCCCTACGTGAAGCGAACGAAGATGAGGCGTTGCTGCTGCTCTCGAGCGACCTTCCTTTCGTTCGTGGGCCGCACGTAGCGGCATTTTTGCAGAGCGCTCGAGGCGCCGACGTCGCGTTACCGCTTGCGAGCGCCGCGCAGTACGAATGTACCTTTCCAAAAGCACCGCCTCATGCAACGCGCTTGGGCAATGAGAGCGTCGTCAACGCAAGCGTGGTCTTCTTCGGTCCGAGCTCCGCAATGAAGGCCCGCGCGCTAGCCGAGCGGCTCTTCGCCGCTCGCAAGAGCCGCCTTGCGATGGCGGGGCTGCTCGGTCCCAAGCTCTTGCTGCGCTTCGTCTGCGGCACGCTGCAGATCGCCGACATCGAAGCGCGCGCCTACGAGCACATGCGACTGCACGCGCGCGCGGTCCGCGACGCGGCGCCGGAACTCTGCTTCGACGTCGACGACATCGACGATTATCGCTATGCAGTCGCGTACGCCGGGCGCGGTGCATGACTCGGCGCAATCGAACTGTGCACGGATTATAGCGCAGCTGAATCCGAAGAGAGCATCCGGCACAGTCGGCTCCGCGAACCCGGCCCTTCTATGCGCGCTTTACGGCGGCATCCAATTCGTGTGGGGTGCGGTGCTCGCCGTATCGCTACAAGCGCGAAGCATCGCACTGGGTGGCCATGCAGCCGTCCTGGCATACGCGACGATCGCAGCGGCGGGGGCAGGCGTCGCAACGATCGTCCAGATTGCAGCTGGAATATTGTCCGACCGGCGTTACGCGCGCGACACCTTTTATGCAGCGGGCATCGGCCTCGCACTCCCCGCGATCGTGTGGTTCTATCTAGCGCCCGCGCTACCGCAGCTTGCCGCCGCATTTTTCTCGTTGCAATTTGCAGTCAATGTGGCCGGCGGCCCCTACGCCGCCGTCATCCCGGATTACGTCGAGAGACCCCGGCGCGGACGTGCATCGTCCTTCATGAGCGCTTATTCGTCGCTCGGAAACGCAGCGGGGCTCATCGTCGCTGGTTTTGTGCACGACCTACGCGCGGTTGCCGCCTTTTTGTGCAGCGGACTCGCCGCTACGTACGCGATCACCGCGATCCACCTTCGGTCGCGCAACCGTGACACCAAGCCGGGCGGCCTTCGCACCGGCGTTTCGCCGGAGGGGTCGCGCGTTCGAGCGATCATGGAAGCGCTACTGCTTTCGCGAGGCCTCGTGAACGTGGGCTTCTTCACGCTGGTCGGCTTCTTGCTCTTCTACGTTCGCGATGCGCTCGGGATCGTCGGCTCGGCGGCCGAAGTTCAGACGGCACTGATCTTTTTGACGTTCACCTTGACCGCAGTCACGGGCGCCATCCTCGCCGCGCGGCCCGCCGACCGCTATGATAAGCGGCGCGTCGTATGCGTGGCGATCGCGGTGATCGCACTCGCGCTCGGGGCCCTCGCTTCCGCGCCGTCGATCGAGGTTGCCTATGCTGCGGCCGCGCTCGCGGGATGTGCTTGGGGAGCCTTCGTTACAACGGATTGGGCGCTTGCGACGGCGCTGTTACCGCAGGGTTCGATGGCCACGGCCATGGGCGTCTGGAACATCGCAACCGCGTTACCGCAAGTGATCGCGCCGCTGATTGCCGCCCCGCTTGTCGTACGGTTGGACCGTCTTCACGTGGGTCTCGGTCCGCGCGCTGCGATCGTGCTCGCACTTGTCGAGTTCATCGCAGGAGGAGCGGCAATCTGGCGTTTACCGCGGTGTTGAGTCGGCGCCGCCGATCGAGCAGAACAGCGATGCGACGCGCGACGGCGAGCGCCGCATCCGGCCGCCGCAGCCCCTCGATCTTTGCTTGAAGCGCGCAGCGACGCGCGGGCGAACCGAGCAGATTTGCAACCGTACTGGAGATCTCCCCGCCGGACGCAGCGAGCACTGCCTCGCGCGCGAGCAGGTATCGCGCGTTCCGTTCCTCGGGGCCCGGCAGCGGCTTGACGAGCACCATCGGTAATCGCGCCGCGAGCGCCTCGCTCGAGGTCAGGCCGCCCGGCTTCGAGAGCAGTACGTCGCTTGCGTGCATAAAATCGAACACGTTCTCCACGAAACCGAAAACTCGCAACGGGTACGACGTTCGTTCCGCTGCTTCGAGCACGCGTTTTTCTGCGCGTCCGTTACGTCCGACGATGACCGCCGCAGCCAGCGGCTCTCGCACGCTGCCAAGTGCGCGCATCATCGTGTCGAGCGGGCCGATGCCGATGCCGCCACCCATGATGAGTACGATATGGCGGTCGAGCGGTAGGCCGAGTTCCGCGCGTAGCCCACGTTTGCCGAGCCGCGGCTCCCCAAAACGTGCGTCGACCGGTATTCCCGAGAGCAGCACCCGTTCGGGCAAGATTCCCCGTGCGAGGAGCGTCCGCTCCATCTCCGGCGTCGCGACCGCATACGTGTCGATGTTCGGATAGAGCCAAAACGGATGGACGACGTAATCGGTCACGATGCCGACGACCGGCAGCGTCGGATCGAAGTGGCGCTTGTACTCCGACATCACGCCGCAGGGAAAGGCGTGCGTGCAGACGACGAGATCGGGTTTCATGCGCTCGACGAACGCATGCAGATTGGCAGCGGTGTGCGCGTTGACGAAGCGCCGAGCGGTGGGTATCTTCCTCGCGCGTTCCACGCGGCCGTAAAAGTATGCATAGATGCGCGGCACGGTTTTGACCATACCGATGTAGCCGTCAGCGACGACCTTCGCAAAGACGCTGGCCGCGTACTCGTACGAATCGACCGTCTCGCATTCGATCGCCGGGTCGATGTCACCGAGCGCCGACCTCACGGCCTGTGCGGCCGCCGTATGGCCGACTCCGACGGCCGCGGACAGGAAGAGGACGCGGTGCGCAGGTGCGGTGACGGTCAGGCTTCCTCCGAGGGCGTTTCGTCGCTTGCCGATTCCTGGGCCAGCACGAAGAAGTCGTCGAGAATCTCTTGTGCGAGGGCGTCGTCTTCGAGCAGTTTCCCGCAGTCGTCAGTGACGACGAACTCGTCCGCTGCCTCGCTATAGGCGACCGCAAACGAATGCTCCTCGTCGTCTTCGACGAGGCCGACAACCTCGAACTCATACTTCTGCTCGTCGGTCGTTTCGATCACGATGGTATCGCGCAGCTCGACTTTTCCCTCACCGCGGCTTTCGCCGTTCGTCGCGTCGATAATCGTCCTCCCCAGAGGATTCGGTGTCACCGAATCCTAGAGTTTCCTAATGCAGATAGCGCGCCACGTTCGCGTTATGTTCGGCCAGCGTTCGCGAAAACGCATGCCGTCCATTTCCCATTGCGACGTAATAGAGATAATCGGAGGGCTGCGGGAAAAAAGCGGCCCGCAGCGACGGAAGGCCCGGGTTCGCGATGGGGGTGGGCGGCAAACCCGAGTGACGATACGTGTTGTACGGCGAATCGAGCGCAAGGTCGCCGTAGGTAA
>JAABUZ0100004879.1_pt1 | contig 18130 bp, 18 predicted proteins | sample 5562091 | NCBI WGS metagenome assembly JAABUZ01 (sample SAMN12813069, study PRJNA571459) | rock metagenome | isolation source: Antarctica rocks | place: Antarctica: Victoria Land, Linnaeus Terrace sud | collected 2015-12-21
GCGGAGCCCGGCGCCGTGGGGAGACGTGGGAGCGCTGCGAGGGGACGGGCGCCGGGCGGCGGAAGAGGGCCGCATGCCCGGCGGACGTGCTCGGCTGTTCAGTCTGCCAGACGGCGGCTGACGACGGGGGCGATCACGGCCGTGCGGGCTCCGGTGGCGGAGCGTGACAGGCGGTCGAGGTCCTGCACGCCTCGGCTGGCTCCCGCTTCTGGTCCGTGACCCGCCGGTCCGGAGTCCGGCAGGCGGACCAGAACCGCGAGGGGCGCCGCGTGTTGGCGGCTTGCCCTCCAGCCGCCGCCCCCGGGTGCCGACCTGCTGGCCGCACCGCTACTTCCGACGCCGCGGCGCCGGCCCCGCTGGCCCGGCCGCCCCGCCCGCACCAATCCCAGGAAAGCCGCCCATGCCGCCCATGCCGCCCATGCCGCCCATGCCGCCGGGCAGCTTGAGCTTGGACAGGTCGGGCAAGCCCTCTGCCTCGCCGTCGCCGTCGTGCGGCAGCCCGAACGGGTTCGGCGGTGCGTCCGAGCGCCGCGCGGCAGCCGCCTGGGCAGCAGCGGCCCGGGCTGCGGGGTTGCCCTTGCGGACCGCGCCCTTGCCCTTCTTCTCCACCCGGCGCGCCTTGCGGGCACCGCCCATCCCGGTCATGCCGGCGACCATCTTCATCTGCTTGCGCGCCTCATCGAAGCGGTCGAGCAGCTCGTTGACCTTCTGCACGGTCACCCCCGCGCCGGCCGCCACCCGGGCGCGGCGGGACGCGTTGAAGATCTTGGGGTCGGCCCGCTCGGCCGGCGTCATGCTGTGGATGATGCCGACGAGGCGGTCGATGTCGCGGTCGTTGACCTGGTCGAGCTGCTCTTTCATCTGGCCCGCGCCGGGCAGCATCCCGAGCAGGTTCTTGATCGGCCCCATCCGCTTGACCGCGGCGAGCTGTTCGAGGAAGTCCTCAAACGTGAACTCCGACCTGGCGAACGTGGCCGCCATCGCCTCGGCCTCGTCCTGCTCGAACGTCCGCTCGGCCTGCTCGATGATCGTGAGCAGGTCGCCCATGTCGAGGATGCGGTCGGCCATCCGCTCCGGATGGAAGACGTCGAAATCCGGCAGCTTCTCGCCGGTCGAGACGAACATGATCGGCCGGCCGGTGACGTGGCGGACAGAAAGAGCCGCGCCACCCCGGGCGTCGCCGTCGAGCTTCGTCAGTACGACGCCGGTGAAGCCGACACCCTCCTGGAAGGCCAGCGCGGTGTTGACGGCGTCCTGGCCGATCATCGCGTCGACGACGAACAGCACCTCGTCGGGCTGGACCGCCGCGCGGATGTCGGCGGCCTGCTGCATCAAGTCGGCGTCGACGCCCAGCCGGCCCGCGGTGTCGACGACGACCACGTCGTGCACGAAGCGGCGGGCGTGCTCGAGCGAGGTCCGCGCAACCTCGACGGGGTCCCCCACGCCGTTGCCGGGCTCCGGGGCGAAGACGTCGACACCGGCCTGGGCGCCGACGACCTGCAGCTGCTGCACGGCGTTGGGGCGCTGCAGGTCGCAGGCGACGAGCAGCGGGGCGTGGCCCTGCCGCTTGAGCCACATGCCGAGCTTGCCGGCGAGCGTGGTCTTGCCCGACCCCTGCAGGCCCGCGAGCATGATGACGGTCGGGGGCGTCTTGGCGTAGTGGATCGTGGTGGTGCCACCGCCGAGGATGCCGGTGAGCTCCTCCTGAACGATCTTGACGACCTGCTGCGCGGGGTTCAGCGCGCGGCTGACCTCCTCGCCGCGCGCCCGCTCCTTGACGGCGGCGACGAAGGCGCGCACGACGGGCAGCGCGACGTCGGCCTCGAGCAGCGCCACCCGGATCTCGCGGGCGGTGGCGTCGATGTCCTTGTCCGACAGCCTGCCCTTGCCCCGCAGAGAGGTGAAGACCTTGTCGAGGCGGCTGGACAGGGTGTCGAACACCGGGTCACCTTCCGGGGGTGGTCGGGGGTTGCTTACCGGCGGTCCGTGCCCAGTCGGTTGGTGTCAGGTTACGGCCAGATCGGCTCGCGGACGCGTGCCGACGCCCGGCTGAGGCGCCTGCGCCGCACGAGGTGGTCAACCGACGGGGTCGCCGAGCAGGGCGTCGACGAAAGCCTCGGGCTCGAAGGGCGCGAGGTCGTCCGGCCCCTCCCCCAGCCCGACCAGTTTCACCGGGATGCCGAGCTCGCGCTGCACCGCCACGACGATTCCGCCACGCGCGGAGCCGTCGAGCTTGGTCAGCACCACTCCGGTGATGTCGACGGCCTGCTGGAACACCTTGGCCTGGGTGATGGCGTTCTGCCCGGTGGTGGCGTCGAGCACGAGCAGGACCTCGTCGACCGGGGCGAGCTTCTCGATCACGCGCTTGACCTTGCCGAGCTCGTCCATCAGCCCGGTCTTGGTGTGCAGCCTGCCTGCGGTGTCGACAACGACGGCGTCGACCCCCTCGTCGATGCCCTGCTTGACGGCGTCGAACGCGACCGAGGCCGGGTCGGCGCCCTCGGGACGGCGTACGACCTCGGCGCCGACGCGGCCGCCCCACGTCTCGAGCTGGTCGGCGGCGGCGGCGCGGAAGGTGTCGGCTGCGCCCAGCAGGACCGTGCGGCCGTCGGCGACGAGGACCCGCGCGAGCTTGCCGCACGTCGTCGTCTTGCCCGTGCCGTTGACGCCGACGACGAGCACGACAGCGGGCTGACCGTCGTGGGCGGACGTCGCCACGGTGCGGTCGGTCGTGGTCCCGACCTGGGCCAGCAGCTCGTCGCGCAGCAGGTCACGCAGGTCTGCCGGGGTTCGCGCGCCGAGCACCGCCACCTTGGAGCGCAACGACTGGACGAGCTGCATCGTCGGCGTCACGCCCATGTCGGCCGTCAGCAGCGTGTCCTCGACCTCCTCCCAGTCGTCCTCGTCGAGGTCGTCGCGGGACAGCAGCGCGAGCAGGCCGCGGCCGAAGACGCTCTGCGAGCGGGAGAGCCGGGCGCGCAGCCGGACGAGCCGGCCAGCGCTCGGGTCGGGGATGTCGAGGTCGCGCCCGGGAGCCCTCGCGGCGTCGGGTAGCTCGAGGGTGTCGACGGAGCGCAGCGGGGTGTCGCGCGGTACCTCGGCGTCGTCGTTGACACCCGGAGCAACCTCTGGCGTGGCCGTGGGTGCGGGAATCGACGAGCGCGAGCGGCGCCGGGGCGCGGTGACGATGAAGGAGACCGTCGCGACAACGGTGAGGACCGCAATCGTGAGGATCAGGATGACGAGGTCGATGGCGAACTCCCAGTGCTGCTTGACGTCGGCCGACGCCACGCTACCGAGGGCAGTGGGGCGGTCCCGCCGGGAAGTCCGGAAGTCTGCTGGGCTCTCGTCAGGCCGACAGCGGCTCGCGCAAGCGCTGGCCCACGACGCTGGTCACGCCGTCGCCGCGCATCGCGACGCCGTAGAGGGCGTCGGCGATCTCCATCGTCCGCTTCTGGTGCGTGACGATCAGTAGTTGCGAGTGCTCCCGGAGCTGCTCGAATGCCTCGAGCAGGCGACCGAGGTTCCGGTCGTCGAGCGCCGCCTCCACCTCGTCGAGCACGTAGAAGGGCGAGGGACGGGCGCGGAACACGGCGATGAGGAAGGCCAGGGCAGCGAGCGAACGCTCGCCCCCGGACAGCAGCGACAGGCGTGACACCCGCTTGCCGGCCGGGCGGACCTCGACCTCGACGCCGGTGGTCAGCGGGTCGTCGGGCTCGGTCAGCACCAGCCGCCCCTCGCCGCCCGGAAACAGGGTCGGGAACACGAGCGCGAACTCGCGGGCGGTGTCGGCAAAGGCCGAGGCCATCACCTCGATGACCTTCGCGTCGACGTCACGCACGATGCCGAGCAGCTCCCGCCGGGCGCGCTGGACGTCCTCCACCTGCTGGGCGAGGAACGCGGCCCGCTCCTGCAGGGCGGCGTACTCCTCCAGCGCGAGGGGGTTGACGGTGCCGAGCCGGGCCAGCTTGCGCTCGGCCTGTGCGGCCCGAAGCTCCTGGGCCGAGCGCTCGAAGACGGCGACTTGGCCCTCTTCGGTGTCCGGCGGAACGGGCAGCTGCGGCCCGTACTCGTCGACGAGCAGGTCCGGCTCCAGGCCGTGCTCGTCGCGGGAGCGCCGCTCGAGAGCCTCGACGGCGATGCGCTGCTCGGTGCGGGCGACCTCGTCGCGGTGCAGCCCGTCGCGCAGCTCGGCCATGCTCCGGCTGACTGACGACAGGCGCTCCCGGGTGACGGCGAGGCGCGCCTCGCGCTCGCGTCGAGCCTCCTCGGCGGTCTCGCGGACGGCAGCGACCTCGGCGACGGAGCCCGCGAGCCGCTCGCAGGCTCGCGCCGCCAGCGCGGCGACGGCGCCCGCGTGCGCCCGCTCTGCTGCCGCCTGCGCTGCCCGTCGGACGGCGCGGTCTCGAGCTGCTCGCTCGGCCGCTGCCGCCTCACGCAGGCCTTCGGCGCGGCCGAGGACGGCGCGGATCCGCTCCTCGATGCCGCGCACGGTAATCCGGAGCTCGACCTCGGTGCTGCGGGCGGTCGCTGCCGCACCTGCCAGGTGCTCGCGCTGCTCCGGGTCGGGCTCGGCCAGGGCGGGGGCCTGCTCCACCCGGGCAAGGCGCGCCTCGAGCTCCTGGCGCTGCGCAACCTGGCGGACCCGGCCCTGCTCGACCTCGGCCCGCGCCGCCTCGCTGCGCTGCGCCTCCGCTGCCGATGCGCGAGCCGCCGCGCTGAACTGCGCCACCCGCTCCTGGACGGCAGCCATGGCGGCGTCGGAGTCGTGCAGCCGGTTAAGGAGCGCTGCTGCGCCGTCCTCGGCCGCGGCCAGCGCCGTGCGCCGCGCGAGCACCTCGGCATGGGCGCGCCCGAGCGCCGCTTCCGCCATCGTCAGCGCGGAGTCCGCCTCGGCGACGGCGGCGGCGACCTGCAGCACGGACGGCGCCGCGCTTGCGCCACCGGTCGCCGCTGCCGTACTGAGCTGATCGCCGGTGCGGGTGACGATCTGCAGCTCCGGCGCCCGGGCGAGCAGCTCGGCGGCAACAGCCGCATCGTGGACGAGCACCACGTGCCCGAGCAGCCGGCTCATGGCGGACCCGAGCCGGCGAGGCACCGTCACCACGTCCGTGGCGCGCCGCGCCAGCGGTCCGAGCACCGCATCCGGTACCTGCGGTGCTCGGGGTGACGGGGGCGGCGGCGGCTCGCCGTCGGCCACGAGCACGCTCACGCGGGCGTCGGCGGCGGCCGCGTCAGCCACGGCCACGGCCGCGCGGTCGAGCCCCTGCACGACGGCGCCGTCGGCCAGCGGCCCGAGAGCGGCGGCGATGGCAGCCTCCCAGCCCGGCTCGACTGCAAGCAGGTCCGCGACGGCGCCGAGCACGGTCGGGTCGGGCTCGTCCCCGGCGGTCCCGCTCGAGGCGGAGGCGAGGAGGGCACCCGTGCCGTCCGGGCGAGTGAGGGAGAGGGCTAGCGCGTCGCGGGTTGCCCGGCGGGTGCTTGTCTCCCGCTCGGCCTCCTGCAGAGCGGACAGGGCGGCATCGAGGGCGTCCCGGGCGGCAGCCGCCAGCCCGGCAGCCTGCTCATGCTCGGCGTCGAGCACCGCCTCCTGGTGCTCCAGGGCAGCCAGCTCCTGCTGGTCATGCTCGGCGGCAGCCTGCGCCTGCGCCGCTCGCTCCTGCGCTGCGGCAGCGGCGGCGGCGAGCCTGGCGCCCTCCGCCTCGCCGGCGGCCAGCCGTCCCCGGGCAGTCTCGACCTGGCCCCGCAGCTGCGCGACGCCCTCGCGCCGGTCGGCGGCGGCGCGGGCGGCGTGACGCGCCTCGCGCTCGTCGGCGGCCAGCCGGGCCTCGGCCTGCTCGCGCGCGGTCTGGGCAGTGGCCAGCCGCCCGCGGGCCAGGTGCAGCTCTGCGGTCCGGGTTGCCTCGGTGTGCGCAGCGGCCGTCGCCTCGCGCTCGAGCGCGTCCGGGTCCCGTCCGGCACGCTCGGGCTCGCCGCGGCCCGCGGCGGCCGCACGTTGCTCGGCGAGGGCCCTGACGCCGGCGAGCCGCTCGCCCAGGCGCGTCAGCGCGTGCCAGGTGTCGCGGGCGGCCGATGCCGCTACGACATCAGACGACAGCCCGCTCGCCTCACGCTGCTCGTCGGCGCTCAGCAGGGCCAGCTCGGCATCGAAGCCGGCCAACGCGTCGCGGCGCGCAGACCCGTCACGTGCCGATGCCGCGTGGCTACGGCGGTAGGTCACCAGGTCGTCGGCCAGCAGGCGCAGCCGCGCGTCGCGGAGCACCGCCTGCACCACTCCGGCTGTGCGGGCAGCCTCCGCCTGCCGGCCGAGGGGGCCGAGCTGGCGCCGCAGCTCGGCTGACAGGTCCTGCAACCGCTCCAGGCTCGCGGCCGTCGCGTCGAGCTTGCGCAGCGCCCGCTCCTTACGCTTGCGGTGCTTGAGGACACCGGCGGCCTCTTCGACGAACGAGCGACGGTCCTCAGGCTGGGCACCGAGCACCGAGTCGAGAGAGCCCTGGCCGACGAGGACGTGCAGCTCGCGCCCGATGCCGCTGTCGGACAGCAGCTCCTGCACGTCGAGCAGGCGGCACGCGGAGCCGTTGATCGAGTACTCCGACTCCCCCGAGCGGTACATCAGCCGCCCGATGCTCACCTCGGCATACTCGATGGGCAGGGCGCCGTCGGCGTTGTCGATGGTGAGGACGACTTCCGCGCGGCCGAGCGGCGGGCGCCGGGGCGAGCCGGCGAAGATGACATCCTCCATCTTGCCGCCCCGCAGGGACTTCGCGCCCTGCTCACCGAGCACCCAGGCGATGGCGTCGACGACGTTGCTCTTGCCCGAGCCGTTGGGGCCGACGACGCAGGTGACACCAGGCTCGAGCGAGAGCGTCGTCGTGCCGGCAAAGGACTTGAAGCCGCGGAGGGTGAGGGTCTTGAGGTACATCAGCACCGGACGCTAGCGGCGCGAAGGCCGCTGACGTGGGATGGGACGCTCCCGCGTGGCGGGGCACCCCTGGTGGCGTTGGCGCCGTTGGCGCCGTTGTGCGCACGGCCTCATGGGCGCAGGTCTGCGACGGTGTGCTCAAGCAGGCGGCGCGGCCGCCGGGGGGTCAGGTGAGCGCCGGCTCCTGGTCGAGGGCGCGCAGGTCGTCGCTGACGTCGATGCGCGAAGCGAGGGCCTCGTTGACCATCCTGGCCCGAGCGAGCTCAGCCTCCAGCTCGTGGACGCGCCCCCGCAACCTGCGTACCTCGGCCTGTAGGCGGGTGTCCGCTTGGAGCCCGACGTGACCGAACAGGGCCTTGGCCATGACAGAAAGCCTCCACACTCGTCGTATGCACCATCGCGCGACCGACGCTGCGGGTGGTGCCGAGGGCCAGAGGGCCGCATCAGTGCCAGTCGGCTGACTGCAGCCCGTAGGGCGCGCCAGCAGCGTACGAGAGTCATCGTTGCACGTCAGGATGCCCGGGTCAATACTTCGCGTGGCTCATCACCCGGTTGCGTGGGACACCTGAGCAGGCCGGCGGGTCAGCGCTCGACGAAGCCGAGCATTCCGCCCCGCGCGTCTGCCCACCGGTGCGTCACCCCGGTGACACGGCCCGGCGAGCCGCCGCCTCGAAGCCGAGCGAGCAGGGCTTCGCACGCCTCGCGCGGCCCCTCCGCCACCACCTCGACGCGGCCGTCGGCCAGGTTGGTGGCACTGCCGACGACGCCCAGCGCGAGGGCGCCGGCGCGCACCCACCAGCGAAAGCCCACCCCCTGCACCCGACCGCGCACCCATGCGGTGAGCCGCACCTTCGAGCCGGGCGCTGCCCCGCCCGAAGGCGTGCCATCCTGGTGGGGTGGATCGACCGGCTCTCTTGTCATTGCCCGGACAGGCTACGGTCCGGGCATCGTCCCGCTGCGGGGTGGGACACGGCGTCCGGCGCGCGCTCGCGGCCGGGCTCGTCGGCCTCGCGGTCCTGCCGGTGAGCCTGCTGGCCGGCTGCGGCAACCAGGCGCGGCAGCAGTCCGGCGACCACCGCCCCGACCCCCGTGCCAGCACCGAAGGTGCCAGGATCGAGACGCCGCAACCCGCCTCGCAGCTTCCGTCGGCGGGGGCGACGGTGCAGCCGCAGACTCCGCTCGGCCCCGCCGGCGGCAGCGACACCTCGCAGAACCGCTGACGGCCAGCCAGCCGGAGCGCCGCCGGCTGGCGCGCCGACGTGCCTGAGCTGCCGGAAGTCGAGACCGTTCGTCGCGGCCTCGAACGCTCCGTCGTGGGCCGGACCATCTCCGCCGTGCAGGTGGCGCACCCGCGTGCCGTGCGGCGCCACGATGCGGGGCCGCAGGACTTCGCCGGCCTGCTGGTCGGCTGCACGCTGCAGGCCGCCGTCCGGCGCGGCAAGTACCTGTGGCTGCCGCTCGACTCCGGCGAGGCGCTCGTCGGCCATCTCGGGATGAGCGGGCAGCTGCTGGCGTTCCATGCCGAGGCGCCGGCCGGGCCGCACCTGAGGGTGCGCGTTCACTTCGCCGACTCCGGCCCCGAGCTGCGCTTCGTCGACCAGCGGACGTTCGGTGGCCTCGCGGTGCAGCCGCTCGTGGCCGACCGGGCTGCCGCCAGGCACGCTGACGGCACGAGCGGCCCCCCGCTGGTTCCACGCGGCGTCGCCCACATCGCCCCCGACCCGCTCGAGCCGGCGTTCGACGACGCTGCCTTCGCTGCCGCGATGCGCAAGCGACGGACCGGTGTGAAGCGGGCGCTGCTCGACCAGACGTTGATCAGCGGCATCGGCAACATCTACGCCGACGAGGCGCTGTGGCGCGCCGGGCTGCATTGGGCGCGGCCGACCGAGGCGCTGCGGCCGATCGACGTCCGGCGGCTGCTGCAAGGCGTCCGCGAGGTGCTGACCGATGCCATCGAGGCCGGCGGCACGTCGTTCGACGCGCTGTACGTCAACGTCAACGGCGAGTCCGGCTGGTTCGACCGCTCACTCGACGCCTATGGACAGCAGGGACGTCCCTGCCGGCGCTGCGGCACCCCCATCCGGCGCGACAAGTGGATGAACCGTTCTGCCTACTCGTGCCCGACGTGCCAGCCACGGCCGCGCTCACCCCGGCCCTGATGGCGATTCTGACAATGGCTCTGCCGCCGGGCCAGCCACGAGCGCGCCGCCCGACAGGGTCTCGACCGCCCGCTCGGCCGCCGCTTGCTCGGCCTCCTTCTTGCTGCCGCCCGACCCCTCGCCGAGAGCCTCGCTCCCTACGAGGGCGGTTGCCGTGAAGACCTTCGCGTGGTCAGGCCCGTGCTCGGTGACGGCGTACTCCGGTGGGCCGAGCAGCCGGGCCGCCGCCAGCTCCTGCAGGGCCGTCTTGTGGTCGCGGCCGGGGCCTCCCGGCGTCTGGCGGTCGAGCAGCGGTCCGACCAGGTCGGTCACGAGCCGCGTGGCGACGTCGAGCCCGGCCGACACGTACGCCGCGCCGATAACGGCCTCGAGGGTGTCGGCAAGGATGCTGGGCTTGTCGCGGCCGCCTGTCGACTCCTCGCCGCGACCGAGCAGGAGCCACCCACCGAGCCCGGCTGCACCGGATCCCGCTTCGCGCGTGTCGATCCCGCGTGCGATGTCCGCCAGAGCGCGCATGTTGACGATCGAGGCCCGCAGCTTCGCCAGCTGCCCCTCTGGATGCTCGGGGTACCGCCGGTACAGCGCATCGGTCACGACGAGCCCGAGCACGGCGTCGCCGAGGAACTCCAGCCGCTCGTTGGTGGGCAGGCCGCCGTTCTCATAGGCGTAGGAGCGGTGGGTCAGCGCGAGCGTGACGAGGTCCTCGTCGAGCGGGACGCCCAGAGCTGCAACGAGCGCGGCGGCGGGACGGGCGACGACCTTTGACCTGGCGCGCGCGTTCACAGCTGGGAGAGGGCCAGGTCGACAGCGTCGCCGACCGTCGAGAGCCGGGCGATCTCGTTGTCCTCGAGATGCAGCGAGCGGCCCGCGTCGCGCAGGCCGGCCTCGAGCACCTCGACGATCTCGATGAGAGCCAACGAGTCAGCACCCAGGTCGTCGACGAGCCGGGTCTCGTGTGCGAGCGTGCCGACATCGACCTCGAGGACGACGGTGACCGCATGCCGGACAAGGGCAAGGACCCGCTCGGCGTCGATGCCCGTGATCAGCACGCGACTGTTGTTACCAGATGCGAGTGCCTCTGGTGCGCGGGTGCGGATCCTAGACGTCGACGACCTGCCGGTCGCCGTAGCGGCCGCAGGTGGGGCAGACGGTGTGCGGGCGGGTGACGTGCCCCCGGGGGCACTTCGACAGCGACGGCGCCGCCGCCTTCCACTGCGATCGGCGCGCATGGGTGTTGGCGCGCGAGGTGCGGCGCTTCGGGACGGCCACGTCAGCTCTCTTTCTCAGGTGCAGGGGTGGAGGTCTGCAGGGCGGCAAGCGCCGCCCACCGCGGGTCGACCCGCTCGTGCCGGTGGTCGGCCGGCAGGTCGTCGAGGCGCTCGCCGCACTCCGGGCACAGGCCCCGGCAGTTCTCGTTGCACAGCGGGGTCATCGGCAGGGCGAGCACGACGGCGTCACGCAGCACGGGCTCGAGGTCGAGCAGCTCGTCGACGAGCACCAGCTCGTCGTCGTCGTCGCCCCCCGCCTGCTGGTGGACCCACGTGACGGCCTCGGGGTAGGCGTACAGCTCCTGCAGGTCGACGACCAGCTCACCGGTGACCGGCTCCAGGCACCGGCCGCACTCCCCGGCGGTGTGCAGTGCCGCGGTGCCAGTGACGAGTACGCCCTCGACGACGGACTCCAGCCGCAGCTCGAGCGCGACGTCGCTACGCGCCGGGATGGCGATGACGGGCGTGCCGAGGTCGGGCGGGGCTGCGACCGTGGCGTGCACACGGCGCATGGACCCGGGCCGGCGGCCGAGCTCGTGCGTGTCGAGCACGAGGGGCTGGCGAGGGTCGAGGCGCGGGGCTGCTGATTGTGTCTTCATAACGGGGACGCGCGCACGGGAAGCGGGCATAGAGCAGCCTACCCGTCGGCAGGGAGGCCGGCTGGGACGCCAGCTGGGATGTCGGACGGTTCAGGGCGACCCGCTCGAACCGGGCAGCTCAGGAGCGCATGGCCGGCCGTCCTGCCCCGGCCGGTCGGTCAAGTCGACGACGTGGCCCTCGTCATCGGCGCGCTGGTACTCGTCGTCCCGCAGGTGCTCGTCGGGTCGCCGGCGCTGATCCGGCTGATCCCCGTGTTCCTGCTGATCCCTGTGTTCCTGGTGCTCCCGCCCCGACCGGATGCGCTCGCGACCGGTCATGACCGTCTCGAGCGTGCCGTCGAGCAGCGCCTGGACCCGCGCCAGCAGCGTGTCGACGTATGCCTCGGTCTCGAGGCGCATGCGGCTCGACTCGTCGCGCGCGTAGTCGAGCACGGCCTGGGCCTCCTGCTCAGCCCGGGCCAGCACCTCGTGCTCGTCGAGCAGGCGCTGGCACTGCTCGTGCGCGGCGGCGAGCAGGCGGCGGCCTTCGGACTTCGCGCCCTCGATCAGCTGCTCGCGGTCGCGCAGCACCTGCCGGGCCTCGGACATCTCCCCGGGCAGCAGCTCGCGCAGCTCCTCCAGCGCGCCCAGCAGCTCCTGGCGGGACACCACGGCCTGGTGGGCGGCGAGGGCCCTGCTTCTGGCCTGCTCGACCATCGCGACGATCTCGTCGAGCTTGCCCTGCACGTCGGCCATGGGCCAGGCTAACCCCGGGCTGCCGCGCGTTCCTACCCGGACTGAGCGGCCGCTCGCAGCGCGAGGTGCGGGCTACTGCTTGATGCGCTCGCGCAGCTGGTCCATCACCAGTGGCGGCACGAGGTGGGAGACGTCACCGCCCCACGTGGCGACCTCCTTGACGAGGCTGGACGACAGGAACGAGTAGGTGGGGTTGGTGCTCATGAACAAGGTCTCGACGCCGGCGAGCGAGTGGTTCATCTGCGCCATCTGCAGCTCGTAGTCGAAGTCGCTGACCGCGCGCAGACCCTTCACGATGGTGGGGATGTCGTGGGTACGGCAGAAGTCGACGAGCAGGCCGCGGAACGAGTCGATGACGATGTTGCCGTAGCCGGCCGTGGTCTTGCCCAGCAGCTCGATGCGCTCGTCGATGCTGAACAGCCCAGACTTGCTCTTGTTGACGAGGACCGCCACGACAACCTCGTCGTACAGCTTCGACGCGCGGCCGATGATGTCGAGGTGACCGTTGGTAACCGGGTCGAACGAGCCCGGGCAGACTGCTCGCCGCAGCGTCGGCCCGCTCATGATCGGCGACCGTACCAGAGGGTGCTGTCGCCGTAGCGGCGGCTCCGCTCGCACTCGATGTCGCGCGGCCACGGTGGCTCACCGTCACGAGTCGCCCGTTCGACGACGACCCTCCCGGCGACCCAGCGGCTGACCTGCGCGAGCACCGGCGCCAGCGCGAGCGCGTACGGCGGGTCGAGGAAGACGACATCGTACGGCCCGTCCGGGGGCGGCTCGGCGAGCAGGCGCTCGACGCCTATTGCCCGGATCCGAGCCCCCGGCAGGCTCAGCGCTGCAGCGTTGGCCCGTAGCACCTGGACCGCCCTCGCGTCACGCTCGACGAGCATTGCCTCTGCCGCGCCGCGCGAGAGCGCCTCGAGCCCGACTGCGCCGGTCCCGGCATAGAGGTCGAGCACCCGCAGGCCCGACAGGTCGCCGAGGGAGGAGAACAGCGCCTCCCGCACCCGCTCAGCCGTCGGCCGGGTCCCGCGGCCGGGCGGAACCTGCAGCCGGCGCCCACCGGCGACACCGGCGACGACCCGGGTCACGCCTTCTCCAGGTAGGCCGCCCGCTGCTCGTCCAGCCGCTCGGCCAGCAGCGCGGCGAGCCCCGGGCTGTGGGCAAGCGCCGGGTCCTCGCCCACGAGGGCCGTCGCCTCCTCGCGCGCCTCGAGCAGCAGCGCCTCGTCGCGCAGCAGGTCCAGCAGGCGCAGCGACCGACGCCGCCCGGACTGAGCCGCGCCGAGCACGTCACCCTCGCGCCGCTCGCGCAGGTCGAGGCGGGCGAGCTCGGCGCCGTCGAGGGTGGCGGCCACCTGCTCGACGCGCTGGTGGGCGGGAGTGCCGGGCGGCGCGTCGGTGTGCAACAGGCACCAGCCCGGCGCCGAGCCCCGCCCGACGCGGCCGCGCAGCTGGTGCAGCTGGGAGACGCCGAAGCGGTCGGCGTCGAGTACGACCATCACCGTGGCGTTGGGGATGTCGACCCCTACCTCGACCATCGTCGTCGCGGCCAGCACGTCGACCTCGCCGCGGGAGAAGCCGGTCATCACCCGGTCCTTCTCGTCGGTCGGGAGCCTGCCGTGCAGCGCCGCCACGCGAAGGCCGGCGAGCTCGCCGGCGACGAGCTCGGGCAGGACCTCGAGCACGGCAAGCGGCGGGCGGGTCTCGTCGGGGCCGGACGGGAGCGGCAGCTGGTTGTGGTCGGCGCCCACGCTTTCAGTGTCACCAGCTTCGGTGTCACCAGCTTCAGTGTCACCAGCTTCGGGGTCACCGGCGCCGGCGCTCCCGACGGCACCGCCTCCTGCCTCACCGCCGATGCGGGGGCAGACGACGAAGGCCTGGTGGCCGGCCGCGACCTCGTCGCGCACCCGTCCCCAGACCCGGTGCATCCACTGCGGCGGGGCGATGTGGCTCCTGATGGGTAACCGGCCGGCCGGCAGCTCCGTGAGCATCGACGTGTCGAGGTCACCGAAGACCGTCATCGCCACCGTTCGCGGGATGGGCGTGGCCGTCATCACGAGCAGGTGCGGCGCGGTGCCCGCCCGGGCGCGCAGGGTGTCGCGCTGCTCCACCCCGAAGCGGTGCTGCTCGTCGACGACGACCAGGCCGAGGTCGTCGAACGCCACCCCCTCGGACAGCAGCGCATGGGTGCCCACGACGATCCCCGCGCTGCCGTCGGTGATCTGCGTGAGCGCTGCCCTGCGCTGGGCGGCCGGCAGTGTGCCGGTCAGCAGGGTGATGCGGGTCGCGGGATCGGCGGCCCCGAGCTCGCCCGCGATGCCGAGCGGGCCGAGCAGCTCACGCAGGCTGCGAGCGTGCTGGACGGCGAGCACCTCGGTGGGGGCGAGCAGGGCCGCCTGGCCGCCGGTGTCGACGACGGCCAGCATCGCCCGGAGGGCGACGACGGTCTTGCCGCTGCCGACCTCGCCCTGCAGCAGCCGGTGCATCGGGTGCGAGCGGGCGAGGTCGCGGGCGAGCTGCTCGCCCACGACCCGCTGCCCCTCGGTCAGGGTGAACGGCAGCGCGGCGTCGAACGCGGCGAGCAGACCGTCCGGCGGCGGGATGCGCGGGGTGCCCGGCGTCTGCTCCGCGGCCGCCCGGCGCTGGGCCAGGGCGAGCTGCACGACCAGTGCCTCGTCCCAGGTCAGACGCTTCCTGCCCGACCTGACGTCGCCGTGCGTCTCGGGCCGGTGAACCCGCTCATAGGCCTCCCGCTGGGTGCACAGCCGGCGCCGCTGCCGCAGTTCGGCGGGGAAGGGGTCGGCCAGCTCGCCGAGGGTGTCGAGCACGATGCGCACCGACTGGCCGACCTTCCACGACGGCATCTTCGCCGTCGACGGGTAGATCGGCAGGATGGCGCCGGCGAAGCTCTCGTCGGCGGCCAGCTGCACCTCAGGGTTGGTCAGCTGCAGCCGGCCGCGGAAGGCGTCGACCTTGCCGGCGAAGAACGCCGACGAGCCGACCGCGAGGTCGCGCTCGCGCCACGGCTGGTTGAAGAAGGTGAGCCGCAGCTCAGAGGTGCCGTCGGTGACGACGACCTCGATCATGCTGCGCCGGCCCCGCACCGGGCGCTTGGTGACCCTGGCCACCCGGGCCTGGACCGTCACCTGCTCCCCCACCGCCAGCTCGGACAGGTCGGTCAGCTCGCCCCGCTCGGCGTAGCGACGGGGCAGATGGTCGAGCAGATCGCCGGCGGTGTGCAGGTCGAGCTGGTCGGCGAGAACATCGGCGGTCCTGCCGCCGAGCAGGTCGCGCAGCCGCTTGTGGCGAGGGTCGCCGAGCGCCGCCGCGGCGTCGTCCGGCACCGTCATCCCCCCTGCCGCGCAGCCGATGGGGTGCACCTCATCCTTCGGCGTGCCACTGCCGAGTCTGGCACGAGCTCCCGCGGGCTGAAGGCGCCGTGCACACCCCTGGGGCATGGACAGGGTTGCCCAAGGACCGGGGTCCGGATCGCGCACCCCGGCAGTCGCCTCGGCACCGGCGGATGGCAGGGTGAGCGCGTGTACCAGGACTTCGCCGGCCGTGTCGCACTGCTCACCGGGGCAACCCGCGGCATCGGGCTCGCCATCGCTCAGGAGCTCGTCAACCGCGGGGCCTGCGTCGTCATCACCGCCCGGAAGCCCGACGACCTCGAGCAGGCCGTCGCCGAACTCGACCCGGAGGGCACCGGCCGGGCAGTTTCGGCACGCGGCAGCGCCGACGACCAGGAGCACCAGGCCGCCGCGGTCGCGCTGGCCATGGAGCGCTACGGCCGGCTTGACCACCTGGTCAACAATGCCGCCGTCAACCCGCAGTACGGGGCGCTGATGGACGCCGACCTGGCTGCAGTCCGCAAGATCTTCGATGTCAACGTCACCGCGACGCTCGCCTGGACCCAGCTGGCGTGGCGGACGTGGCTGCGCGACAACGGTGGCAGCGTCCTCAATGTCGCAAGCGTCGGTGGCATCCGCGCGGGCTCGCCGATCGGTGCCTACAACACGAGCAAGGCGGCCCTCATCCACCTCACCCGACAGCTCGGTGTGGAGCTCGGCCCGACAGTGCGGGTCAACGCGATCGCGCCGGCCGTCGTCAAGACGACGTTTGCTCGTGCGCTCTACGAGGGGCGCGAGGACGAGGTGGCAGCCGCCTATCCACTGAAGCGGCTGGGCGTCCCGACCGACACGGCCAAGGCCGGCGCCTTCCTGCTCTCGGACGACGCCTCGTGGATCACCGGGGAGACACTCGTCGTCGACGGTGGCGTCACGCTGGGCGGTTAGCGGGGAGCGTGCGCTGGTTCGCCACGCGCCCCAGGTCCGGTAACCTGAACTGCTGCCGGGCCATCGGCCCGCGATCTCGCCCCGGCACTGCCATCCAGCGGGGGCGGCCAGCGCCAGAGCAATCATCCCGACAAGCAACGGAGAAGCGTGTGTCCTCGGTGTGCGACGTCTGCAACAAGGGACCGGGCTTCGGCATGTCGGTCTCGCACTCCCATCGGCGCACCCGCCGGCAGTGGAAGCCCAACATTCAGACGGTGCACGCCATCGTCGGCAAGACCCCTAAGCGCCTCAACGTCTGCACGTCCTGCCTGAAGGCCGGCAAGGTCACCCGCGGCTGAACGGCTTTCTGTCCCGCTCCCCTTCAGGATCGGCGCCGACGCTGTCATCCGGCTCATGCGTGCCCACCAGCTGCTGGCGGCCAGTTGACCCGAGATGGTCCGGCTCGGCGCTGCTGCGCCACTGCCACGCATGGTCTACCGGACCGATTCCCCGCCCCAACGGGAAGCCGGCTGCGATCGCTCCGGTGACGTAGTCCTTCGCCTGCTGTGCAGCGGCGGGAACCTCCATCCCTGACGCCAGGCCGGCGGCGATGGCCGAGGCCAGGGTGCAGCCTGTGCCGTGGGTGTGCCTGTTGTCGTAGCGGGCGCCGGTCAACCAGTGTGACGACTCGCCGTCGGTCAGCAGGTCGACCGCATCGCCCGGCAGATGTCCGCCCTTGACGAGCACCCACTGCGGTCCCATGGCGAGCAGCTCGGCTGCCACCTTCGGCAGGTCGTCCGTGCTGCTTACCTCCATACCGGTCAGCAGCCGGGCCTCGTCGGTATTCGGGGTGATGACGGTCGCGAGCGGCAGGAGCAGCTCCCGCACCACGGCGACGGCCTCGCCGGCCAGCAGCACGTCCCCGTGCTTGCTCACGGCGACGGGGTCGACGACGAGCGGCGTGCCGAGGCCGTCGAGCCCGCGCAGCTCATCGGCCACCGCTCGCACGAGCTCCGGGGAGGAGAGCATGCCGGTCTTGACGGCATCGACCCCGATGTCGTCCAGCACCGCCCGGACCTGCGCGCGAACGGCGTCGACCGGCAGGTCCCACACGCCGTGCACCCCGACGCTGTTCTGCGCGGTCACTGCCGTGATCCCGTGCACGCCCAAGGCGAGCATCGCCTTGAGGTCGGCCTGCACACCGGCGCCCCCGCCGGAGTCGGAGCCGGCGATCGTCAGCACGCGGGCCGGAGCGCTGGTCATCAGCCGACGGTAGCCACCGTCGGCCACATGCCGTCAGACGAAGTGGTCGAACCCGCCGACCAGAGGGGCGCCGCTGGGGTCCGCGACGGCACCAGGCGGGCGACCTTCCCCCGTGCCGAGGACCCGCCCGACGACGACCGCGCCCGCGACGCGTGCGGCGTCGACCACGGCCGCGGGCACGGTGGCCAGCAGCGCATGGTCCTCCCCACCGCCGAGCACCCAGCCGCGGCGGTCGCTACCGGGCAGCCTGGCGACGTCATGCCACTGGTCGTCGGCCGCCAGCTCCTCCGCCGCGGCCGGATCCAGCTCGATCGCGACACCCGACGCCGACGCCAGCGATGCGGCATCCACAACGAGGCCGTCGCTGACGTCGCACATCGCTGTGGCACCGAGGCGGGCAAGCTCGATACCAGCCCTGAGCGGGGGTTCAGGCCGGTGATGCGCCCGCAGCAACCCCTCCCACCGGGCCTGCTGCTCCGGCGAGGCGGCCTGCCCGGTACGCAGCAGCCACAGGCCGGCTGCCGACCGGCCAACCGCTCCGGCGAGGACGACGGCGTCACCGGGCTGCGCACCGGAGCGCAGGACGGGCGCGCGGCCGTCGAGGTCGCCGAGAGCGGTGACCGCCAGGACGACGTGGACGGCGCGTACCAGGTCACCCCCCACGACCGAAGCCCCGGCCGCGGCGCACGCCTCGCGCAGCCCGTAGGCGATGCCAAGTGCCACGCGGACAGGCAGCTCGGGCGGGGCGGCCAGTCCGACGAGCAGCGCCGTGGGCCTGGCCCCCATCGCGGCGACGTCGGCGAGGTTCTGGACCGCCGCCTTGGCCCCGACGTCGTACGGCGACGACCAGTCGAAGCGGAAGTGCACGCCCTGGACCAGCAGGTCCGTTGTCGCCACCACGCTGCCGC
>JAABUZ0100004880.1_pt1 | contig 18127 bp, 26 predicted proteins | sample 5562091 | NCBI WGS metagenome assembly JAABUZ01 (sample SAMN12813069, study PRJNA571459) | rock metagenome | isolation source: Antarctica rocks | place: Antarctica: Victoria Land, Linnaeus Terrace sud | collected 2015-12-21
ACGACGGCGTGACCGTCCGGAATCCCTTGCGCACATATCGGATAGTGTGGCGCGACATCACGGGAATCGGTGAGGGCGTATTCAGCTACGGGGCCGCAGGTGCGGTCAATACCGGCTGGATCCCGGAGATCAGCCGCGCGTCCGGGCGCCGGGTAAGAGTTCATGCGCTCACCAGCTTCCGGCGCCAGCCAACGAGTTACGCCGACAACGTGATCAACGAACTGTTGGACTATCGTGCAATGCGCACACACAACGATCGGCCGATCGAGAAACCTGACCTTTCCTAGCTTGGCCCCGGGCCGGCATCGCCTTCTCAGGCACAGGACGGGCTCTCAGCGACGTCACGTGAACCGATCGTCAATTGGGCCGGAAGACCGTCTCAGCCGTGACTGAGCACGTTCCTCTTGCGACACCGACCCCGGCTGCGATCGGGGGTCAGTCGAGTTGCTCAGTCCAGTCTGGCCCGGTCGCGGCCGCGAGGTAGCGCCTCGCTCGGTTCACATTGCCAGGCAGAAGACCTTGGCAACGCTGAAAAAGATTCGTTCCGGCATCGAATGCTGGATCACCGCCTCGATCGCGTCGCCGACAATGGCAAACCCGAAGACGCGACCCGCGCCTGGATCGCTCTGGCCGCGGTCTCGCGTTCGACTGCCGCCATCGTTGGATCGTCGCCGGCGTAAGCTTTCCGTGACGCGACTTATGAGTGCGCGGGCTGACGCTGGGCGAGGTAGCGGGTGGCGGCCTCGAACCGGCCGACGAGGGCCGTGTCGCTGTGCAGCGCCCTCGCCTCGACTCGGATCCACCCTTCGCCCATCGAGCGACCCGTTCCCATTTCCGCACGGGATGCATCAGGCTTTCCGAGCAAGGAAGCCGACCCGGAGGGTTATCTGCGTGCAGCTGCCGTCCTACGCGCCAGTCCTTGGGTTCTTGGGGGCGCTGTGAACTCAGCCGGCCAGATCGTTGCATCCGATACCGGGGTACAGGTTTACCGTGAGTCATGAGCGACAACGGCACGCGGGGTGACACATCGTGGGTACCGCAGGCGTGCACCCTGCCGACTGTGGAACAGCCGCTGCGAGTGGGGGAGTTCGAGCAACTGTATGCCGCGGTGCGTGCCGTCGAGCGCGTGGGCGCGACGCGGGTCCGGTTGGACCTTCCGCCTGAGCCGGCCGTGGCTGCGCGAGTCGCGGATCTGCTGGTGCGCGAGAGTGACTGCTGCTCGTTCTTCACCTTCACTCTGACCGCGACGGCGGGCACCCTGCTACTGGAGGTTGCGGTGCCGCCAGCGCACGTTCAGGTACTCGACGCGCTCGTTGACAGCGTCGCGACGAGTACGGGATCATGACTGCCGGGCTGCGCCCGGGGCAGGTCGCCGCGGCGGCGCGCGTCGGCCGGCAGACGTTGCGCTACTACGAACGCCGGGGACTGATCGAAGAGCCAGACCGCACCCTGGGCGGGCACCGTCTGTACCCGCCGGAGACGGTTACCTTGCTCGGGATCATCAAGACCGCGCAGCGCCTCGGTTTCACCCTCGACGAGGTCGCGGACCTTCTCACCGTTGGGCACCGGCCCGGCCGTACCGTCGACGGGTTGCACGCGCGAGCGACAGCCAAGCTCGCTGAGGTCGAGCAGAAGATCGACGACCTAGGTGTAATCCGCGACGCACTCCGGACGGCGCTGGCCGCAGGCTGCGACGACTTGATCGCCTGTGCCGAAACCCCCTGCTGCCCACTGCCGTTTACGGAACTCGCTCGGAAAGGGCTCGCCGGACGGTGAACGGACAGGCATCCCCGCTGCGGGGGGGATCCGCGTGTGCAGGTAGCGCGGGCGGTCGCGTTGTTCGTGGCTGCCGGCGTCGCGGAGATCGGCGGCGGCTACCTGGTCTGGTGCTGGCTGCGCGAGGACGGATCGTGGCGGCTGGGACTGCTCGGTGCCCTCGTGCTCGTCGGGTGGTGCCGCGATCATCAGCCTCGGCGTCTCCATCATCTTCTTCGCGCCGCGCAGCCACTGATCAGACGCCTCCCTCCGACTTTGGATCGAGCAGGCAGGACTCAGTGTCCGCGGCGTCGTGTCGCCTTGGGCGCAGCCGACGATCGTTTGGTTTGGCACGAACAGACCGTGGACGAAGGAACCGACGATCGTCTGCACCCACTGCTGGTCTCGCCAAGGAGTCCGACGACGTTCGACCCGGCGGCGTCGGTCAGCCGCGCTGAGGTTGAGTCGTTGCTAGAAGCGGCGCGTTGGGCGCCCTCGGCCGGGAATTCTCAACCGTGGGCGTTCATCGGTCGCCGTCGTGGCGAGCCGGACCACGACCGTCTGGCAAGGCATCTGGCCAAGAGCTCAGCGGCGTGGGCGCCGATGGCCGGTGTGCTGATCGGCAACCTCTCGCACCGCTTCGTGGAGGACACCGACTGGGACTACTCGGAGTTCTCCACCTACGACCTCGGGTAGGTGGTCGCGCACATGTCCTTCCAAGGGCAGTCGCTGGGTCTGTACGTGCGCCAGTTTCGGGCGTTCGACCGGGACGCTCTGGCGGCGGAGTTCGATGTGCCGCCGCATTGGGAGGTCCCGACGATGTCGGCCATCAGGAGAGTGCCCTCGCAGCCGCCCCGGCCCGCCTCGTCCGGCGAACCACGGCACGTTCGACAGCGACGTTCGCCGACCGACATCCTCTGGCCGTTAGCCTCCACCGTCGAGCGCCGGTAGAGCCATCGGGTTACGCGACTCGATCGCCTGTGAAATATCCGGTTGCACTGGCCTCCTTGCCGGCTCCCTGTCATGCTCACTACATGTTCAGTCATCTGCTTGCCGTGAACGCCCTCCAGCACGTCGAGGCGGCGGGTTTCATCTTGCGCGGCATCAAGGGCATCTTCCTGCTCATCGGCGGCATCATCGCGGCGATCTTGTGCGCCGTGATCGCCGCCTCGAAAGGCCGCAGTGCGCTCCTGTACGGCGTCTTGGGGTTTTTCTTCAGCATCATCACCCTGGTCGTCATCCTTGTGCTCCCCAGCAAGAAATCCGCGTGATGCTTCGATCGGCGCGGGAGCTGGCATAATTACATCCATCAGTGACCAATCCACGAAAAGATGCCATTGAGCGCAGTGGACAAAGCCAAGAACGCGGTGCAAGACGCCGCGGGTAAGAGCAAAAGAGGGGTTGGGCAACGCCGCCGGCGACCATGACACCGAGGCGGAAGGTAAGGGCGATCAGTCCAAAGCCGAAGTGAAAAACGCTGGCGAGAACGTGAAGGACGCCTTTAAGCACTGACACGCACGCGCACCCTTGACAGCGATGACCGTTCTTTGGGGGGGTTCATGGCCGTTGACATGGGGCCTAATTGGCGAAGTGCCGAGATCGTCGTCTGGGTTGTTGAACGCGGCTGGCTGCGAACCGCTTGCGACGACGACTGGCGGTGCATGGCATCTTGCAGGTCTTGATCAGCTTCGCGTAAGCGGATTCCCCGGGCCAGTCCGGCTGAACCGATATAGCCGGGGTGGTCTTGCCTGGCGTCTGGGGCCAGTTGCCGGATGATCCGGTCGGTGAGTCGTTGTCGGGCTAATCGTTCGATGAGTTCGGACAGCGCGGCGGCGCTGGGTGTGTCCAGGTCCGTGCGGCACCGGCCGATGACGGCGAGGACCTCAGCCAGGGTGGCGTGTTCTGTGAAATCGGCATACACGCGCACCGCCACCTCGACGAGCGGGTCCGCCATCACCACCACCCGCCTCCAGCAGGCTCGCGCTGGTAGTCGTCGTCGCCGCCGAACATCGGCGCGTGCTCCAAACGGGTCTGTTTCATCGACCGCGTCCCCGCCCGCCTCGGGGATCGGTCAGCGGGACGCGCCCCCGCCGTCGAGGGAGAACGAAAGATCCGTGGCGGTGAGCTGCGTGGGCGCCAGGCGGACCAGCCGCGTGGCCTGATCGGGGTCGCTGAGATAGCGGACGCTGAAGCGGGGATCCCAGTTGTCCTCGTTGGGGCCGAGATAGCGGACCAGCTTGCGGCGGGCTCGCTCGGGGTCGAAGTGCACCACCACGGCATCGCCGCGTGCGGTGACCTGCCGGACCTCGCCGGTGCGCAGGTCGCAGGAGTCGACCACAAGCGCGACGCGCGGATTGGAGGTCAGGATCTTCGGCAAGCGAGCATAGGCACCGGTGATCCACCAGAAGGCACCGTCCTCCCAGAGAACCAGACCGGCCGCACAGACGGACCGGCGGGCGCGACGCGGGCGAGCAAAGGCCTCCCGAGGAAGGCATCGAGTCGAAGGGGTGCTCCGCCGTCATCCTGCGAGATGGTAGTGCGCCGGCCGGCGCGAGTGCCGCTCGACGATCCCCTGTGACACAGGGTCCTTCGAAGCACTACTTCGTCCAGTTGCGTCCTCCCTGGTGGCTTGGCTTGGGCCACCGGCCGGTTCGTGCGTGGAACGATGCACGTAGCCACGATCTTGAACTGGAGGTAGCCGTGGATCCGAGCCAGCTTGACGGAGTCTCCGTATCGTCGGCGCACTTGCGGCCGGTTCGGGTGATGGGATCAAGGACGTGGCCAAGGGCGCGGTGACCGGCGCCCCCTACTCGGTCAGGCAGGGTTGCAGGCGGCTCGGGACAAACTCACCGGCCTGCTGAAGTCCCGGTTCCTCACCAACGAGGCTGCTGCTGCGGACCTGAACGTCTACCTCCGGCGACCGACGCCGAGAATGCTGAGCCCCTCGCTGGGCACATCCTCGAAGCCGGCCTGCACCAGTCCTGGAAACGACCACTGCCGCGATGAGCAGGCCGGGCAGCAGGCGCGCAGAGGTTCCGCGATGCCGTCGCGTCCGTCCGAGCGTCCTGTAGCTCGATCCCTTTGCGGTGATTGCGTTCGGTGGCAGCCGAAGGGCTTGTCATGCTCCGCTGGTCGCTTGCGCTGCTCGCTGCAGACGGCTGCGGTATTCCTCCCACCAGGCTTGGTCGCCCGGTGGCATGTTGTCGTGATCGGGGCGCAATCCCACCACGCCGTCGACGAGTTCCCGCACCACGTCGGCGTGCCCGGCGTGCCGATTCGTCTCGGCGATCATGTGCACGATGATCCGGTGCAGCGTCACCGCGCGGCGCTCTGGCGGCCACCATGGCACGTGTCCAAATGCGTCCAGCGGGAGCGTGTCGACGGTTGCATCCGAGTGTGTCCATACCCGGCGGTACAGCCCGACCACCTGCTCGCGCGTCTCGTCCGGAGTGGCCCACATGTCCGCGTTGGGCTCCGCGTCCTCGTCGAGCCACGGCAGCGGCTCGCCGAACGGCCGGGCGAACGTGTCGCCCAGATAGCCCGCCTCCACGCTGGCCACGTGTTTCACCAAGCCCAGCAGGTTCGTGCCGGTCGCAACCAGCGGCCGGCGAACGTCGTACTCGCCGAGCCCGTCGAGCTTCCACAGCAACGCCTCGCGGGCGAGCTGCAGGTAGCGGTGCAGGTCCGCCTTCGGGTCCGCGGTGGGCATGGCGAAAGTTTGCCACCCAGCTTGATAGCTCAGTCGCCGTCCGCGGGCAGGAGCACGACATCGCCTGCGGGCAAGTAGGCACATGCACCGCAGGCGATCCCTACCGGAACGGATCGCCCACCCGTACCGGCTCGCGGCGACTCCACGTCGCCCAAGCAGGGCATCAGCATGCACGGCGCCGTGCACGGCCCGCCGTGAAAACCCGCCGTGAAGCGCGCCGAGCCCGTCGATCTGCGCGGCTCGGCTGCGAAGAGCACAGCGCGTAGACGGCTCCGTATGTCCGTTCACCCGGCCTGTCAGTCGGCATGCTTCGGGCAGGCATAAGCGGCATACGGGTGCGAATCTGGCCGATCGCACGCCTTTGGGTTGCCTAACCACCTCACGCGTGAGCTATCTTCGTCACACTCAATGAGGAGTGGGGACGATGACCGATGCACGGCTGCGGCTCGACGATCAGCTTTGCTTTGCGCTCTACGCTGCCACCAACGCGATCACCCGCGCTTACCGTCCGCTGCTGCGTGAGCTGGGTATCACCTACCCCCAGTACCTGACGCTCATGGCGCTGTGGCAACACAGCACCGGCACCGTCAGCGAACTCGCGCAGCATCTCGACCTGCCCGCCCACGCCATGACGCCCCTGCTGCAGCGGCTGGAACAAGCCGGGCTGATCGTGCGCCGGCGCAGCCCAATCGATGGCAGGGCGGTGCTGGTCGAGCTGACGTCGGTCGGCGTCGAACTGGAGAGGTCCGCAGCCGCCGTCCAACGCACCGTCGAATGCGCCACGGGGCTTTCCCCCGACGCTCTCGCTGCCCTGCGCGGCGAGCTGCACGACTTGGTCGACGACATGCGCGCAACTGCCGCAGGCCCCCATCCGATGGAAGGAAAAGCATCATGACCCTGAACGTGCCCGACACCCGACGGCTCGCCCCCGAGGCCGACCCGGCAACCGCCCCCCAAGTGCACCCGGCCGACGCGACGCTCTACGAGCGTCTCGGCGGCTGCTACGGCATCGCCGGTGCCGTCGACGTGCTCGTCGACCGTCTCTTCAAAAACGTCAAGGTGAACGCCAACGACAAGGTCCACGAGCACCACGGCAACCCCGCGAACGCCGCCGGTTACAAGTTTCTCGTCACCGCCTGGTCCATCGAGGCCGCCGGTGGCCCGAAGTGCTACATCGGCCACGACATGAGCGTGGCGCACGAGCATCTCAGCATCGACAAGGAAGGCTTCGACGCCGTCTACATGGAAATCGAGGCCACCCTCTTCTATCTCGGCGCCCCCGCCCAGGAAATCAACGAATTCATGAACATCATCGAGAGCTTCCGCTCGGACGTGGTCGCCTAGCTGTGACCTCCGGGGAGGTCGGCCAGGCGGCTGATCGGCGGTAGCCCTCCGATGGCGCTGTGGGCTCAGTGATGCTTGTAGAAGTGCAACACGGAGGGGAAGCGCCGTCGAAGACGCACCGCCGCCGGTGACAGCGCTCACGCAACCCTCAACTGAACCGAACACCAGCAGATTCGATGTCGCGATGGACCGAAGTCAGTCCCGCTGACCGGTCGTCAACTGCGAAAGGCCACGGCGGCCGGGCCGCGACCATCCCGGGGGCGCCCAGGCTTCGAGGATGCCCTCAGCCGGTGCCGCTGTCGTAGGACGAGTGATGATCTCCATGCCGTGTCCGGCCGGGTCCAAGAAGTGCAGGCCTCGCCCGCCGTCGTTGTGGTTGATCTCGCCGGGTCGGCTGAGATTCGGTTCCGGGTAGTGCGACCTCCAAGCCGAGGATCCCGCCAGGAACTCTGCGGAGACCTGCCGGTCCTTGCCGGCAACGATGGTGTGGTTCAACTCGATGGACGTGGTGTTGGTGCGGGCGGGGCCCCCAGAGGCTTGGTGGCGTGACGGCGTGCAGCAGACCGATCGCCGACCGGTCAGTGTTCGGCGTAGGAGGACGCCGCCGTTTGCTCGTGTTAGGCCCCCGCGACATGAGCGTGAGCCCCGCCGCGGCGAGCACGAACATGACCGGCGCAACGACGAGCGTCGCTTGCAGCGAGGTCGTAGCTCACTGCAGTCGCTCTTGTCGAGAAGCCGCCGTAGGGTCCGTCCCTGGGCTGAACCGATAAGACGAGCACTGGAGGATGCGCCCCATGTCGCACATACGACGCTTCGACCATGTCGGCATCACCGTCGCGGACCTCGACACGGTGACGGCGTTCTTCGTGGGGCTGGGTCTCGAAGTTGAGGGCAACCGGATGTTCGTGGAGGGCGAGTTCCTGGACACTGTCATTGGCATCTCCGACTCCCGCACCGAGATCGTCATGCTGCGGCCGCCCGAGGGAGGTACCCGGCTGGAGCTGTCGAGCTTCGTCCGGCCCGACCACAAGCCGGGATCGCCCGCCGCCATGGCCAACGAGCTGGGGCTGCGCAACGTTGCCTTCGAGGTCGACGACCTCCAGGCGGCCATCGACCGGCTGACTGCGGACGGCTACGGCCTGGTCGGCGGCATCGGTCAGTACGAGCACATCTGGCGCATGGCCTACGTGCGCGGACCGGAGGGGATCATCGTGTCCCTGGCTGAGCGGATCGGCTGAAGCCCCCGTCGTCGAAGCGGCGGCGACTGCGGGCACCCGGGGTCCCGGCGGCAGGCGTTCGTCGGGGACGAGGGCCAGGTGCCCGCCGTGTAGGCGGAAAGGATCTCGATGCTGGACGGCTGACTTACTTGGGCGCACCCGGGGACGAAGTCGTAGTCCGGGGGCCGTCGAAGTCACCTGTGACTGTTTGACCGCCCGTAGCAGGGCTGATCCCGATGCAAAGTGGTCCCGGGTTCTCGCCATCCGTATCGACGGTTTGCACGCAGTGGAGTGGCCTGCGCTTCCCGAGAAGACGCTGCAGGATGGCAAAGGGCCGGCCCGGCTCCCCGATCCGAGCCGCGTGATCGCGCCGTAGCAGGATCGTCCAGTGGCGTCGGCGGGTCCAGGCCAGCGGTAGTTTGCCGATTATGAGCGCGTGGGGGGCCGGGGCTCCCGGGACCTTGTCTCTGTCGTCCGGCCGACTCGTTCGCGCCCGCGGGCTGCGTCGACTGCCGCCGGACGACACTCTGCCTGAGTTCGGGATCTACCTGCTCAACAAGCGGCCGGAGCCGGTGCCGTGGGAAGCGCGGTGGATCCGCTGGCCAGACTTCCGGCTGCCCACGGACCGCCGCGATGCCCAGGATGCGCTGCGCGAGGCCTGGCGCCGCGCCGCAGACGAGCGGGTGGAGATCGCCTGCAACGGGGGCCGCGGCAGGACCGGCACTGCTCTGGCTTGCTTGGCGGTGCTGGACGGCGTGCCTCCTTGCGAGGCGGTCGCCTATGTGCGCGAGCACTATGACCCACGGGCCGTCGAGACGCCCTGGCAGCGCCGCTACGTCACCTGCTTCGCCACGTCGTAGGCGGCGTGCCGATAGACTCTGCGACTTCCTTCGCTCAGGGAGGAGCCGTTGTAGGGTGCCGCCATGAGCACACGGGAGGACTACCCGGCCGGGGTGCCGTGCTGGGTCGACACCAACCAGCCCGACCCCGGCGCCGCCGCCCAGTTCTACTCCGGGCTTTTCGGCTGGGAGACCGAGGACGCCATGCCCCCCAACGCGGGCGCTCACTACTTCATGGCTCGCATCGATGGCCGGGACGCGGCCGCGATCTCCTCACCGCCCCCCGGCGCGCCACCGGAGGCCGCATGGAACACCTATGTTCGCGTCGAATCCGCCGACGACGCAGCGGCCGCCGTGCGTGACGCCGGTGGGCAGGTGCTCTCCGAGCCCTTCGACGTCTTTGACTCGGGGCGGATGGGTGTCTTCGCCGATCCCGAGGGCGCGGTCTTCTGTGTCTGGCAGCCCGGATCGCACCGCGGCTCGGCGGCCGTCAACGAGCATGGCGCGGTGAACTTCAACAACCTCCACACCGACGATGTCGAGGCCGCAAAAGCCTTCTACGGCGCCGTGTTCGGCTGGACGACAATCGACGCCGGCGCGCCCATGTGGGCTCTGCCCGGCTACGGCGACCATCTCGAGGAGCTCAACCCCGGCATGCGTGCGGGGATGAAGGAGATGGGCGCGCCCGAGGGCTTCGAGAACGTCGTCGCGACGATCCTGCCATGCGACGGCGCCCCAGCGCACTGGAGCGTCACCTTCGCCGTCAACGACGCGGACGCAACCGCGACGCGCGCGCGCGAGCTGGGAGGCTCAGTCCTCGCCGAGCCGCAGAATGGGCCGTGGGTGCGCTTTGCCGTCCTCGCCGATCCGGCCGGCGCGTCCTTCATCGCCAGCCAGTTCGTGCCGGAGAACCGCTAGACGTTCCGCGCAGGGAGAGTCCTGATAGCAGCCTGCAGTCGGTTGGTCCACTCGTCGAGTTCAGTGAGGGTGGCGTAGCCGAGCCCGCGGCATGCACTGCGTCGCACCGGGGCCGCCACCTCTGCGAGCCGGACGGTCGTCGCCTCGGACAGGGACGACACCACCGTCGTGTGGGCGTACACCGAGTCCGGCTGCAGTGGGCTGCGTCGAAAGGGTGCTGGGCCGCCGCGAGGTGGTGGTGACCCCACGGCCGTCCAGGTGGGTCCGCCGTGGCAACCCGATTGCGCAAGGTCCGGCCCGGCTCCTACGCTTGATTGCCAGATGTGTCTCAAGCCGATCGTCCTGCGGAGCATCTCAGCGCCAGTGATCGGCGGCCGGGATGTGGTGGGGTGGAGTTCATGGGTTGGGACACGCATCCGGTGACAACGGACCGGTTCGAGGACTTCGCTGACGTGGTCAACCGCAGTCGCCGCGTCAACCACTGCTGGTGCCTGTCTCACCGGCTGCAGGCCTCCGAGATCGAGCGGCTCGGCGGCGGCAGCCGAGAACTGGCCATGCGCCGCCTATGCGAGCGCGAGTACCCGCCGGGGGTGGTGACGTACCTGGACGGCGAACCGGTGGGATGGTGCAACGTCGGTCCTCGCGCGGAGATCACGCGTCTGGCCCGCTCGCGGCTCATCCGCCCCGTCGATGACGTGCCGGTGTGGAGCATCGTGTGCGTCGTCGTCCGCCCGGGTCATCGGCGACAAGGCGTGACGGCACCACTGCTGCAAGGCGCGGTCGCCTACGCCGCGTCGCACGGCGCGCCGGCGGTGGAGGCCCACCCCGTCGACCCGCCGGGACGGATGGACCTGACCATGGCGTTCGTCGGGACAAAGTCGATGTTCGAACGAGCCGGGTTCCGGGTCGTCGGAACCACTGGCGCCACGGCGAGCGGCATGCCACGTCTCGTGATGCGGCGAGACCTCTGCTGAACCGGACCCACAGAGGTCGACGACGGCGAGATTACCCCTGAGCGATCGACCATTGAGACGCTGTAGCGGATGTCGGGTACCCGGCGCAGAGGTGGGCTGGAAAGATGCGTTCGGTGACCGCCGGGCGCAGGAATCCAGCCACACGTGCCGGTGCAGCCCTGCTCCGCGTCCGGTGGTTCGTTCGGGCGCCGATCTGGCTCTACCGAGTCAGGATTGGTGTTCTGTTGGGATCTCGATTTCTGATGCTCGAGCACGTTGGGCGCAAGTCCGGGTGTCGTCGCTACGTCGTGCTGGAGGTGGTTGATCATGCGGCGCCGGGCAGCCACGTCATGATCTCCGGTTTCGGTACCCGCGCGCAGTGGTTTCGCAACATCCAAGCCAATCCGCAGGTGCGCGTTTTACCTCGCCAGCCGCAAGCCTGCGCCGGCAATCGCGCACCGCCTCGATGCGGGCGCCGCGGCAGCGTCGCTTAGCCGCTACGCCACCGCGCATCCCCGGTCCTGGGCCAAGCTGCGCCCCGTTCTCGAGGAGACCTTGGGTACACGATCGACGAGTACGGAACCGAGCTGCCGATGATCGCCCTCGACCTCGTTGACCGTCTTGGGCGAGGTCAACGACTTCCTACGTCGCTGGCACGAGATTTCCCGCCAAGAAACGTCGGTTGATCGCGGACCACGTACCGGTCGCTGCGATGCAGGTTGCTGCGACCGTCCATCCCGACCCGTGGGCGCGGCGGGGCTTGCTTGAGCTTCCTTGATCACACGCGAACGATGAATCCGCGCTGACATCCCTCGTCGCGCTTGCCGATCCTCTCGCTCCGGTCCGCTAGCAGATCGCCGTTCCGATACCGCCTCGCTGTCCTCGATGAGGATCCGTTATCCGGGGCAGCCGTGCCGTCGATCCCCACCCAGGTCGTTGATGTTGCTGCGTGGGTCAAGATGGTCTCGTGGGCTACGCCAACACGTTCATTGCAGTCGCCGAGGACTGCCGCGCGGCCACGGGCGAGATCCCGTCGGAGCGGGCGGTCCGACCGTGGCCAGCACCCAGTACGCCATGCTCGCCGCCGCGCCCGGGCGGTGGACCCAAGAGGACGTTCTGCTCGCATTCTCTCCGCAGGTCCGCGGCCACGACGTCAGCGAGAGCGACCTCAGCAAACTGCGAGAGGAGTACTTCACCCGTCCGCGCGCATGCCTACGCGCCTCCCCGCTGCCGAAGACTTTCGGTTGGGGACTGCACTACGACGCCGACGGCCGGATCACTTTGCATGCGGTCGACTCCCTGGAGTACGCCCAGCTCAGCATCGACCCTTCGCTGACCCAGTTGCGTGCGATGCACTCCAGCCGCGCCGCCGGCTGACCTCCCGCTTCAAGACGAGATCCGTCCCGGACACCGATCCGCTGGCGAGAAGCTGATCACGCGTTTCAGGCGCGACATGACATCGCGAGATCGTTGCCGCAAGCCATTCCGTAAGTGACACAGCCGTGGCGGCTGCTCGGCGCCCCCCCCCGTACATGTCTTGGTCGGACCTGGCCGACCCATGCGGCTGACGATCTGAGTACGCGTGAGCTGTGGGCTGGGATAACACAGATTTGTGTTATCCCTGATGTGTGTGTAGTTTCGTGGCGTGCCGACGATGGATGCCGAGATCACTTTCGCCGATCATGCGGGCCGCTTCTATGCGCGTCGCTACGGGATGGCGCCGATGGTGGGCCGGGTGCTGGGCTATCTGGCGGTGTGTGAGCCCCGGGAGCAGAGCATCGCTGAGTTGGCCGAGGCGCTGCTGGCCAGCCGGAGTGCGATCGCCGGTGCGGTCAATGCGCTGGAGAACCTGGGTTTGATCCGCCGGTCGCGGGCCGCCGGGGAGCGAATGGATCGCGTCCGTATCGATCTGTCCTCGGCACGGGGAATGGGATTCGACATCTCCGAGTACCGAGAGCAGGGCGAGCTCGCGCGCGAGGGTTTGCGGGTGGTCGCTGATGGCACGCCGGAGCGGCGGGCGGTGCTGCTGGAGTGGGCCGCGTTCGCTGACTTCCTGGTCGAGCGACTCCCCGCGTTGGAGCAGGACTGGAAAACACATCGCAAGGCACTGCGTGACGCCGGTGAACTGCCCGGCAACCCGCCTCACTGACCTGAAAGGTCGACGACCAATGACGAGTGGCCCAACCACCCCCGCGATCACTGCTCGCGGGGTGCGCAAGTCCTTTGGCGAGCATCGCGTGCTCGACGAGGTGGACCTGACGGTTGCCGAGGGCACGGTCTTCGCTCTACTCGGCCCCAACGGTGCCGGCAAGACCACGATGGTGCGCATCCTGTCCACCCTGATCCCGGCCGACGCCGGCGGCATTCAGGTCGCCGGACACGACGTGGCCACTGAGCCGGACGGGGTGCGCGCCGCCATCGGAGTCACCGGCCAGTTCTCCGCGGTGGACAACCTGCTCACCGGTGCGGAGAATCTGCGCCTGATGGCCGACCTGCGCCACCTCGGCCGCGACGCGGGACGCCGACGGGTGGCGGAACTCCTCGAGCGGTTCGAGCTCACCGACGCGGCGAACAAGGCGCTGTCGACCTACTCCGGCGGGATGCGCCGCCGGCTGGACCTGGCGATGACGCTGGTCGGCAACCCCCGCCTGATCTTCCTCGACGAGCCCACCACCGGGTTGGACCCGCGCAGCCGCCGCACCATGTGGCAGATCATCGGTGAACTGGTCGCCGACGGGGTCACGATCTTCCTCACTACTCAATACCTCGACGAAGCCGACCACCTCGCCGACCGGATCGCGGTGCTCGACCATGGCCGCATCGTCGCCGAGGGAACCTCCGCTGACTTGAAACGCCGGATCCCAGGTGGACACATCGAACTCCACTTCGCTGATTCGCAGGCGCGAAACGAAGCCGCCGCGCTGCTGGGCACCGCCCCGCCCGACCAAGACCAGCTGGCCCTGCAGGTGCCTGGAGATGGCAGCGTCGCCTCGCTGCGCCGTCTGCTCGACCAGTTGGACAACTCCCGCATCGGAGTCGAGCACGTCTCGATTCACACGCCTAACCTGGACGACGTGTTCTTCGCGGTCACCGGCCATCCCACCACCGAACCGGCGCCAACGAAGCAGGAAGCGCTCCAACGATGACCGCTCTCGCCTACACCGTCACCGACTCGGCGACCATGTTGCGCCGCAACCTGAAACACCAGCTGCGCTACCCATCGGTCACGCTGATGCTCGTCGGCATGCCCATCGTGTTCCTGCTGCTGTTCGTCTACGTCTTCGGCGGCCAACTCGGGGCAGGCCTCGGCACACAAGCTGGCAACCACGGCAATCGCGGCGCCTATCTCAGCTACGTCGTGCCCGGCATTCTGATCATGACCGTGGCCTCCGCCGCGCTGGGCACCGCGTTGTCGGTCGCCATGGACATGACCGAGGGCATCATCGACCGGTTCCGCACCATGGCCATCGCCCGCGGCGCCGTGCTGACCGGCCACGTGATCGGCAGCATGATCCAAACCGTCATCGGCGTCACCATCGTCCTCGCAGTCGCCCTGGCCCTCGGATACCGCCCTACCGCCGGCCCGTTCGCCTGGCTGGCCGTCGCCGGGGTACTGGTCTTGTTCACCTTCGCGCTCGTCTGGCTTTCCGCGGCCCTCGGGCTGGCCGCAAAAAGCGTCGAGACGGCCAGCAACACCCCCCTATTCCTGACCCTGCTGCCCTTACTCAGCAGCGGATTCGTCCCGACCGACACCATGCCGCCCGGGCTACGCCAATTCGCCGAATACCAGCCCTTCACTGCTGTCACCCAGACCGTCCGCGGCCTGCTCACAGACCAGGCAGTCGGCACGAACGCAATCGCCGCCGCTGCCTGGAGCCTTGGCATCGCAGTGGTCTGCTACCTCTGGTCGGTGCGCCTGTACAACCAACGACAAGCAGCCGAACCGAAATAGCGGTCGCACTCGCACCGAACGCCCGGTGGAGGATCCTGTTGCGGGCGAAGGCTCTGCCGCCACCACTACTTTCCCTCAGCCGCCAGGTGCGCTTCAACGACGGCTACGCGGTGGGACCGGGAACTGGCCGGCACATCGACGAGTTCGAACCCGTGCTCTTGATAGACCGCTTCGTGTACCTGCTCGAGGGTCAGCGAGTCCACGTAGGTGATCCGGCGCGTGGCTGTCGGCTCGATGAAGCCGAGGGGACGTATGAGGAACACCGCCGCCTCGTATACCTGCTCGCATAGCACCCTGTTCACCTCCTGAGCCAGCAGGGGCGTGATGGGCCGGCCGAGGTAGCGCGCGAGCGCGAGTGTGCACAGTGGCGACCGGTCGTAAGGCTGCACGCCGACGGTGTCGGGGACCGGGCCGCGCCGGCGCAGAGCGCTGAGCAGCGCCGTCTTGCCGCTCCCCGGCGTGCCAGTCAACACGTACCGCCTGGGCACGCGGCCTCCCTTCTCCATTTGCCAGGTTGATTGAGCGGGTGCGTCCGGCAGCCGATCGTCAGCGGGACGCTGGCTGCAGGAACTCCAGCCGGTTGCCGAAGGGGTCGTGGGCGTAGACCCGGCGGAAGCCTGGGAAGTCCTCGTCCCACGTCACAGCCTGGCCGCTCGCGGCGAGGCGGCGGACGACCTCGTCGAGATCGCTCACGAGGATGCCCGGGTGGCCCTTACGGGCGGGTCGGAACTCGTCCTCGACGCCGAGGTGCAGCTCGACATCACCAGCCCTGAACCAGGCGCCCCGCGGGCTGCGAGCACTGGCGGCTTGTCGACCTCAGCCAGTCCGAGGACTCCCGCGTAAAAGGCGCGCGCCGGTGCCTCGTGCCCACGCGGCACCGCCAGCTGCATGTGGTGCAGGCGCTCGAACATCCCTGGCTCCTTTCCGACCTCCTGACCGTACGCGGATGCAGAGAACTTCCTGCCCGGTCGACGATCCGCTCGCGGCACGGCGGCGGAACATCCGGGCAGGTCAACGGCCCTACCAGCGTTGAGAATCACACTGCCGCTGGTCCTTCGGGAAACGGGACAGACACGTGGCAGAGATCGCAACGGACGATCGGATGCAAGTACGCGCTCTCAGCGGGCGTACCTACCCTGTCGTCATGCCCCTGCGACCTCGACGCGGCGTCCGCCCACGAACATCAACGACTGGACCGCATTGCCAGCTGGACCAGCAGGCGCCCCCGGAACTATGGGGTCGGCTCGTGTACGAGGCCTTCCGCCTCCCTCACGTGGTGGAGGGCAGAAGTCAGGTGTCCCCAGCCGCTTCACGCGCCCTGCTGCTGGACGACGTTGAACGATCAAGCGCACCGGAGGCATCTCTAGCGTACGAACCTCCTGCGGAGCCGGCACACCTTCATGGAGTGACCGATACCAGCATGCATCTGTGCTTGCCGGCGCAACGCGCCAAGGAGGTCTGCGACGCCGGATGGGGCGAACCGCATGGGTATGCCGACCATGACACCGAGATCATGGTCTACGGCCCTCGGGATGACGCTGAGCTTGTCGTCGTGCTCGCGCTCCTGAGTGAATCAGTTACTTTTGCACGCTATCCCGACGGTTCACATGCATAGATGACGCCTCGAGGCGCGGACGACGATCGTCGAACGGGGATCGTCCTCCGGCGCGAGCAACGAAGGTCCCTAGGATGAGCAGTTCACCCAAGCCAGGTGAGGGGCCCGATCATGGAGGACCACGCTGGCTGGGTTCGGGTTCGGTTCCTGGCCTACTGGTTGGTGCTGGTGGTTGTCGGTCTTTGTGCCGTGTTCCTCGTGGAGATCGGCGTCTTTTTGGTGATCGACTCTTGGCGATCGACGTCGAACACTGCCGGCAAGGTCGTCGCCATCGCTGTCGCCGTCATCGGTACCGCCCTGGGAATGCCGGTCTTGCATCCGATTCGCGGCGCGAGGAGACGTTTTTCGGCGCGGCCCCGATGGCCCCGGTCGAAGGGGGCAGGACCCTGATGACCGGGGTGTCGTGGTGCGGTGGCGCTCACCGGTGTCCGGCGCCGCGGTGTGCCGAAACGTGGTGCGTGCGCGCCGTAACCTTGAGGAGACCGAAACCTTCAGGTGAGAGCGAGGGCAGGGCGATCACCCCTACAGCCCTCCTGTGCGCTGATTCAACGAGGCCGGTACCGGCGCACCCCGGTAGAGACCGCTGCCCCGGCGAGGAGCACCAACACGATACAGGCGATCACGGCCCCCACGAATGATCCCCAGGGCACGCCGACGACGGCGTCCCCACCCCATTCCCACGCCCGCACAGCGCTGCCGGCGGGACGGTCGTGAGGCAGGTTCCGCACGTAGGTGCCCAACTCGGGGCCGGCGACCTCGCGGCCCGCACATCCTGCGTTGCCGCAGGCATCGACCCGCACCGTCACCAGATGGCCCAACAAATGCCGCCACACCAGGACGTTGGTCACGGTGAACACCGCAAAAACCACCAGCAACCCCGCTGCCACCGTCGAGAACAGGCCGAACACCCCGTAACCCAGGACCGTGCGCCAGCGCCAGCGCCGGGACCGCGGTGGCCGGGGCCCTCCCCCGTGTCTGCCCATGCCGGCCAGTGTGACACCGGGGCACCATGCAGCATCGAAATTTATCCGGGCCCTGACGCAGCCCAGATGACCGTCGTCATCTGAATTAATATCGAAAGACTCGGCAGAAGCGACCTGCTTTAATCCGCCGGTGCTGAAGATCAGGGCGTTCGACGACCCGGACTGGGCCCAGGCCTGGCCGATCCTGCGAGACATCGTGGTCGAGCAGGAAACCTTCCCCTACGACCCCGCGATGACCGAAGCCGAAGCCCGGTCCATGTGGGTCGTTGCCCTGCCGGGACGCACCCTGGTGGCCGACTCCAGCGGTCAGATACTGGGCACCGCGAACATGTACGCCAATCGACCCGGGCCCGGCAAGCACATCGCCAGCGGCAGCTTCATGGTCGCTCGTGCAGCGCGAGGCCAGGGAGTGGGCCGGGCACTAGTCGAAGCCGCTCTTGCCTGGGCAGTGGACAGCGGCTTCGCCGGGATGCAGTTCAACGCGGTCGTCGAAGGCAACCTCGCCGCCGAGAAGCTGTACGCCGACCTGGGCTTCGTCACGGTCGGCACCGTCCCGGGCGCCTTCGAGTCCCCGACGAGGGGCCGGGTAGGGCTGCACGTGCTCTACCGAACGCTTCCCTAGCAGTGAGGGTCAAAGGTGTCAGCGCACGACTTCGGACCGCCCCTTACGGAATGTCCTTCTTGGGCGATGTGGCAGCCTGAAAACGTGGAAGTTCAGCGAACGCGGACCGGTTGCGCCGGTTGGGTGAGCACTTCGAGATCGTGTGGGCGACGGGATGGAACCAGCACGCGAACGAGATCATCGCGCCGCTGCACGGGCTGCCGGACCTCCCCGTGATCGA
>JAABUZ0100004882.1_pt1 | contig 18113 bp, 19 predicted proteins | sample 5562091 | NCBI WGS metagenome assembly JAABUZ01 (sample SAMN12813069, study PRJNA571459) | rock metagenome | isolation source: Antarctica rocks | place: Antarctica: Victoria Land, Linnaeus Terrace sud | collected 2015-12-21
CCATTGAATTCGGCCTACGCAGCAACTGAAGTCACGTGCGATATTTTGGAGTGTGACTCAACCGCTCACAACACGTACGCCAAATTTAATGATACTACGCTATTGCAAGCTGATACCGAAAGGTACATTGAGGCTGCCAGTACAGTGCCTTCGTATAAGGCATGCCTCTACATCTACTGCAGCACAAATGTCTTCTCCAGAAAACCCTGAACCCTCTGCAATCCCAGATGAAGCAAGTGATAATCAACACCCAATTTCCCGAAAGCTAATTGATACATATGCAGCTTTCATGGTCCCTACTTATGCACGGCCGAAAATGGTGCTGTCTCGGGGTGCAGGCCTCAAAGTGTATGATGTAGATGGAAATGAATATATCGATTTCACAGCTGGTATTGCTGTGACAGCTTTGGGTCACAGTGACAAGGGCGTTGCAGAAGTTGTGAATCGACAAGCTTCTCAACTGATACATACCAGCAATCTCTATTTCACTCGCGAGATTGGCCAACTGTCAAAGTCTTTAGTTGAGAAGACCAAAGCATCCGGTGGCATGAAGGATGTGGCAAGGGCTTTTTTGTCAAATAGTGGTACAGAAGCCAATGAAGCGGCCTTGAAATTCGCTAAAAAATACGGAAGCGTCTATGGCAATGGAAGGAAAACAGAAATTGTCAGCTTTATAAATTCGTTTCATGGACGTACTATGGGTGCACTGAGTGCGACACCTAACCCAAAATATCAATCGCCGTTCCTGCCGCTTGTTCCTGGATTCAAGTATGCTCCGTTCAATAGTACAGAAGGACTTGAAAAGATCATCACGCAGGACACTTGCGGAGTTATTGTCGAGCCTATCCAAGGCGAAGGTGGTATATGGGAAGCTCATTCCGATTTTCTCAGTAGCTTGAGACAGAGGTGCGATGAGGTCAATGCGCTCCTCATTTACGACGAGATTCAATGCGGCATGGGTAGAACCGGAGATTTGTGGGCCCATTGCAAGTACTCCCCAAAGCTACATCCTGATATATTAACCACCGCGAAAGCCTTGGGCAATGGATTGCCTATTGGGGCCACCTTGATTACTGAACGAGTATCCGAAGCTATCAAGATTGGCGATCACGGAACAACGTTTGGTGGTAATTCCCTTGCATGTAGTGTCGCATCCTACGTCTTGGATGAGATTACGAAGAAAGAGCTCCGGTCGAAGGTTTCAGAGAGATCTTCGATGTTGGTCTCTTTGGTGGAACAAATGATGAAAGTTTACCCTGACTATGTGCTAGGAATTAGAGGCAGGGGCCTACTTTTAGGTATACAGTTGGCAGAAGACCCCGGCCCTCTGATGAATGAAGCTCGGAGACGAGGACTCTTGGTTATATCGGCAGGAAAGAATACGTTGAGGCTCGTTCCCGCTCTAAAGGGCGATGACGTGGACTTTAAAGCAGGTGTACAGAGATTACGGGAGTCGTTTGTAGCAGTAGCAGAAACAATGCGATAATTCATGGATCATGCTATCTGGACCAACCTTACCCTACGGTCGTCACGTTTGCAGCTTTCATTTGGATCCCAAAACAAGATGTGTTTGTGGTTCCGTAGTAGAGCTTTCCATTAGTTCGGGTCAAGAGGCGGACTTACATTGAGCTGTTTGTGGTCAGCATCATCAGGACAGACTGCGAAATTCTCTACGCCTTCAAACTGCACATAGAACGAAGTAGAGATATTCCCTTTGAATGACCATGCATTTGAGACTATGCTGTCTGAGGGGTAACCAACAAAGACCTGACCAGTGGGAGCTATAAACGCTCTTCGCATACTATTCATACCTCCCGGCGGCTGATAAAGGATTCCGTCGCCGAGTCTGTAAGCATACACATTACCGGTTAGGTTCCCATTGATGTGTACTGCACAAGGTCCTGCAAAGTTGGGCGGAGTGCACTGCAATTCGAATGGTTGCTTGTGGATTCGTGAGTCGCCAAGCCTGAGTGCCGAGAACTGCACATCAGGGCTGTACGTGATGTATGTCGCATTGTTGTAGAACTCCGCACCTTGCACTAAGCCAAGGACGGCAGACCAGATCGCTGCGCCTACAATTGCCTTCATAGATGCCAAATCAGGGAGTGGGAGCTTTGTCTCTTCCTTGAAGTGGGAATTCGGGGTATCGCGCGTGTCAAATTTAAGGTTAAGAAACCCCCTTAAAAGTCGCCGGCTGCGCGTCCTCTCGCTGCACGCATCATCACGCGCCCCACCCAGCCCCATCACACACCCAAAATCAAAGGCGGTATATTGCAGGATGCAGCACGTTCGGATAGCTACGAGAATGGCGTCTCGGTCAAAGACTCTGGTCGGCCGATGTCAGGCGCAACAACAGTCTACATTTGCCCCTCGACCCGCGCCACCAAGACTGCCCAAAGAGGAGCAAGAGGAATACGAGATGTTACAGAAGAAGTCTGCTGGTGCCTTCTCTGGAGGTGATGAGCTGCATCCAGATCTTCGGAGAAAGCCGAAAGCAGAGTTTGAAGGAGAAAAGAACCCAAAGACGGGGGAAATAGGCGGCCCAAAGAACGACCCGCTTCGACATGGCGACTACAGCTATGGAGGACGGTGCACTGACTTTTAACGAGGAGTTTATGTATAACGTGTCACGATTCATGGAAGTAAATATTATTTGACGTTTGGTGATCCTACGTAATCGATTCCTATAATAATTTCGTGACCTTCAGAGTGGACGAGATGCACAAATGCTGCGCGCATACGACATCTCCACCCTGCTCCAAGCCTCACCAAAAAGCAAGAGTAAGTTTGAAGCGATCTATGCACACGCGGACAAGCTTTTTGTAGGGTGCTCGGATGGCTCTTTGCGGGTGTATTCTGTTGACGAGAACGAGCAGCACCAATCCAAAAAAGAGCCAAGATTGTTGAAGGAAATTAAAGGTGTCGCGAAGAGCAAGTTCAGGCAAGTGGCATGCATTAAAGAAGCCGGGGTTTTTCTAAGTCTTGCAGATGGACAGATTTCCGTCTATGATTTGCAGACCTATGATGTCCAGGAAAAGGTGTACGGGACAGCGGGAGCAAGCGTTTTTGCCGTAACAAGCAACATTGAGACGGATACATCAGGCGTTTCACGAATAGTCTCGCGCTTATGCGTCGGGATAAAGAGACGATTGCAATTTCATACATGGCAAGATGCTGAATTCATTATGGACCAGGAGATCACCTTGCCCGATCGCATTCGAAGCCTTACATGGTCAACCACAACCCGGGTTTGTGTCGGTATGGCGTCGGATTTTTGTTTAGTCGATGCTATCTCTCTAAGCGTAATTGACATTGATGCTCGAGGAAGTAATGCACTATTCAATGGACTACAAGGAGTTGGGATGAGTTACATAAGTATGGGAGCAAAATCTCCGAGACCGTTATCCACAAGTCTGCCTCATGGCGAAATCCTCTTGGCAAAGGATGGTAATGAAAGGATTCTAGCTAAGCTAAATGCCTAGTGTTGAGCCTCTTTGTTGATTCAGACGGCGCGGTTCTGGACCGAAAGCAGATTCCATGGACCATCGCACCGGCAGGTATTGGATTTTCCTATCCTTATCTCATTGTGCTCCTCCCGAAACACATAGAAATTCGAAATCCCGAGACTCAAACTTTGCTTCAAACTTTCTCTTTAAGTGATGCCTCACTACTTTTCAATGCTCGACATCCCACATTGGCGTCACCAACCCAAGTATGGCGTTTAATTCCTCGAAAATGGGAACAACAAATCGATGATCTTGTGGATTCAAAACAATTCGACGAAGCTTTGAGCATATTGAACCAACTCGAAGATCCATTATTGCAGAGTAAAGAAAGCAAACTTCAGCAAGTGAAAAGTCTTAAAGGCCATGAACAGTTCAACAGGAGAGAATATGAACAAGCGATGATACTGTTTTCAGATTCGTCAACGGCACCGAATGCTGTTCTCTCCAACTACCCTACATCGATAGCATCAGACAATGCTAGCAAAACAGCTGACAGTTTCTGGGGGGATGATGCCGTCATGCAGGACAATGATCAGGAACGGACTTCCATAACACCCACACGAGAAAAGTCTCTAAGAAAAGCATCATCACTGTTCTTTTCCGACGACTCAATGAGCATCATGTCACGAGACACCCACGTGTCGAGTAAGCCTGACTCGAGAGAATCCAATTTGAAAAAGGCAGTACGCGCGTTAGCTACAATTTACCTTCCCGAGACACGAAGAAAACTTCAGGCAACCATTCAAGCAAATTCGAAACACCCAAATGGTGACAGTTTTGGCTTGGTATCTCCATCTTCTGTACAGACTTTAAAGAGCTCGTTTGTGAATCTTAATGGGCAAACCTTATCTAGCAATGAAATACTGGAAGCTCAAGGAGTAGTAGATACTGCGCTTTTACGATGCTACATGCTCATTAACCCGGGTCTTGTTGGTTCCCTTGTTCGGCGGCCGAATTACTGCGACGCAAGCGTTGTACAGGAAGTACTGGAAGAGAGCGGTAAGCTCAAAGAGCTTGTCGATTTCTTTTATTTCAAAGGACTCCATGGGAGAGCATTGGAACTTCTTCAAAGGTGAGTTACTCGTGAATATTCTCTAATTGAAGTCTTGCAAAAAGTGAAGACAACATCTCATCAGACCTACGAGGTCCTGAACCAACAATAAGATATTTACAAAGACTGAATGGAGATCAAATTGACTTGATACTTGCGCATACGTCATGGACCCTGGCTCTCGATCAAGATATGACCATGGAAGTATTTCTAGCAGATACAGCGCAATCAGATTCTCTACCACGTGGCAGTGTTGTTGGTTTCTTGCACCAGCGCGATCAATTGCTCGCTGCGCAATACCTCGAACATATCATCAAAGACTCGAAGGATCTCAACCCAAACTTTCACAACCAGCTTGCTACAATATATATTAACGTAATGAAAGGAAATGCTGAAGACTCTGTCACCGCTGATAAATTTCTGGTATTTCTTAGAAGTTCCTACCAGTACCGAGCGGAGAAAATTCTTCGTTTGCTACCAGAAATTAAGTCAAGCTACTACATGGAAGTAAGGGCTGTACTTTATAGTCGCATGGGTCAGCATGGAAAGGCCCTAGAGCTATTTGTCTATGACCTAAATGACTGCAAGATGGCGGAAGAGTATGATCATTTTGGAGACGTGTCACTAATTCAAGATACTGCGTGGATCAAATAACTAAGAACTCTACCCCCAATAGTCCCTCTGACAAGTCCAAGACTCAAACTTCTATATTCTCACTCCTATTGGAGCTTTATTTGAAGCCTCCGTCGGAGCATGAAGTTCTACTCGATGCCGCATTACATTTGCTATCGAAATACGGCTCTCGGTTTAATGCTTCGGACACTCTAAGTCTGCTCCCTGAAGATGTGAAAATTGCGAATTTAAATGGCTTCTTCACATCGCGCATGAGACATGCTGCCTCTGCGATCAGGGAAGAAGACATCAGATCGAAGCTAGAAGCAGCACGTTTTGTGCAGGTCGAGGAACGCCTTGCGAACGCGAAGCAGCGGAGCTTTGTTGTGACGGATTTGAAGATGTGTCCAGTCTGTCATAAACGCCTCGGGCAGAGTGTTATTTCTATATTCCCAGAAGGAATTGCCGTACATTATGGTTGTGCGAAAAAGTACCGTAGATAATACAACTGACGAACAATCGGGATGGAGTTTTGGAGAGGCATAGAACTGTATAGGTATAATGTACGCAATTTTGATGAGTCAAATCATCACAATGCCTTCCAAGCTACATTTTCCAGATTTCCCCAATCTTGTCCGTCGCTTTTTCAAGTCATGTGATATGCACGTGATCCTCTTACCAGTATATAATTTATTTTATGTCAAAATTATCTGATGGTAACTTGGCCGAGTGGTCTATGGCGCGCGCTTCAGGACGATCTGAGAAATTGGATGTTGTTGTGTTTGCCCGTGGAGTTCGCTCCTCGTGAGTTCGAATCTCACAGTTATCATTTTTTTGGTCTTTTTTTCCACGTATCTTTCATCACAGGCAAGCGTCTCGCAATTTACAGTTCGAGAAACTCGTGCGTAGATTTGGATCAAGCAAGCGACGATTTCTCTGTCCTTTACATATATCTCATACATAGTAGCTTCGCACGGGCATAATACTCGCATGCTGTGATGAGATTGCAACGAGTGCACTCCATTCCTAGTGTCTGAACACATGCTCGTCTTCTGTCAGCAGATGGCATACTACCCCCGGCATCTATGGTAATAGCAAGTATCCATCATCTAGGGGTCATAGATTGGACTGTTGGCTTACTTCTCATGACCAGCGTAGATGGCATTGGTCTTCTTGCCGATCTCAGGACCAGTACTTGATCATGTCGAACATTTATAGTGATAAATCAATTTACATTGATGAAGCATATTAAATTACTGGTGCGCTTTTTGTTCTGCATCCATCTTGTCATCTTGCGGAGTTTGTTGCAGCTTATCCTTTTCGACTTGTTCCGTAAGAAGCTCATTCACTTGTCGCTGTAATTCCACCACAGAATTCTGCAGGTGCTGTAAGGTATCAGTCGGGACTTGCACCTGCAGTCTCTGCGTCTCTGATCCAGCTCGGGAATACTCGGCTGTTGCAAAGACCATTTTCATTCTACGATGTTTAGAATGGTTTCATTCAACGGTTAACGGAATGAAATGAAAAAACAAGGTAAAGGTATCCACAAGGTCAAAGGTCGCAGGAAGATTTCCCGACGAGCTCAAAAAGAGGAAGATCATCTACTCAGGGAACGTGTCAATGTTCTCTCGGAGGAAGCAGTACAGCAAAGATGGAAAGCGAAAAGTGGAGCAGATGGAAAAAGTGAAGACAATGGGCTGGCAGCTCTGATTGGACATCTTGAAGGATCATTAGGAGAAGTGGATGTTTCTGACATGTCTGCACTTTGATCAATTATACATCGAAGCTTAGGGCTATATACGATTGTCAATAGCAATCTCTGGCTTTAATCCAACAAATCCCCTCCTATCTTTCCCGGTGAGCCCTCGCCGCAACCAATTACTCTTCATAAGCTTCAAAAGATGCATGATTCTAGTCTGCTTGTCGTCGCTGGACAGCACGGTTGCTAATATTGACATGCATTGCAGCATGCGTGCCGAGACTTCAGTTGGCGCTAATGGAGAGTCAAAGCCCAGTTGCACTTGAGAGAAAGCAGCTAAAGTCAATCGTATTCTACTCGGAGAACTTACCCTGTAACTGATCGTGTAGGGGTAATAAGATATTGTCGCGAAAAGCCATCAAACACATCCGACGCATATCGAGCCTCTCATGAACACCACTCCAATAACTGGCAGCTTTCTGTTTCGACATGATACCAACGCCTTTAAATTCCTGCTGCAGGGGCAAGAAGATTCCTTCAAAGTAAGGCATCGCGGTACAGTAGAAGAATTGCCAGATATCAAGAAGCCGTGTAATGAGCCTCGCATTCGACAGTCTGCCAATATTATTCTCCATGTTCCGCGTGCCGGCGTCGAGAAGATCTCGTAAATCGTACAATATCCTCTGGGGCACATCTTTAATTGCCGACTTCAAGTAGACCATGACCAAACGATTCAAATCCTCAATACAAGGTCGCAAATTCTCGCCGCCAAAAAGGGGGAGTATCCTCGCACGTAAGAGGGGCCACACGTCCTCATAGACTTCTAATCTCTCGTCTCTGCTGGCCACTCCCTTCAAATCAAGAGATGAACTTGATTTCGACATTGCTCCAGCAAATGAAGCCGTTGATGGCGAGTTTAGCCCAAATGAGTATAGACTCGACCCATCTATTGAGGATGGCTTGGAATTGGAAGCCGAAGAAGACAAAACAAGCCCTGGATGAACATCTTTTCGAGATCGGAAGAGTTGGTGCTTGTGTGACTTTTCTGGTGGAGCGGTACTCACCAGATCTCCCTTGCTGTCTTTGGATTTCAGAGTTCTATTTGGACCTGCCGTAGGCCCATCCTTCGCTTTTGGCCGGAATAGCTTGTTTACCTTGCTTGCACTACTTTCCTTCGTTTCATTCGTGTGTCGTACTACAGCTGCACCCGCAGCTACTGCCAGTGACGAAGACTGTTGATTCCCCTGTGGTAAGGAAGCCGAGCGACGGCGCTGGTGAGATGCGAGAGCCGCCTGGGCAGCTGCAGCGGACTGATTTACATTGTGAGCCGTGGCTTGATTGCTAAAGTAATGTGTCGGATGGTAGGGCGGGGAGATGTTGCCTGCCGAAGAGAATCCATTCGCGGTGGTGCTGCTGGACGAGCTCACCGACGAGAACGACCCCGACCGCGCCACAGAACCGTTGTGCGAGAAACGTTCATTCTTGTGGATAGACGACACCGCCTCCTCAGGAATCGGCGTGAATTTGTGATTGCTGCGCCTATCCATTCTTGGTTTACATCATTACGGTACTCGCGTGAGTTTTAAGGTTCGTGGAGGTTGGGGAAGCGTCATCCAACGGCCGAAGGAAGGAAGTTTTTTAACTACAAACTTCGACTAAATAGCTACTTTTAATATTCTCGGTGTAAATTGGTCATCTTCAGAGAGTCATCGGGTTCTCCGAGCCAGTCACCTTTCCAGTCTCGGTTTTGTTTTCGCTATGAGCAGTCCCCTGCTTTGACACACCAGAGGTCTTTTTAAAGGCCTGCTCAAAGTCGGCAATGATATCATCGATATGCTCTATACCGACACTGACCCGGATGAGATCCTTGGTGACACCGCCGGCCTTTTGCTCTTCATCGGTAAGCTGTTGATGCGTGGTGAAAGCGGGGGCAATTACGAGCGTCTTGGCATCGCCCACATTTGCGAGGTGGGAAGCCAGCTCCAGGTTGTCTACAAGCTTGGCACCAGCAGTCTCGTCTCCTTTGACTCCGAATGAAAGAACCCCTCCAAATCCCCTCTTCAAGTATTTTTTGGCCAATTGGTGCGATGGATGTGACTCTAAGCCAGGGTAAGAAACCCACGCAACATATGGGCTTTTTTCCAGATGTTTGGCTAGGGCAAGTGCGTTCTCAACGTGCCTTGAAACGCGCAGAGAAAGGGTCTCCAAGCCTTGTAGAAGCATGAATGCACCAAACGGATTTTGAGAAGAGCCAAGATCACGAAGGGTTTCCACTCGCGCGCGAATAATGAAGGCAAGAGCTCCAAACGTTTCTGAAAACTTCATCCCGTGATACCCTTCAGACGGTTCCACAAATTGCGGGAATTTTTTCCCGTTTTTGGCCCAGTCAAATTTACCAGAGTCGATGATCACACCTCCGATGGTGGTTCCATGTCCTCCGATCCACTTCGTAGCAGAGTGTAAAACAATATCTGCCCCGTGATCAATTGGTCGTATGAGATATCCTCCCGCCCCAAAAGTGTTGTCCACAATTAATGGGACACCCGCCTCGTGTGCAACTTTCGCAATGGCCTCCATGTCTGGCACGCTTTTGTCAGCAGAATGGCCTTGCTCACTTACTTGTAGCGAGGGTTGCCAATGGACTCTATGTAAATAGCCTTTGTTTTGGAGTCAATTAGCTTCCGGAAATCTTCGGCTTTGTCGCCATCAACAAATTTGGTGGTAATACCGAATCTTGGGAGGAACACTTTAAACTGATTGTAGGTGCCTCCGTACAAAAAGGAAGTCGAAACAATGTTGTCACCAGTCTGACAAATGGTGGCAATTGCTACAAACTGAGCGGCCTGGCCAGATGAAACGGCAAGCGCAGCCACTCCACCTTCAAGAGCTGCCATTCGCTGCTCGAAAACGTCATTTGTCGGGTTCATGATACGGGAGTAAATGTTCCCAAACTCTTTGAGTGCAAACAGGTTTGCGCCATGTTCCGAATCGTTGAATGTGAAACTCGTCGTTGCGTAGATTGGGACAGCCCGAGCATTTGTTGCTGAGTCAGGCTTCTGTCTTGGACGATAAGATCATGACTTAAACTATTACTTACCCAGCATGCAGTTGCAATGTCTCAAAATGCAAGTCTTTCGTCTCCGACATGATGGGTTTGGAGATGACTTTTTTCGGCGGTTTACTTTTAATCTCCCCACAAATTTCCTCATCACGCAATTCAGTGGTTGCTGTGACAGCCATCCCCTTGTTTAGATGTACGTACACGAGTTGGGGAGATATGAATTCCTGCTAAGAAGGCGCCGGTTTATACTTATGTACAATAATACCCCAATGCTCAAGGAGCGCGCTCCTAATCAAGTCTGCGTAATATCGCAGAGAAATCTTCCTCCTCATGCTCAATGTGTTGCGCACTCAGCGTCTCTGGAGACCCTGGAGAGGGCGCGCGCATGGCTGGAACATCCCCCTCTACTAAGCCTAATCGCTCTTCCTCACTTGCCGCTCTATAGCGTGTTGCCCGAGGCTGGAAAACGTTATGAAACGAGAATACTCGCTTGCCATTTGAAGAGTCTCCGCGAGCGCTAGTATCCATTCGGCTGGCCGAGAGCCTATGGAGAGCAGATCCCGAAGAGTTTGCATAGTGTATTGGGTTTTCAAAATGCACAACAGGACTTCGTGGAGCGTCTTTGAGAGACGTTCTTGGCGACAGGTCTTGCATTCCAAGACTAGCACCATTATTTTCATGTCCAAGTTCGCTCACATATTCCTTTCGCTGCGTTTGAGCCGTTTCTCGCGTAGAAGTAAAAGACACCACCCTTGTCTTATTTGCAGGCGCTTGAGACATGGACTCTCTGCGCAAAATCTCGACCTGTTCACGTTGTTGAAGAGTGTCCGGAGAGTGCCTTATGAATGAAAGCTTCCGCAATGATAGAGCTCCTCGAATGGCATCTGCCTTTGGCTCAAAATCAGGCTCAGTCATATCTGCCGCTTCCCCAATATCGTCAAGCCGACTTGCCAAGATATCAGTCTCTTTGACATTCTTCGCCGACTTTGACAGCTGTAAGAGAACGACTCCTGAGCATATTACTAAAAACCCCACGACGACGTCAGCAATGGCTGCTGGCGTACCATTAAAGCCACGAAATAGAATCGCGGATGTAATAATAGTGGTAGTTGTGAAGAAGACATAATATGTTGGAGTTACTAGAGCCGTATTGAAGAGACTCAAGGCTTTGTTGAGATACACTATTTCCGTGACAAGAGTACAAGCCACAAAAACGAGCAGGACGTAGAGGAACCACTGATTGAACTGAGGGGTTCCCCCAGCCTGCGTGACAACTGCTGCCCCAAGGCCTTGTGTTGCCACCACAGATAAACCTCCGATGAAACTGCAGATGGACAAATATACAAGCATATTTTTCTTTCCATACTTCGGTGCCACAAACATAATAACACATACTGAGCCGACTATAACTATACCCGCGTAGGTAAGAAATCCAGGATGAACAACATAAGCCTTCATGTCCTGTATAGTGCGAGCAGAAGTCTGCGATGGAGCATTGATGACAATAACGCTAGACCCAAGGAGACATAGGAAACAAGAAACCTTTCCAACAAACGAGAGTCTTTCTTTGAGAAAAATAGACGAGAGCACTGCCGTGATGACAACCGACAACGCGCCCAAAGAGGTCACGAGGATAGCGGACGTGAAGGCATAGGCAACCGAGTTGCATATTTCTCCTAGTATCATAAGGGTCATGCCAGCCCACCATAAAGCATTTTTGAGATAACCATACCCTTCGCCAGCCTCCTTACCATGCATCTCATTGGCTCCCAGCAGCCCTTTCTTCTTCAGTACAAAACTCGTGCCAATAAATATCCCCGATGCTACCGCTAGCGACACGCCAATAGCTTTGTACTTTGCATCTGTATCCATCACATTCAAATGCCAAGGACAAGATTCACGCAAACCCAAGACCGGGTGCTCGATGCAATGCAGACGTAAAGCAGAGGTTTCCTAATTTTGTGGACGTCCCACCATGTGATCAGGTCCTGCATATGTCGATCTCGCTTGTAAAACGGTGGGATACCGACTACCACGAGACGAATGATGGAGAAATAGCTCGTAGCATCGGAACGAATGAGTCATGATTAGCTTTTATCCTAACATTTCGAAGCCTACTAATCAAAAATGGTTATGTTGGGTTGTGCCGAAAGGGGGAGGCTGCGCCAGATCAGTTCATGGTGAGGTGGTGTTAGTCGTGGAAGTCGGATGAGTCCACTTGGCGGCCCAAATTATATTGTGATCAGCAGGGCTCGCCTTTATGTATTGCAGAGGCTTAGGACGCGAACCTAATTTTGTGCTGAGCTGTTTGTGTTTATTTGCAGAGCTGGAATTTCCGACCCGTATCGAAGAACCGCCGAGTTCTGGAGATCTTCAGCCATTGTCTTAAAGGCTCAGATTTCTTGCGATTGGACTAGCTCTCTTCTGCATCTGAGACTCGCATTCGAGAAGAGGTTAAGCCGTACCTAATTCCGTCGCAGGCTTAGTGGAAGCCATGGAAAGCCCGCTGGAGCAAGCATATGAGTGGCGCTCCTCCATGAGCGGACATGGTTCTTCGTGCCAACTATCCAGCTCCTCTTTGTCGTACAGCGACTCTGGCTCCGAGATCTATTCACACGAAGTGTCAGACCATCTACGAATTGAGGACGATCATCATGGCATAGATACCGTCTCTCCGTTGTTTTCTGGACTAAGTTTCGATTCATTCCGGCCTTTGGCAAAGTCCAATCAAGACATACTCTGCAAATTTGGATTGTCTCCCGAGCACACAAGCTGCGCATCAACCGACCCGGCTGCTGGTAGGAAGAAGACAAATCTTTACAAAACGGAGCTTTGCAGGTCTTGGGAAGAGACTGGGTCATGTCGTTATCGAAGCAAGTGCCAATTCGCCCACGGTTTGGATGAATTGCGATCGGTACCTCGCCATCACAAATGGAAGACAGTGCCATGCCGTGCCTTTGTGGAAGCTGGAGACTGTCAGTACGGGAAGAGATGCTGTTTCCTCCACACTACAGATCTTCAACAGAGCGAATCAGTAAAGACCAAAGCAACTTCTGACAAGCAAGAAGATTCTACTATGCTCACCAGTCGTCTTTCATCCTGTATTGGCAAGCCAATGTCACGACACTTCCCAATTACAACGAACCCCTCGAGTCACACTGCAGGAAGAGATGAATCCAAATTCTTCCAAATTGGTACCAAATGTGGTCTATCAATCGGCCCCAAAAATGCAAGCCAAGCTCTGTTTCACTGATATGCTCAGCGGCTATGTCCTGGCAAAGTCTCTCATTTATTCGGTCTTGGCATATTTACATCAATAAGCTATTCACAGTGCGTTCTCCCATGTATCTTTTCATTCCTGCCAATATGAACTAAATTCACGCGCAGAACTAAATCTTGCCATCGCTCGTTGACCCTCTCGTTGCTCACGAAGAAGGCTTCAAAGCTCCCTTTCCCCGTATAGTACTCCTACGAGTACTCACAGGATTTACAAAGATGCAAAGAAGCCCTAGCGGCTTCGCCTCACCCAATAAAAGCCGTTTCTGACAAAATTCTGGAAGAGTGGTTTTGTTTCCTGGTCGTGGGTCTGAGCGATGAAGAATGAAGATCATCTGTCACACCAGTGGAGAAATCGTACTCGTAGTTTGGTGTTCTTCCTTTTACATAGTCAGGATGCCCAATCGGCATATATAAACAGGTCATTTACATATTTTCGTTCATGCTCTTTCAAAGAACAAGAGGTATGCACACCGATCCTTTTCTTTACCGTCATACCACCATTCTCCGCCTTCACTATCTTCCCACCACTCATCTTCAGAGACCTCGACGGCGACACTACTCGCTCGTATTTGTTGAATATTTGTATCGTCGATGCGCACCCATGACTTCCTGTCTTGGCGTAAAACGTCCACTGTATAATGACCTCCCGATGCATATTTCCCATGATGATAAACAACTAATGTAAGCACGGTGTAATCAATTTTTAACCTGCAAAAAGACGGTATTGATATCCCTGCTGACCTGTGAACATCACGTCGCTGGGAAAGGTAAACTCTAGCGGATATCCCACTTTCTTCCAACTCTTCTGCGTCCCTCCAACCTCATCATAGGAGAAGCGTTTAAGATGGAGAATGAGCACCGGCGGGAGGGATTGTATAAAGACTTGCTTCGTAGCACTGACCTCAATGCCTCGAGATTTGAAGTCGCCGTGAAGAGTTTCCGGTTCTGTAATTTGTCGAATGGCGTCGAGAATGGTGGACACTTTTTTACTCTGGATATCGAGCTGGAGGGGCTGGAAGGGCTCAGTGGTTGCCGACTCCTTCCGTCCAGACACCCGGAGGACACTTTTTATGGTGCCCCCAAATATTGACGTGATCGGACTCTCCTGTACGGCGGCAGCCCGCGTGGTTCGAATGCGCCCTTTGGTACCAATTTCTTCCCAACCATCCACATCTTCCATACTCGGAGAAGAAGCCGACGAGCCCTTCATTAGACTCGAGAATTCTTCGTGTAAGCCATCTAGCAGAAATCCGAGAAATTCTTGCGCATCTTCCTGTCGCCCATGCTGCATCGTATCAAACGATTTGTTTCCTCGCATTGCCTGGTATATGAATTCCGGGACCAGAGGATCGCCATAGCGCATGGGATCAGTCGTTGTACGAAACTCTGAAAAGTATAGTATCATAGCGTCCAGAAGCGGGGTGGAGGAATCGAAAGAGTGGGCAATATGCTGGCCAGTATGGCGTAGAAGAGAGTGGAAGGGCCCACAGAATAGGAGGACCTGCAAGATTGCATTCATAAAGCACATATTGCCTGTATTGACAAGCCCACGGGGTTCCACTAGTTCTCTTGGCCCTTGGGTGACGTTCCAAGAACGTATTAGAGTGGAAATCGAGTCTATGTCCCCGTTGGCAATGACCTGTTTCCGGACGATTCCATTTTGATCTTTAGGTGCTTGGAAAAGCCCGGACCAGGATTTGGGTAGTGCCTGCGTTGCTTCCATTGGAGTGGTGGGGGTGGTGGAGGGTGGTGGACCAGTGGCCGTTTCTTTCGCATTTTCCTTCGGGATTGCCATGGAATCTCCCTCATTCCTGGCATCCTCTTGTCTCTTCCTTCTCTTCCGTCTCCTCTTCGGGAAGGGAGCATTGGGAGCAGAGTACCAGGGCAATGACGGCCAGAACCATGTCTCCAGCGGCTGAGACACTACTTGACCGGGCGTCGATTCCGACCCGGCCTCACTCAGGGCCCTTCTGGAGACCACGTGCGAGGCTGGCGACAGAGGCAGGGCAGGGATCATTGAATGGCCCTTGCACTCGTGTGTGGCTCGCTCTGGGGTTTGATTGAATTGGTTGGTCAGAGGACGGAAAATAAAATGTCACACGCTGGTTGTCTGCCACACGTCAACCTCCCCGCCGCACGACGACCGAACGAGGATGGAAGCAGGGATTAACGAATGAGCGCGTGTGTGCGCGAGTCCATTGACGCATTACTGGAAGGCCTCAAGCAGTGCAACGACGAGGAAGGGGCAGATTGGAGAGTCAATGGGGCATTGGAGTCGCTGAGCGACGCGGGACGAGAGCTGCTCGTGCAGCTTCATTACCTCCTCCCAACCACCATCATCCCAGCACTGGACATTCTAGACCGCGGTGCTATTCAGCGCAAGGCGACGCACCTTTACTTTGCGTCGGGGTCGAGCAACGGCTTCTACGAGGTACGCACGCGCGCATGGAATTGCACGTGTGCTGCCTTTGCATACGCGGCGTATGTCCGGGTTCCCATCGAGGAGAAGGCTCACGTCTCGGCAGACAATTGGGGTGGATTGAGCAAGAACAGCCCTGTGTGTAAACATCTGGTTGCTGCTGCTCTCGTGGACAGAAATCTCTACCAAATGCCGGTGCAAGAATCTGCGTTGGAGAGTCTTGTGGCACTGTGCATGTAGACTTTTCCATTGCAATATACACGTCTAGCCAATCTAATGTCTTCTCTTTTCCTCCTTCCGACTGTCCTGCTTTTTCGCCTTTGACTCCAGCTCATCCCAATCCTCGCCAGACTCATCGCTGACCTCAGCCTCGGAGTCGTCATCGCTCGCGCTTGCCTCTCCAAAATCTGAGCCATCGCTGCCTTCGCTCTCAGACATTTCAAGTTCCGCTTCCGACACTTCAAACTCACTGGCATCACTCTCATCGTCCAATCCCTCTTCATCTGATTCGGTGGAAAGGAAGGACCAACCACCTTCTTTGAAGAATTCTCGTGGATCCGATTGGACAGTCTTCATGATGGTAGGCCAGTTGAGATTCAGTGGTCCTTCCGTGAACGCAATATCAACGGAATCGAGCCATTCCTTCACGTTGTCGAGCTGTTCCATAGGAATAGAATTGATGTGAATGACAGGTCGCAAGAAGTCTTTAAAGACAAATACGAGATCGAAGTTTTTTAGGCCGAATTGAATACGTTCGAGATGAGCCACCTCAATGTCTGTGAGCGTGACGACAAGGAAGGGCGGGTCAACCAGCTGCACCAGGCAATCAGTCGTTGGTTGACAGAATACATTGGCTCGAAAGGGAACCCCGGTAAATCCAAGTTCCCGGAAGGGGATATCGACATCTAACCGATCTTGACTGGCTTCAACGATCCGTTCACTAAAGGCCCGGAACTCTTTATTCAACGCACTCCTTCTTCGCCTCTCCTCCTGCTCGGCCTCCAGTTCATCCTCATCTCCATAGCGGTATTTGCGTTTGCGATTTCCAGTCTCATCGAATTGGATGTCTGTTGCCTCCCGGTAAATTTGAACATCCTTTGCCTTCCTTTTCCCAATCATAATGGGATTGATCAAATGGATGTGAATGATGACAATCAATTCATGATCGCACGGTTGGAAGAACATGTGCTTGATGTTATTAAATAGCAGATCGATCCGGTGGTCAGATCTTAGCGGTGATTGGTAGCGTAATCCATTCTCATGAATCTCCAGTTCTCCAGGTACCCGCTTGACACCTTCGATGGCAGGCCTCACAAGCACTTCCATGAGCCGCTGAGGCCGTTTACTTTTGATTTCACTCAAATGGTCTTGCTCAACCACATCCGCAAATTCTTTTGCCTCTTGGTCTTTCTTCGTTGCATCCTTCTTCATGTCTTGAATAGATCGGAAAATATCTGCCATTCTGTCGGTGTCACTACTCCTGAAGGTGAGACTTCGTAGGAATGTTGCATCCGGATCGTCAAAAGGGAGATCTTCCTTCTTACCAACACCTTGCCCGGGAGCCACAAAATTTAGTCGCAGATACGTAAACCTCCCTTCATCGTTCTTACTGACATTACGGATTGTAGTAATGTGGTAGGGTACAGGTCTTCCAAATACTGGTACAATGACGGAGTGAGACCGCTGGTCGACCACAATTTTCAGGTCAGAGACAGATGTTGGCAACAAAGTGTCGCGCTTGTATGATTCGAATCTCTTGACCTTTTGTTTCACCTCGCCATCCCCAATGGCATCAGAATCCCGGTATCGGGCCATACCCTCCTCCTGTTTCTTTGCCGCCAGCTGGGCTTGATGTTCTTTCCGGCGTTGCTCGGCACCGTAGTCTGTTGTCGCACTCCTCTCTCCTCGAGTTTTGCCTTTCGCCGAACTTTTCGCATTTCCACGAGTCTCGACAGCTGCAGTAGAGGCAGCACTCTTTTTCTTCGGCGTGGCTTCTGCTCCATCCGACTCGTCTTCTTTGAAGAAAAAAGATACCGCAGCGTGCTCTTTCGCATTATCGGTCATTACCACTGGTTCACCATTGGTGACACGCACCGTATCGATTAGACACAGAGAATAATTTTTAGCTTTCGTATCTGACGCACCAGAGAATGGAATATCCTGGAAGCCGACTGCGACACTAAGTGTCATGCCGTCCTTCAAGACACGAGTATTCTTCGCATTGAGAACCAACGAGGCGTCTCGGAATTCAATGCCTATACCAGCGCCAACATTTCTCAGAAAGTGACCTTCGAGCTCGGGCATTTTTGAATGAACCATGCTCTGAGCTTTGGTGTAAATGTCGCGTGCAATAGCACCATCCCTAATGAGCTCCAACACTCGTTTTTGCAATCCAACGAGGAAGGAATAGTGCTTTTCGTGTTGAGGAGTTGGGTCAATGAGGTAGGTTCGCCCAATGTTTGAGCAGTAGGATTTATACCGCAAGC
>JAABUZ0100004883.1_pt1 | contig 18112 bp, 12 predicted proteins | sample 5562091 | NCBI WGS metagenome assembly JAABUZ01 (sample SAMN12813069, study PRJNA571459) | rock metagenome | isolation source: Antarctica rocks | place: Antarctica: Victoria Land, Linnaeus Terrace sud | collected 2015-12-21
AGTTGTCGCCCGATTTCCAGCCAGCGGGTGAAGCCGGGCGACAGAATGTCATACTGCACGACATCGATCGCCCCTTCGCGTGCCCACTCCATGAGCGTCGGTGACGCCTGGCCCTCCCCGTCGGAGACCAACACAGGAAGCTCGCGCTCGTTGAGCCATGCTTTCAGGTCGCGGTACAGGACCACATCTTCGTGGAATGGCTCCTCCATCCAGAAGATGCCGCACTCTGCGGTCTCTTCCAGCACACGTTTGGTGAGATTGAGGTTGTAGCCGTTGTTCGCATCCAGCATAATCGGCAAGCCAGGACCAACCGCCTCGCGCACCGCATGCACAATCGCCACGTCACGGCGCGTGCCTTCTTCCAGTGGCATGTGCCGCCCGCCGCGCCCGACTTTGATCTTGAATGCCCGGTGGCCACGGCCGTACCCGGAGCGTGCCTCCGACGCGAGAAGCGCCGCCGCCTCTCGCTCGGTGGGAATGTGGAGGTCATCGAAGTACAGGGAGGTGTCGTATGCGGGAACACGAAAGGGCGAGGCGAGGGTCGCTGGATCGATCCCCTGGATCTGTGCCGCAAGGGCATAGACGGGCTGACCGACGCGCTTGCCCGCGAGGTCCCAGAGGGGGTATTCGATCCCCAGTGCCGTGGTCACCGGGCCGCCCGTAGCCGTGAAGAGGTCGTCAAAGGTCTGGCCGACGAGGGCCTGTGCCTCCTCGCGGCTGGCCCGGCTCCAGCCGATACCGGTGCTGCCGTCGTCCGTGGTGATGCGCGCCAGGGACGGGCGAACGGCAAGCCCGTGGCCACCGATCCGAGCGTTGCTACCGGCGTGCCTCGGGCGTTGCCCTTCCAATCGTCCCCACTCAATACGCGCAATGCGAGTGCTTGCCACCGTCTCCTCTTTCTGTTGTGAGACTCCGGTCCGATGTTCGTGTGGTTGTCGCACCACCGCGTGACCTTGTGGCCCTCCTATTCGTCCATATAGGTAGGAAGGCCAAACACGGCCCGACGAGACGATACCAGACGGGAGGTGTTTCGTGAACCGACGTTCGTTCCTCGGTCTTGCTGCCATCAGCCTCGCGAGCACGGCATGTGGTGCGCCTGTCGCACGCGGCCTGTTCGAGCAACCATCCATGGCGTCCACCATCGCACCAAACGCACGACCCGACGCCACGTCCGCCCAGGCGCAGGCGAGTCCGATTGCCACGTCCATGGCACGTACGCAGTCGGTCCCGGACACCACCGATCGCCTGTTGATTCGGGACGGTGCTGGCACGAGTGCCAGCATTGTGGCCATCGACGCCGCCCGAGGCGATGTAGCGTATCGCATGCCCGCTGGCCTGCCACTGACGAGGGGGGCACACCGGATTTCACTGCTACCTGCGGATGGCCGCACGACGATCAGCGTGAGACGGACCAGCGACGGAGCTACCACACAGAGCTTCACGGTGCCAGGCGAGTTCGGCGAGGCAGCGCTTTCCCACGATAACGGTCTCCTGCTCCTCATGCAACCGATGGCAGGCACGACGCCACCAAAGACGCCGATGGCGGTTGTGGACATCAGGAGTGGTGATGTGATCGAGCAAGCGCAGCTTGATGGAAAGTATCTCCCCGACACGGTCTCACCAGACGGGTCCACCATCTACCTCGTCGAACTGCATCCCGAACGCAAGGCGAATGCGTACCAGGTTGCGCTCTATGACCGAGCCCAGCACAGGGTCGTTGGGAAGATAGCCGACAAGCGATCCGCGCAGACGATCATGAGCGGGCAGAAGGTCACCCATGTATGGAGCCGTTCGGGCGAATGGCTCTACTCCCTGTACCTCGACCCCGGCTCAGGTGGTGACGGTGCATTTGTGCATGCGCTGAACGTCAAGGATCGGTTTGCCATCTGCATCGACCTACCCAGTCACGGTCCTGAAGAGGTACTGCGGCACTATGCACTCGTCAGGACCCCGAGTGACGATGTTGTGTATGCAACGAACCCGGCCCTGGGTGTGATCAACTACTGGCACGTGGGTGAGTTTGATGCGCGCGGGGTTCCGTTCACGATGCCAGCGATCCCTGTGCCCGGCGCAACGGGCGCTTCCGACGGAGACACCGCGTACCGCGCGGGCACCCGAAGCTACAACAACAGTGTGATGTCGGCAGATGGCACGACGCTGTATATTGGCAGCGATCGTGGCATCATTCGCACGGGTAGTGACGCGAGAGCACAGAAGAGCGACCTGTGGTTACCAGGCAGGGCTGTGAGCAGTCTGGGCATGAGCCCATCTGGAAAGGTGCTGTATGCACTGATTGCGCAGCCCCGTGCTCAGCTCGTTGCCCTCGACGCCAGGGACGGTAGCCAGATCGGCGATTTGAGCGGCCTCGTTGCTCAGCCCGCAGGCATCGAACAGGTGACGGCATCGTCCTGACGTCGGCAGTCATGATCTACAGAGATTGAGAGGTTCGTGTGCAGTCCGGTTTCTCCCACGCGATCTCGGCATGCTCCCAGCGCGTCGCGCCGTAGCAGATCGATGGGGAGAATTCCAGGCTCTCCCACACCTGACGGACGTAGCCCCGGGCAGACAACCGCGACCTCCGTTGTCTTTGATCAGTGGTATCGCGGCTATCGTGACGTGGTCTTTGCCTTCCTGTTCCACTTCTGTCATAACCACCAAGAGGCAGAGGATCTGCTCCAGGAGACCTTTCTCAGAGCATTTCGAGCGCTGGAAGCTGGTGAAGAGATCCGCGAGCCACGGCACTGGTTGGTTCGCGTGGCGTATCGGATCGCGACTGACCGCTGGCGACGCTCACGTCTCCTCCGCTGGGTGGGCCTGACACAGCTGGCGCGTGAGCCCGAAGCCACCAGCAGTGACGGAGACGTTGCAGAACGAGAGGCCATCCGCACCGCGCTCCGCCAGTTGCCCCACGACCAGCGTGCCTGCCTCGTCCTGCGGGAACAGGAGGGCATGTCGTATGACGAGATCGCAAGCACACTGGGCCTGTCGCTCGGTGCTGTCAAGATGAAGCTCATGCGCGCACGCGAGCGCTTCCGGCTTCAGTACACGGCGGAGAGCGACGACATTCGCCAGAAAGGAGGAAGCGTATGACATGGTCACCACGTGAACTGTCTCGCTATGTAGACGACGACCTATCCTCTGACCGGCGCCGATGTGTTGAACAACACCTGGCATCATGTCCTGAGTGTGCCGCGGTCATATCCGCATATCGACGCCTTGCTTCCGCCATACGACACGGCAGAGTCATGCCTTCCTACCAGCCGTTTCGATACGCTCACACAAGGGTACCCGCAGGCGGATCGCGGCCGTTGCCCACCGTCATTGGTCGCGCGGGCATCATGATGGCTTCCCTGGTTGCGATGATACTGCTTGCACTGGGAGTCTCACTTCTTGCCGACCGGGGCGGACAGAGCCGGACCGCCCGAAGTATCACGCACTGGCCAGCAAACGGTGGCGTCACGGTGGATGTGGCTCTCGAGGGTCAGAACGCCGTGGCACAGATATCGCCACGAGGAGCGATCAGCGTCCATCCGCTCCAGGGCTCGCCGTGGGCGCTAGCATCGGGGGTGGGGGGCATGGTGGCGGGAACCACAGGGCCATCCGAAGCAGCGCTTGAGTTTCCCGATCTGTCCCATACCAGGATTCCTCTGCCATTGACGAGCATCGGTGCGGTGGCAGTCCTTGACGATATAGCGGTGGCCACGGGGCTAGCCACCGAGGGAGCACCTGCCACGACACCAGGTACGCGTCAAAACCGTGCAGCGGTGGTCGGCGTGGATCTCCGCTCCCGACAGATGCTGTGGCAACGTGTCGACTTTGCGCTGCCCCCTCCGGCGCTCGCGTGGTTGCCGGGCGAACGCGTGGCGGTGGTCGATCCATCGGGCGCCGTCATACTGCTGAACGGCCGCACGGGTGCAACGGTGTCCACGGTGCCCATTGAGGGACCGGTCGATCCACTGGCCTCGTGCCTCGCCATCGTTCCCTACCCGGGAGGCTATCAGCGACTGGCACTCGTCAATGTGAGCATCTTCACGGTTGACATCATCGACGCTGCATCGTTCAGGGTGGTTGATCGCTGGCATCTGGCCCCGCGGCAAGGGCCCGCTGGCTGGTTGCGCACAACCACGGCACAGGCATCGTCGTACAGCCAGACGGCGTGCGCGGTTTCACCCGACGGCAAGCACCTCTATATGGCCAGTTCGCGGTCGCCATTTGGCGACGCTCTAGTATCGGTGGATACGACGACCGGCCTGCTAGAGCGTCGCCTTCCTGCTCCGGAAGGGGGATTTGGCGGCATGGCGGTGACACCTGACGGCCGCTGGATTTATGTGAGTGCTATCGAACAGGGACAGTTGCTTGCCATCGACGCCACGACTCTGGCCGAGCGGGGTAGCCTCACCATTGGGAGTCGCCCCAGGGCCGTTGTGCTGCAACGGGAGCCATAAGACAACGTGCGATTGACATGGGGCAGGTTGAGGCCTGGCTGCGTGCTGTCCGAATCTGTTGCTACACCACGGGCACAACGTCACTTCCCGCGATCGTGGCACGTGCGAAGTCGCGGAAGAGAATCGTCTCACTGAGCGTGTCGCTTCTGGTGCAGTCGAGCCAGTCGGACCAGACGTATTCGAGACCAACATAGCCAGGATATGCGCGTTCGCGGAGTCGTTGCAGGATGCGGCTGTAGTCGATGACATTCTCCGCGAAGCTGGTCTGGAGACGGCCAGGGGCGCCGCCGCGGCAGTGGACATGGCGTGCATGCTCCAGCAATGGCTCGACATCGGCGTCGGTGAATCCGGCGTAGATAAAGTGTGTGTAGTCGAGCGTCAGTTGCAGGCCCGGTGTGAGTTCGATCAGGCGGGCGAGCTTCTCGGGCGTATCGACGTTCGAGCCAACATGGCCCTCGACGGAGAGGGTGATGCCGTGGACGGCTGCCGCGTCCAGCCGTCCCTTAAGCGCATCCGCGGAACGCTGGATCGACGCTTCCCAGGGTTCGTCACCGAAGCGAACGCCAGGGAGCAACGTCATTCCGGGAGTGCCCAGACGATGTGCCAGTTCCAGCATGTCCACGAAGAATGCCCATGCGTCGTCGTGCTGCCGCGGGTCGGGGTGGTTGACGGCCAGTACTTCCGGCTCTGTCCATGCCTGTGCGAAAAAGTCTGCCAGTTCGAGTCCCGCCCGTGCAATGCGCTCTGAGAGGACGCCTGCCCACAGGGGAATGTCCTCCCGCACCGTTTCGGGACGCACGTGCGAGCGGTTTCCAAACAGACCCAGGTCAAGACCCTCGACGCCCAGCATCGTGATCAACGACAGCGCGTGCCGGTGCTCCAGGAGCGGCCACGAGAAGTCGGGGCAGGACAGCTTCATTGCACGGTTCCTCCGGTACGTTGAACCACCGCCCGGGTTCTTCCTGACCTCTCTGGACGTGGCGGTGATGATGTATCGTGCCATCGGCGCATCGCGGGCTACCGTCGGCCGTGCGTTGGTGCAGACTGTACGCTCAGAGTGTACCCGGCGCCAACATACGGCCGCTGCCCTGAACATAGCGCATTGCCGATTGGTTGATGATGCCACGTTTCGATGGTCGGGCGCGGCCAGCGACTGAAGTCGCGCCTGACTCGGCAAAGTCCGCCTTCGCGGACTCCCCGCGTGGTTCCACGGGGATGGCATGCTTTTCATTCTCGGTGACCCGCAGGGCCGTGGATACCGTCCTGAAATAGAACTTCGGCGGCTGGTTGATTAAGCCTCCGACTACTCTGATAAATCCCCATCGTCGGCTGGTTGTTGGGGCCTCCGACTGCGCGTCCAGAGGGCATCCGATGGCAGAGTACGGCCGACTGCGGTCGGGAAGGGACGACCCTTTTTCATCTTCGGTGGTGGCCCGTAGGGCCGTGGTTACTGCGGTCGGAACGCATGGACGTGGCTAGCGATGAATGTTGTAGCGGACCGTGCAAGGGCCAGGTTCGTGTTTGCGTCGCTCGCTCACCTCACGCCGGGTCGCAAGGTGTGCCGGGTGTGGTGCCTGGTCCCTGAATGATCTCGGTGAGACGATGTCGCAGCAGTTCGGGTATCGAGGTATCGGCGCCCACTTCCGCCAGCAAGCCTTCGCGGGTGATGGCGGGTTGCTCGCCCGACCAGCACCGGTGCGCCTGCCTCAAGACGATCTCATATGCTTCCTCAGGGGCCAGTTCCCGGACTTTTTGGGCGATCCGCTGCCAGTCCTGCTGGAAATCCGGCGCAAGGATCGATGCGGAGAACTGGTCAAGCGCCGCGTGGAAGCCCGCCTCCCAGTTGATCTCTGGCGTCCACGGTTGTGCGGTGTCCGCCAGGTCGATGTGGGTCACAACGGGCGCCACGCCAGCGCGGAGCGTCAGCAGCGCCACGGTCTGGCGGAGTTGGCGCATCACCGCGTTCCCTGGCGCAATCGCCCCAGGATTGATCAGGAGAACGCCGCCGTGTTCTTTCACCATGGGGATATGCGTATGCCCGAAGATGGCGATGCTAGCACCCACGCTGCGTGCCATTGCGGACCGGTGGTCCAGTTTCGGTCCCCAGCTGTCGTCACGCCGGGACGTCAGTTCTTCAGTGCGGTCGGGATAGTGGGCGTGGCAGAGGAAGAGTCGCTGCCCACCGATGGCGATGACCTGCTGATACGGCAGTGCTTCCTGTGCCTCCACGGTTTCGTCGTTCCCATGGACCGCAACCACCGGGGCGATGCTCGATAGTTGGTCAAGCACGCGCATCTCGCCTATGTCGCCCGCGTGAAGCACAAGGTCCACACCGGCGAGTACATCAAAGAGGGAAGGGGGCAGCATGCGGCATCGCTCGGGCATGTGCGTGTCGGAGATGATGCCGATACGGCAGCACCCGGGAAAGACGGTCAAGGGCTTGATGACCTCCCCTGGCTATGACGACTCTTCCGATGATCCCTCAACGAGGGACACACGGCCGACGACGGATACGGTAGATCGCGATGCTATCAGGTCGTCACCGTGAGATGCGTGAGACGCTCGCTCAACTCCCAGAGCCGCTGCCACGCGGCCTCGTTATTATAGGAGCGTTCCACATTGGCCGCGCCATGACCAGATCGACGATCAAGGCGCGGCAGAGGGGCATTGCGGATTGAGGCATGCTGCCCCTACGAACCACAGTGCTATACTGAGGCGCGGTACGATCGGCGCGGCACCACACGGAACAGTGTACGAGGAAGGAGTCCTTCGCATGGCCGCAACTCCGAGCGCGAGCTACAGCCTGACGCTACGCCTGGAGATCGAGAACAACCCGGGTATGCTCGGACGGATCACCTCGGCCATTGGCGAGGAGGGTGGCGACATCGGCGCGATTGATCTGGTGCGGGCGGGCAGGAATATGCTCGTACGGGACATCACGGTCAACGCCTCCAGCGACGCCCACGGCCAGCAAATTGTCCGGCGGGTGGAGCAACTGCCCGGTGCCAAGGTCGTCAATGTTTCCGACCGCACGTTCTTGCTCCACCTCGGCGGCAAGATCGAGATCCAGTCGAAGTTTCCACTGAAGACGCGCGACGACCTGTCGCGTGCCTATACGCCCGGCGTCGCACGCGTCTGTATGGCAATCCATGAAGACAAGAGCAAAGCCTTTTCGTTGACGATCAAGCGAAACACGGTGGCCGTCGTGACCGATGGCACCGCTGTGCTGGGCCTGGGTGACATTGGCCCCGAGGCCGCGGCCCCCGTCATGGAGGGCAAGGCAATGCTGTTCAAGGAGTTCGGACAGGTTGATGCCTTCCCCATCTGTCTGGCCACGAAAGATGTCGATCAGATCGTTGCAACGTGTACCGCGATTGCCCCGATTTTTGGTGGAATCAATCTCGAAGACATCTCGGCACCCCGCTGCTTCGAGATCGAAGAGCGGCTGAAGGCGACGCTCGATATTCCGGTCTTCCACGACGACCAGCACGGCACCGCTATTGTTGTCATGGCCGCTGTGTTCAACGCACTGAAGATCGTGGGCAAGCGCATAGAAGATATCAAGGTGGTCGTCCACGGCGTGGGAGCAGCCGGCACTGCCTGCACGCACATGCTGCTGGCGGCGGGCACGCGGGACATCATTGGCTTCGACCGCACAGGTGCGGTATACCCGGGTCGACCGGCGGGCATGAATCGCTACAAAGAGGGATTCGCTGAACGTACGAACCCGAGGCGCGTGGTGGGCGGTCTCGAAAAAGGTATGGAAGGGGCGGATCTGTACCTCGGCCTGTCCGGGCCCGACACGCTCCCGGTCGATCTGCTGAAGCGGATGGCTCCCGGCGCAATCGTTTTCGCGATGGCGAACCCGACCCCCGAGATTATGCCCGAGATCGCCGCGCCGTATGCCACGGTGATGGCCACTGGCCGGTCGGACTATCCGAACCAGATCAACAACGTGCTGGCCTTCCCCGGCGTCTTCCGCGGCGCGCTGAATTGCCGGGCAAAGCAGATCAACGAGGAGATGAAACTGGCCGCTGCCCATGCCATCGCCGACATTGTGAACGAGCAAGAATTGCAGCCCGACTACATTATCCCCAGTGTCTTCAACCGTAGCGTGGCCGATGCGGTCGCGAGGGCCGTGGCCGAGGCAGCCTACGCGACGGGTGAGGCCCGACGTGAGACACCCGAACATGCCCACGAGATGCAGACGTCCGGTGGGGATGAGTAGCTGGGCGCGAACCCTTCTGCCCCGGGTATCTGCCCCTCTAGACACCGTGATGATGCGGCGGCTGGCACGGTTGACGTGACGCAAGACGTCGCCGACGCCGGGGCGCAACGGGACAACCGCGCACTTGTCGCCTTCAAGGACGCGGTGGCGTACACCGAGTCCTTGATTGGCCCACCACGGTTGGAGCCATTAAAGACGCGTGCACAGATGCGGGAGGCTGGGGAGCGGCGCCTGGGCAAGGTGCGTCGGCTGCTTGAACTCCTTGGCCACCCGGAGCGCCATGGCGCATTTCTGCACGTGGGGGGCACCTCGGGAAAAGGCTCGACGGCGACCATGGTTGCCTCGATGCTCCAGGCTGCCGGGCACCGTGTGGGCCTCCATACCGGCCCATATTTGCAGTCGCCAGTGGAGAAGCTGCTGGTGGACGGGCGGCCCATTACGCCCGACGGGTTCGTGGCGCTGATCGACATGTGCCGACCGGCCATCAAACAGATGGCCACGGAACCATGTGGCGTCCCCACGTACATTGAACTGTGGGCGGTGTTGCCGCTCCTGCATTTCGCGCAGGAAACGGTGCGCTACGCGGTGGTCGAAGTTGGCGTGGGTGGCCGTTTCGACGGCACGAATGTCATCACGCCGGTGGTGAGCCTGATCACGACCGTCGGCCACGACCATACGCAGAGCCTCGGTCACCACCTGACAGACATCGCGTGGCACAAGGCAGGGATCATGAAGGAGGGCGTGCCAGCAGTGACGGGCGTGCGGCAGCCAGAGGCGCTGGCGGTGCTCGAGGCTGAGGCAGGGGCACTCGGCGTCCCGCTGCGCGTCGTACGCCCGCAGACCGACTATGATCTGACCGTCGCCGATGGTGGTGGCACCGCGTTCACATACCGTGACCCGTGGGGCCACCGCCACGGCTACCGTACGGGCATGCTGGGAGCACACCAGGCGGGGAATGCGGCTCTCGCGCTGGCGGCGCTCGATGCCGCGACGATCACGGTACCCATCCACGCCCGTGAGCGGGGGCTCGTATCCGCTCGGATCCCGGGACGTCTGGAGGTGGTACAGCGGCAGCCTTTGGTTGTCCTCGATGGTGCACACAATGGAGAAAAGTCAGCAGTCCTTGCCGCTGCCCTGCGCGACCTGTTTCCCTACGATCGGCTGATCCTGGTGCTGGCGGTCCTTCAGGGGAAAGCGTTACCCGCGCTGCTCGCGCCGCTCATGCCACTGGCCCACCACGTGGTGGCAACCGCATATGACCTTCCGGGCAAGCCAGGGCTGCCAGCGGCAGAGCTTGCACGCGCGGTTGAGGAGTACGGAGTGCCCGTGTGCGTCGATCCGAATGCTATGTCCGCCGTCCAGTATGCCATTGCGATGGCCTCGCCGCGGGACGTGGTGTGTATCACGGGCTCGCTGTACCTGGTGGGACAGGCACGGGACGTGTGGGTGCATGCTGCTCAGTCGCCCGGCTGACGTGGAACACCTCCACGGTTCGCGGGTGCGCGGGCTTCCCCTCGGGGTCCATGCACTGCTATCGACCACGTCCACGGCTGTCTAGGACGCTACAGGCGCGGTGCAGTGTACGCATACTGCCAGCCGCAGCATACGCCGCGGTTCAGCGAGCAGCCGCGGAGCTGTACGGTTGCACAAGCCGGTGCGCGTTGAGATCGAGACCGGAGATGCTGAAGTTCGCCTCCTCAAACTGCCATGGCGGGTTCTCAAGGGCAGCGTGCGCGTTGGATGTGAGGAGGATCTCGGACTGCTGGGCGAGGTCTTCACCCAGCTTGGATGCGAGATTCATCTCATCACCGAAGGCGTCATCAAGGCCGATAAGCAGCAGATCACCGTACCCAACACCGACTGAGACATAGATCTGGTCTGGAGCTGGCAATGGTCCGTTCGCAACATCTACATCATGGACGATCTCAGCCGCCGCGGTCACGGCTGCGGTGGCATCAGGGAAGACGGCGAAGATATTGTCAGCCTCCAGGCGCAGCACACGGCCGCCAGACGCGGTGATGATGTGCGAGACCAGACGCTCAAGCCGTTCGAGGAGCGCGAGAAAGTGAACGATGCCAACACTCCGCACAGCACGGGAGAAGCCACAACTATCGATGACCATGACTGCCACGCGGTGCTGAAACTGCCGCTGGATGTCAGCCACGACCCGATCCCGCTGCTGTGGCTCCTCGTTATATTCGTGCAGGAGTTGACGTAACGCGTCATATTCAGTCGCGGGGAGAAGCATGCTGTCTCATCCTTTCGTGTCGCCGGTCGCCCGTGCAACCGCATGTCGTTCGACACCGTCCTCACATGAGCGGGGGTAGTCTGGGATGAAGGGACGATGGCCGGAGTGGTCCGTTTTCAGGCAGACACGCGCGACCACGGTGCGAACGCGTTCTTGACACCGCGGAGCGCCGGGCGGAGGCCCGGGTAGTGGCGAAGCAGCACGGTTGACATGTCGTTCTTATTGATCCAATCCATCCCGGTTTGTGTGTAGACCTGCGGCGTGTAGTCGGTGGTGAAAAACCGGTCGCTGTTCAGGCGACGTGACGCCATCAAGACGAAGATACGGAAGGCAGTATCACTGAAACCGAAGCCCTTCGGCGGCTTCTCCGCAAAGAGGCCAACCGTCAGGTCAACCTTTTCAACATCGCCCTCATAGACTCGCCGCAACTCCTCCTGCCAGACCGCATTATCCGTCAACTCCTCAAAGGTTCGCGCGGGACGAAGATGGAGCAATCGGCGAAACTCGTTATAGCGGGGGACGCCCATCTCGCGTGATCGCATGATGTCGATCGCTGCCAGATCAATCTTGACACCGTCTGGCCGTTGGTACATTTGCAGCGCACGCGGAAAATTATGGAGGACGACCGCGCCCGGATGCGCGATGCCGAAGGAGTAGAGCAGATCCTGCATGCCAACCTGTTCTAGCACACCCTGAGCGTTCAGACCGGCGATCTCGGTGAAGGTGTGCTCCTTGAGCACACGGTCATCCGCCACCGAACGGAACACGTAGTCATCGGGGATGAGCGGATGCATGCGATAGACGGCGACGAACTCTTCGGTCAGCGTGTAGGGGACATGGTAGTGATGCGTGTGTGAGCCGGGAATGCCGCTGATCACCTCACTTTCACTGATGCGACCGAGCAGATTGTAGATGCGTTCCTCGGCGATCCCCCACCAGTTCGCGCGCATGCCAATCTGTAGAGCCGGATGGCCGAGGATCGCTGTCGTCCATTCGACCGTGTGGATCTTCGCAATCAGCGCCGCATTGATCAGCCGTGCATGATCGAAGATATCGTCGTCTGACCAGGTCGGATACTCCATCTTGAGGCGGTCACAGATCGCGTTATGCTCAAGGATAAAGAGCGTACCGAGCATACCGAGCCCCAGCCACCAACCGGCGACACTGCCCAGTTCAACGAGGTATGCAGGTGGCATGTGGACCAGGCGATCGGGGCCGATATTCAGTTTGCCATCTTTTCTCGACCGCATCATCGTATGAAACTGAGGGGTGCTGCCGTAGATTTGCGATGCGTCCCACCAGTGCGTCTCATGATTCACCGACGTCGGCGGAGCGCCGTCGGCGGCGTCCCCGCGCCAGGGATCGCGGCGGATGCGCTCGATGTGCATGGGCCGCTCAGGCCAGGGATCGCCTTCGCGCAACGGGATGTGGCGTGGATTGTCCGTTTCGCTTCTCCCGTGGCTGAACCAGTCGCGCGTTTCAAACTGGAGCCAGGCGGCCGCAAGGACGTTGAGCGTGGTCGCGGGTTTGAACGTATCGCGGGTGAGCAGTTCGACGCTGATCGTTCGCGGGTTCGGAGTGAGCAGCGCATCGTCCGGCTCCCTTCGTGCCTTATCCAGGGGCACATTGCGTCCGAACCGGGTACCCGTCGCACCCATCGATGGCTGCTCCAGATCGTTGTAGCTTCCATCCACGGTCCGCGCGGTGAGATACCGCGCATCGCGCGGGCCGATTGCCGCCTGTTCAGCCGGCTCGATGCTCGCTGTCGAGTAGAGGTTTTTCTTGCGCAAGGTATTGCGGATCCCGATCAGGACAACGAGCCCAAGAGGTGTAGGAAGCTGATGCCATCCAATGCGCTGATCGACCTTCTCGGCGGCTTGATTGAAGGCATCGAGGAGCAGTGCTTTTGAGGAGACGGACTTGCGCGCAGCCGTCCGTTGGAGCGTCACCGCCGCGGCAACGCCGAGAACTCCCAGAACCGTATATCCGGATGGAACTTTCAAAGCAGTCCACCTTTCATGGAACAGTCATGCCCCACTGGCGGGACCCGGGTCGTCAATCAGGGATGTGATGCGACAGATGGCGTCTGGTGTTTCCCATACCAACCATACGGTACATTGTCCAGTGCATGAATTCAATCACCTGCCGCTACCTGCGGTGAAACTACTAGCCAGAAACGCTCGCCTCGATCTCCCGCGGGAGGATGCGCCAGTAGCGGTCGGGCATGCCCTCCATCTCACGCTGCAACGTCATCAAGCTGGTGTGAAAGCGCCGCATGATCTGCGCGGCCCCGGGATCCAGGGCAAGGTGCGACACGTCGTTGAGCAGGAGGGTCGTTGGCGACGTGATCAGCAGTTGGAAGTCCAGTGTCATCTGCAGTTCACCGATCAGCTGACCTTGCCCATCCTGCCGCACGGTTGTCGGGATGAACGGGGCATAGTGCCACAAGGAGTTCTCCGTATGGGCCACGCTGACGGAGTAGATGATGACCGTGCCGAGCCTGATCAGATCCTCCACCGTCAAGGATGGAACGTAGCCGCGGATTCCATGCACGACCGCTCGATCAACCGCATTGAACCAGTCATGAGCGACGCGATCGCCTGCGAGGCTCGCCGTATCCGGATAGTAGTACGTGACATACTCGCGTACATAGGTCTCAATTGCGTTCCAGTAGCGGAGTGCATGGGTCAGATAGGGATAGTGCAACGTGGAAGGGATGTTGCGTCGTTCCGCGTCCGCCCGCACATCAAGCCTGCGAATGTCAAAGCCTCGCGCTCCGTCATCGTAGTAACGAAGAATGGTGTCGTACGGAAAACTCAGCGCCTTCACGTCCCACCCGCTGCGCCGCAACGTCAGGTGGGTTGAGTGGTTGGTGAGCAGGGTCTGTGCCGTATGTGCTGCAAGCAAGCGGCGTATGGGATGGGCAGGTGGCATGTTGTGCACGATGATCGGAATGGGTGCAAGCCCACCGACGTGATACTCCATGCCCTGCCGCCACACCGTCGTATGGGTCATCAGGCCAGCAAGCGCGATCCGCTCGGCGTGCTCCCATGTGGGCTCACCAGGAGCGATATGCTTTCCCTCATAGTCGATGCCGGAAACCTTCAGATGTCCACCGTCGACGACGAAGTGAATCTTGCTCCCCAGGTGGCAGAGCCCCGGCCGGACCGCGTAGTTGGCAAAATGTTGCAGGTCGATCATGTAGCGCCCCTCGCCCTCGGGGCAACGTTCGAGGAGCTTGGCGAACGGTCCCCCAACCGCGAGGGCACCGAGCAGGTTCCTGCCCCGGCTGGCATCGTCAAGGTCGGGGTGCCAGCGTGGAGGCCGCCGTATGAAGCGGTGGAGCCGGGTATAGGTCTGGCGCAGTCGTTCATGCGGATCGTGGGATGCCACCGGCTGGTGCGAGGCAACCACCGGATAGATGTCTTGCATCAGCTGAATCCCCTGAACTGCCAGTTCCGTGACCAGCGACTTTTCCCCACAGGGCACATCTGATGGCACCACCAGTGTCGGTGCGCGAAAGTCAGGGTAGCTCTCGGGGGCGGAAAGCATGCTTATCGGCTTTTCCTCGCGAGGAATGACGGCTTTCCTTGGCCAGCGCTGGAGCCCGGCAATGCCGGTCCAGACCATGGTCCAAAAAGCTTGCCGCAGCCGCCAATCCAGCTGTAGCAACCTCGGACTCCTGCTGAGCAGCCGTGAACGGACGGGCGAGAGGAGGCCACATACACGCGACAGGATGCGACCGAGCCAAGTAGTGTCCGGAACCAGCGCATTGGTTAACCGGGACAGGGGGGTATCTCGCCCGCAGAACCACCGTTCGGGCGTCACCAGCACTTCGAAGAGTTCCACCGGTTTCATGATCCAGGGGATGCGTTGCTGGACATCCTGTAGAGCCATCATGCCTTCCCTTTCATGTGCCCACATATCGGTATGGCGCGGGCGGTGCCATTCGGCCCTCCCATTGTCTGGTGGGCGAGCACGGCGAAATTTTCAGTCTCCAGGCACGCATGCGAGCGCGTCACCAACGTGTCCTGGCCACGTGTGAGCCAGCGCATCGGCTCTACGGTCCCCGCATGTGTCCTGGGACGGCCAGGGCGACTGACAAACGCCAGGCAGCCACTGAACTGGAGGCATGCCTACCGTGGAAAACATAGTACCTGATCTTGACGAATGAACACGGACAGCGTAGGCTTGCTCGCACCACCGCTATGGTACGCTGTGATGACACGGTCAGACAACAGCATCCATGTCTTCCTGCCGTGACCATATATCCAGCACGTGCGTAGCGTCAGCATCATCGAGGCATGCCACGCGATCCGCACTGAACGGTCATCTCTTGTGTCTCACTGGCGCAGACGATCATCCCGACAGCGCCCTGGACGGCGCTGATACAACAAATCATGCACGTGGTCGAATCGCCGCCTGACGGAGCGAACGCGCGCACCAGTGTCCTGAAGCACCGCCACTCGTGCCATCCCTACTACCGGAACTGTCGTGCTAAAGGAAACAAGCCATGCAGACACCGTCATCGCACTCCTCCCCATCAGAGTTGGTCACCCGCCTCCGTTCTCTGGAGCTCTTCAAGGCCTTCGATGCCGCGGCACTTGTTGAAATCGCTCCAGACATCGTATGGCTGCACGTGGATGCAGCCGAGACACTCTTTCAACAGGGCGAGCACGGTGAAGCGATGTATGTGCTCGTCCAGGGACACATGCGCGTCACCATCAAACAACCGGATGGCACAGACATCGTCGTTGACGAGCTTGCGGCGGGAAGCAGCGTCGGCGAAATGGCCCTACTGACGGGTCGGCCACGCTCGGCTACCGTGACGGCCTTGGATGACTGCCTGCTATTACAAATAGAGCGCGCGGGCTTCGACCGCCTTGCGGAGAAGGACCCAGCGGCGATGCGGTACTTCGCGAGCGCAATGCTACCACGCTTTCAGGAGAATGCTTTCGATGCTGCATTGTCGGAACTGTTCAGCAGCCTGAGCAAAGATGCGATGGACGACCTGCGGGCCGAGTTCGCGTGGCAGCATCTGTTCAGTGGCGAAACTCTCTTCAAGCAGGGCGACCCCAACGATACCCTCTATATTCTGGTCAACGGCCGTCTGACCTTGACCGGAGCCGAACCCGGGGGCGAGATCGTGGTGGTTGGCGAAGTGAGTCGTGGCCAGAGCGTGGGCGAATCCGGGCTGCTGACCGACGATCCCCATGCCACCACCGCCGTGGCCGTTCGTGACACGGACGTGGTTCGACTGCCGCGAGCAGCATTTGACCGTCTGGTTAATCGTCAGCCTGGCTTGATGATCGAGGTAATCAGGCGGATCGTCCATCGCACTCGTACCACGACGGGGCCCATGAGGCTCAATGCAAGGACAGTAGCCGGGTTTGCGGTCATACCGGCCGGACCCGAGGTCCCACTGGCCGATTTTGCCCAACGACTGGTTCGAGCACTCGAAGCGTTTGGCCCCACGCTCTATCTCAGCAGTGAGCGACTCGACAGCCTTATGGGCAAACCCGGGATTTCACAAACGAGCGAAGATCACCCAACCAATCTGGCGCTGACCAGCTGGCTCAACGAGCAGGAGATCACCTATCGGCACGTCGTGTACCAGGCCGACACGCACTGGTCCGAGTGGAGCAGCCGATGCGTGCGGCAATCAGACCGCAACCTGATTGTGGCACTGGCCGACGGCGACCCGAGCCTTGGCAAGGTCGAACTGGCACTTCAACACCTTCGTGCGGCAGGACAGACCGAGCTTGTGTTGCTACAGCCTGAGTCGAGACAGCGGCCACATGGAACGGCTGCATGGCTGGCTCCGCGCACCCTCGCGGCCCATCACCATCTGCACCTGATGAACGACGCACATATCAGCCGCCTCGCCAGACGGTTGACCGGTCGTGCTCTTGGCCTGGTGCTGGGGGGCGGAGGAGCGCGGGGCCTCTCTCACATTGGAGTTATTCGGGCCCTGGAAGAGGCGGGGTTGCAGGTTGATATGGTGGGAGGAACCAGTATTGGTGGCTTTGTCGGCGGCGCCTATGCGCTGGGGCTGGACGTCGACGGGATGCGAAACCTGGCGCGGACATTCGGCTCACGTAAACAGTTTGTCGACTATACGGTTCCGCTGGTCGCTTTTTTCTCGAGCAGGAAGATATCAAATGTGCTCCAAACGATGTTTGGAGACGTCTGCATTGAAGATCTGTGGCGGCCGTTTTTCTGCATTTCAAGCAACCTCACCCGGGCACAGCCGATGGTACACCGGCAAGGGATGCTCTGGAGGTATGTCCGTGCGACGACCGCCGTACCGGGCGTTTTCACGCCGCTGCCCGACGAAGGCGAACTCCTCGTGGATGGAGGAATTATGAACAATTTGCCAATCGACATTATGCGCGCGCACCTGGAAGGTGGGCCCGTGGTAGCCGTGAATGTCAGCCCGGGGCGTGACCCCGGGAGCAACTACACGTACGGCACATCGATGTCAGGCTGGCAGGTACTGGGTAGCCGCCTGCGACGCCAGCCGCTCAACGTTCCATCGCTCTTTGGCAGCCTCATGCGCACCATGGAGATCAATGAGGTCCACACGCGCAAACCCAAACTGGCTCTCGCCGACCTTTTGATCAATCCACCGATCCATCAGTTTTCGCTCCTGCAGTTCGACGCCTGGGAAAAGATCATCGATGTGGGTTACGTAGCCGCTCAGGACGCCATCGAGACGTGGAAAAAGAGCGAGGCACACCAGGAGTCATTGGGATTGGTGGCGTCTGGCGGGATACCTGCATAACCGCACGCTGCCACACTCCAGACGGGTATCTGCAGTCAGTCCTTGCCAGTCACTGGCCTTACCCCAGAAGCAAGGCAGAACGCACCCATGCACCTGCATCGTCGTGTGGGTGCGCTTCGCCATGGTAGCGTCCCTCGTTACCGCTATATGGTCTTCAGATACTCGATGAGGTCGTCGATCTCGGTGGGGTTGAGTGTGGCGCCATAGCTGTGGCCACCATTCCCATTGCCACGAACGCGCGTATCATAGCGAAAAGCAGTCTGCTCGGCTGCCTGCCCACCACTGACAAAACCAACATTGGTGTAGTCATACACGTCGTAGCCACGGTAAAAGACCTTTGGCCGTTCCGATGGCGGTTTCAAAAGATCACGGAGCGTAGGTACCGAGCCGTTGTGCAAATAGGGCGC
>JAABUZ0100004884.1_pt1 | contig 18111 bp, 11 predicted proteins | sample 5562091 | NCBI WGS metagenome assembly JAABUZ01 (sample SAMN12813069, study PRJNA571459) | rock metagenome | isolation source: Antarctica rocks | place: Antarctica: Victoria Land, Linnaeus Terrace sud | collected 2015-12-21
CTGTCATCCCCAAATGGATTTGTTTCCGAGAGTGAGTCTATAGCTAAAGAATTTTTGGTTGGAAATACTTTGTCAAAGATGCATGGAACTGGTCTATCCAAAGAGGTTCTCGCTTCTTCTGGAATAACAACTTTTGTTCCTCAAGACACGGCGTGGACGTCACTAGGACTTGTAGAGTCTTTTTTGACACGCAATCCAAATCTACTTCACTATGTGCTGAGCCAAATGACTTTTCGGTCTCTTCTATATTCAAAATATACTTCTGGTATCTCAAGGAGTCTTGCAAATGAGTCTACAGCAATCAACATGACGGATCGAAATGTTTTTTTCAACAATACCTTGGTCTTCAAAATTAACAAAACGGACCAGCTTACCGAAAATGGAGTTTTTCATGTTGTTGATAATGTGCCTCTACCGCAAGGCCTGCAAATTTCAGCCCGGGATTTAATGAATGCGGCAAACTGCACTTTCTTTCCATTATTATTGGAAGCAAAAAATCTATCCCATGTTTTTGACAGTGACAACAACTATACTTTTCTCGTACCAACTGATCGCGCTTTACGTTACGCCAATGTATCGCGCAAGGATATCTTCCTCGATGACTTACTACGACTTCACGTTCTATTACCTTCCAGCTCAGACTCCGATGTATCAGAGAAGTCAACGTTCATGGATGGAATTACCGTAGGCTTTCGACATGTCGAGGACTTCACACTAGTAAGACTCGTGGGAGGGGTAGGCAGAGAAGTGCGTGTTTTGAATCAGGGCAAAACTTCTACCGGAAGCCAAGTATTCATTCTGGACCGAGAATTGCGTCCTGAATGGGTGGGGAGGGGTAGCAGCACAGGGCATTGGTTATGGGTTTGGATCTTGATTGGTATTGTGGGCTTCTTATGGCTTTTGGCGATCGCTTATGGATTCCGCATCTTCCGGCGAAAGAGAGCAATGGCAACCAACGGAGAAAATGCTCCGTTGCTTGTCGATGAGAACGACCATCGAGAGCAGGCCTCTGCATAATGATAGACGTTACACAAAGAATACTAATTAGATCTGTATTTAATTATTTTCATGCATCATAATTTTCTGTTCCGCCATTGAGAAAGCATGCAGAACATTCTCATACTCCTCCCAGACTCCTGTTCGATAGCCCTTGCTGACTTTTGTACATCTCGTATTCTCATTCCACCAATCCCCGACAAAATTCTCGAATGATTCATTAGTTTTCCGCCCATATGCCCATGCTGCTTTGTGAGCACTCCCTAAAGCACATGCTTGGCTTGCATCCAAGCGGAAGATCCCCTCCGTGGAACCCAGGACCTGCGCAAGAACTTCACAGATTGCAGGACTTTTTGAGCCTCCACCTACAACGTATATTCTACGTGGCTGCCTCTTGTGTTGATTTTCCTCACACGGTCGGAGCATGGGTTCTGATCGAAGCCTCATGGATAATGCTTGAGATTCTAGGATTGCACGGCAATCGTACTTGGTCGGCCACAGCGCAGACTTTAAAGACGTGTCGTTACATTCAAACCTCCAGGTTCCAGCACTAACCTTTGGTACAATCTCAGCCAATGGGAAGTAGATGCCAATCTTGGAAGTACTTTTTCCTTCTTCCTTGCCTAACGGTTTCGTTGCGTCCACATGCTTGTCGAAAAGACTCCAATCCGAAGCATTGTCGACCGAGCTTTCAGCATTCACGTTGTTACGAACGCGTTCTCGAGCAAGCGCGCCGTTCTTATAGCACAGCATGAACATGAAGTTCCCTCTACTAGTCGGATGATTGAACATATGGTATGCCGGTGAAGGCTTGTAAATTGGTGTAGACATAAGGAGCGTTGTACTAGTCCCAAGGCTAATAATACAATCGAGCGGACGAAGAGGCAAAGAGAGAATTGTAGAGGGATTATCGCCTGTAAAGGGTATTATAAAGGCAGATTTACTGAAGCCGTATCGTTCCACATAATACCCACAAATTCTTCCCAGGTTACATCCTCCATCATGTTCTACCTCCCCGAGTAAACTTTCGAGTCTCTGGTAATTACCACCAGACACGAAATCAAGAATTTCGCGACTCCAGGTATTATTATTCATATCCCAGAGGTTCATTCCACAGATATCAGAAATATCAATTGGGGCTATTTTGCCAACGAAAACAGATGCAAGGAAGCTTGAAACGAGTGAAATCCGAAAAGTCTGCTTGTATGCATCCACATGCTTAATTCGAAGCTTCAAGATTTGTGGGCCAGTAAATCGATGATGTGCCTTTGATCCAGTGAGGGAGGCAAGTTTGTCAGCTCCGTCGACCAGGTTTTCAATTTCGTCACACTGGGATTGGGTTGACTGGTCCTGCCAATTCGGAGAAAAATCGTGGGAAAATGCCGAAGAGAGCTGCTCCTTCAAGTTTTTGGAAGGATCTAGATTTTCAAGAAGCGTTGGGGCAGAAGCCCGCCAGTACACAGATCCATGCTGTTGTCCTGCTCCAGAAATAGATCTTACTGATCCAAAGTCAAAATTGTTTTCTTTCATTCGTTCCAAGAGCAGATCCAGAGCTTCAAGCCACATTGACACAGTTGCGTAGATCTCGTCGCCATTCAAATATACACCATTCTTGGTTTTGTAATGTGGGAGATCCGTATCAAAGGTGACAGCTTTCTCGTATCTAATTTTCAAGGTTTCGGCATCAATTGCGATCACCTTCAACTGCTGGGTGCTCAAGTCAAATCCAAGACTGGTCATTGCCTGCGTCGAAGGTGCAGAGGATCGGTTCTGTTCCTTTCGATGCAATGGTTAAGTTTTGCCCCGCAATCTTGTTTAAGAGCACGTGAGCGCATTCCGGCGCGTCTTCCGCACTCCATTGAATACATTGACACATGAACGAAGCACCGCTGCCGGAAGATCAAGCGAAATCTCGAGACGCCACAGAAACTCCGTTGCAGCCACGCGCATTGCGCCTCAAGCAGGTATTGGCGAAGACTTTGAGTGAAATGATAACAACGTGCACGTACGACAGCGTCGCCACCTGCTTTCCCAACATTGCGAAAGACGCGCCAAAATCCCTAACGTCGGCACATGCACAAACCACTTCCTTCTTGCAGTCCTCTATTGAAAGTGAATTCTCGACCATACTCAACGAAAAGCAAGTTCTTAGCCGACTGAATGAATTCGATACACTTATCGACGAAGCGAGAAGGAGACAGAAAACGGGCCAGGCCTTTGACGAATGCCCTGTTTTCTTGTCTCCGAAAGAGCTTATTCAAGCCCACCTCTACCCCATCCATACCTCAGAGCTCAGCGTCGTGGAGAAGCGTCTCGCTGAGGTGCAGGAAGAAAACGATAACCTACTAGAACGAACGACGGATCAGCGTTCGCAAATTAACGAGATGATGGGCGATCTGGAGTTTGCGATTGCGGGCCTGGGGGAGGCAGTTGCTGCTGTGGAAAATTTATCCCAGAGTGAACTCCAAAACGAAATAGACTACTTCATGACGCGTCTAAAGCCGCCTCGGTGGATCGACACCAGTGGCAAAATTGGCACGGACGATTGATGCAAACTCTCCAATGAAACTTGTAATATAAATTTTGCAATTACATACTTTTGTAATTCCTAAAAGTGAAGTAGAACACAGCGATAGAACCAATCAACGTGTGTCTGTGTTCAAGAAGCCTGAATTGGTTGTTGGCATATAGGGCAGACCAAAACCTGATCCCCTTTTACTACATTGATCTCCTTGCTTTCTTCCTGTTGTGGCAAAGGATCCGGTTTTAGCAAAGGATACTGAGGTTGAGATACTGGAATACTCGGAGCTGGGAGTGGCGCAGAAGCAGAGTCGTCCACAAATCCTTTGATGTTGTCGTACTTCGAGTAGGGAAAATGATAATGAGATCGGGCTTGTTCAAGGTAGCCTAGTGAACCCACAACTCTATGCACAAGTGAGTCAGCGGGTGCACTTTTATCGCCGCTCGACTCCCACCAAAACGCACCCCCGAGGTTTCGCTGTTTGATGTAATCAGCCTTCAAAAGAGATGACTCCACAGTGTCGTAACTGACCATGGCTTTCTTGGATTGATCAAATGACCAACCAGCGCCAATATTTGCATCTACGAACTCTTGCGCACCACTTAATGGCAAAGCCTTGTAGTCCCAAATGCCATTCTCCCAAGACCCTTGTCCAATCCCAGAATAGACCGATCCGGCACCTTCAGTGTTTTCAAAAGCTCTGCCGTACAGAGGCATTCCGAAAACAATTTTATTGGACGGCACACCACGAGAAAGATACATATCAATCGCAGTGTCCGCTGAGAATCTTGTAGCGTCACCGTCGTGCAGATTGGCCATATGGTCTGCATTTTGTCCTGGAGAGTCTCCCGCCTGTGAGAAGTCATAAGCCATAAGATTCCAGCTATCCAGAGAAGGCAGCATACTTTCAATCTTCAAGTTCACAATGTTTTGGGGACCAGCAGGACATGCGATACTGAGGTAATAAGGCTCCGTGTCACCTTTCTTTGACGCATGCTCATTCAAGGCAGTCCGCAGTTCCGCAAGTAATTGCGCAAATCCATCCCCTTGCGCATCAGTTGCTGGGTATTCATAGTCAACGTCTAATCCATCGAAGCCCAAGTCCTCCATCAAAGCCACAGCTGAAGCCACGAAACGATTCCGTTTATCACTGCTTATCACAACATCATGGAAGTTGGGAGAGTACGTCCATCCACCAATTGACAATAGCACTTTAAGATTCCTCTGCCGTTGTTTGAGGAGGTGCAGCTGCTTCACATTCCCATATGCAAAGCTACCGACATCATTCCAGCTATCATCAGGATAGTGTTTATCAACATCGGCCCATGTATCGGTCAGAAAGACCTCCCCGCTCTCTGGGCGAACGTTTGCAAAGCTGTACAGCACGTGAGTCAGCATGCCATCAGGTAGATCGGCAACATGATGATTTCTGCCATACATGGCCCAATTTGTGTAGTAGATCATGGATTTATACCCGGTTTGGGAAGCCTCATTTACGGCTGGACCCATGTTACCAACGGTATTCTCGACTGCCTGGCCGTCTTTGTCAGTAAGGGCCAAAATAGCAGAGCAGAATAGCATCCAAAGCATCTTCATTGTCTATGTCAGACTGCACGGTTGGGCGTCTCTGGGGAGCATCCATCTCTTAAGGAGGGCCAACGTTGGTGTCTGCAGTGTTTGTGCGTATGACTGCGCTCGTGCGTCGAAATATTGCCAACCGACAAATTCCACGCGTTGGCGGTTGTCGAGGCGAAACGAGTGCTTAGAATAGTGTCGTGGGAATATGCTAATACAAACGTGGTTCTATAGAATGAATGGCCTGCTACCCTGAAAATGCCGTGCTGACTTCCGCTTTTCCGTGCGTTTCGTTTGCTCGTTCGTAAATATGATCTGGCAAGCAGCGCGCTGTAAGGACCCACCGGTCAGCAAACGTCTTTTCGCGTCCCTTGGACCTTTCGTAATCATGCTGCCTACTTTGGGCCTTTTCCCTCCGGACCACCACCAACGCGTGATGATACGCCTCGTCCGCGACCTCTTCCCCCCTCCTCACGACCGCCGTCTTTGTTTTGTTGGCGGCGTACATTTTGATTGTAGCCCTTTCTATCCTGGCCACGTCCGTACCCACGGCGGCGCTCGTCGATTATGATGTTGTCAGCACCAAGCCGCACAGTACCGGCCTCTAAGGCCAACTTGAATCCTTCTACATCATGGAAATCTGCAAAAGCACAATTTTTGGGGCGGTTGATGTCAAGATTGCCAAACTTGCCAAATGTCCCAAGCAATTCTCCTAGACTTTCCTCACTTACTTTTGGTCCCACGTTTTTTATGAAAATGGATGTATTTACCTTATCCGCAGCAATGGCTGAGGATGCTGCAGGTGCTGCAGGTGCTGCAGAAACAATAGGCGCTGCAGCTTTTGGCACAGACGGCTCACCCTTAGACGGATTGGGAGTTGCTTGGGCTTTCGCTCCTCTATTGTTGGAGGTTCGCCCCCGATTTGATGGCCCCGATGAACTTCCTGCCATGTTTGCCCACGAAAACGGCTTCGGGGGTGCCCGATTTGTCGCTTCGTCTCCCTGTGGAGACGTAGGAGATGCTTGGTCAGCAGACTCAGTTGATTCGGGGTTTTCTGCTCCCTGGCTCTGGGATGTCGCGGAGCTAGTAGCCATATCTCCACCTTCTGAGTGCTGTGGAATTGTATTTTGTTCTTCTAGTGAGACCTCCCTCGTGTGTTCATCTGGTTGGCTTTCAATGTCTTCAGATGGGTTGAACGTAATACCATTCGCATCGCCATATGGAATTGCTGGAACGTACTTCTCTTCCATCGTGGCTACATTTCCTTTCGTAACATCAGCTTGTGCTTGCTCCGGTGCTTGCAACTGATTCTCGTCTAGGTTTGGGATATCTTCCGGCTCGTACTCCGAGCCATCGTCTTCCTTCAAATAGCGAAAAATGTCGTTCAACACGAAATATCCACTCGGCTGCTGTTCCGCGAGGAAAAAAGTCTGGGCGAACTTCTGCGAGGGACCGTTGTCGTTCGCAATCTCTCCAAGCACCTGAATGACAATACCGCCAGAAAAAGAAGGCTGTGAATCGACATTGGATACGAGCACTTTGCAATCGCGGTAATTTTGGCCCATAATCTTTTTGTGAATTTCAATCTGACCAATACAAGGACGGACAGATTCTCCTTCATTGCCATGGACAAGAGTTGATTTTTTCGTATAGAAGAGATGTAGTCTAGCAGGCTCCTTGTTCAAAATCGTGTAGTACTCCTGAACAAACAACCAGCCAACTTCGTCTTTACTCACATTTGCATTTGAGCTAGAGCTTGAGAGATTAGCTCCATGACCATTTTGGATTGGCGATCCCAGCATTTTGATGTCTGTATCTACAGGTTTCGGGGATGGGGGTGAAATGCAGAATTTTTAGGGTTTTTTACGGTAGCTACCGGACGCTACACAAGGATAGGAAATATGGAGAAACTCTCGATGATAAAATACTTAGAATTTTCATTGGGATTACTGATACTATGGTACAGAGGGAAAAATGCGAGTGTCATATAAGAGATATTGTCCGTGCCAATGTTGTGCACTGATCACCAGATGATGTTGTCTTAGGCGTACACACGCAACTAATATTAGCAAATAAATTGTATACACTTACGTCAAGGGTGACTGATCTTGAAGAGTTTAGGCTTTGGTCGCGATAAACTCCCACAAGGCCATCAGATTGCTGAAACAGACCTATTGTTAGTCCACGTGATTCCACATAATATTTTACCAGCTTTCAAAGATATCATGATAAATTGAAACTTGGGCCCCGCATGATTTCTTATATATTTTGCAATCTTTGCGACATTAGCATTGTCCAGAGCCGCGTCAATTTCATCGAGCACGAAGAACGGTGAGGGCTGATAGGAGTGGATAGCAAAGAGTAAAGCAAGGGCTGCAATGGTTTTTTCTCCTCCAGAGAGCTGCTCCATGTCGCTAAAACGTTTCATTGGGGGCATAGCATGGTACCTGATCCCGTCAAGGTATGACTCGTCATTGTCTTCCAAAGACAAATACGCCGTGCCGCCCAATGGGAATGTTGTGCTCTTCGTAAGTTCTTTGTAAGTTGCATCAATCTGATCGGATATGTGAGTGTATGCCCTCATGAAAAGGCTGTGGCGCTTTTGCTTAACTGTTGCAAATCTTGTCTTTGCTTCTTTAGCAATCCTGCGTGCTTCTGTGAACTCTTTTTCAGTTTCTCCCAGACGATCCTCAGCACCATCCAATCTCTCTACAGCTTTATGATTAGGGGACATTCTGTCCAGCTCTTCCTCCATTTGTTTAATTTGATCTGTGAGAACTTGTGCATAATTCTCATCCTTGCGAGCTTGCATAGAGCGAGGGAGTACAGCGAAATCGATTTCAATATCCAGCAAATGAAAGACGTCATCCTGGGTCCGACGATCTCCAAGCTGAGGTGTGCTAGATTGTTCGGTTCTTGGAAATAATTCATCTACCAGCAAATTCTCCAACGATCCTCTAAGCAGAGGTATAATAATGTCCTCCAGCTTGCATTTGCGAAGTAGAGAATATTGTTCATTTGAAACCCTCTCTATTGCGCCTTCAAGGCTAGCTTCCATCTTCGAGCATTTATCCATCTCTTTCAATGCTTTACGTACTTTTTCCTGTAAGTTCTCTACTTTCTCTTGCGCAGATGTCAACGTTATCTTTGAATTCGCCACAGATTCAGTATCCAGCTCTATTTCTGCTTCCAAGTGATCAACCCGATCTTCCAAGTCTTTTCTTTCGGTATTTAAATCCCTTAGAACAGCACTGTTTCGCATAATCTGTGTTTCAAGTTGACTTTGGCGCAACTGTGTTTCTCCGTACCTTCTGCTTTCAAACTGTATATGGTGATTGATTCTAGAGGTAAGCTTTTTAAATTCAAGCCGCTTCTCTGCGGCTTCTTGCTGAATAGAGCCTTGCACAACCTCGTACTGGCGGATGTTCTGAAGTCTCAACTTTGAGCAAAGCTGAGCAAAGATCCTGTCGTCGGAGCCTTCATTCGTGGAACGACTTTCATTGTACTTTGCTTCGATCTCTTGCAAATTTTCTTGCTCTCTGGTCATTGAAGTCTGAAGCGTTTCTATTTCTTCCATGCAATGATTCTTTTCTTCAGTTTTGCTTCGTCGCGACTGCTTGACAGCAGAAAGCTGCTCCTGCGTGCTTGACAAATTCATCTCAACAGCCTTTAGTAGCGCTTCGATCCCGTGTTCGTCTGCACCTCTGTACTTGAGCACTTGCAATTTGTCAATCTGTGCGACCAATCTATCGCGCAGCCTATAAAGATTATCAATCTCTTCGGTTTGCCATTGTTTTTGGTCACTTTGCTCCGTTCGGCCACCACTGATCAAACCGCTCTTGTGAATAATTGTGCCATCTAGAGAAACCACTTTGTTACGTACTGCTCGGTCATAACTAATCATTCTTGCTGTTTGCAAATCGTCACAAACCAAAGAGTTTCCACAAACATACTGAATTGCTCGATCGTTAGAACTATCATACTCCACAACATCAAGTGCAAGTCTGACATCCTTGTGAAGCTCTCGTAGTGCGAGGTTGATTGGTTTGAGTTGAATTATATCGAGGGGTATGAAACTTGCTAAACCAGCTCGTTGGTCTCGCAGATATGCAATACATTCCCTAGCAGTTTTCTCGGTGTCCACAATGATTGCCTCAAAATTACGGCCCAGAATTGTACTTATTGCAGTCTCGTATTTCCTTTGAATAGGCTTACATAGATCGCAAACCCGTCCTCGAACACCAGGAAACATTCTTCTTAAGGATATGACAATTTCTCTTAGCCGTACTTTCTTTTCGTTGTCTCGTCGGTTGGTGTCCGCATCCAGTAGAGTCCGTAAGACCTCCTGCAGCTTCTCGTTAGCTTCTGTGATGTCGTGTTCATGTCGGACCCGTGCGGCTCGCAATGCTCCTATTTCGTTCCGTAATCTTTCAAGCTCATTCCTCTGTGTAGTCTCTTGAAACTCTAAGCTTTCTTCCTGAGAGTCAAGCTCAGCTATGGCTGCAATCAGAGTTTCTTCCTGCTTTTGACGCATCTTCAGCTTGTCCTGAAGGCCCTTTACTACATCACCTGAGGTTCGAAGGGTTCTCTCGAGATTTACCATCTTCGCGCTAGTCTCAGCGTTTACTTTTGCAGATTCCTCGCGAAGTCTCAGATATTCTGCTTCATCTTGGGGACTAAGAGACTGATTTTCCAAGCGTCTTTGTGCACCAAAGGTCTTTTCAAAGTTTGCTGAAGAAGCCTCAACAGTAGTCAGTTCGCTTTGAAGTTGTTTGAGAGCGTCAGATTGTTTGCTTTCGTCGCTTGAAACATCTGAAACCTTTTTCCTCAACCGTTGGAGTAATTCGGCAACTTTGCCGGCCTTCTCTTTGGTGGGTACAAGAAGAGTTTTTTGCTTCTCCAGTTCGACCTCTTTCATACGCATTGCTTCGCTTTGTATCGTTGCATCCTTAGAAGCTACGGCTAAAAGCTTTCTCTCCTTTTGAAGGGCCTTTTCGTCAGCTTTAGTGGTGGTTTGAAGCTGACTGTATTGACGACGAGTGTCGTCAAGAGCCTTGAAAGTGTTTTGGTATTCCCCATCGAGATTGAAAAGTTTCCAGAGATGGAAAGCTATAATTGCTTTGTCCCGTTCTTCACTTTTTGCGGTGAAGTTTTCGGCTTCCAACTTTTGTTCCAAGTAATTACGCATTTCTGCGTTAATGCCTCTCTTTCTATTGAACGTGCTTGCGGAAGTCTCCACTGCTTTCTCTTCCAAGGCTTTGAGTTGTTCATACTCCACTTTAAATTCTAAAGATCCGCTAATTTGCTCTATTAATTTTGTGAGTTCTGCTGACGACTGCGAAGCAATAGTCTCGACATCTCCCTGAAAGACAAGAAAGTTTTTGGCTTTGATGAGTATATTCTCTGTTTCCAGCTCGCTGCTGTATTGGGCTGCAGATACAACTCTGCCGTCAATTCTATACTCACTCGATCCTGAAGGAAGGATCGACCTCTTCCATGTGACCTCTATGCCATCTCCTTTGTCATAACTTGCGGACACCCAAGCTGTCGCAGGCTTACCTTTCCTGCTTCGGGAGCCTTTTTTGGGCTGCACGGTAGGGTCTTGGTCTATCCCCTCCACGTCCTCTTCTATTTCTCCTCCGTATATCAGGTCGCGTAAATGGGAGGATCTCAACTGAGAAGTCTTCATGCCCAGCACAAATGAAATTGCGTCCATCAGATTAGACTTTCCAGATCCATTTGGACCAATGATGGAGATGAAATCACTGAATGGACCAATGACCGCATGCCCTCTGTAACTCTTCCAGTTGAAAACTTCAATGCGCCTCAGACGGCCCATATCGTTGGGCGTTGTGATGAGTGTTTAATGTGGTTCTCCACGCGTCAACTTCGTGTTTGAGAATCTTCGCGTCTTTCGGAAACGGCACGTGACTGCTGGAAGCAAATACGACTTTCAACAGATACGATAACTTAATCTGCGTGGACTTCGGAAATGGCGACCCTCACTCTCGAAAGCAACCCATATCTACTGCTCGATAATATCATTCATTTTCAGTAGTCACTATGCTGAGACGTCTGCTCGTATGCCTACTGGTTGGATTAGGCCTACAGCTGGCTGGAGTGTACCTCTTCGCCTGTGGATTTTTCCCTTACAAGCCGGTACTTAGCGGACTATCTTCATCAAGCCCACCAGTGCCACCAAAGTTTGATAAAGTGGTCTTCATGCTTATTGATGCCCTACGCAGTGATTTTGTGTTTTCAACACAGTCATCTATGCATTTCGTACAGCAACTCATACGATCCGGAGAAGCAGTTCCATTTACTGCTTTTTCTCAAAGCCCTACTGTGACATTGCCAAGATTGAAGGCATTGACAACAGGTTCGACTCCGAATTTTCTGGATGCAATTCTCAACATTGCGGAATCAGATCAGTCTTCTTCTCTTAAATATCAGGACAGCTGGCTTGCACAAATTCGAAAAGTAGACGGAAAAATCTCTATTTTCGGGGATGATACTTGGATCAAGCTGTTTCCAGGGTTTTTCAATCAGGAGGACGGTACATCGAGTTTCTTTGTATCGGATTTTACAGAAGTGGATAATAATGTGACCCGACATTTGTCCTCGGAACTTGGTGCCGCGCAGTGGGATGCATTGATATTGCACTATCTTGGTGTTGACCATATTGGACATCGTGGGGGCCCTTATAGTCCATATATGGCTGCCAAGCAACATGAAATGGATGACATTGTGCAGACTATCTACGAAAACATCGCTAAAAACCCTTTATTGAAGGATACACTTTTAATCCTTTGCGGAGATCACGGCATGAACGAAGCTGGAAATCATGGGGGAAATTCTGTCGGTGAAACCTCTGCGGTCAGTAAAACTCCTATTCAGCTAAGCTAATCTCAGGCACTTGTATTTATGTCGCCAAAATTCCAACAACTTGACGTCCCGACCGTTGAGAGCCCTTTGATCCCAAACGAGTCTTTTGCCTACTACGACTACATCGACCAATGTGATCTTGTGCCTACTATTTCTGCCTTACTTGGTAATCCAATACCCAAAAACAGTGTGGGCGTTACCATCTACCCAATTGTCCAACTCTGGGAAAAACCAGACGAAAGATACAGATTAGTACATGAGAATGCGTTACAACTTTATGATCTCTTAAACGCGGCGACTTCTATTGCTAATATGTCCTCTGAGGTTATGCTACGTTCAGGTCTAATGGAGGTGGAGCACTTATGGAAAACTTGTGATACATTGGAGAAAGATGCACCATCGGATGCCATCAACCAATGCCGTAATTTCGCAGCCAAGGCCCAGAAAATCTTGTCAAAGGCGGCCTCCAATTACAATATTGTAAAAATGTATCTTGGCTTTTTCGCAACTCTGTTATCTGTAATATGTCTCTCGTATGGGCTACAGTTGAATTTTTTTGTACTGCAATTCAGTCACTTAAGCTATACTTTTGTTGCATTAGCATATGCTACTATGATGTTTGCGAGCAGTTTTGTGGAGGAAGAACAACAGTTTTGGTATTGGTTGACTGTACCATATTGGACAGCTAATACGGTGTTAAGGTTAGTAAACTCATCAACCACACAAGCCTGATTTTAGAGCACGTTCATCCCCTGGACTATTGTATTACGGTTTATTGCAACTTCTACTGGGAAGGGTCATGAGAAGGTGGAAACAGAGCGGGCAAAAACATGCTGGAGCGCCCGACATTGCTTCAATGATGAAACGCTATCCAACAATTTTGTGGATTTTTATTATTTCAACTTATGCTAGCTGTGTGCTGCCCCTTGTCTTTCGGAAACGTCGTGGATTTCTATCATTGTATTATACATTTGCAATGGGTTTATTGGTGGCTAGTGGCGTATGGTTCAAAATCGTACAGACTCGTGAGCAAGGAGACATGCAACCATCTTTTCTGAACAATCTCCAGATTGAAGCCTTCAGTGCTTCTCTCGTTACAGCGAGGGCGCATTTTATAGTCTTGGCTGGGATAATATCTTTTGCAATTCTGCTACAACTCGGACTGGTATCTAGACCTCAACGTACGAATGAGCTTGCTAAGGATATTTCCGACCATTTCTCCGTATTTTTAATAGCACAATCGCGGTACGAGAACATACCATTGTTCTTGCTATTCTCTATGCAACATTACCTTGGCAGCTTGCTCAGTCCAAATGACCCTTTCTCGATTGCAACAGCATTCCTTATACATGAACATGCATCATTTTTTGCTATGGGAAACAGTAATTCACTTGCGTCTGTGGACTTGACTAATAGTTACAACGGTGTCCAATCGTTTGCGATTGTGCTGGTTGGATTCTTGACATTTGTGACCAATTGGGCGGGTCCGATATGGTGGAGTATCCGACTTCTTCATGCCATACCCAACGCTACCACAACAAATTTTTTTTATCAAATTATAATCATGACGGTATTTTTCTCCGTTGGTTTAGCGGCCGTTATGGGTTGTTGCATAGTGTTAAAAAGTCATCTGTTCATTTGGACAGTATTCTCACCAAAATTTCTATACCAGACAGCTTGGGGCATAGGTTTCAACCAAATGGTACATATTGTATTTGGCGGGATGCTCAGCTGCATAAGTCTAATGTAATTCTGCAGTCTTAAAAATATCATCGATTGCACTTCGTTTCTTTCTCTTCTTAGTTTTGTCCCCTTTGGATATTATTCGTGGCTCCCTTGTCGGTAGAGTTTGTGCAACACTGCTTCCGATGTCTAAGTGGCTTCTTATTGAGTCATATGATTCAACGCCATGATTCTTCGGTTCCCCTTTCATAGACGCTGCTCGTTCAAGCTGTAGCGCTGATATCAAATTATATAGGCGGGCTGTAGCTGCTAGCATAACGAGGCCCAATGAAGGATATTGAGCTAGGCGCACGATATCTTGAAACGCCCTGCCATTAGTAATTTTTATAACTCACATACAAGTACGCCTTTGGTATAATGGTTTCTACGAGAAACGAAGAATGAGCATCACTCAGCTTATTGTCACTGCTTAAAACTCTTTTGGTATGTCGACGAAGCATTGCAAGCCATTTCCACCAAATTGATAGTCTATGCTGATTGAAGTGATAGTGTGCGACGAGATGAAGAATCGAGAGTTCCTCACTTATAGCTTCGATGCTCCTGCGAGTGTGCCTAGATTGAAGGATAAGAATCATTTTGGTTCATGTACGATGTACTCATAGGGGACTCGGAGTCAGGGCTAAGGGACAATATCCATTTTGGGCCCAATACGCGATATCTCTATATGTAGCACTCATAAATTACAAGTACGATACTCGAGTATGAATTGCAGCCTTCTTTTAATTTTCTAGGACAGCTGAAATTCGCATATGTGCATTACAGAAAGACCTCGTTCGTATTGATGTAAACGAAACCAATTCGCTCTCGAGAATTTGATTTCGACGGTCCTTCTCTCCAGACGACTCCGAGTTATATGCCGAGAAATACGAGCCACGTGTGAGGCTTCAGAGCGAACTCAGGTTTCCTCACATACTGCGCCATCGTAAGCAGGCTCAAGTACACGCCAGTCACAATCTATTCCCTCACCTTCAAATCGTCTCAACAACTCATTTGCGATATGCTCAAAATTCCCTAAAGCTAATGCCAAAATCGTTGGACCTGCTCCGGAAAGGCACAGTCCTAGCAGTCCGGGGTGTGTTTTAGGAGTGACAGACTTCAAAATTTCAGTCAATCCGGGAATTAAATGTGAACGATAGGGCTGGTGTATCTTATCCTGCATAGCAGCATAAATCAACTCTGCATCAGGAGGTGATCTCGTGAGAGCCGTTGTAAGCAGTGCTACTCTTTGCAGATTAAACACTATATCCTTTAGAGAATACTCCTTTTTGAGCACGTTCCGTGCCGATGCTGTTGGGACTTCAAAGTTCGGAATAATTACAATTGCTTTTATCTCTCGTGCCCAGTTGTAGCATATATAATTGCCAATACCGAGAGGCGGTCTTGGCGGAAGCAGTCCAGTGTCCACCCCGCCGGCTGGCTCTGGCAGTACTTCACTGAGAGGTATTTCAACCCTCTCTATGTCTGCAGGATCAAGCTCTCGCAAATACGACCCCACAAAACCACCGATCATTGCTGCCGTTACGTTATCTGGATGTCGTTCTATCATCAAACAGTAATCCAGCATGCGATCTTTGGAGAGCCCAAGGTTGGCCACTGAATTGCCAAGCATGACCCCAGCAACCACTGCAGCACCCGATGACCCAAGTCCCCGGCCAAGCCAGATACGGTTATTGATGTGGACATTAGTTCCAGCTGGAAAGGTGGTCAGACCATGACATCTCAGAACATATAAAGCTGTACGAGTTATGAGGTTTTCGTCAGCTTGTAAAGGGACATGGTCTGAACCCTCTCCCTCATAAGTCACTCGACAATTGAAGGGTTTGTCGTGAGGAGAGTCCACATCAATTTTTATCGATACCACCAAGTACACAGCGAGTGCAAGTCCAATTACATCGAAACCGGGTCCGAGATTTGCTGAAGAGCACGGTATTGATAGTCTAAAAGACCGCTGTGTCATTCGAGAGCAACTCAAGAAACTCAGGAATACAATTCTTCGCGTGGTTCGGATTTTAAGTTTTAAAGTTTTAGAGTTGGTTTTTTTCAAAACTCTGTTACAGTCGCGTACCTGCCGGGCGAGAAACACATGAAGGTCTTGATCGTGGGGAGTGGTGGGCGAGAGCACGCATTGGCATGGAAGTTATCGCAGTCTCCGATGGTTGAACAAATCTTCGTTGCACCTGGCAATGGTGGTACTGAGCATGGCCTCCAAAAAGTCGAAAATGTTCCAATTGGCGTGAGCAATTTCGATAATTTGGTGCATTTTGCTAGAAAATCGAATGTTGACATGGTAGTGCCTGGACCAGAGGTACCCCTTGTGCAAGGTATCGAAAAAGTTTTCCGAAAAGCGGGCATATACTGTTTTGGCCCTTCTCGCGAAGCTGCGCAAATGGAGGCTTCAAAGACCTTTGCAAAGGACTTCATGCGAAGACACAACATACCAACTGCCAAATACTGTAATTTTACGGATTACGAGGCTGCTAAACAGTACATAGAAACAGTAGATCACGATGTGGTCATCAAAGCTTCTGGTCTTGCCGGTGGGAAGGGCGTGCTTATCCCTGACACGAAGGCAGACGCTCTAGATGCAATAAAACTCGTCATGCTCGATCGGGCGTTTGGGGCGGCTGGTGATGAAGTCGTTGTCGAGGAATTTTTAGCGGGCGAAGAATTGAGTATCATGGCATTTAGCGACGGATATACCATAAAAGTTCTACCCGCTGCGCAGGACCATAAAAGAATTCACGACGGGGACCTGGGTCCTAATACCGGTGGCATGGGCTGCTACGCACCCACGCCTATAGCTACGACTCAGCTTATGCAGTCAATCGAGCAGACAATACTCAAACCAACGATAGACGGAATGAGGAAGGAAAGGTTTCCTTTTGTTGGACTGCTATTTACAGGAATAATGGTCACATCAACGGGCCCCAAAGTTTTGGAATACAATGTACGATTTGGAGATCCAGAGACCCAGGCTGTGTTGCCACTTCTACACCCAGATACAGATCTAATGGATATATTTCTAGCCTGCGTGGAACGTCGTCTTGATGGAGCAGTCATGCAAATATTAAATGCTCACTCAACCGCGGTGGTAGCGGTCTCAGGCGGTTATCCCGAAGCATATTCTCAAGGGAAAGCTATTAACATAACAAACGATATTTCAGGTGGTCGAGTTTTTCATGCCGGTACTGTCTACAAGAACGGGAGACTCTCAACAGCCGGAGGCAGGGTCCTCGCAGCAGTATCTATAGCTCCTACCCTGAAACAAGCTGTCTCAGACGCCTATGCCGCACTCTCGGAGATTTCATTTGAAGGAATGTATTACCGTCGGGACATTGCTGCGCGCGGCCTTGCAGCAGCACCAAATGCTCGAGATGCCAAATTAACATACCAATTTAGTGGTGTCTCAGTGGAGGCTGGTAACACGTTTGTGGAGCGTATCAAATCGGTTGTAGCTAGCACGAAAAGGCCAGGAGCCGATGCTGATATCGGTGGATTTGGCGGTGTCTTTGATCTGGGATCATTTGGTTGTCCGAACATCGCAATCGTTGGTGCAATTGATGGAATCGGGACAAAGCTTATGGTGGCTCACAGTATGAATATGCACTCGACCATCGGCATTGATCTTGTGGCGATGAATGTGAATGACCTAATTGTTCAAGGAGCTGAGCCCCTTGCATTCCTGGATTACTTTGCGTGCGGAAAGCTGGAGCCTCCAGTGGCGGAAGCTTTTGTGGCTGGGGTTGCCGAAGGTTGTCGCCAGTCAAATTGTGCTCTTATTGGTGGTGAAACGGCTGAAATGCCAGGTATGTATGCTCCTGGCTCATACGACGGTGCGGGCACTGCCATTGGTATTGTACAGAAAGACAGACTCTTACCCGATAAGGCAGCCATGCGTGCAGGAGACGTTCTCATTGGCATAAAATCCAATGGGGCTCATTCCAATGGATTTTCACTGATAAGAAAAGTCCTTGAGGTATCAAACATCACGTATAATGATACAGCACCGTGGTCGACGGGTACTACAGTGGGACAAAGCTTATTAACCCCAACCAAAATATATGTAAAGGCTCTCATGCCGCTGATTGAAAGAAATATGCTAAAAGGATTGAGTCATATTACTGGTGGGGGCCTGAAGGAAAATGTGCCCCGTATGCTTCCGGAAAACATGCAGGCGTCTATTGATGCATCTAAATGGGACATTCCGGCTCTTTTCCGATGGCTTCAAGTATCGGGCCCTATACCGTCCGAAGATATGTGCAGAACATTCAATTTGGGTATTGGCATGGTTTGTGTGACCGAAGCATCAATAGCCTCTGATGTGATCGAGATATTGGCCGCTTCAGGTGAGGAAGCCATGACAATAGGAGAGTTGAAATCTGCACAAAAGT
>JAABUZ0100004885.1_pt1 | contig 18102 bp, 23 predicted proteins | sample 5562091 | NCBI WGS metagenome assembly JAABUZ01 (sample SAMN12813069, study PRJNA571459) | rock metagenome | isolation source: Antarctica rocks | place: Antarctica: Victoria Land, Linnaeus Terrace sud | collected 2015-12-21
CTTCTCGCCGCGGACGTACACCGGGAGGTTCCACTTCAGTTCCTCCCGCGCCTCCGGGTCGGCATCGAGGCTCAGCTCCCTGAGCGCCTCGAGGTGCGGCCGCTGGCCGTCGTTCAGTTGCGCGAAGAAGTCATCGACGCTTGACCGCTTGGGCATCGGCATGGCGTCAGCGTACCCCCCTGCAGCGACGGGAAGTCCGTCCGGGGAGCGGTATCAACCATCTACTACTGGTCCTGCTCACCGCGAGCATGAGCACTGCAGCTGGGAGCTGCACCGGGTTCACGACACCGGTCGATCCAGCCACCGGTGCGCTGATCGGCCACGGGAGCATGCACTGCACAAGCACCCCCGGACCCAGCGCGGCGACCACCACACTGCAGATCGCGCTGCTGGCGTTCTTCGTCCTCGGCCCAATCCTCTCGGCGGTCTACCTGGCACGTCGCGCACGCGATCGCCCGGCCTTGGTGGCGCCCCGGGGACCTAGCCACCCGGCACCTCCTTTTTCGCCCTTGGGGCACTCTCGTCCAGACGGTCGCTCCCGACCAAGCCCGGAAGTCTGGCCGCCCGCACCCTCGACGAGCGCAAAGCAGGACTGCGGAACGAGATGCCTGAGCGCCCTGCTCGTCGCCATCCGGGGGTGCGAAGCCGCGAGTCGGCCAGGCGAATTCCCGGCCGACTCGAGGTCGCGTTTCGCTCTATCGCCTCATCTGGAGCCCGGCGCTGGCGGAGATCGTCGGCGACGGCCGTCCGTGGACGGTATCGATGATGCCCACGGGTCCATCCCGACCTCGCGGCGCTTGCCTCCTTTCCCCCGGCGGACGAGGACTGCGCCGCGGAGACGGTCGGGGTCGCTCTCTTGGAGCGCGAGCGCTTCGCCGATCCGCAGCCCTGCGCGCCAGAGCAGCACGATCAGCGCGCGGAGCCGATGGCCGTCAGCGCGGTCGTCTCGCGCGAGCGACGGTCGCATTCACCGAGGCGCTCGAGCGACCGGCCGAGGTCAGCGACCCGCCTCGCCAGCGCGATTCGGCGCAAGCGTACGTTTAGCTGGCTTGACTGAGCTGCACCGACCGGCGCCACTGAAGCCGCGCCGACACCACCGCGAGCAGTTCGACAGCGGCGAGCCGGTCCTCGACGAGTGGCTGCGACGCTACGCGGGTCAAAACCGGCGACGCGACACGGCGGCGACCTGGGTGATCACCGACGTCGATGACGTCGTCGTCGCCTACGCGAGCGTCGCTATGACCGGCATCGATCGGTCAGCTGCGCCCGCGACCCTGGGGAAGGGCGCGCCCGATCCGGTGCCCGCGCTCCTCCTCGGCCGACTCGCCGTCGACCATCGCTACGCCAACCTCGGGATTGGACCGCCCTCACAGCTCACGCTCTGGCCACAGCAGTTGAGCTGAACGAGAAGGCAGCATGCCGCGCCGTCGTCGTCACAGCGCTCAACCCCCACGCCCGGGCTTGGTGGGAGCGGCTTGGGTTCCATCCATCTGATCCCGCTGACCCTGAACAGCTTGATCGCTACCTGCTGACCGCCGAGATCCAAGCAACCCTGCGAAAAACTCGATAGCCGTCATCAGCGCCGGAACCGCCACTGCCGCACGAACACCTGGTGCATTGCAGGGGAAGCCGTCGACTGAGTCGTGATGCGCGGGTTAGCCGCGAAGCGGGTGTCCCGGTAGCCGATCCGCTTGCGGAAACGCGAGTCAGGTCGCTCTGGTTGGTCGGGGGTCGGCGGCGGACCGGACCCGTCAGCCGATCTGCTCGGCCAGCTCGACGATGATCCCCTCCGGGCCGCGGACGTAGCAGAGCCGGTAGCTGTCTTCGTAGCGCTCCACCTCGCCAACGAGCTCCGCGCCGCGGGCTCGCAGGCCGGCGACGACGGCGTCGATGTCTTCGACGGCGAATGCGACATGGCGGATGCCCGGTGTGTTCGCCGGCGCGTGCCGGTTGCCGCCTTGATCCGAGGGCGTGTGGAACTTCATCAGCTCGAGCCGTCCGTGGCCGTCCGGGGTCTGCACGGCCGCGATCTCTGCCCGGACGCCCTCAAGCCCCACGACGCGATCCACCCAGCGGCCCTCGACCGGCCCGTCGCCCTGCAGCTCGAGTCCGAGCTCGACGAAAGACTCAGTCGCGGCCGCGAGGTCGTCAACGACGATGCCCACGTGGTCCATCCGTTGGATCGTCATGTGCTCGATGGTAAGGATGCCACGCTCGAGCCCCCGATGACACGCGCCGGAAGGGCAAAACCACGTCTTCATCTCGACCACCGCTCGTCCGACAGCACGTTCCGCGAGCCGATCGGGTTCCGGGATCGCGCACGCCTGCGGGAACCGACGGATCAACGACTGGCGCGTGAGCTGCGCATGGCCTTCCTCAGCGTTATCGGCGCCCCGGAGTCGTCCCGCCGCCTGCCGGACACGAACTCGGCGTACTCCGGCGAGTCAATCCCGAATAAGGCTATGCGGCCACTTGCATCAGCATGGATACCCCAGCCGTAGCGCTTGCCGAGGTCAGAAGAGCGCAGACAGGCCGGGCTGCTTGAGTAGAACTCGACACGGGCCGCCGCCCGCTCGACTTCCGGAACACCGTGGCGATCAGCGAACACACTGAAGATGACATCGCCGGACGTGAACTCATAAGGGTGCTCGGCGATCATGTGATAAGTGCGCGCCGCGACCGACAGCCTCTCCGGGTTGACCGGCGGCGGCGTCCCGCATGTGGTCGAGCTGTCGTCAGCGACGGCGATGAACGTGTCGACGTAGTCCACGCGCTCCACACCCCAACCCTAGCGAGAGGTCACAACCCGATGCGACTGCCGTTGACGTCGAAGAGTCGACGCAGTACCCACCTAGCTAGATCTCGTAGGGATGTGAAGTCTCGGCCAAGGAACGTCATGCGGCGAGACTTCGCCGGGGCGGACGGCCCAGCGATGGCTGGCGCGTTCGTCACCGATTGGGGATTGACTAGCGGACAGGGCAAGGTCAAACTTGAAGCGTGGTCAGTAGGCGTAGAACTCGACTCGATAGCCGTTGGGGTCTGCGACCTGACCGCGCACAAACCTGCCGTCATCCTGCCATTCGGTTTCGGCGACGCCGGCGGCGCGAAGCCGCTCGCGCGCCGCCCGCATAGCTGACTCGTCCGCTAAACGAAAGCCGAAGTGGTTGGTGCGCGGCAACTCCGCGGCGACCGGCGCGCTCTCCGAGAGCGCCAGCTCGGATCCACCGTCTGAGCCCAAGATCAGCAGGTGATCATCATCGTGTACCGACTCGTGAGCCCGAAGTGCTTCCCGTCGAAGGCGGCTGACTGCTCTCGATCAGAGACGGTGAGCGCGACGTGGTTGAGCGGCATGCGACCATGATCCCATCCGGCTCAACACCGCCCGCGTGCTGAGCGCTGGGGGATCCGCCAGCCGGCGGTTCGCGCCCGGCCATTCACCTCAGCTCGACTGGTCGCTCGGCGAATAATCGAACCGTTGGAGGTCGCTCATGGCGGGCACTGATTTGAAGGTCGAGCGCAAAGATCTCTACGCACCAAGACGCGGAGTGTTCGCCGACGTCGTGGTCCCACCGATCGGCCTGCGCGACAACGGGTCGGACGCTGCGGTGAGAGGTGTGTGGTAGCTCGTCGAGTTCCCGCCTGGTGACTCTCAGGAGTCGGCCGCTAAGGCGAAGGAGCGGTGCGCGGCCTCTAGGTTGGTGCCGTCGGGGTCGAGCACGTACGCCGCGTAGGGGCCGTACTCGCGCGGGCCGGGGGCGCCGTTGTCGCTGCCGCCAGCGGCGATCGCGGCGGCATGAAAGGCGTCGACTTGCTTGCGCGAGCCGGCGGTGAACGCGAGGTGGACGCCGGTGCTCGGTGGCGTGTCGGCGCTCAGCGCCAGGTTTGCGAAACAGACAAGCTGTGGGGTGTCGAGCAGCAGCGGGATGCAGAGCGGCTCGAGTGTCGCGAGGTAGAACGTGCGGCTGCGCTTGAGGTCGGCCACCCGCAGGTGGACGTGGTCGAAGATCGCCCGGGTCCAGTCCCAGCTCTGTGCGGTTGTCATGCGGACAGGCTACCATCACGTGTCATACCCATGATGCAGTCCAATCCGCGGTGGCGCTTCGTCGGCCGCCTGTGCCTCGACTTCGCGATGACCGGCGGCCGCGGCGAGTGGGCGCATTACGAGCGCCTCCACCACCCGGACGACCTGCACGACTGGTTCGCGCAGAGCCCGCTGGGACTCCAGGACGTCCACGTTGACGGCGACGAGCTGCACACGGCCGGCGACCTACGCGAGGCAATCCAGCGCGTCGCGTTCGCTCTACTCGAGCTGCAGCCGCCAGACGCCGACGACGTCGTCGTCCTTAACGCGTTCGCTGCCACGCCCCCGCTCGTTCGCGCGCTTGACGCGCGGACGCAGGCGTTGTCAATCAACACGCCGGTGTCCGTCGAGGCACTGCTCTCCGAGCTCGCCCGCGACGCCCTCGACCTCGCCGCCGACCCGCAGGCGCGCGGCCGCGTCCGGCAATGCGCGAGCCCGGACTGTCAGCTGCTGTTCTTCGACGATTCGCGTCCCGGCAAACGGCGCTGGTGCTCGGCCGGCCGCTGCGGCGCCCGCGCCCGCGCCCGCGCCTACCGCGCTCGCAACACGGCCAATGATCAGGAGAAAACATGACCACAAAACCCACGGGCCTAACCAAAGACGCCGGATGGCAGATCGGCGTCACACGGACCCTGCCCACCGACCTCGACATCGCCTGGGATTACCTGCTCTCACCAGCCGGCCTGTCGCTGTGGCTCGGCGACGGCGTGCCGGGACCGCTCGAGAAAGGCCTGACCTATGAGACGACCGACGGCACGATCGGCGAGATCCGCAGCGTGCGCCCAGGCGACCGCGTGCGGCTGACCTGGAGACCACCCGGACGCCAGCAGCACGCCATCGTGCAGCTCGCCCTCCGGCCTTCAGCCACCGGCTGCTCGGTGCGATTTCATTCCGAGCGCCTCGACAGCGAAAACGAACGCAAGGCGATGCGCTCGCACTGGCGCAAGATCCTAGACCAGCTCGCGGTCGCAATCCCGCCCGAGGGCACCTGACGCCAAAGCCGCCGGTCCAACACGTCCCAGCAGAGGAACCCTGACCGGAACGTCGTGCTAGCATTGCTAGCAATCAGAATGGGACGGTGTTGATGGCGTCGGTGAGTATTCGAGACCTGGATGATGGGGTGCGGGAGCGCCTGCGGACCCGAGCGGCGAGGAACGGCCGGTCGATGGAGGCGGAGATCAGGGCGATCCTGGCCGACGCGGTCGGTTCCCCGGATCAGGATGTCGGGTTGTTCGGGACGCTGCTCGACCGGATGGCGGCGCTTGATGGCGTCGAGCTTGAGCTCCCGGAGCGGCAGGAGCGTCCGCGCGCGGCCGATCTGTCGGCGTGATCGTCGTCGACACGAACGTGGCGTCGGAGCTGATGCGGCCATCGCCGTCGCCATCGGTCGTCGCCTGGGTGCGGGCAAGTCGTGCCTCGCAACTCCACACGACCGCGATCACGGTCGCCGAGGTGCTCTACGGAGTCGAGCGGCTCCCGAAAGGCCCGCGCAGGACGCTCCTCGGCATGACGGCGCGTGAGGTGTTCTCGGCGTTCGCCGACCGGGTGCTCGCTTTCGATGAGCGGGGGGCGGAGCAGTATGCGCAGATCGTTGCCGGCCGGGAGGCTGCCGGCAGGCCGATCACCGGCTTCGATGCCCAGATCGCGGCAATCTGTCGGGTGCACGACGCGACGTTGGCCACCCGTAACGCCAAGGACTTCAACGAGACTGGGATAACCATCCTGGATCCTTGGACCGCACGCGGCTAGCGTTCGCGCGGTGTCTCGCAGCGGATCCGCTGCCGGAATGGCTCGAGTGTGGCGGCGATTGTCTGACCCGAGCCTGATCGGATCCGCAACTCGAGCCGCGGCCCCGGGGGCCCGCGCGGTCCGCCTCATGCCGAGCGGGCCGCGCCGAAACTGCCACGTCACGTGCCGCCCGCCGCGAGCCGTGAGGGGTCGGGGCGATGAGTTCTAGGGCTGGCGGCGGTCTGTACCGGACAGAACAGGAAGCTCGTAAAGGGATGACGACTTGAAGCTCACCGTGCACACCTTTCTCTCGCTGGATGGCGTGATGCAGGGCGCCGGCGCCCCCGACGAGGACACCGACGGCTTCGACCGCGGCGTTGGCTTGTTCCGCTCGCCGATGACGACATGCGGCGGATCGTTGACGGTGCTATACGGGGACGCGCGAAGGCACCGGGCCACCGTGCGCGAGTTGACTTGAGAGCAGGTCTCGTGCGCCAGCCGCTCGCGGCTCCTGGTCCTCGCCAAACCCAGGACGTCGCCGACCAGCGAGGCGTCCGCGACGGCCGGCTCCCCCTTTTCACGAAATCGGAGCGTCTCACTGCCTCCAGCAGCCCCTGTTGACTGCCGCTTCGGGCTGATCGCGGCCACGCAAGCCGTGCCGGACACGACGCGAGACCGCCTGCGTCAGGACGGCCAGCGACCGCTTCGGCACGGCGCACTGCTGTATCGGCTCGATCTCAACGCAGAGGCAGCGTCGTGGCGGGCTTGCCGTCTCGCCGATTCCATGAGAGGCTCAGCGGGAAGCTGAGGGTTCGCACGTCGTCCCGGTCTCTCCGCTTCAGGGGGTCTCGCGCACCACGGTCTTTGCCTCACGGTCGTCGCGCAACCCCTTGTAGGAGGGATGGCGCAGCATCCCCTGGGCGGTCCACTCGGTGAACTCGATCTCGGCCACCAGGACCGGCTCGACGAAGCATGTGCCGCGGGGAGCCCTACCGTCGGCAAACGGTGACCCCGGCCGCTGCAGGCCGGCGAGGAGCTCGCCCAGGCGAGCGAGCTCGGCCTCGTCAAAGCCGGTGCCCACACGACCGGCATAGCGCAGGCGCGGCGGGCTCTCACCCGCGTCCTCGTCCTCGTACACCCCGACGAGCAGGGCGCCGATCCGCTCCTGGCGACGGCCCGCGCCCGGCACCCAACCCCCGATGACCAGCTCTTGGCGAGCGGAGTTCTTCACCTTGATCCACGCCCGGCTGCGCCGCCCCGGCTCATAGCCCGAGTCAAGGCGCTTGGCCACCACCCCTTCGAGACCGAGGTGGTGGCTGGCATCCAGCAGCGCGGCGCCTTCCCCGCGGTGGAAGGCCGGCGTCTGCCACCGCGCGCCATCCAGCTCCAGCTCGGCGAGTCGCCCGCGGCGCTGCTCGTAGGGGAGGTGTGAGAGGTCGTGGCCGTCGAGGTGGAGCAGGTCGAAGATCACGTAGCTGACCGGGGCCTCCTGGGCCCGGCGGCGCACCGCGCTCTCCGAGGCCAGATGCATGCGTCCCTGAAGGCGCTCGAAGCTCGGCCGCCCGGCCTCGTCGAAGGCGACGATCTCGCCGTCGAGGACGGCGAGGTGGGAGCTCAGGGCCCGGTTGAGCGCCCGCAGCTCCGGGTAGCGGGCCGTGATGTCGTTGAGGTTGCGAGTCTCCAGACGCAGGCGGCCGGGCTGGGAGTGAGCGATCGCCCGCACCCCGTCCCACTTGATCTCCACCGCCCAGCGCCCGTCGTCGGCGGGCAGCGTTCCCGGGCTGGCCAGCATGGGGGAAACGTGCTCGGGCGGCGGCTTTCGCCCCGGGTCGGCCGGGGGATCGATGCGATGCAACATCCAGTCGCTCTCACCGCCGGCCCGGAAGAGGGCGTAGCGGCCCCGGACGCGCTCGCCGTGGAAGGTGATCACGTGCTTGTGCGCGCTCCAGCTGTGACAGTCGTAGCTCCCGTGGTCCCAGATGCGCATCCGGCCGGCGCCGTAGTTGCCGTGGGGAATGTCTCCCTCGAAGTCGAGGTACTCGAGCGGGTGGTCCTCGGTGTGGACCGCCTTGCGGTTCTCGCCGGGGTCTTCGGGGATGCCGTTGGGTACCGCCCAGGAGACGAGCACGCCATCGCGCTCGAGGCGCAGGTCCCAGTGCAGGCGCGTGGCGTGGTGCTCCTGGATGACAAAGCGCCCGGCCCGCCCGGCTCCGCCGGGCGCGGATGGGCGCCGCCCACCCGGGGGCTCGGGGGTGGCGGAGAGGTCTCGCTTCGTCCGGTAGCTGGCCAGCCGGTCGGCCACGGGCGTCTGGCCGGGCGCCGGTCCTAGTGACCGGTCAGGCCCGGCGTCGCCGTCTGGTCTGCGGCTCCGGACGCCGAGGCCTCTCCGGCGGGCATGGCGATGACGATGTGCGCGCGCGAGACGGCGACGAAGGAGCGGCTCACCGCCTGGCCGGCGTTGCCCAGCGGCTCGATGCGCACGTCGGTCATGGCGATGAAGCTGCGGTCCGAGGCGTTGAGGAAGTCCGACATGCGGCTGCGATAGCCATCCGCGGGCAGGGTCAGGTATCCGCTGATCCGGTGGCGGTCGGTCTCGATGATGATCTGCTCGGAGCGGGATTCCATGGGCGAGATCGGGCTGGCAGGCCCTCCGCCGGCGCCTGGGGGCCGGTCGCCGCACGATATCGCGGGAGCTCAGATGGCCAGGTGACACGCGCCCGGCTTGCCGCTGCGCCGGGCGCGACCCAGCGCCGCCTCGACGCGCGCGGTCAGCTCCGCGAGCGTCTCGGGGTGCCGCCACGCGGCGACCGCGCAGACGCTGTCCATCCGCGCCGGGGCTACGCTGCGCTGGAGTCGCTGTAGGCACGCGAACGCCGGGTCCAAGGCCGTCCCCGCCAGCATCAGGGCGAAGCGGTCGTCGTCCAGTCTGGCCAGCAGGTTGACGGTGCGCAGCTGCGCGCGCCAGCCCAGGGTGACCGTGCGCACCTCGGTGTCGCCTGCCGGTTGGCTGCGCCGTCCGAGCGTCCGGGGGTTGCGGTCCAGGGCGATGAGGGCCATGCAGACCGGATCTCCGTGTCGCTGCGACCGGGCGAGCTCCAACGGGGCCTCTCCCTCCCAGGCGTGGCGGTTGGGCAGGCCGGTGAGCTCATCGGTCCGCGATAGCTCCGTCAGGCGTCTGGCCATCCGCGCCAGCGCAATCTCCTCCACCGCCAGGGCGGCCAGATCCTCCAGCAGCTCGACGTCCTCCGGGGTCCAGAGCCGGGGCTGGTGGTCGATGGCACAGAGCGAGCCGAGCACCTCCCCGTCCAGGGTCAAGGGGACGCCCGCGTAGGCGATCACGCCCACTTCGGCGATGGCCGGGCTGTCGGCCACCAGCGGCTCCTGGCCGGCGTCGGACACGAGCAGGGGCCCTCGACCGCGGACGACGTGCTGGCAGAAGGAGTGCGACAGCGGCATCTGGCGGTCGCTGGCCACGGGGTCCTCGAGGCCGACGACGGCCGCGAGGATCTGCCGCGTCGGCTCAACCAGCGAGACGAGGGCAATCGGGGTCTCGGCCACCCGCGCGGCCAGCTCGGCCAGGCGCCGCAGCCCGGGCCGGGGCGGCGCGTCGAGAAGTCCGGTGTCGGCCAGGACCCGCAGCCGCCCAGGGGCGCTCAACACGTCGTCGGTAACGGCGTGTAGGTGCCGGGAAAGGAGAGGTTCGCTCATGGTCGCGGTGCCCCAGGATCCAGCGTACCGCCGTGGGCGTCAGCGCGCGTCGCCGGGGCGGCTGGCGTGGCGTGATGAAGAGGCCCTCACGACGCGTCGGTCACCTCCTAGGACGGGTTCACGGTAGCCCAGGGAGCTCATCCCGTGTCGCACCAGCCGCCCGGCGTCTAGGAGGTGGCGTTCACCTCGATGACCAGCTTTGGCCGGCTCGAGTTGGCCGAGGGAGAGGAGGGGCAGCCCACGCACCGTCCGCAGGGGCGATAATGGTCGGGTGGCGCCCGAGAGTCCCCTTGCTGCGGTTGCCCCGCTCTGCCTTGCCCGTTCGCCGACAGCTGGAGCGAGGCGGTGACGCGCCGCGGCGATCTGCTCGCTCCCGCCCTGCTCGGCCTCGCCGGCGGGTGCCGAACGTTCACCCCGCCGGCCGCGTTGGTCCTGCGCGGCCGGGCACCGCGCGGGGGCCCCGGCCGGCTCCTCCTCGCCGCGGCCGCCCTGGAGCTGGTGTACGACAAGCTGCCCTTCGCGTCCAGCCGGCTGCGGCCGGAGGGGCTCGCGGCCCGCGGCATCAGCTCCGGGCTCAGCGGCGCGGCCCTCGCTGGTCCGCCGGGCGCCGGCGTGGCGGCGGCGGTGGCGCTGGGCGCTGCCTTCGCGGGACACCGGGCGAGGGTGGGTCTCACCGCGGCGTGGCCCCGCGGCGCCCTGCTGTGGGCGGCGCTCGAGGACGCCGTCGTGGTCGGGCTGGCCGCGGCGGCCACGGGTCCGGCGGCGGGCAAACGGTGATCGGACACGACGACGTGCCCGTCCAACGGTGGGCCAGCCGGGGCCCGGAGCGATTAGCGTGGGCGTGTCGTGGGCACTGCCCGAAATCTAATTCCAAACGAACAGGAGTATGTGATGGCTCGAGGTTTGGTCGGTCTGCTGATTCTTGTCGCGATCGTGCTGGTGCTGTTGAAGGTCGCCGTTGTCGGCGGCATCATCGGGGTGATCGCGATCATCCTGCTCGTCCTGCTGCTGCTCGGGCGAATCTGACCCGGGGTTCAGGCGAGGATGCTGCTGGCCCGCCATGCTCGCCCGCGCACGATGACTGACCAATCGCGGGGCGGTCTGACCAATCGCGCGGCGGCGGTCCGGCGTCGCGGGTGGTCTGGCCAATCGCAGGGCCGCTGCCGCGGCGGTCTGGCCAATCGCCGGGCGGCGGCCCGCCGCCGCGGGCGATCTGGCCAAGCGCGGGGCAGCGGCCCGCCGCCGCCCCGATCGGCAAGCCCCTCGCGCTGCCCGCTCAGTGGTGGCGAGGGCATCAACCGGCGGGAGACCTGCCCGTCGCGGCGTGGCCGCTTGGACCGCGGCTTGCAGACCCGTCAGGCGGTGATCTGAAGGTGCAGCCTCGAGCCCGAGGCGCATTCGGCCCTTGACCGTCCCCAACGGCAGCGACAGCTCGTGGGCGATCTCGCTGTGGGTCAGCTCGCCGAAGTATGCGAGCGCGATCACCTCACGTTGGGCCATCGGGAGATGGGCGAGCACGGCGCGCAGGCGTCGTGCCTCGTCGCGATCGGCCGGGTCGTCTTCGACGCCACCGGGCGCTGCGTGTCCCTCAGCGACGCCGTCGAAACCCTCCCGCCAGCGGTCATGGCGGCGGTTGCGTCTCAAGCAGTCGATGGCCCGGTGGCGCACGATGTCCAGCGCCCAGCTGTGCACCTCACCGGCCTCGGCGCTATCCGCGCGCGGCTACGCCAGATCGACAGAACGCCTCCTGAACCGCTTTCTGGGCGGGGTCGCGGTCAACGCCCACGGCGTAGGCGACCCGCAGCGCTTTGGGCGCCAGACGGTCATAGAGCACGCCGAACGCCTCGGTGTCCTCCGCCTGCACGCGGCGCATCAACTCGTACTTGGTCGTGGGCGGGTGTGGCGTGGTCGACATGCTCGCGCTCGTGCGGTCGTGGCTGTAGACGGGGGCGTACAGGTCGACCATCGCCGCCGAGATCGCCTCGGTGGGATCCTTGCCTTCGAGTGCGCTGATCAAGCCGTTCGTCGGGAGGAGCGCAAGAAGTGCCGCAGCGATCCGTTTCTTCTCGATTGTCGTCGCGCTCTTTGGTCATCCAGGAGGGCGGGTTCTGGCGCACTGAGCTCGAGGCGCTCATCGAACATCGTCTCGGCTTCGAGCGTGCGGTGCACCGGGGAAGTGGCGACCGCCGCCATCAGGCTCTGGCGTCGCTCCTCAGAGAGGTTTCCCGGCATGCGGACCACGACGCCGCAGCGCGTTGGTGAGCCGCGCTTGGCGAGCTCATAGTCGACCTCGACGACAACGTCGCCGATGTCCCACCCTTTGCGCTTGGCGTACGAATGAATCGTCGCCGCGGAGCAGGCGGCCAGGCTCGCGGCCAGCAGCTCCTGCGGGGTCGGCGTCCCTTCAATGCCTTCGCCACTGGCCTGCGCTCCGGCGGCGAAGCGAAATCGTCGGATCTCGACCTCGTGCCCGGGCTGCCCGCTTGAGTGACGCGCCGTGGCCTTCATGGGGCGTCCTCGACCGTCAGATCCTCTACCGCGCCGTTGCAGGCCCGAGCCGGGTGAGCGCTCTCGTGGGCTCCTGCCGTACTCGCATGCACCATCATCTCGACCTCCCATGAGCCTCAATCCCCTGGAGCAAGTGTCCCCTGGGCTTTGAATCCCGTCGATGGAGCGGGTCCTGGATCCGCGAGGGCGTGACCCGCGTTAGGCGGAAGCGAGCATCAGCAGTCAGCTTCGGCTGGTCGACAATCAGCGACCGTCTCGGACCCAAAAAGTACCCTAAGCGTGACGAAAGAACAATAAAAAAAGCACGAACAGTGTTAGCCTAATATCGCTGGCCGGGTTCCGTGCGCGTTCCTCTCCCCGCCCTGTGCTGCCCACCTTGAGAGGGAGCGAGACCGAGAGGCGGGCATGACCAGCCACACCGAAGCGTTGACCGGCGGTCCCCTGCGAGCCGCGATCTCAGACGAGATTAGCCACCTGCTGCGCAGACACGCCGGGCAAGGGCCAACCCAGGCCCGCACCTATCTCCAAGACGACCTCATCGTCTGCCTCCTACAGGACACCCTGACCACGGGCGAACAGACCCTGGCCACAAACGGCCATGAAGCAAACGTGCTCGACACCCGCGGCCTCTTTCAGGGGGCGATGCGCGACGAGTTGGTCGAAGCGGTAGAGCGGCTCAGCGGCCACAAGGTGATCGCCTTCATGAGCCAAAACCACATCGACCCCGACCTCGCCGCAGAGCTCTTCGTGCTCGAACCAAACCCAAGCGCCTGAGAAAGGTACTGGTACTGATGCATTTCCTCCTCCGAAGGCTCGGCCCGTGGGGATGGGCATTCATGCTGCTCCAAGCGGCCCTCGCCACCCGCCGGCACATCCAACAGAGCTCGCCCGAGGACCGCGCCCGCCTCCAGCAGCTGTTGAAGAAATCTGGCGGACGCCCCGGCAACCTCACCGCTGCCGATCGACAGGAGCTTCTCCAGACCGCAAGGCGCCTACGACCGGGCAAGCTCATGCGTGACCTTGTCATGAACGTCATAAGACCCGGGCGAGCGGCCCGGCGTACACGCGGGGTGTGATCGGGGGGTGCGCGTCATACCCCGTCCCATGGGCGAGCACGACTGGCACCCCCACCCACCCGCTCCGTCCTCCCGCGGCCGCGCATCCGGGCACGGCGCCGCACCGCGTGCCGCCGCATGGCCGATGCCTTCCTCCCCCTACTCCCTCCACTTCGCCACCCCCGGGACGCCGGTCGTGGCGCCGGCGCAGGCGCTCAGCGGCCGTGGCCAGCGCCGCCGAGGCGAGCAGGATCACGAACGGGTCCAGGGGCGCGCGGAAGCGCGGTGTCTCGGTGTCACGAACACGATGCTGGCCAGCAACAGTGCGCCGGCCAGCCACACGCACCAGGGGACGGCCCGCGCGCGGCGCGTGATCGTGCCGGCCAGGGCGAGCAGCGCCAGCACCCAGAAGCAGACGACCCCGGCGTCGGGGCCAGCGAGCCGATCCCCGCGGTGCGGGCCGTGAAGCGGGCGCGGGACAGTCCGCCGAGGTCGAGCAGGCGCAGACCGTTGTAGGCGGCCACCTTGAGCGGATAGGCGGGATGGTGGCGCACATAGCGCAGCGCGAGGCTGCGCAGGCGTCCCTGCAGGTCCGGTTCGGAAGCGGCGGCGGCCGCGGTCCCGCGCGCCGCGTAGGGCGGGGGCCATCGTCCTGCTGGTCCCGTCGGGCGGCCCACACGCCAGCGGCCAGCGCCACGAGCACCATCACGCCGTTGGCCCGGGTCAGGGTGAGCGTTCCGCCGATGGCGCCCGCGGCGAGCGCCCATCGGCGATCCGGGCTGCGCACGGCACGCACGACAGCGAGCAGCGCGGCCAGCTCCAGCGCGTCGAACAGCGGCTCGGAGAGCAGCGACTCTCCCACGGTGATCAGCGGAACGTAGAGCGCGCCGAGAGCCATCGCCCACAGCCTGGCCAGCGGATCCATCAGCATCGTGGCGAGCAGGCCCAGGAGGAGGACGATCGCCGCGCCGAGGAGAGCCTGCGCCACCCGGGCGATCACGATGCGGTTGTGTCCGCGGGCCCCCGTCAGCGCATAGAGCCCTCCGAGCACGTACGGGTAGCCCGGTGGACGGTAGGCGGTGGGCCGACCATTGTCCAGCGGATAGGCGCCGGTGCTGGCCACGGCGACGGCCAGGCGGTCGTAGGCGTGGTCGTCATGAATCGGGGTGTAGCCCGGCGTGGCCACCACGTACCCGAGGCGGACGACGACGGCGACCGCGATCAGGGCCGCGGCCAGGCGACGGTGCCGGGACCGGCGGGCGCTGCACACGATCCTCATCCGGGCCGGTGCGCAGGACCGCAACGGCAGGTGGCGCCCCAGTCGTTCCCAAGCGTAAGCGTCGCATCTCGCGCAGGCGAATAGAATCTACCCAGGCATGATCACGGGGCCCGCACTACTTGTCTAGATGCTCGGCACCTCTATTGGCTCAGGCGCGCGTGTCCTGTTAGCGCTACCGAATGAAACTTAAGCGCGGACAGGCCAGCATGGAACGTGTTCGTCTGATGTGCTGGTGCCCAAGGGTAGCGAGCGGGATGCAGCTCCCAGCCTTCGCGGCGGCGGAGGGCGGCCTGTTCGCGAAGCAAGGGCTTGAGGTCGAGTTCGTGCATGGGGTGACGATTCCTGACTGGACGCTGCGAGGCTTCACGACCAGAGTCAAGGCGGTGGCCTCGGGCGATGCCGACTTTGCGCTCACTTCCGTCGCATACCTGCTCGCCGCGCAGACCGACGCCGGTGGAAGCCTTCCGGTTCGATTCGTCGCCATCTCCCATCAGCGCAACCCGATCGTTGCCCTTGTCCGCGCCGATTCCGATCTCCAGCAGGCAGCGGACCTGCAGGAAGTTCGGGCGGCTAGATGGAGCATGCCATGGTACGCGCACGAGTACGCGGGCGCGCTCGCGCACATGGGCCTCGCGCCGCCAAGACTGGTAGACACAGCCGGGGAGAATCTTGACGCGGCACTCGGACGAGGAGAGGTGGACGTGATCCCCGCGTGGATGGACTGGTTGACTTTCTACGATCGCGACACGGTCGTCCCAGTTCGGATAATCCCGCTCGACATCGAGGTGTACGCGGCGGGATTGGTCGCGGCTGATCGGCTGCCACTGGAACTGGTGACTCGGGTGCGAGACGCATTCGTCGCGGGCTACGACCTCCAGCGCAATCAGCCCGAGCTGGGGATCGCCGGCTTCAGGCGTCGCTTTCCGGACATCTCCGAGGAGCACATCCGTGCCAACTGGTCGTTGTTTGAGCCCTACGCATTCGATGGGGTGCCGGGCTCGATGGACCCAGGCCGCTGGCAGGCCACGATCCCCTACACGGCCGCTACCCATGACCTGTCCGTATTCCCCGGGCAGCGACTCTTCCGGCCAGAACTGCTACAGCGGGCGAGGGAGTACTCGCCCGCGTAGGGCCAAGGGGGCCGCACGGTGGGAGGGCAGTCGAACGTGATCAACGATGCCGCGGGTCCGCTGGGCACGGATCCGTGTAAAGCCGAAGCGTGAGCGCCATGGCCGACATGCAGCCTCGCGGTTCCACGACGGCGCGCGTCTCCTCGCCCACGTTGATCGGTCGGGACCGAGAGGTGGCCGTCCTGCGTGAGACGATGGTCAATCCTCCCGCCCTGATCCTCATCGAGGGCGAGGCCGGAATCGGCAAGAGTCGACTCGTGCGCGAGGCGGTCGGTCGCGGCGCGGCCGAGCAGGGGCGCGTTCTGCTCGGGCACTGTCACCGCTTGAGCGAACCCTTTCTCCTTGGGCCGATCGTTGAGGCACTGCGCGGCCTCGGCGACGAGCCGCTCAGTCGCTCGGTGACCCCGGTGGTCGGGGCGCTTCGACCCCTGTTGCCCGAGCTCGCGGCAGTGCTTCCCGCGCAACCCGCTCCCGCGGGCGATCCGAGGGCGGATCGTCACAGGGTGTTCAGGGCGCTTCGCGAGCTGTTGAGAGCGCTCGGCCCGGCCGTCTGCGTCTTGGAGGACCTGCACTGGGCGGATGAGGGGACCTTTGAGTTTATCTCGTTTCTCTTGTCTGAGCCCCCAGGGGAGCTTGTCCTTATCCTCACGTATCGGGACGAGGACATCCCTCCGCTGTCATCTTTGCGGGGCCTGGCGTCGCGCCTTCGCGAAGAGACACTGCTCACCACCATTGAGCTGTCGGCTCTTACCGTCAAGGAAGTGCGACAAATGGTATGCGCCATTCTTGAGACGGAGGTCTCTGAGGAGTTCGCAAGCGACCTGCACCAGCGGACCGCCGGGATTCCCTTCCTCGCCGAAGAGGTCATCAGGCTCCTCCGCGACCAAGGCGAGCTGGTCGTCCACAATGGGGGGCCCACCCGGGCACCGGAGCATCTCGCCGTGCCGGCGGTCATCAGGCAGTCGATCCGGGAGCGCATGGAGCCACTCGGGCGTGATGCTCGGCTCATCACCTGTTCCGCCGCGGTCCTCGCGATCCCTGTGGACGAGTATGTACTTGCAAAGGTGGCCGACTTGCCACGCCAGCGCGCGAGCAGGGGGCTGACCGAGGCGCTCGGCCTCGGTCTGCTCGAAGAAGCAGGCGATGGTACCTTTTGCTTCCGCCATGCGCTCGCAGCTGAGGCGGCGCACGCCGAGATCCCGGCTCCAGAGCGACGCCGGTTGCACCTGCGCGCCGGCCGGGCACTCGAGACCGGGCCGGAACCACGCCCGTTCACCCAGCTTGTCTACCATTTCAAGGCAGCGAACCTCCCACGCCGGTGGACGCGCTACGCCCAGGCTGCTGCCGAGGCCGCGAGCTCGGTCGGGAACGCTCGGGAGGCCGCTCAACAGCTGGAGCAGGCCCTCTCGGCCCCGGGGGTTTCCCACGCGGCCCGGATCCGGATGGCGGTCAAGCTGGGGAGCGCTGCACTGTCCAGCGTGTCTCCCAGGGGGGCCATTGCCATCCTTCAGCGGACGCTCGACGAGGAGTCGATGCCGGTCGGAGTCAGGGGGGAGTTGCGACTCTCGCTCTCTCGGCTTCGGTCCTACGTGGGCGACGGCTCCTGGCGCGAGGAGATGATCCAGGCCGTCGGAGAGTTGCAGGGACGCCCCGAGCTCGCCGCACCGGCGATGGCCAATCTTGCCTGGCCGACAACGGGAGTTGGAAAGCTGGAGGACCACCTCAGCTGGCTTGGTCGATCGGTGCACGCAGCGGCCCGGACGCATGATCCGGTCGTCACCAGCATCGTCCGATCACAGCGAGCGGCCATCTTACTCTGCGTCGGGGATCCGGAAGGATGGAGTCAGGTGCGCGAGATGCGCGAGAGATCAAGCTCCATCGACGAGAAGCAGCTGCTCCTGCAGCGCTCCCTAAACCTCTCGCTAGCGACCCTCGGTCTCGGCCACTGCCAACAAGCCGAGTCGTTTCTCACCACCGCTGTGCGCATCCACGATGAGCTCGAGCACGTCCGACTAGATGTCTGGATCGACAGCGCCAAGATCGGTTTCGACTGGCGCGTCGGACGGTGGCAGGGGCTCGAGGCACGAGCCCGGGCCCTGATGCAGAGCACCCAGGGCCGGCCTGCCCTATCTCTGGGCAACGAGCTGGTCCTCGGCTCGCTCCTGCTCGGGCGGGGCCGGGTGAAGGAGGCCGAGCAGAGCTTCGCCGCGGCGCTCGAGCTGACAAGGCAACGGGGCTGGATGACTGCTCAGGTGACAGCGTCGGCGAGACTTGGCCGGATTCGCTTGGCGCGGGGCGACGCGGCGGGTGCCTGCGGCATCTGTGCCCTGGGCCTCGACGTGCTGCGGGGAAAGGGAATCTGGGTGTGGGCCAGCGAGCTGGCGCCGGTGGCGGTGCGGGCGCTTCTCGACGCTGGCCAGCGCCCACAAGCCCGGGACTTGGGCGCCGAGTTCGCAGCCGGGCTGCAGGGCCGCGACGCTCCCGCGGCGCGCGCCGCGAGCGCTTATTGCCAGGGCGTGATTGCGCGGGCAGAGAGACGCTACGACGCCGCCGCGCGTCTGCTGGGCACCGCAGAGCGGCGCTGGCGCGAGTTGCCCTACCCGTATGAGGCGG
>JAABUZ0100004888.1_pt1 | contig 18092 bp, 20 predicted proteins | sample 5562091 | NCBI WGS metagenome assembly JAABUZ01 (sample SAMN12813069, study PRJNA571459) | rock metagenome | isolation source: Antarctica rocks | place: Antarctica: Victoria Land, Linnaeus Terrace sud | collected 2015-12-21
GCGATGGATCGGCCATGCCACGCGGGCGACGGAATCCCGCGAGCGCACCATACACCGCCCCCGGGGGTGCTTCGGTGCAAGCCGCGCTGCGACCCGCGGTAGCGTCCAGGCCCGGTGAAGCCTGAGATCCACGTCCTTGGCCTGTCGCTGAAGACCTTCGGCATCTGCTTCGCGGCAGCCTTCCTGGCCGCCGGCGCCGTGCTCGCCCGGCGGTTGGATGAGCTCGGGCACCCCCGGGACTGGGCCTACGAGATGATCTTCGCCGGACTCGCCGGCGGTGTGGTCGGCGCGCGCGGCTACTACATCGCCGAGCACTTCGACGAGGTCTCACACGACCTGCTCGGGTCGATCTTCTCGGGCTCGGGGCTCGTCTGGTACGGCGGGGTGGTCGGTGGCGCCATCGGCGTCCTCGCCTGGGCGCGCTGGCGAGGCGTCCTCAGCCTGGGCCTGCTTGACCTGGCGAGTGCTCCGCTGACTCTGGGCTATGCCATCGGGCGGATCGGCTGCCAGGTCTCCGGCGACGGCGACTACGGGATCGGATCGAGCCTGCCGTGGGCCATGCCCTACCCGCACGGCACCGTCCCCACCACCCTCCACGTCCATCCCACCCCGATCTACGAGACGCTGGCCATGGGCCTGCTGGCCTGGGCCCTCTGGCACCTGCGCGACCGTCTGCGGCCCGGCGCGATCTTCGCCCTCTACCTGGTGGGCTCCGGCGTGGAGCGGCTGCTCGTCGAGTTCATCCGTCGCAACAGCGAGGTCGTGGCCGGGCTGACCGCCCCGCAGCTGGAGAGCATCGTCGCCGCGGCCCTCGGGGCCACGGCGCTCGTGGTGTGGAGCCGCGGTGGCGGCCTGGGCGGCGCGGGGCGCGACGGCGACCGTCGGCTCGGATCGCCGGCCTCCAACGCGGCCGGGGTACGCTGAGGGAGGGCGCGGCGCGCACGGACGCCGGCGCGGGCTACCGTGTAGGCCTCGGCACACGTCGGGCTCAAGGTCGGCGGCGAATCGGTCGATAGTCCCCTCAGGTGAACGAGGTCTTGATGAGATGAGGTTGACGCGCGCATACCTGGCCGGACTGGGGACCACCGGGTCCCTGCTCGCCGCGGCGGCCTGCGCCGCCGTGTTCACCAGTGCCGTGGTCGCCTTCAGGGGTGTGCTGCCCACGCCGTCGAACGGCCCGACGAGCGAATCGATATCGGTGGCCGGCCCCAGCGTGGCCTTCGACCGGGCCGGCACCCAGATCGTCGCTCTGCGAGCCGCCGGGGCGGCGGTCGCCGTGGCGCCCACCCGGGTGATCCTGGCCGCGGCCAGCGCCCAAACCGGCGGGCCGACCAGCGGAGCCGGTGGCCCGCCGGTGAGCAGCTCCAACCTGATGCCGGGCGGTCCTCCAAGCGGTCCGGTGACGGTGGTCGCTCCGGCAGTGCCGCACCCGAGCGCCGCCAGTGCCTCAGCCCCGCCCTCCTCCCCGCCGTCGGGCCCGTCCTCGGTCGTCGTGTCGTCCGGAAATGGCTCCCCGGTGCTCGGAACCAGGAACACGCTGGCCGGCACGGTCGATCAGACCACCTCCACCCTCGGCGGCATCGTCCAGAGCACGACAGGCACCGTCGGCCCCGTGGTTGGACAGGTCAGCCCCCCCGTCGGGCAGGCCGTGACAACCACCGGCCAGACGGTGGGCGGCGTGCTCGGCGACCTGGGCCACGCCCTCGGCGTCGCCCTGCGGGCGGGCGGAGTCTGAGAGGCCGTCTCAGACTCCGTGCGCGCGTCTGACGCGGTGTCTCCAGACACCTCTTAAGACGACCGCAGCGCGCGCGCGAGCCAGCGCACCGTCACCCCGGTCAGCTCGTCGTTGCGCTGGACCGAGCGGTGGTGACCACCGGGCACGGCGATGAGTCGTCGGGTGGCGGCGGGGCCTCCGGACGCGGCGAGCAGGGCGCGCGAGTGCTCGACTCCGACCACCTCGTCGCCGTCGGCGTGGAGGAGCAGCAGGGCAGCGCGTAGCCGCGCTGCCTCGACGAGGTCGTCGTGGCGGACCAGGAAGTGCTCGAGGGCCGGCGCGTCGATCCGGGCGTCGAGCCGCCCGGCCCGGAGCGAGCGCAAGAGCCCGTCGGCCGGTGCCGGGCAGACGGCGGCCACCGCCGTCGCCCCGAGCGGGCCGGCGCCCACCAGCGCGAGGTAGCCCCCCAGGCTCGACCCCCGCACGGCCAGTGGCAGGCCGGGGGGCAGGACCCTGGCGGCGCCCGCGACGCGCTCGAGCACCCGATCGTCGAGCGCCCCGTCGGTGTCGCCGTGGCCCGGGAGGTCAACGACCAGGGCGGCCAGCCGGGCCGCGGCACAGGCGCGGGCGAAGGGATAGTGGTTCTCCTTGACCGAGCCGGCTCCGTGGAGCACCACCACCGCCCCCCGAGGCTCGCCGGCCGGGGAGAACAGCCCGTAGGCCACGCCACCGCGCACCCCGCGCTCGGTCGGGGGACGAGGCACCCGATCGACCATAATCGGCGCCGATCATGGCAGCCACCACGCTCTCGGAGTCGCCCGTCTACCCCATCGGCAGCCGTCTCAATGGTCGCGGCCGCCTGGAGGTGGGCGGCTGCGACGTCATCGAGCTGGCCCGCGAGTTCGGCACCCCGGCCTACGTATTGGCCGAGGACGACCTGCGGGCGCGGGCGCGCGCCTTCGTCGGCGCACTGGGTGCCCGCTGTCCGTCGGGAGAGGTGATCTTTGCCTCCAAGGCGCTGCCCTGCGTGGCGGTCGAGATCATCTTGCGCGAAGAGGGCCTCGGTTGTGACGTGGCCTCCGGCGGCGAGCTGGCCCTGGCGCTGCGGGCGGGCTTTGACCCGCGACGCCTCTACCTGCACGGCAACGCCAAGTCCCGCGTCGAGCTGACCGAAGCCCTGGAGGCCGGCGTGGGCACGATCGTCATCGATAACGCCGACGAGGTGGACCGGCTCGCCGCCCTGCGACCGCGCGACCAGGCCGTGCTGCTGCGCGTCGCGCCCGGGGTGCGGCCCGGCACCCACGCGAGCATCTCCACCGGGCAGGCCGACACGAAGTTTGGCGTCTCGGTGGCCGAGGCGCCCGCCCTGATCGAGCGCGTAGGCGAGATCGACGGCCTGCGGCTCGTCGGCCTTCACGTCCACCTGGGCTCCCAGCTCGTCGATGCCGCGGTGTTCGACGCGGCGGCGGCTGCCATCGCCCGCCTGGGCCAGTTCGAGGTCTACGACCTCGGAGGCGGGCTGGCGGCGACCTACACCGCCGCGCAGGCGCCTCCGGCCATCGAGGCCTATGTCAACGCTCAGGTCTCCGCCGCCGAGCGCCACCTCGGGACGGGGCGGCGGCTTGTCCTCGAGCCCGGCCGGGCGCTGGTGGCCAACGCCGGAGTGACGCTCTACTCGGTCGAATCGGTGAAGCGCAACGTCTCCACCTGGGTCGCTGTCGACGGCGGCATGTCCGACAACCTGCGGCCCATGCTCTACGCGGCGCCCTACGAGGCCCAGGTGGCCGATCGCTTCCTCGAGGATCCGGGGGCCGGCGAGCGCTGCGTGCTGTGCGGCAAGCACTGCGAGTCGGGCGACGTCATCGTTCCAGACGTGCCTCTGGCCAACCCGCGCGCCGGAGACGTCATCGTCACTCCGGCCACCGGTGCCTACGGTCATGCCATGGCCAACAACTACAACGGCGTTCCCCGCCCCCCGGTGATCGTCTGTCGTGACGGGCAGGCGCGTGTGGTGGTTCGGCGCGAGACCTACGCCGACCTGCTGCGCCGGGAGACGCCCGAAGGGTCGCCGGCGGCGTGAGCGTCCCGCCCCCGGTGGCGAGCGCCGGCGCCAGCCCGGGCGCCTCGCCGCCCTTTGAGATCGGGCTGCTGGGCCACGGCACGGTTGGCAGCGCCTTCGCCGACCTGCTGGAGGCCCGGGCCGACGCCATCGTGCCCATCACCGGGCTGCGCCCTCGCCTGTGCGGCGTGCTCACCCGGAGCCGGGGTGACTTCGCCGAGATCCTCGAACGCTCCCAGCTCGTTGTCGAGCTGATCGGCGGCCTCGAGCCGGCCCGCGAGTACGTCCTGACCGCCATGCGCGCCGGGCGACACGTGATCACGGCCAACAAGCAACTGCTCTCCCGGCACGGTGAGGAGCTTTGGGCCACGGCGCGAGAGCACGGCGTCCAGCTGCGCTTCGAGGCCTCGGTGGCCGGTGTCGTGCCGGTGATCCGGGTGCTCCAGGAGACGCTCGCCGGGGCGGACGTGCGGCGCATCCACGGAATCGTCAACGGCACGACGAACTTCGTGCTCGGGGAGATGGCGCGCAGCGGTGCCGGCTACGCCGAGGCCGTGGCCGAGGCCCAGCGCCTGGGCTACGCCGAGGCCGACCCGGCCGAGGACGTGGACGGCCGCGACGCGGCGGCCAAGATGGCCATCCTGGCCCGGCTGGCCTTCGACACTCCGGTGCACCTCGACCAGGTCCGCTACGAGGGAATCGAGCGCATCACACCCGACGAACTGGAGTACGCCCGCGAGCTTGGCCTGGGCCTCAAGCTGATCGGCACCGCCGAGCGCGTCGGGGAGGGGCTCAGCGTGCGGGTGCACCCCGCCTTCCTCTACGCCGGGCACCCGCTCGCCTCGGTGGCCGGCCCGTTCAACGCAGTCACCGTCGAGTCCGACGCGATCACCGAGATCACCATGTCCGGTCCCGGGGCCGGGGGCCCCCAGACTGCCTCGGCCGTGCTCGGCGACGTGGTCTCGGCCATGATCCCACCGGCCTGTACTCCAGCGCCGTCGCAGCGCCTGGCCATCGTCGACGATGTTGAGTCGGCGTTCTACCTGCACCTGGAAGTGGCTGACCGCCCCGGGGTGCTGGGCCAGGTCGCCCAGGTGCTGGGGATGCAGGGGATCTCGGTGAAGTCGGTGGTGCAGAAGGGGCTGGGGGGCAACGCCCGGTTGGTGATGGTGGTCCATCCCGCCCTGGAGTCCCGCTTCTACGCCGCCTGCGCCTTGATCGAGCGGCTGGACTTTTTGCGTGCCGCGCCGCGCGCCATCAGGGTCATCGAGGAGCAGTTCGGGTGAGCGCCGGGGTCATCGAGCGCTATCGGGACGTGCTGCCCTTTGCCCCCGAGGACCCGGTGATCTCCCTTCAGGAGGGATCGACGCCGCTGGTAGCCGCCCCCGGCCTGTCCGCCGCCGTGGGGGCCGAGGTTCTGCTCAAGCTCGACGGCCTCAACCCGACAGGCTCGTTCAAGGACCGCGGGATGACCGCTGCCGTGTCGGCCGCCGTCCGCGAGGGGGCGGGCGCGGTGATCTGCGCCTCTACGGGCAACACGGCGGCCAGCGCCGCCGCCTACGCTGCCCGCGCCGGGCTGCGGTGCGTGGTCATCGTCCCCGAGGGCAAGATCGCCACCGGCAAGCTGGCTCAGGCCCTCATCCACGGGGCGCGGGTCATCGCCCTACGGGGGAACTTCGACCAGGCCCTCGAGGTGGTACGCGAGCTCGTTTCTCGCCACCCCCTCGCGCTGGTCAACTCGGTCAACGCCTTCCGGCTGGAAGGCCAGAAGACTGCTGCGCTGGAGCTCCTCGACGAGATCGACGAGCTCGATGCCCTGTGCATCCCGGTGGGCAACGCCGGGAACATCACCGCCTACTGGAAGGGCTTTGACGAGCGGGGCGCCGCGCCCCGGCTGCTCGGCTTCCAGGCCGAGGGTGCTGCCCCGCTCGTCCACGGACGCCGGGTGGCGCGCCCCGAGACCGTGGCCAGTGCCATCCGCATCGGCAACCCGGCGCGTTGGGAGGAGGCGATGACGGCGGTGGTCGCCTCGCGCGGAGAGATTCGCGCCGTCTCAGACCACGAGATCCTCGACGCCTACCGCATCCTAGCCGCCGGCGAGGGCGTCTTCTGCGAGCCGGCATCGGCCGCCGGGGTGGCCGGTCTGCTGCGCTACGGGCCCGGGGACGCACGTCGGGTGGTCTGCGTGATCACCGGCCACGGGCTCAAGGATCCCCAGACAGCGCTGGACACGGCGGCGGGGACCGGCGGTGGGGTGGTCAGCTGCGACGCCGATCTGGAGACCGTCGAGCAGGTCGTGCTCGGAGCGGAGTAGGCCGACGTGCGCCGCCGACGCGCCGTCCGGGTGCCCGCCTCCTCGGCCAACCTCGGGCCGGGCTTCGACGTGCTCGCTGCTGCCCTGAGCCTGCATCTGGAGCTCGAGGTGGAGGAGACCGGCGCCTTTGCCGTCAGGACCGATCTGCCGCTCCCGCTCAACCGCTCCAACCTCTGCGTCCGGGCCTTCGAGGCGTTGGCTCCGGCCGGGGAGTTCACCTTCACCATCAACTCGCAGATCCCCCTCGCCGGCGGGCTCGGCTCCAGCGCGGCGGCCACGGTGGCCGGGCTGCTGGCCGCCGATCACCTCTTCGAGCTCGACGCCGATGTCGAGACCCTCGCCGCGGAGCTGGAGGGCCATCCGGACAATGCAGCGGCAGCGCTGCACGGCGGCTTCGTGGTCTGCGCGCCGGGCCGGGCGCCGACGCGGGTCGAGCCGCCCACCGGCCTGGAGGCGGTCCTCGTCGTGCCCGGCGAGCCGGTGGCCACGGCCAGCGCACGCGGCGCCCTCCGCGGGGAGGTGGCCCGGGCCGACGCCGTGTTCAACGTCGCCCATGCGGCGCTGCTGTGTCTTGGGCTGGCCCGCGGGGACTGGGACCTGGTGGCCGCGGGCCTGCGCGACCGGCTGCACCAGGACGCGCGCGCCCACCTGTTCCCGCGCTCCCACGCGCTGCTGGAGCAGGCGCGCGCGCTGGGGGCGCTGGGGGCAACGCTCTCGGGCGCCGGGCCCACCGTCCTCGTCTGGTCGCACTACGAGCAGACGGGCGGACTCGTCGAGGCGCTGCGCCACGAGGCCGAGGGATGGGCGACGGTCAGGCGGGTGCCGTTCGAATCCCAGGGCGCGAGGGTGGTTGAGCTGTAGGGCTTACGCCCCCATTACACCGACCTGACGTGCCCCGAACCGGGCTCGTCGATGCTGCCCTCTGCATCTACAACTCGAGAAGGAGGACCCTCATGACCCACCGCCATTTCTCACTCGCCCTGGCCACCATCACCCCAGCGCTCGTCACCGGCGGCGTCGCCCTCGCCGCCACCGGTGGCTTGGGCGGCCACGCAAGCGGGCATGGTCACGCCGCCAAGCGCCGCGGCGGTCCGCTCGTAGCCATGCGCCACCCGCTGCGCTCGCGGCTGACCAGCGCCGACATCCGGCTGTTCGTCAAGGGCCAGGTGCACGACTTCCGCCTCGACCGCGGAATCGTGCAGTCCGCCGGCAACGGGTCGGTCACCCTGAAGGAGCTTGACGGCACGATGGTCACGGTGCCGGTCGACGCCAGCACGCGCGTGCACAACGACCGCAAGCCGGCGACGCTGGCCGACGTCAAGCCTGGCGAGGTGGCCTTCACCCTTCGCCGTGACAACGGTCCGGCCCGCCAGCTGCGGGCCGGCAAGGCGATGGCGCCCGCTGCCGGGGCCGCCCAGCCCACGCCCTCCCAGGGCTGAGGCCGGTTGCGCCCGGTCCGCCCGCGCTCGGCCCTCACCGCGCGCGAGCGGACCGGCGCCGTATCGTCCTGCCATGGCCGTCCGCGTGCTCCTGGTCGAGGACGACGGCGCCATCGGCGCGCTCGTGCGCACCTACCTCGTTCGAGACGGTCACCACGTCGTCTGGGTGCTCAGCGGCGAGGAGGCGCTGGTCGAGCTTGGGCGCCACGCGATCGGGCTGGTCATCCTCGACGTCGCCCTGCCCGGCGTCGACGGACTCGAGGTCTGCCGACGCGTCCGGGCCCGCTCCTCGCTGCCCATCATCATGCTCACCGCCCGAGACGAGGAGCCCGACCGGGTGGCCGGCCTCGAGCTGGGTGCTGACGACTACGTCACCAAGCCCTTCTCGCCGCGGGAGCTGATGGCCCGGGTCAAGGCGGTCCTGCGCCGGGCGGGGCCCAGCGCTCGGCTTGCCGTCGAGCGGGCAACGCCCCGGGAGGCAGGGGACGTTCGGCTCGACCCCGCCGCTCGCGAGGTCACCGTCGGCGGCCGGGCGGTGCAGCTGACGGCCAAGGAGTTCGACCTGCTGGCCCACCTGCTCGCCCATCCTGGCGTGGTGCTCGGCCGCGACCGGCTTCTCGTCGACGTCTGGGGCTTTGACTTTCCCGGCGGCACGCGGACCGTCGACGTCCACGTCGCCCAGCTGCGCAAGAAGCTGGCCCGGCCCCTGCTGATCCGCACGGTCCGCGGTGCCGGCTACAAGCTCGTCCGCCGATGAGGACCCTGAGCGGCCGGCTCGGCGTCATCGTCGCTGCTGTGGTGATCATCTCGGTGGGGGCGAGCCTGGCCGTCGCCCAGAAGCTCGTGCGCGACGCTCTGCGCGCTAACGCCGAGGTGACACTTGGACGCCAGGCCGACCTGCTGGTTGCGCGCCGGTTGCTGCTCGGACTCCCTCCGGCCACCGCGCGGCGTCCCGCGGGTCAGCGCCTCACCGTCTTGGGCGCCGATGAGCTGGCCGGCGCTCTGCCCCCCGCCGCGATCGTCGCTCTGCGCGCGGGACGCGGAACCCAGGGCGATGGGCTCCTGCAGGGTGAGCGCCGGATCTACGCCGCCCGGCCCCTGCCCACGGGGCGCGTCGTCGTCGTCTCGCGTCCGGACCGGCTGCTCGGTGCCGACGAGCGGCCGTTCCTCTCGGCTCTGGTCATCGCCGGGGTGGCCGGAGCGGCCCTCGCCTCCCTGGTCGGCGTGGTGCTCGCCCGCTCGATCGCCCGTCCGGTTCGCCGGGTGGCCCGCGCGGCCGGCGCGCTCGCGGCCGGAGCCTCGCCCGACCCGCTGCCGCGCGAGGGGCCCGAGGAGCTGCGGGCCCTGGCCGCCGCCTTCGACGGGATGGCCGTTGACCTGCGCCGCGCGCGCGAGGCCGAACGCAGCTTCCTGCTGTCGGTCTCCCACGAGCTCAAGACGCCACTCACCTCGATCCGGGGGTATGCCGAGGCCCTGCAGGACGGGGCTCTGGACAGCGGCGAGGCGGTGGCGGTGATCGGGCGCGAGGCGGGGCGCCTGGAGCGGCTGGTGGCCGACCTGCTGGCTCTCGGCCGCCTCGAGCAGGCTGGCTTCAGCGTGGCCCGGGGGCCGCTGGACCTGGCCGAGCTCGCCGGCGAGGCGGTGCGCCGCGGCGAGCGGGTCGCCGCCGCGCGCGGGATCGCCCTCGTCGCCGATGCACGCCGCCCCGCGCCGGCGGTGGGCGACGGTGACCGGGTGCTGCAGGCGCTGTCCAACCTCGTGGACAACGCCCTCCGGGTCACCCCACGGGGCGGGACGGTGACCGTCTCCGCCGGGCCGGGCCGGGTGGAGGTCGCCGACAGCGGTCCGGGGATCGACGCGGCCGACCTCCCGCACGCGTTCGAGCGCTTCTACCTCCACGGGCGCATGGGCGACCCCGCTGTCGGCAGCGGGCTGGGATTGGCCATCGTCGCCGAGCTCGCGCGGGCCATGGGCGGCGAGCCGGGAGTCAGCAGCGCGCCCGGGCACGGGGCCCGCTTCATCCTGCGACTGCCGGTCACGGACGCACCGTCAGCACCGTCCCCAGCTGCACCTGATCGACGAGCGCCCGCATCGTCGACGGTGCCGCCCGCAGGCAACCCAGGCTGACGGCCTGGCCGACCGAGCCCGGGTCCTCGGTGCCGTGGACGGCAAGGCGATCGCCGCCCCCCCAGCCCTGGGGAACGTCGGGTTGGTGACCGCTCAGGGCCAGCGCACAGCAGCCGTAGGGCGAGGCCCCCTCGATGAGCAGGCGGTCGGTGACCGCGAAGCGTCCGACGGGCGTGGGGTCGGCGGGTCGGCCGACCGCCACGGGGGCGCGCACGAGCACCCGACCGTCCCGGCGGAGGACCAGCAGCCGGCGCGAGACACTCGCCTGCAGTGCCGTTCGAACCCGGAACAGGGCGAGGCGGCCGGTCAGCGCGACCCAGGCGGGGCGATCATCCCGACGTTCGGACACCAGCACGCCCAGCCAGTCACCGCGCCGAACTACCGCGGCGAGGACTCGCGCCGAGCCGAACGTGGTGCGGGGCCGGGCCGTGGTCAGAGGCGTCCCGCCCGGTGAGCCGCGCAGGATCACCGGCGAGAGCACCTGGGCGGCCAGCGTCCCTGGTCCCGAGGGGATGACCGGCGGCCCCGGCGGTGTCTGGCGGGGGCGGGGCGCGGTCCGAGGGCCGGTGTCGCCGCCCAGGGCTGCGAGCCGCGTCGTGGTCGGGACGGTCGTCTTGGGGATCCCACCCGAGCCACAGCCGGTCAGGCTGACCAGGGCGGCCGCGACGAGGGCAGCGAGCGCGGCGCGCCGAGGTGCTATGGGCGGGCGCCGTCGACGGTCGCGCTCAACCGGCGCCGGGGCTCGTCGAGTCCCATGCGATCGAGGATCTCGCCGGCAAGGGCGATGTAGTCGGCGGCCAGGTCGGGCCGGTAGTCAAGGATCGAGACGGCACGCTCCGCCGACTCGGCGTAGCCGATCGAGCTGCGGATGGTCGAGGCGAACACCTTCTCGGAGAAGCTCTGCTTCAGCGACGCGTACGCGTCGCGCGAGTGGACGGTTCGCATGTCGGAGATGTTGAGGAAGACCCCGAGCCACTCCAGCGCGGGATTCAGGCTCTCACGCGCGAGCTCGACGACCTCAAGGGCCTGCTCCACGCCCTGCAGCGCGAAGTACTGGGCCTCGGCCGAGAGCAACGCCTTGTCGGCGGCGACGAGCGCATTGACGGTCAGCAGCCCAAGGGCCGGAGGGCAGTCGATGAGGATGAGGTCGTGACCGGAGAGCGCGCGCAGGGCCTTGCGCAGGGTCAGCTCGCGGCCCATCTTGCCGCTCAGGGCGAGCTCGGCCTCGGCCAGGCCGAGGTTGGCCGGGATGACCCCGTCGTGGAGAGCCTGTCGGGCGGTGGCGCGGCCCGAGAGCACATCGCCGATCGTCGGCTCGGCCGCCGGGTCGACGTCGAAGTAGTCCGACAGGTTGCCCTGGGGGTCTAAGTCGACGGCGACCACGTCCAGCCCGCCGCGCCTGAAGAGGTCGGTCAGGGTGCGGACGGCGGTGGTCTTCCCGGTCCCGCCCTTCTGGGAGAGGACGGCGATGGTCGTCGCCATGGCGCGGGACTCCGTCGGCGCTCAGGGTGAGGAGGCGCCGGCCGACTCGGCCGGCTCGGCCGGCTCGTCGGGCGAGCCCTCGCCATCGATGAAGGCAAGGGCAAAGCGCCCGACGACGATCTCGTCGCCATCGCGCAGCATGCGCGTCTCGACGCGCTCGCCGTTGACGAACACGCCATTGAGGCTGCGGTCGTCGAGGACGCGGATACCGTCCTCGCTCCGGGCCAGGATGGCGTGGCGCCGCGACACGGTGGGGTCGTCGAAGCGGATGTCGGCCGCCAGGCTGCGGCCCACCCGCGTCCAGTCGCGGGCCAGCGGCACGCAGATCAACTCGGCCCCGTCGCGGTAGGCGATGTGCGGGCCGGGGGCGGCGACGCGGGCCCGGGCCTCGGCCAGCCATGGCTCGGGCGGTGCGGCCTGGGGAAGATCGGGAATCGTCGACGTGAACAGCGACGAGCGCGCCCAGGTCGTGTGACCGCAGCCCGGGCAGGTGGGGAGATCGGTCTCGTGAGCCAGCGACAGCTCGTGCCCGCAGCTCTCGCAGCGGAACGAGCCGGAGCCGGCCAGGGTGCCCGATGACAGTGTCATGTGGTTCTCCTCTCGAGCGCCCCGAAGGGGCGGGGCTGCAGCCGCCTGCACCGGCGATGATACCCCGAGATCGCCCTCGGCAGAGTCGCCCCGCGCTGGGTCGCGGTTGCCCCGCGCACGGCGTTGGCGGCAGGTACCCCCGACCGGGTTGGGATGAAACGTCGCTGTCGCCGCGTCGCCCGCGGGAGGATCGCGCCGCGCGGCGGCGAAACCCGGCCAGCGTGACCCCCACCGACTCCGCCGTCCTGGAGCGCGAGCTGCTGCGCAAGTCGGTCGACGCCCTCCAGGCGGGCCGCCACCACTGCGGTGACTGCGGGCGAACTCCGCTGATCGGCGAGCGCGTCTACGCCTACCCGGGCGGGCGCGAGGTCTGCGAGCTCTGCCGAGCTCTGCGCCGCGAGCCGGAGGAGTCCTCGCAGATCGTGCGCTCCAGCGAGTTCGGCCATGCCGTGCGCCTGACGGTTCGTGCCGTCGCCTGATCGCGGGCTGCGCGGCGCGGGCTGGCGCGCGCCGCCAGGTGACGATGACGGCCTCGACTGAAACGGCCATAGACTGCCGTCGCCGTGGACCCGGTCGAGCTCTCCGTCGTCATCGCCCGCCCGCGCGAGGAGGTCTTCGCCTATCTCGCAGACATCGCCAACCACCCCGAGTTCACCGATCACTTCCTCACCCGCTGGCACTTGACGCGCGAGGACTCCTACGGGCGCGGGGCCGGGGCGCGCTTTCACGTGGGGGCTCCGCTGCAGCGCTTCTCGTGGGCCGACGTCACCCTGGTCGAGGTCGAGCCTCCGCGGCGCATCATGCAGCGGGGGGCAACGGGGAAGTTCAACCGCGTCCGCCTGCGGGTCGAGTATCTGCTCGAGCCGGCTCCCGAGGGCGGCACGCGGGTCACGTTTCAGACCGAGACCGAGCCGGCGACGCCCACCGATCGGATCATGGAGGCGCTGGGCCTGCGGATCTGGCTCCGGCGGCGGTACGGACGTGCGCTGCGCCGGCTGCGAGCGATCCTCGAGGACGGCGAGCAGCGCGGCGTGCGGGCGACCGTGGCGACGCGGTAGGGGCCGGGTGGGCGACGGTGGCCGGTCGTGAACCTGCGGCCGGGCGCCACTAGACTCCCGCCGCGCATGCGCCCACGCCGCCGCCTCCCGACGCTGCTCAGCGGCCTTGCCCTCCTCGCCGGGTTGTCGGGCTGCGGCGTGACCGGCGGGTCCGGGGCCGAGGGATCCCAGCGGACTCCTGCCGACACCGAGGGCACCTATCTGGTCTTCCCGCACGACCTGACCTACCAGATCCAGATCTCGCGCTACCTCAACCCGGCCGACCCCGAGGATCGCAGCTATGTGCAGGGCCTGCGGGCCGGGAGCCCTCCGCTGGCCCCAGACGAGCAGTGGTTCGTCGTCTTCATCCGCGTCTCCAACGAGACCAAGCAGCCCCACCTCGCCGCCGCGGACTTCCGCATGGTCGACGCCCAGGGGACGAGCTATCAGCCCGTCCCGCTCGACGGTGGGCTCAACTCGTTCGCCTACCAGGCCTCGACCCTGGCGCCCAACGATGTGCTCCCGCCACCGGCCTCCGCGGCGGCCGAGAACACGATCCAGGGCTCCGAGCTGCTGTTCAGGATTCGGCGGGACTTCTTCTTCAATCGCCCGGTGGTCTTTCGGATCACCTCGCCGGTGAACCCCCAGCTGACCCGCGAGGCCGACATCGACGTGTGATCCGCCCGCCCCCGCGGCCGCTCACCCGGCGGCGTCTGGGGGCCGCGGGCCTATAGCGGCCGGTGCAGGGCAGTGAGCAGCACGTCGTGGGCCACCGGGGCGGCGGTCTGGCCCCCCGCTCCGGCGCGCACGAACAGCACTCCGATGGCCACGCGGGGCTTGGCCGCCGGGGCGAAGGCGGCAAACCAGGCGTCGGTCTTGGTGAAGTTGTCGCCTCCCGTCGCGGTGGGGCCCTGCGTGGCCTCCAGCTCGGCGGTACCGGTCTTGCCTGCCACCGCAACCCCGGTGATCTGCGCCGAGGTACCGGTCCCCGACCGGACCACCTCGAGCATCATCCGGGTCATCAGGTGCGCCGTCCTCGGGTTCACGGCGCGCACGAAGCGGGGCGCCGCGTCAGCGCTGAGGGTGAGATGGGGCCGCCGGCCGCCGTCGGCGATGGTGGCGGCGATCAGGGCCATCTCCAGCGGCGTGGCCACCACGTTGCCCTGGCCGATCGCGGTGGACCCCAGGTCCAGGTCGTCGCCGATCTTGCTGGGCTGTGGGATGGTGGACTCGGGCGTCCCCCGGAGGTCGGGCGGCTGGTTGAACCCGTAGCGCTCGGCCGTGCGCACGAGTTGGGCCTTGCCGACCCTGACCCCCAGCGGCGCGAAGACCGAGTTGCAGGAGTCCGCGAAGGCCCGGAGCAGTGTCCCGCCGCATGTCTCACCGCTCGCGTTGCCCAGGGTGACCCCGGCGAGGACCGAGTGGTCCTGGACGGGGAAGGTGCTCGAGAGGGTGACGAGATGGGCCTCCAGCGCGGCGGATGTGGTCACCATCTTGAACGTCGACCCCGGGGGTTGGGTGTCGGTGGCCAGACCGGCGAGCGCGAGAACCTGTCCCGTCGCGGGCTGGAGCACAGCGATGCCGCCGAGCATGGACAGGCTCGCCTCGGCGGCCTGCTGGATGGCTGGGTCGATCGTGGTGCGCACGGCGTGTCCCGGCACCGATTTGGCGCTGGCCACGGCGCGGCCGCCAGCCATCAGCGTCCCTCCGGGGGTGCCGGCCAACTGGTGCTCGAAGGCCTGCTCCAGACCCGAGCTGCCGATCTTGGCGTCCTTGGGGTACCCGAGGGCGCGGAAGCCCTCGCGGCCGGCGGCCGGGATGGGACCGAGCTGGCCGACCACGGCCGTGACGGCGGAGCCGAAGGCCGAGGCGCGGGTCGTGCCCGCCGCCAGGGGGCGCCCGTCCCGGGCCAGGATGCTGGCGCGCGCTCCCAGCCGCGTCCGGCGGGTCAGCGTCTCGCCGGGAGACAGGCCGGGGAAGACCAGGTGGGGGGCCCAGTCCACCCCGGTGGTCGAGCCCTGGTGGCCGATGGGCACGCTCAGCGGCTCGCGCAGCGTGCCGAACACGCGGGTGCTGAGGAGGATCGGGATGATCACGGCGTCGTGGGGGCCCGAGCGCGGCGACTCACCCCGGAGCCCGATCAGCGTGGCCGTGGCGGCCGCCTGCTCGTAGTCGCGTCTAAAGGTGGGCGCGTCGACCGCACCGCGCGCCGCGGGCGTCAGCAGCGCGTACATCGCCGCGTAGTCGCCCCGGGCCCAGGCCCCGACGAAGCGGCGGGCCAGCCCATTGTCAGACGAGCCACCTCCAGCGCCCACCGCGGCGCCGGCCACGAAGGCCACCCCGGCGATGACGATGAGCGGGAGGGCTCGGGCGCGACGACGGCGTGCCTGCTCGGGGCGTCCACCGGGCGCCATCGGACCGGGACGCCAGCCCGACAGCGCGGGAGCTCGGGGTGACACCTCGGCGGCAATCTACCCGGTTGCCCGGGGTCCAGACACCCTTGACGGCGGTATTGCGCTGCACTGACGCAGAGAGCTGTGGCGGCTCGGTTAGCCTCGCCCCCGAGTGACCACGCTCGACTGGATCATCGTGGCGTTCACGCTGGGGCTCGGGCTCTATGGGTTTGCCCAGGGCTTCCTGGTCGGCGTGCTGTCGCTCGTGGGGTTCGCGGCCGGCGCCTTTCTGGGCAGCCGGCTGGCTCCGACTCTGCTCAGCGGCGGAGCGGCGTCGCCGTATGCGCCAGCACTTACCCTCGGCGTCGCCCTGCTCGCCGGCGGCGTGCTGGCCGCCACCCTCGAGCGTGTGGGGCTTGCCCTGCGCGCGGGGCTGCGCCTGCCGGGACTCGCCACGCTGGATGGGATCGCCGGCGCCTTGCTCACCGCCTGCGTCGCTCTGGCCATCGCCTGGATCGCCGGCGCCGTAGCCCTGCAGACCCCCGGGGCCGGCAGCCTTCGCCGCGACGTCCAACGCTCGCTGGTGCTGCGCCGGCTCAACCAGCTGCTGCCGCCGTCGGGGTCGATCCTCCACGCGCTGGCCCGCATCGATCCGCTGCCCACGGTCAGCGGTCCGCCCGTCGCCGTGGCACCGCCGCCTCCCGGCATCGCTCGCGATCGGGCCATCCGCCGCGCGGCGGCGAGCACTGTCCGCGTGCTCGGCACTGCCTGCGGGCTGGGGGTCGAGGGCTCGGGCTGGGTCGTCGGTCCAGACCTCGTGGTGACCAACGCCCACGTCGTGGCGGGCGAGGGGGACACGGTCGTCCAGCCCGGGGGCGACGGGCCCCGGCTGCGGGCCGTGGCCGTCGCCTTCGACCCGCTCGACGACATTGCCGTGCTGCGCGTCGGCGGCCTGGGGCTGGCACCGCTGCCGGTGGCCAGCGATGCTCGGGCGGGAACCCCGGTTGGCATCGTCGGCTATCCCGAGAATGGGCCCCTGACCATCCGGCCCGGCCGCGTCGGCGACACGTCGACGGCGATCTCCCAGGACGCCTACGGCCGCGGCCCGGTGCGCCGGGAGATCGTCTCACTGCGCGGTCGGGTCCAGCCGGGAAACTCGGGCGGGCCCCTGCTCGACGCCGCCGGCCGGGTGCAGGCGATGGTCTTTGCCACCACGGTGGGCGGGGCCTCGGCCGGTGGCTACGCCGTGCCCGACGGCCGCGTGCGGGCTGCCCTGCGGGGCGCGTCGGGGCCGGTGAGCACGGGACCCTGCGCGCGGTAGAGCGCGGAGGGCCGCCGGCCGTCGAGGGGCGTCCCGGCGGCCCGCCCCGGCTGCGTCGGGGCGTGGGTGGCGGGATGGGTGCTGGGGAAGGCAGAAGGGGCGGTCCGCCGTGCGCCCCTCGGCGGCCGGACGGATGGCTGCCCATGCTGGTGGGCGCGGAGCGGCTTGGTGTGAGCGCATGCTGCTCTGAGAGCGGCAGCGCGCCAGGATGCGGTCGTTATCTCCCGCTTGGTGGAGGATGGAAATGGTGAGGGCGCAAATCGCCTGAGAGGCTGTCGTTCGGCGCGACGGCGAAGCGATGCGGTCGGCCCATCTGAAGGAACGCTCTCGTCGACGCGTGAGGTGAGGTGCATCGAGGTGCTCCAGATTCTGTGAGGCCGAGCAGGCGCTGGAGCTGGAGCTGGGGGTCTTCGCCCTGTTGAACGAGGTAGTGGGTGGCGGAGATGTGGGGGACCGCCCGAGGGTGGGCAGCTCCGCGTTCGGCGCGATCGAGGCGCAGCGGCGCCACCACGCCGACGGTCGAGCAGTGTCGTCCCGGGCGCGCCGAGCGGCTAGACGCCGGGTTTCGGTCCGCGATCCGGTTCGTGGGACGGCGTGGGTCGGGGCGAAAGGTGTCGCACGCGGCTGGTTTCCGTCCACCCGCCGGTCCTGCAGCTGGCTCACGGCCGCCGGGTCCGGCGGGGGCGGGGGTTGCGTCGTGGCGCTGGGAGGAGGAGTGTGGGTGGTGGGTCAGGCCTTTGGCGTCTATTGAGAGAGTTGTTATGCGCCGCCGGTTTGTTGGGCTGCTGACCCTGGTTTGTTTGGTGGCTGTCGCGTTGGTGGCGGCGTCGTCGTTGTGGGCGGCGGGGGGCCCGGCGCCCGGGGCGCAGGGTGGGGGGCCGCGGCCGTTGACCGCGGATGAGCTGGCCCGTCATGACCAGGGGCCCCCGCCCGATGGGCAGCCCAGCGAGGCGTCGGCGGCGGCGGCGGCTCAGCGGTTTCGTGATAGCGGCCAGGGCCGGCGAGAGCGGGCAGCGTCGCGTGATGCCTTTCGTGGGCTGTCGGGGTCGGGGGCGCTGGCGGTGTCGCGTGAGAAGCATCCCGAGCTGGCGGGGGCGCTGCCGCCGAGGATGAAGCTCTCCGGGTCGCGTGTTGGGCTATCTGGATGGTGGGACCAGCGCGCTGGTCGCCGGCTCGAAGGGCTCGCGGGGGGGTGGTGCAGTCGACGATGCCGTTGCGGGCGACCACCGCCTCGGGCGTGCCCGCGCCGGTCGATGCGGCCCTCACCGATCGGGGCGATCGCTTTGCCGCGGTCAATCCGGCGACCCCGATCGAGTTCCCCAAGCAGGCCGACGGGCGCATCCGGATCGGCGCGTTGGGCGTGGGGCTCGAACCGGCTGGGGGCAGTGGCCCTGGGGTGCTGCGCGACGGCAAGGTGTTCTATGCCAACACCGCCAAGGACGCAGATACCACGCTGCTCTCCCTGCCCACCGGGGCCGAAAGCTTCACCGAGCGTATTGAGTTAGCGGGTTGAGCAGGGGTTATGTAGCCCGCCGCGAAGTTTGGTGGCGGTGGTTGGCGTGGCCGCTAGGAGTGTCGAGGTTCTCCCTGCCGAGCCGGTGGATGAGCTTGGGCGGTT
>JAABUZ0100004889.1_pt1 | contig 18090 bp, 13 predicted proteins | sample 5562091 | NCBI WGS metagenome assembly JAABUZ01 (sample SAMN12813069, study PRJNA571459) | rock metagenome | isolation source: Antarctica rocks | place: Antarctica: Victoria Land, Linnaeus Terrace sud | collected 2015-12-21
AAGAGGTGCGCGGCGACCAGTGTTCGACCCAGACCGAACGCTCGGGCCACTGCGGGCGCCGCGGCTGAACCGACGAGCACACCGGCCCCGCCGCCGAGCCCGAAGAGCAGGCCCACAGCGGCAGGCGACAGCGCCAGGTCCCGCGTCAAGTAGAGCACGTAGACGGCCATGATCACCCGGTAGAAGAACTGGGCCGTGAAGGCGGTCGCCAGGAGCGTCCGCAGGATCGGATCGCCCACGAGGCGGCGTACCCCTTCGCCGACTTCGGCGTCCAGGCGACGCCGTTGGGCGCGGGGAGGCGGTGCCGGTTCAGGGGCACGGACGAGGGCGATCCCAGCCGCCGATGCCAGAAACGACACGCCATCCAGGGCAAGGCCACGGGTGTGCCGAGCACCTGTATGAGGATGCCGGCCACGCCCGGCCCGGCAACATCGGTTGCGGCGCTGCTCGTCGCGCGGGTGCCATTGGCGGCGACGAGCGACGGCGGCGGCACCAGCGTCGGAAGATAGGCCTCGAGTGCCGTGCCAAAGACGACCCCGAGGCCAGCCATCACGACGCCCACGGCGTACAGCAGCTCGACACGCAGGAACCCGAGGGCTGCCGCCGCGGCGACGCTCTACCCGCCGGATCGGGTGGGACCGCCATACAGGCAGCCCTTGGTCGCGAAATGAAGATCATCCGGACCTGCGCTTCTGCCTCCGGGTCCTGGCCGTCATCGCGACAAAGTAGGAGCTGAAAGGCTATTGCGCCTGCACGGCCGCGGCGATCAGGCTGGCGTACAGCCGAGCGCCCTCGGGTCGCAGGTGGATGCCGTCGTCCCAGAACAGGTCGGACCGGCCGGCGCTCGCCGCGTGCCAGTCGACGAGCACGGCATTCGGGTAGCGCTGGACCCCGGCGGTGATCACGGCGTTGTTGGGGCCTTCCCAGGCGCGCGGGACCTTCAGGTCGACGACCACCACCCGGGGCACGTCGGCCAGCACCGCCATCAGGCTGTCGAACTGGTCGGCGCTGAAGGTCCCGTTGTCGCCCAGGTGGACGACCACGACGGCGCCCAGCTCGCCCGCCGCGCCGTGCGCCCTGAGGCGCTGGATCCCGGCCCCCACCTGGCGCCCGACGGCGGCGTCGACCTGGGCGGGCCCCAGGGCGGCCTGGAGCGCGTCGGCCGCTCCCAGCATGACCGAGTCGCCGATGGCGCTCACCCGTCCGGCGGGCGCCGGCGCGGGCGCGGCCGGGGCGGTCGGCGTCGGGGGTGCGGCCACCACTGGCACCGTCGCGAGTGACGCGTCGGCCTGGAGCAGGTCGGCCCGGACCCAGCCCGTGTCGCCGGACGTGGCCTGCACCTGCACCCAGGCGCTGTCCGAGGTTCGTCCCAGGACGACCAGCGGCCCACCAGGGTCGAGGACCGTGACAACGGCATAGGTGACGCCGGGTCCGGCCCGCAGGTTGATGGCATCCTGGGCCGCGGTGGCGCCATGGCTGTCGCTGGTCGGCTCGGCCGTCGGCGCATCCAACGGGCGGGGTGTCGGCAGCTCGGCCGGTGGCGGCGGGGTCGGTGCGGTCGCGGCAACAGCGGCCGCCGCGGGAGGAGTTGCCTCAGGCGGTGGGGCGGGTTGCTCGGTGGCGCCGGTATCGCCGTTGGGTGGGTTCGTCTGTGCGACCTGGCTCCACGTGTCGAGCGCCTCGGTCGCCAGGTACGCCGGGCGCTCCGGTGGGCGGGCGGCCGCCACCGAGGTGCCGACCAGCGTGGTGCCGGCCAGCAGGGTCGCCGCCGCGCCGGCCCAGCGGACGCCAAGCCACCAGCGGCGAACGCCGCGGGCCGCGGCCCAGGTGTGCCAGGCACGCGCGACCGCGCCGCTGCGGATGGGCATCTCTACCAGACGGTACGACAGCTCCGCGAGCCCTCCGGTCAGGACCAACCGCAGCGCCAGCAGCGGCCAGCCATCGAGCGGGACGTCCAGCTCCGGCCGGGTCAGGGCGAACACGGGCCAGTGCCACAGATACACGGCGTACGAGCGCAGGCCCAGCCAGCGCAGCGGCTGCTGCCCGAGCAGCCGGCCGAGGCGCCCTCGCGGCTGGACGACGGCCACCAGCAGCGCCGCCACGACGAGGTCGATGCCCAGGAAGCCGCCCCGGTACAGGCCCGGCTCGGCGTCGCTCAGGCGCAGGCCGGCGACCGCCAGCGCCCCCAGCGCCGCCAGGCCGAGCAGGTCGAGCAGCCAGGGCGGCATCTGCTGGCGCGGCCACCGGAGCCTGCCGGCGAGCGCCAGCGCCGCGCCGATCAGAGGTCCGCTGGCGCGGGTGTCGGTGCCGTAGTACACGCGCGACGGGTCGGTGTCGGGCTGGTACAGGAGCGCCATCAGCAGGCTCGACGCCAGGGCAGCCGCCAGCGCCAGCCCGAGCAGCGGGCCAGGCTGTCGCCACCAGCGCAGCCCGAGGAGCAGCAGCGGCGGCCAGAGCAGGTAAAACTGCTCCTCGACCGCGAGCGACCACAGGTGCCGCAGCAGCGGCGGTCGGCCGACGGCCTCGAAGTACGACGTGTGCCCGACGATGAGATGCCAGTTGGCAACGTAGGCGACTGCCGCCAGCGCGTCACCGCGCAGCCGGGCCAGGTCGTTAGGCAAGAACAGGGACGCCACGGTGAGCGTCGCCGCCAGCACCGCCAGGAGGGCCGGGATCAGCCGCCGAGCGCGCCGCAGCCAGAAGGCCTGGAGGTCGATCCGCCCCTCACGGCGCCACTCGGCCAGCAGCAGCGACGTGATCAGGTAGCCGCTGAGGACGAAGAAGACCTCGACCCCCAGGAACCCGCCCGGCAGCAGGCCCGCGTCAGCGTGGTACAGGAGAACACCGACCACGGCGAGGGCGCGGAGGCCATCCAGTCCCGGCAGGTACGCGAGCCGCTTGTGGTGCATCACGCCACCTGCCTCTCGTGGCGCCGGGTGGGCGCCCCTCGTCCGGAGCGCGCGGGTCGGCTGGCTTAGCATCGGTCTCCTCCCTCGGAGCGTGTCGCGGGCCCAGTCTGGGCCGCGGCGCCCGCGCCGAGAACGCACACCCACACACTTAGCCGCGCATCTACCCGCCGGACCGACCGGGGATCGCTATACTGGCTCGGACTTGGCCTGGCCGGCCCGGCTATGGCACCGGTTCAGTGGCGGGGACGAGGGAGGAGGCGATGCTGGCAGCGGAGCCGACGGCGCCGGCCGACCGCGGCCGCGCGAAACCTCCGTCCGGGACGTCGGCGCGCTTCGGCTGCTGCCGACCAGGCTGTCCGTCCCGGAGCCGTCGCCCGAGGCGGGGCCGGGTACGGCGGGCCGTCTGCCACGGCCCCTGACGCCGCTCGTCGGGCGCGAGCCCGAGGTGGCCATGATCACGCAGCGGCTCGGCTCCGACGGCGTGCGCCTGCTGACGCTGGTGGGACCCGGCGGCGTGGGCAAGACGCGCCTGGCGCTGGGCGCCGCCGAGGCCCTGCGCAGCCGTTTCGCGGACGGTGTGGTCTGGGTGGACCTGTCGGCGCTGCGCGAGCCGGACCTGGTCCTGCCAACCCTGGCACGGGCCGTCGGGCTACACCAGGGCGGCACGCTCCCGTTGGCGGACCTGCTCCCGGCTCACCTGCGGGACAGGCACCTGCTGCTCGTGCTGGACACCTTCGATGAGGTGGTCGCGGCTGCGCCGTCGGTGGCGTCCGTCGTGGCCGACTGTCCGGAGCTGGCAGTGCTGGCCACGAGCCGGGTGGTGCTGCGCGTGTCGGGCGAGCAGGTCTACCCCGTGGGACCGCTGACGCTGCCCGCTACCGACGCGGTCGGGAGCGACGACGTCGGCCAGGCGCCAGCGGTGCAGCTGTACCTCGATCGCGCGCGGGCGGCCGGGGCGGTGCTGGAGCTCACGGCGGCGACTGCTCCAACGGTGGCCAGGCTGTGCCGGCGCCTGGACGGGCTGCCGCTGGCCCTGGAGCTGGCGGCCGCGCGTGCCCGGGTGCTGCCGCCAGAGGTGGCGCTGGCTCGGCTGGAGCGGCGGCTGGCCCGCCTCGTCGGTGGGCCGCGGGACTGGCCCGCGCGCGCCAGCAGACCCTGCGCGACACCCTGGCCTGGAGCTACGAGCTGCTGGAGCCGGCGGAGCAGCAGCTGTTCGGGCGCCTGGCCGTGTTCGCCGGTGGCTGCACGCTGGCGTCCGTTGAGGCCGTGTGCGCCAGCGACGGCATCCCCGCCGACCGTGCTGGACCTGCTGAGCTCGCTCCTGGACAAGAGCCTCCTCCAGAGCGAGGACTCTGCTGAACGGGAGCCGCGCTTCGCCATGCTGGACACGGTCCGCGAGTTCGCGGGCGAGCTGCTGGGTGCCAGCGGGGAGGCGGCGAGGGCGCATCGGGCACACGCCGAGCACTACCTGGCTGTGGCGGAGGCGGCAGAGTCCGAGCTCACGGGGCCCGCCCAGGCTCAGTGGCTGGCGCGCCTCGAACGGGAGCACGACAATCTGCGGTCGGCGCTGCGCTGGGCCTCCGAGACGGAAGAGATCGAGCGCGGCCTGCGCCTGGCGAGGGCCATCTGGCGGTTCTGGTGGGTGCGCGGCTACCTGGTCGAGGGCCGTGGCTGGATCGAGGGGCTGCTGGACCACGACGCGCGGGCATGGGAAGAGGTAGACGGCGGGCCGGGGGGAGTCCCGGGCGCGCCGTCGGCAGCGGTGCGGGCCAAGGCGCTCAATGGCGACGGGGGCCTGGCGTTCGGGCAAGGCGACTACGCGCAGGCGACGGCGCTGTACGAGGAGAGCCTGGCGCTCCGCCGCGAGCTTGGCGACGCGCGAGGCGCGGCTGTCGCGCTGCACAACCTGGCCAACGTGGCTGCGGATCAGGGCGAGACCCGGCGCGCGGCGGAGCTCAGCGAGGAGAGTCTGGCGGTGTTCCGCCAGGTGGGGGATGCGCGGATGATCGCCATCACACTTGCGAACTTAGGGGACCTGGCCCGGCACGCAGGCGACGTCGAGCGTGCCGTGGCCCTGGCGACCGAGGCGCTGGACCTGTCGCGGCGGTTGGGCGATACCCAGTACATTGGGGTGGCGCTGGTCAACGTGGGCCATGCCGCCTGCGACAGGGACGAGTGGGACCGAGCCCAGACCGCCTACGCGGAGGCTCTGGAGCAGTACCGGACGCTGGGCGACGGCTACCGGTTGGGCATCGCCGCGTGCCTGGAGGGGCTGGCCGCGGTGGCCGTCGACCGGCAGCCGCGGCGGGCGGCGCGCTGGTTGGGGACGGCCGCCTCCGTGCGCGAGGCAATCGGCTCGCCCGTTCGCCTGATCAATCGCGGGGCCTACGACCGGACCGAAGCCCGCGCCCGCGCCGCCCTGAGCGAGGAGTCTACCACCAGTTCTGGTCGGCCGGGCGCGCCCTCGCCCTGGAGCAGGCAGTCGCCGAGGCCCTAGAGCCCGACCCGACTGACACCCGCACAGCTGAATGGCTGGGATCTCTCGGCACCTTCTAAGTCTGGCTAAGTCTGGAGTTGGCCATCTCAAACCAAAACTTCTCCGCCGAAACAGGCCGAATCACAGATACACGAACGCGAGCAGCCGTCCGGCGGTCGGTCACGGGACGACGGGTACGGTCGGGCTGGGTTGATCCAGGTCCAGCAGGGTGTCAGTCTGGGCTGTTTCGCCGCCTGAAAGGGGAGGGTCGGTGGCGGGACTGTTCAGGACGAGGCGGAGCAGCGCTTCCAACAGGAAGGGCTTTGGCAGATAGGCCAGCGGCTGGAACTCGTCGAGGCGGTCCGGCGACACCCTGACCGCCGACACGACGATGGTCGGCACCTCGATGCCGCGCGCGCGCAGCTCCCGCATGACGTCCCAGCCGGTGCGATCCGGCAGGTTGATGTCGAGCAGCATCAGGTCTGGACGCTCGGCCGCGACGGCGCGCAGGGCTCCGTCAGCCGAGTCCACCTCCACCGCCATCAGGCCGCGCCGGGTCAAGTTGCGCGCGATCACGCGGCGGAGGGTTGGCTCGTCCTCGACGACGAGAATGCGGCGGTACATGCCGTCAGACTTTCAGACTTTCAGACTTCCCGTTCGGCCACGACGTGCACGTCCACGTCGCCGGCCAATCTGAGCAGCGCCTGGACGATGGAGCCGCGCAGCAGCTCGTGCAGCCGCCCGTGCCGCGAGTGGCCGATGATGATGCTGCCCACGTTCTTGTCGTGCGCCACGGCCATGAGCGCCTTGGCCACGTCGGGCCCCTGGACCCGTACCACCTGCGCACCCAGATCCTCGGCGAAGCGTACATTTTCTGCCAGCGCGCGTTCCATCTCCGGGCTGGCGCCGGACCACCGCGGCGTCTCCACGAAGACCGCCAGCAGCTCCGTCTGGTAGCGGTTGGCCATCCGCCAGCCGCGCCGCAGCAGGTGCTGGGCGCTCGCCTCCGGGCTGACGCACACCATCACCCGCTCGCCCGCCGGCCAGGTGACCGCGACGTCATGCTGGTGCATGTACTCCTCGAGATCCTGCTCGCAGATGGTGGCGACCTTGCGCAGGGCCATCTCGCGGAGCGCCGTCAGGTTGCCCTCGCGAAAGAACTGGTGCAGCGCCTGGTCCGCCCGAGCCGGCGGGTAGATGTTGCCGTGCTTCATCCGCTGGCGCAGCGCGTGCGGCGACATGTCCACCAGCTGGACCTCGTCCGCCTGGTCGAGCACGTGATCCGGCACCCGCTCGCGCACCTGCACGCCGGTGATGCTCTCGACGATGTCGGCCAGGCTCTCGACGTGCTGGACGTTGACGGTGCTGATGACAGTGATGCCCGCGGCCAGCAGGTCGTCGACGTCCTGCCACCGCTTCGGGTGGGCCGATCCCGGCGCGTTGGTGTGGGCCAGCTCGTCGACGAGCGCCACGGCTGGGTGGCGGCGAACGACCGCCGCGGTGTCCATCTCTTCGACAGTGGCGCCGTGGTAGGCGATCCGCTGACGCGGCACGGTCTCGAGGTCCCCAATCAGCTCGACGGTCTTGGGTCGGTTGTGGGTCTCCACGAAGCCGATCACGACGTCGGTGCCGCGCGCCTTGCGGCGGTGGAGCTCTTCGAGCGCGGTGAAGGTCTTGCCGACACCGGGGGCGATGCCCAGGTAGACGCGATGGCGGCCGCGAGCGCCGGTGCCGGCTTCCTTGCGCACCCGATCGAGCATCTCGTCAGCGCTCGGTCGATCGCGGATCTCCTTCGACGTCATGGGGCTGCTGGCAATTGGACCCGCCACAGTCTCGCTCGCGGCTCATCAACGACGGCTCAACAAAGGGAGCCGTGGCTTCAACGTTTTCTCAACCTCAAGCCTCAACACCTGGTGAGGCGGCGCGGGGCGCTACAGGTTCTGGCTGAACCAGGCCAGCATGTCGCGCCAGGCGGCCAGCGCCTGGTCGGGGTTGTACGAGGGGCCGGTGTCGTCGTGGAAGGCGTGCTTCGTGTCCGGGTAGACGTTGAACTTGTGGCTGACGCTGGCGCTGGTGAGCGCCGCCGCCAGCTCGTCCCGGCCCTTGTTGGCGAAGTCGTTCGGGTCCGAGGAGTAGACGCCGAGCACCGCCGCTTTGATCGCCGGGACCCCGTCGAGCGGCGGCGCAGCGCCGTAGAACGGCACCGCCGCCTTCAGCTCAGGGATGGCCTCGACGCTGCGCCAGGTCACCCCGCCGCCGAAGCAGAAGCCGTTCATCCCTATGCGGTCGGCCTGGGCCACGTCCGGCTGGTCCCCGTAGTAGCCCACCGCCGAGCGGAAGTCCTCGACGAACTGGCCCTGGTCCACGTCTGGTCCGGTGAGCAGCGCGGCGAACTGGTTCGGGTCGGTGACGGTGGCCGTGCCGCCCTGCCGGCTGAGAAGGTCGAGGGCGCACGCCAGGTACCCCTCCCTGGCGAAGCGGCGCGCCACGTCACGGATGTGCTCGTTCAGGCCGCGGTTCTGGTGGCACACCAGCACGGTAGGCAGCGGCCCGGCCGCGGCGCTCGGTCGCGCTTGATACGCCATGATGGTGGCGCCGTCGTTGCCCGGGAAGGTGATGTCCTGACCGTCGATCGCCGGGTCGTCGGCCGGGACGCTCAGCGGGCTGCGCGCCGCCTGCCAGGCTGGCGCCGCGCCCGCCGTGGCGGCGCCGGCCGTGGCCACGAGCGAGGCCGTCGCGACGACGCTGCCGGTGATGTGCAGCACGCGGTGGATCAGGTCGCGGCGCGACAGGTGCCCCTCCTGGTAGTCGGCCACGTACTCGTGGACCATGTACGCCTGCAAATCGTTCATCGCTTCCGGACCCCTCTCGCGTCGTGGCGCCTGCCTACGGCCTACAGCTCAGCGTACCAGGGAGCCGCTGGCAAGCTTGAGCCAGCTCCCGAGCTGACCCCGACCGGACATGGGCCGATTGCCGAGCACGACGTTGGCGAGCAGGAGACGGAGGTCGGCACGGCGGTTCGCCAGGGCCACCAGCACGTTGAGCACGGGCGCTCGCAGACACCAGTGGCTCACCTGGGCGCAGAACCGGAATAGCGGCGCATAGTGGGCGCGGAGCAGCCGGTCGTAGGCCGCGAGCCGCGTGGCCGAAAGGTCGCCAGCCACGACCATCGCCGCGATGTGCTCGGCCGCCAGGCGACCCGACTCCAGGGCGTAGTCGATGCCCTCGCCGGTGAGCGGGTTGACAAGACCCGCCGCCTCGCCAACCAGCAGCAGGCCGTCACCGACGGTTGGCGCGGTGAGGAAGTCGACGCGGATGGGGTAGCTCCTGGGGGCAGCGGCCATGCGAGCGCCGTCCAGTATCGTCCGCAGCGGTCGGTGCTGGAGGAAGCGTTCGAGAGCCGCGCGGGTCGTGGGCGGGGAGCGGCGGGTCGGCAGGTAGCCGACGCCCACGTTGGCTGTGGTGTCCGAGACGGGGAAGACCCAGCCGTAGCCGGGCAGGGGGGCGGCGTCGAAGCGCAGCTGGAGCTGCCCGACGAGCCGAGGCGTGCCTTCCAGGTAGGTCCGCGCGGCGAGCATGGTCCTGGGGAAGCGGGGCAGCAGGCCCGTCGCTGTGAGCAGCGCGGCAGACGCGCCGGTGGCGACGACGGCCACCCGGGCGTGGGCGGCGGCCGCGCGCCCCCCGGAGTCGCCCACCAGCCGAACGCCCCCGGGCTCGCGCTCGATCCCGGCGACCGCGAAGCGCGGCCGGAACGTCGCACCGCCGGCCACGGCGCGCTCGACCAGGAGGGCGTCGAGCCGGCGGCGGCGGACCACGAGGGCGAAGTCCGGCACGCCCGGGGCGCGTGGCATGGCCGCCCGCGTCGCCCGTCCGTTGGGCGCGACCACCTCGTAGCCGCCCACGGGCCGGCCGAGCGCCGCGGCGTCCGCCAGAACGCCCATGTCGTCGAGGACGCGCAGCGCGCGGGGGGTGAGGCCGTCGCCACACGTCTTGTCGCGCGGGAAACTGGCCCTGTCCAGGAGCAGCACGTCGAGACCGCGGGCGGCCAGGAAGTACGCCGTGGCGGCACCCCCGGGGCCGGCGCCGACGACGGCGACGTCGTGCCGGCTAGCCATCAGCCATCAGCCATCAGCCTTCAGCCGTCAGGCGGGCAGCGGGTCCTGGCCCACCCCCAGCGCCACCCGCAGCCGGTCCATCCCCAGCCGAATCCGGCCCTTCACCGTCCCGATGGGGGCGGCCAGCTGGGCGGCGATCTCCGTGTGGCTGAGGCCCGAGAAGTAGGCGAGCTCGATCGCCTGCCGCTGCTCCGGCGGAAGGCCGGCCAGCGCCAGCCGGGCGACCTCGCTGTCCACGTTGTTGGCAGCCTCGCGCTGCACGTCGGTCGGGTCCGGCGGGTCCAGGCCGACGACCAGCGGCTGCACCGGCCGCCGCTGGCGCGAGCGGATGACGTCGATGCTGCGGTTGCGCACCATGGCCAGCAGCCAGGCGTGGGCCGACCCCTTTTCGGGGTCGTACGTGTGGCCCTGGCGCCAGGCGGCCAGGAACACCTCCTGGACCACCTCCTCCGCATCGCCGAGGTCGCCGAGGATGCGGTAGGCCAGACCGAGCGCCTGGCGGTGGTGCGTGTCGTACAGCGCCTCCAGGCCTGCCAGGCTGGCAGCTGCCGCGGGGGACGGGGGGTGGCTCGGCTGGTTCATGTCGTCACGGTGGCGGCGAGGAAAGGCGGCGTCGTCGGCGCCGAGCCGCCAGGGCTCGGTTCGACGGTGACGGCAACGGTGCTGCCACGCACGGATGCCGGCAGCGGCAGGGTATCCTGTCCCGTCGCGGTGGTGCCGGCTGGTATCGGCTGGCCGCCCGCCGGGATGACCCAGGCTTCGTAGACGTGGCCCGCGGGCAGGGCGGCCAGGCCAGTGAGCCGCAGCTCGCTGTCGCCAGAGCGGCGCAGGAGCACTGCGCCCGACCCCGGACCGGGCCCTTCCAGCGCCACCGTCGCCACCACCTGGCCCCGGTAGCTCAACACCCCGAGCACGGCCGCCACCCCGAGGAGAACCGCGACGGCCGCGGCCAGGACGCCCGTCCACACGGGCCGGCGGGGTAGCGGGATTGGCGCGCGCGCCGCGGCGGTTTGTGCCGCCGGCGCCGGCCCGGCGGTCGAGAGCTCCGCGGCGGCGCGCTGCAGCAGCCGATGCTTGAATCCCGGCGACGGCTCCATTTCGGGCGGCACCCTGTTCAACGGCACGAGCGTGCGGCGGTCCCGGCGCACGAAGTCCTGGCATTGGGCGCACGCGGCCAGGTGGCGCTCGTAGGCGGCCAGCTCGTCGCCCTCCAGCGCTTGCAGCGCGTACAGGGCGGCCAGCTCCTCGTGCTCCCTGGAGTGGTCGGTGGTGGGACTGCGAACCATGTGGCGGGAAGGATACTCGCGGGGGTCGCTGAGACGAGAGCGCTGTCGCTGTCCCTGTCTCCTGTCGCGACCGCCTTCCTACACGGGCGCGGGCAGCAACTGAGTGGTGACACGGCAGGCGGCAGCGGCGATGGCCAGCGCGTCCTCCCAGGGGACGCGGATGCTGAGTCTCTCCGAGGCCACTAACACCAGTACGTCAGGGTCGGCGGGTCGGATCAGCCGCCACTCGCCGGCCTGCCGAGACTTCTACGATATACCCCGTTGAGCTGGTGTCAACATCACAACAACGCGTGCGACGACGAGCACGACGTCGCGGGCGTCGACGTCCTGGTCGTCGGCGGCGGGCCGGCCGGGCTGGCCGCCGCCCACGCCGCCGCCGCGGCCGGCCAGCGCACCCTCGTGCTGGAGCGCGCCGCGGCGATCGGGACGCCGATCCGCACCAGCGGCGCCTCCTGGCTGCGCGACGTCGCCGCGCTCGGTATCCCCGCGGAGCTGGCCCACCCGATCCACGAGGTGCGGCTCATCGGTCCCGGCCGGCAGGCGCGCTGGCGCTTTGCCCGGCCCGTGGCCTGCGTGCTCGACGTCCGCGGCGTGTACCAGAGCCTGGCCGCCCGGGCGGTCGGCGCCGGCGCGGCCATCCGCCTGCGCGCCACCGCGACCGCGCCGCTGCTCCAGGACGGTCGCGTCGTCGGCGTGCAGCTCCGCGACGGCTCCGTGCGCGCTACCGTGACCATCGACGCCAGTGGGACGCCGCGGGCGCTGGCCGCTCGTGTTGGGCTCGGTGGCCCGTTCCGTCGCCTCGGCGTCGGCGTCGAGTACGACATGGTGGCGCCCGCGTTCGATCCCCAGCTCGCGCTGCTGCTGGTCGGCCGCCAGGTTGCGCCGCGCGGCTACGCCTGGGCCTTCCCCCACGCCGACGGGCGCGTCCGCGTGGGCGTCGGGCTCCTGCGACCTGACTCCAACTCCGACCTGGACCCGCGCGCCTTTCTGGAGCGGCTCCTGCGGCACCCGGCGCTGGCCGCGGCCCTCCGCGGCGGGCAGCCGATCGAGCTGCACACGGGCGCGATCCCGGCCGAGGCGCCCGTGGGACGGCTGCACGTCGACGGCCTGCTGCTGGCGGGCGACAGCGCGGCCCAGGCGTCGCCGCTCGTTGGCGAGGGCATACGCTACGCCATACAGGCGGGCCGACTCGCGGGCGAGGTCGCGGCCGCGGCCGCCCGGGCGCGCGACCCGTCCCTGCTGGCAGCCTACGGGCGCGCCTGGCACGCCCGGTACGGCCGCGAGATGGCCGTCGCCTACTGGCTCAACCGCCGCTTCGCCCGCTACGGCGACCGGAACTGGCGCATCGTGGTGTCGCTGCTGGCCCGGCTCCCACCGCGGCTGGTCGCCGCCGGCATGCACGGCGACATCGCTGGCTGGCGGCCGTGGGACGGGCGCCGAGGCTCCGTATACTGAGTACTGAGTACTGAGTACTGAGTACTGAGCAGCTGGGACGATGAACAAGCAGCACCTCACCTGGACGCAGGTCGAAGAGCTCTCCATCCGGCTCGCCGACAGCCTGCCCGGCGACTACGACGTCATGCTCGTCATCACCCGCGGTGGGATGGTGCCGGCCTGCATCGTCAGCGAGCGGCTCAACGTCCGCAACATCCTCGTCGCCGCCGTGATGTTCTACACCGACGTCGAACGCACCCTCGACAAGCCCATCTTCCTGCAGTTCCCGGCCGACCCCCTGCTGAACGGAAAGCGGGTGCTGATCGTGGACGACGTCTGGGACTCGGGGCGCACCATCATGGCCGTCAGGGAGCGCGTGCTGGACGCCAGCGGCCGGCCCGAGACGGCGGTGCTCCACTTCAAGCCGGCGCGGTCCAGCTTCTCCGGCGCGCGCCCGGACTTCTTCGTGGACGAGACCGACGCCTGGATCGTCTACCCGTGGGACGTGGGCGAGAGCGTCCTGCCCGCGGCGGCCAAAACCCTCGGCGCGCCCGCGGCCACAGCCAGCAGCGTCGGCACGAGCGCGAGGTAAGCGCCGCCGGGTGCTGCGCGACCGCGTCAGCTGGCTCTTCATCGCCACCATCCTGGCGGCGGCCGGCCTTGCCACGGCGACCCGTTCCGGTGTCCAGCTCCTGTACGAGCGCAACGTGGCCGACGTGTTCGTCGCCGCCCAGCCGAGTGTCACGGCGGTCGCCAGGGAGATGAGCGCGCCCATCGATGCTCCGGGCTCCGAGGACCGTGTGCTTGGCGACTTTGGCGACGCGGCCGCGGCCGGAATCGACGCCTTCGCGCCGCTCGTGCGCACCTCCCGCCTGCGCGGCACCTTCTTCGAAGAAGCTGACGCGTCAGCCTACCAGGAGGCGACGGCCGTCGAGAGCGAGCTGGAGGTGCTCGCCGCCCTGACGCGCGACCACGCCGGGCTGGCCCTCGTGGCGTACCGGGCCAGGCGCGTCCTGGAGCGCGTGCCGGAGACCGGCGGGCTGCTCGCCATCGACGCCGCCGACCAGGCGCACACGGAGGACCTGTGGCAGCGCGCCTACGCCAAGGAGCTGCGCCAGATGGACGCCGACTTCCAGGGCACCGTGAACGACGCCGACCGCTGGCGGACCGAGGAGCTACCCGCGGTCGGCGCGGCGGGCCGCTGGCAGGACGCCCGGCACCGTCTCGACCAGTTCCGCAGCGACGTCGACCGTATGACGGACCGGGTGCGCTCGCTGCCGGTGCCACCGCGCTCCGCCGCCGCGGGCCGGGCCTACCTGCTCGCCCTGGAGCACCTGGACCACGGCCTGGCGGCGCTGGACGACTACGCCAGCAAGTCGGGCGCCGACCCGGCCCCGCTCCAGGCGAGCGCAGACAGCTTGGCCGCCTACCGCGCCGAGCGCGAGCAGCCCCTGGCCGCGCTGTAGCCCTCGCCGCTATGTGATCAGCGCGGCGTCGGATGCGACACTTATAGAAGCTCCAGGATCGTACCTCTACCAATCAACCGCCTACCCTCCCTCAGATCGAACCTAGCCTGCGGCCTCAAGCAATCTCTAACTAGATCGGGTCGTACTGGTCTAATTCGCGCAATGCATTCTTGCCCAGGGAAACATTTATCACGGTCCTCTATACTCACGATGCCGTCGTTACCCGACCTTGGATTCGGCCCTAGGAACATCCCAGCACGATAGCCCGATGCGATCGGATTGTTTCGGCCGCCGTCTTGAGTGCTAAATAGTTGGAGCAAAGCTCGAAACTCTCTAGATTCATTCATTGACCCTGCTCCTCATGGTCTAACTAAAGACTGCAATCGTTGCGACTTGATTCAGTTCTGAAAGTTCTTCAGCATCGACTGACACGGCTGTCATGCGGTCCATCGTGGTGAAATACAGGCGATCGGCAAAGGATTTAGGAACCTTGGCCATAACGATAGAAAATGAGTCGCTCGAGCCGTACAGCGCCCGACCGTACGTCTCTGCATCACGGGCAGAAATAGCAAACAGCTTGCCTTCATACGACAAGCCACTGGGAGCCGCTCGGAAGCCGCCGAAGCTTTGGAGGTCCTGCAGCTCTGCCGGGGACACTGCACGGTACAAGGTAGCTGATTCGTGGCTCGCTATCTGCGCGCCAGTCTGTTGCTCCGCGTTCGCGGTCGGATCGAAGTCGGGAACTGCCAAACCGGAGCCGCCTGGTCCAGGACGACAGTACACGGCAGGGCATCATGGCTCCGTCACGCGAAATCCCTCCCCCGGAGCAACCGCACGCCGCCGATACGAGAGTCACGGACCGGATCGAACCGGCGTTGACGCCGGCCAGGAGTGGCGTCACATGGGGTTGCTGCTCCGCTGGCTCGGCCGGCGACGGGTAGCAGAGACGATGGTACTGGTGGCAGCCTGAGTGTTTGGATTCGTGAATGCGGATTTTCAGAGCGCCCCGAGCGCCCGTCTGACCCGCTCCGCTGTGAGCGGCATCTCGGTGACGCGGGCGCCCGAGGCCGCCTTGACCGCGTTCGCCAGCGCCGCCGCGCCCGGCACCACCGGCGGCTCGCCCACGCCCTTGGCCCCGTACGGCCCGGCGATCGACGGTACCTCCACCAGGACGGCCTCCATGTCTGGCACCTGCGTCGACTTCGGCAGCGGGTAGTCCATGAGGCTGGCGGTCACCGCCGATCCGTCCTCGCCGAACACGATCTGCTCCAGCAGCCCCCAGCCGACGGCCTGGGCGCTGCCACCATGGATCTGGCTCTCGACAGTCGCCGGATTGATCGCCCGCCCCACGTCCTGCACCGCCACGTAGCGGACCGGGGTCACGCGGCCGGTCTCGCGGTCCACGTGCACGCGGACAACGTGGACCGCCATGCCCGGGCTGCGGTCGGTCACGGCCGTTCGGCCCTGCCCCTGGACTGGCGCGTGCTTGGCGCCAAATGAGGCGCTCAACGTGTAGATCTCGGCCAGAGTCTTCGCCTTGCCCGGCACGCCCCGCACCTGGACCCGGCCGCTGACGATCTCCAGGTCGTCGACCGACGCCTCGAGCTCGGCGGCCGCGACGCGCAGCACCTGCTGGCGCGCGTCCTGCGCCGCCTGCAGAACCGCCGGCCCCACTGTGTACGTGATCTTGCTCCCGCCCGAGGCGCCGGCGTACGGCGCGGCGTCGGTGTCGACCGAGCTGATGCGCGCCTGGGACGGATCGTCAAGGCCGAACGCCTCGGCGGCGATCATGGCGAAGGTGGTGTTCGTCCCGGTCAGGTCGACCGACCCGAGCGAGATCTGGAGCGAGCCGTCGGCGTTGAGCCGGCAGGCGGCCGCGGCCGGCTCGATACCCCCCGGCCAGCCGCCGAGAGCGATGCCGACGCCTTCGCCGGGCCCAGCGGCCGCGCGCTCAGCGCGGTAAATGGGCTCGGCGCGCTCCAGGCACTGCTGCAGCCCGATCCGCGGCCAACGCGAGCCGTCGGCGCGCGCGTCCCCCTCCTGCACCGCGTTCTTCCGCCGCAGCGCGAGCGGGTCCATGCCGAGCGCCTCGGCGACGTCGTCCACTGTGCTTTCGATAGCGAAGGCCGCCTGCGGCGCGCCAGGCGCCCGGTACGCCCCGGTTCCGGACTTGTTCGTCAGGACTTCGGCGCCTTCGAGCAGCACGTGCTGCCAGCGGTAGAAGGAGCCCATCAGGATGGCGGCGATGCCGACCGGGGCCCCGGGATTGCAGCCGGCGTCGAAGATCAGCCGCGCCTTGAGCGTCGTCAGCGTGCCATCAGACCTGGCGCCCACTTTGAGCGACAGCACTGACCGCGGCGCCGGATCGGCAGCGACAAACTCGTCCATGCGCGAGTACACCAGGAACACCGGGCGGCCGGTCGCCTTGGCGAGCGCGGCACACGTCGGCTCGAGCAGGCCGAACTTGCCGCCGAAGCCGCCGCCGACGGGCATGGCCTGCAGCTTCACCTGGTGGTCCGCGAGCCCGAGCGTCCGGGCCACCTCGGAGCGGGTGTGGAACAGCGCCTGGGTGCAGGCGTAGACGGTGAGGTTGCCCAGGGGGTCGATGGTCGCGGCGCAGCTCTGCGGCTCGATGTAGCCCTGGTGCACCCAGTTCGTCCGGAACTCGCGTTCGAGCACCAGGTCCGCCTCGGCGAAGCCCTGCTCGACGTCGCCCCGGGCCAGCCGCGTGCGGCTGGCCACGTTCGGCGCCTGCGGCTCGTCCGTCTCCTGCTCCGCCTGGGGCGCCGCGCCGTGCATGCCGAGCTCCTCGGCGTCCACCTCGCGCCGGGCGCGTACCACGGGGGCATCGCTCGCCATGGCGGCGAGCACGTCCACGACCGGCTGGGCGGCCTCGTACTCCACCTCGACCAGCGCCGCGCCGTCGTCGGCGGCCGCCGCCGTCTCGCCCAGCACCACCGCCACTGGCTGGCCAGCGTACAGCACGCGGTCCAGCGCCAACAGGATGCGGCGCTTCTCGACGGCGGCGGCGATGTCTGGGACGGGCAGATCGCGCGCGGTCAGGACGTGGCTGACCCCGGGCACGGCGCGCGCGGCGCCCGCGTCCACCGAGACGATGCGGGCCGACGCGTACGGGCTGCGTACCAGACGCGCGTACAGCGCACCCGGCAGGTTGAGGTCCGCGGTGAACCGGATCTGCCCCGTCAGCCGCTCAGGACCGTCGCCACGAAGAGTGCGCTTGCCGACGAACCGGAAGTCGCCCGTCGGCGACTCGCCATTGACTGTACCTGTGCGGGTGTGGGTGTGGGTGTGGGCGCGAGCCCGAGTCTCAGACTGGACGGGGGTCATGCACGGAGATGGTACCCCTCCGCTGGGTGGCTCAGCTCTCGCTGGCGCGCTTCAGCGCGGCTCGACGCTGGCGGGCCCGAATCCGTGCCTTCTCCCGCTGCTGCTCCAGCCGCTCTTCGGCGGAGACGGTGGGAGTCGGGGCAGCGCTCGGGACGTTCGGGCCCAGCAGCTTGGCCAACGTGCTGCCGAACAGCGCGATGGCCAGCCGCTCGTAGGCCGCCTCGGTGGCACCGGCCGCCACCTCGGCGGCGCGCCGGGCGTCCTCAGACAACAGCCAGCCCCGCATCTGGCGCAGCATGAGACGGTCCAGCTCCAGCTGCCTCAGGAACGTGGCCCTGGCACCGCCCGAGGGCTCAGGCATCCGCTGCATGATCCCGGCCTCCTCGGCCGACTCGACCACCGGGCCAGGCGCGACGTCCGGAGCGGCCGGCTCGACGGGCTCGGCGGCCACCGCCAGGGTTGCTGGCGGAGGCGACGTGGCAGGCGACGCCAGGGCCGAAGGCGCCGGCGACGGCGCATCCTGGTGGACGACGTGGCCGTTGGTCCCGTTCGTCGCCACTGTGGCCGTGACCGTGGCCGCGGCCGGCTGAGCGGCCACGAGGTCACGGGTGGCACCGTTGCGCCCGTCGCCGCCCGCGAGCTTCCCCTGGGTGAAGTCCCACCAGAACCGGCGGCTGACGTTCTGGCAGCCAAGCTCGAGCATCACCTTACGGCCGACCTCGTTGCGGCGCGCCGTGAAGTGGGTCCCGGTGTTGCGGAAAGGGCCGGCGCATTCGGGACAGGTCTCGGGATACGGCATCGCGAACGCAACGCCTCCTCTCGCTGGGGGATTGAGCTGCGCCAGCCGCGGCGGACCGCGGTGCGCGGGCGCCATCGTCGTCCGAGCGCTCCCCTGGAAACGAGCGGGGCCGGGCGAACGTTACCCTAAGCAGGTGGTCTTAAGCCTTAAGGCACCGTCAAACAACGACTTGACCGGAAGGGGTGAAGGAGTTGATATGGAGGGATGCACGATGCGGGCCTACCAGCAGCGCGGGCAGCCGGTGATCTCGGTCGACG
>JAABUZ0100004890.1_pt1 | contig 18084 bp, 12 predicted proteins | sample 5562091 | NCBI WGS metagenome assembly JAABUZ01 (sample SAMN12813069, study PRJNA571459) | rock metagenome | isolation source: Antarctica rocks | place: Antarctica: Victoria Land, Linnaeus Terrace sud | collected 2015-12-21
CTGCGGTGGAGTCGCGTAGTGGCCGAGCGCGCACGCCTCGAAAGCGTGTGACGGTGCAAGCCGTCCGTGGGTTCAAATCCCACCTCCACCGCCAGCCAGCCAGCCAGCCGTTCGGTAGCCCGGGTTGAGCCAAGCGGCGTGCTCGCCTGAGCCGGGTCGCGGGGCTGGCGGGCGACCCAGTGGCAACCGTTTCCGCCTCGCGTGCGCCGGACGCCGGTTCGCAAGCCTGAGAGTGGCGGATGCGCCCGGGCGGGTGAAGCACCTCGCAGCGGGAACCCTGCTGGTGGACGGCCGCCGCCGGAGGGACCGTCACGTACGACGAGAGGATCCTTCCATGTACCTGCACGTCCAACGTCTGATCAATGAGATCGAGGCCGACGAGCCGGACCCCGCTGCCGCCAACGCCCTGCAGGAGGGGCTGGGCGGCCAGTTCGGTGAGATGCGGACGATGATGCAGTACCTGTTCCAGGCAATCAACTTCCGAGGGCCGGCGGGCAAGCCGTACCGCGACCTGATCCAGGGCGTCGGGACCGAGGAGATCAGCCACGTCGAGCTGATCGGGACCACCATCGCGCGACTGATGGACGGCTCCCCTCGTTACCAGGGCAAGGCCACGGACCCCCTTGACGCTGCGGGTGCGGGCGGTGCCACTCCCATGGAGTCGGCTTTGTCGGTCGGCAACATCCACTCGTACCTGGTAGCGGCGCAGGGAGCCCGCCCGGTCGACGCGGCAGGCAACCCGTGGAGTGGGACGTACGTCTACAACAGCGGCAACCTGGTGCTCGACCTGCTGTACAACCTGATGTTGGAATCGACCGGTCGGCTGCAGAAGTGCCGGATCTATGAGATGACGAACAACAAGACAGCTCGCTCGACCATCGCTTACCTCATCGTCCGGGACCAGGCGCACGAGAACGCCTACGCCAAGGCGCTGGAGACCCTCGGAATCGACTGGGCAAAGACACTGCCGATTCCCAAGACCAACGCCGAGAAGTTCCCAGAGGTCAACAAGCTGCTGCAGCTCGGACTGCAGAGCAAGCAGTACAGCTTCAGCCTCGACAACCTGTCGGAGGCCGGCCGGATCTTCCAGGGCGTGTCCCCGTCAGGCGATGGAACCGTACTGACCGCCAGTGAGCAGACCCCCCAAGGGGTGCCGATGACCATCGCGGCCGAGCGCATGGAGGAGTTCTCACCGGGGCTCGACACCGACCTCCTGGCGCTGCTCCAGGCCACGGCTGAGATGGAGATGGCCGAGGTTCGGATGTCGTTCGGTGCGGTGTCGCCTGAAGGTGCCGCACCTGCCCCTGGTAACGATGGCAGCGGACTGATCGACAAGATCAAGAACGTGGTCACCTGACACGGTATTAGCCAGTCCGCCTGGCCAGGCCTCCGGGGCCTCTGGTAGCGCCGCCCGGCATGTTGCGGCGGCGCTACCAGAGTTCCGTCGCCGGCTTAGGGAGGGGCCAGCACGCATCGCCTGAAGGGGTGATGTTGCGGATCACTGTTCACGGACGCCAGACGAGCGACGAAAGGGTCACGAACCGAACGCTCTGCGCCTGCGTTGCGCCTGTCCCTTGCCGTTGCTCGCGGACGGTCAGGCCGCTTGATGCGATCCGTGGGAGGTGCTGTGGACACCACCAGGGGCGACCTGGCGCAGGTCTTGGTGGAGTTCGCGCACACGCTGGGTACCGACTTCTCCATCCAGAAGATCCTCGACCACCTCGTCCTGCGCATCGTCGACATCCTGCCCATCACCGGCGCGGGTGTGATGCTGATGGGCGAGCAGCAGGACCTGCACTTCGTCGCCGCGAGCGACGAGGCCGTGCTGCTCATCGAGGGGCTTCAGAACGAGCTGCACGAGGGCCCCTGCCTGGACGCCTACCGCAGCGGCCAACCGGTGGCGATCACCGACCTGCGGACCGACACCCGCTTTCCGCGCTTCTCGAGCCGTGCGTCCGCCCACGGGCTGGAAGCGGTGTTCACCTTTCCCCTGCGCCTTGATGCGGCGCGGCTCGAGAACGGTCGCCTGGGCGCGCTCGACCTGTACCGCGACACTCCCGGTCCGTTGAGCGAGAAGGACCTGGCTGCGGCGCAGGTCCTTGCCGACGTTGCTGCGGCGTACCTGTTCAACGCCCAGGCCCGCATCGACTCGTCGGCAACCGTGGCGCGGCTCAACCACCGCAGCCTGCACGACGCGCTCACCGGGCTGGCCAACCGGACGCTGCTGGAGGAGCTGCTGGAGCAGGCGGTCGCCCGGGCCCGCCGGTCCCATCTCAGCACTGCGGTGCTGTTTGCCGACCTGGACGACTTCAAGGCGGTCAACGACCGCTACGGCCACCACGTCGGCGACGAGCTGTTGCTCGCCGTCGCCGAGCGGTTGACGCAGGCGCTGCGCCCTGGGGACACCCTCGCCCGCCTCGGCGGGGACGAGTTCGTCGTGCTGTGCGAGGACTTGGCCGACAGCACCCACGCGGAGACACTCGCGGAGCGCATCACCGCGGCGATGTCCGCGCCGTTCGAGGTGGCCGGCCGCTGGATCGCCATGACGGCGAGCGTCGGCATCGCGTTCTCCGGGCGGGGGCAGGACATCCCGGAAGTCTTGCTGCGCGACGCCGACTTGGCGATGTACCAGGCCAAGAAGGACGGCGGCGGACAACACCGGGTCATCGACCCTGCCGCCCGGCTCGCCTCCGACCGGCGCGACGACCTGGAGGCGGACCTGTGGCAGGCGGAGCGCCGCGGGCAACTCGCCCTGCGATACCAGCCGATCGTCGACGTCGCCACCGGCGGCCTCGGCGGGGTCGAGGCTCTCCTGCGCTGGGACCACCCGGTCCGCGGATGGGTCATGCCCGACGTCGTCATCCCCAGTGCGGAGCGGACCGGGCTGATCCTGAACCTCGGCGAGTGGGTGCTGAGCCGGGCCTGCCGCGACCTTGCCGGTTGGCAGAGCGACGGCGCCGGGGTCCCCGGGGTCCCCTGGGTGGCGGTCAACGTCTCCGCCCGGCAGGTGATGGGCCCTGCCTTCGTCCAGACCGTCGAGCGCGTGCTCGCCGAGACGGGCGCTGACCCGGCATCGTTGTGCCTCGAGGTCACCGAGAGCGTGTTTCTCGCCGATGTTCCGCGTGCTCTGGCAGTGCTGGGTGCGGTCAGGGACCTCGGCGTGCGGCTCTCGCTCGACGACTTCGGGACCGGCTACTCCTCGATGTGCTACCTGCGCCATTTCCCTCTCGACAGCGTCAAGATCGACCGTAGCTTCACCGCGGCCGCACCCGCTGACAAGGTCAGCCGGTCGATCGTCGCAGCGATGATCGACCTCAGCCATGTGCTGGACCTGACGGTCACCTCCGAAGGTGTGGAGACCGAGACTGAGCTGGCCGAGGTCACCAGCCTGGGAGTCGACCACGCGCAGGGCTTCCTGTTCAGCCGCCCGCTGACAGCGGGGCAGCTCAGCCGGTACGTGGCTGGGCGGGCGCCCAGCCGGCCCCAGGCTGCGCCCAGCCTGCCCTAGCCGGCCGCATCACTGCGGCGCGCGCCCCCTAACATCGGCGAACAACCGCGCCCGATCCGCAAGCCGAGGCGTGCCCGCGTGACCGACGGTCGGCGTGGGCGCTAGCGGTGGGCGGCCCAGCAGAGGAGTCCGATGAGAGCCAAGCGGCCAGCCGCGCCCCAGGCCACCGAGAAGCAGGCCCAGGAGACGCAGGCCGACGAGACGCAGCGCGGCGTCGTGTTCCCGATGGACGACTCCGGCCGGCGCAGCACCACGACGCTCGGACGAGGCGTGGTCGCCGACGCTCTCCGCGTGGCTGATCCGGCCGGGGCACAGGCGGTCGAGCAGCAGAGTGACTGGCGCACGGGCTACCTGCCCCACTTTCGCCGGCTCGTCACGGCCGGGCTCGACTCCCCGGCCGCCGCGCTCGCCATCGGCCGGGCCGGTGTCGACTCGATGCATGGCCGCATGCGCGTCACTACCGGCGACGGCACCGACGCGCCGCTCGACAAGCTGTTCAGCGATACCGCTGCCCATCAGTACGACACCACGGTCGTCACTGGCGAGGCCGCCCCGAGCCGTGAGTTCTCACTGCCCTACCGCGGCGACCGCCTCACCGGCGACGCCCTCCGGCGTCAGCTCGACGCCTGGGTGGCGGCGGGTGTCATCGAGCCGGGCTGCGCCCAGGCCGTCGAGACCGTCGCTGCCAACCCGGACTGGCTCGAGCTGCCCGGCAGGACCGTGCTCGTCCTTGGGGCGGCGGCCGAGATGGGTCCTCTGACGTCGCTGATGCGCTGGGGCGTCACGGCTGCCGCCGTCGACCTGCCGCGGCCGGCACTGTGGAACCGATTGCTGGACGTAGCAAGGCACGGCGGCGGGACCCTCCTGGCGCCGAGCCTTATCCCGGGCGGTACGGGTGGAGCAGCCGGCGCCAAGAGCCCGGTAGGCGCTGACCTGATCCGCGACCTGCCCGCCGTCGCCGACTGGATCACTGGCCTCGACGGCCAGCTGGTCCTGGGCAACTACGTCTACGCCGACGGCGCCACCAACGTCCGGCTCTCCGTCGCCGTCGATGCCCTCACGGCGGAGCTGCAGGGGCGGCGCCCTGACAGCGCCCTGGCGTTCCTCGCCACCCCCACCGACGTCTTCGCCGTCCCGCCGGCTGCCGTCGCCCACGCCCGACGCGCCTACGCCGATGCGCGTCCGCCCGCTCGGCTCGCCCGCCGCACCCTGCGCAGCATGTCCGGGGGCCGGCTGCTACATCCGTCCTACAGCGGCGACGAGGAAGTCGGGATCTGCGACGCCCTCGTGCCGCAGCAAGGCCCTAACTACGCCCTGGCCAAGCGGCTACAGCGCTGGCGTGCCACGGTTGCCCGCGATGAGGGCGCCACCGTCTCGTTCAAGGTCGCGCCGCCCACCCGAACCAGGTCTGTCGTGAAGAACAAGGCGCTCGCCGCTGCCTACGCCGGCGCGCACCGCTTCGGCGTCGAGATCTTCGAGCCCGCCACCAGCAACACGCTCATGGCGGCGCTGCTCGTGCACGACCTGCACACGGGCAGCCCCCCGCACCCCGAGCCCTGGCAGGACGAGGCCGAGGCAGCCGCCCACGGGGGCCTGTGGCGCACGGCTTACGCGCCAAGGAGCGCGCTTGGCCTGGCTGCCCTGCTGGGCCTGGGCGCCGGGCGCCGCTGAGCGGAGGCGCCCCCTCGAGCATGGCAACCGCGCGGTGCCGGGCCGCCTCCAGCAGCCTGGCGCCCTGCGCCGTACGGAAGTAAGTAGGCCGTGCGGTCCTCGAGCATGAAGTTGACCGGGGCAATGACGATGCGGCCCTGCGCCAGGTAGACCAGCCGGCGCCTCGGGGGGTGACCGCTGATGAGCGGCAGCCTAGTGTCGTGCACGCTGGACCTCTAGCAACGGGACCTGGTGCAGTTGATCGAGTCAGCGCGGTCAGTAGGCAGTGCAGTGGAACACGAGGAGTTGCGTGATGACAGGTGCAGACCAGCCGGCAGGGCCGGTCGTCGTCGGCTGCGACGGCTCCGAGGCCGGGCAGCCGGCGCTCGACTTCGCCTTCCGGGAGGCGCTGTTGCGCGGTTCCGGCGTGCGCGTGGTGTCCGCCTACTCTCTGCCCGTGTCTGCCTTCGGCTACGGCATGGTGCTCCCCGACCTCGGCGATGCCGACCGGCTGCTGAAGTCCGACACCGAGCAGGTGGTGCACAAGGCGGTCGACGCGGCGCTCGCAGGCCTGGACGATCCCAACGCGCTGAGCGTCGACATCGTCGTCGAGCAGGGGCGGCCGGCCGAGGTCCTGCTGAGCGCTGCTGAGAGCGCCGCCCTGCTCGTCGTCGGTGCCCGCGGGCTCGGTGCCTGGGGGCGGCTGCTCGTCGGTTCCACCAGTACTGAGGTAATCCACCATGCCGGCGTTCCGGTCGTCGTCGTGCCGTGCCACAAGCACGACTCCGGGCACGAGCACGGGCATCAGTCGGTTCACCATGACCCCGCCACCACCACGGCGGATGCGGAAGCACCAGGCCACGAAGGCCTCCAGTGACCGGGCGGCAGCCGGGCGTGGGGGTGCAGGCGTCGGCGGCCCTGACCGCGGCCGCGCAGGCCGCGACCCAGGCTCCATCGGTCCACAACAGCCAGCCCTGGCGCTTCCTCATCGGCCACGAGGGGCTCGACCTGCTGGCAGACTGGAGCCGGCAGCTGCCGGCCATCGACCCGTCCGGACGGGACCTGCTGCTGTCCTGCGGGGCTGCGCTCGGGGTCGCCGAGGTCAGCCTGGCAGCCGCCGGGGTGCGGACGGCCTGCGAGCTGATGCCGGAACCGCACGACCCCACGTGCCTGGCGCGGCTGACCGTGCTCGAGACCGGCGTCGAGCCCACCGCGAACGATCTCGCGCTGGCCGCCGCGGTGCCCTACCGGCATACCAACCGGCGCCCGTTCCTCGCACTCCCGGTGAGCCCCGGGCAAGTGGATGCGCTGCAAGCCGCCGGAGGCGGTGCGGGCACGTGGGTGGCGGTGGTGCGACGGGAGGAGGAACGTCTTGCCCTCGCGGTACTGCTGCAGCGCTCCGAGCAGCTGCAGCACAAAGCGTCGGGCTACGACGAGGAGGTGGCCCGCTGGACCTCGGTTGCCTCCGACGCCACGGAAGGCATTCCCGCGTATGCCGTGCCCGCCAGTGCAGATGGCTGGTCGCGCGGAGACCTTCCGCTGCGCGACCTCGACGCGGCCGGGATAGGCGGCCTGCCGGCGGCTACCCGGTCGAACCGGCAGCAGACACTGCTGGTGCTCGGGACCGACACAGACACCCAGGCTGACCAGGTCCTCGCCGGTGCCGCGCTGGTGCGCGTCCTGCTGACCGCGACATCGTTCGGCCTGGCCGCGTCGGTCTTCAGCGGCATCGTCGAGGTGCCCTCCACGCGCGCCCGGCTACAGGCCGAGCTCGGCCTCGTCGGGCACCCCCAGATCCTGCTGCGGGTCGGCGTGGCGGAGGACGTGCCGGCTACCCCGCGGCGGCCTGTCACCGAGGTTTCCATCGACACCCGCCCGCCCCCTATCCAGTAACGCCCGCCGGTTGCCCAGGGGGTGGGCGGGCTCTCGAACGAAGGGCTGCCTCAGCCCGCTTGGTCTGCCAGCAGTCGGCGGGTCTGGCGGACCATCACGCCCGCCTCGTCCGCGGGCACGACGAGCACGCGCAGGCCGGTGGCGCGCAGGGCGTCCATCCACAGTTGCCCGTCACCTTTCCAACCTGTGTCCGGCCCGGGCCGGGCTTGTCCAACAGGGTCAGCCAGCTCAACCGAACCCCGCAGCGCAAGCACCCGCCGGCAGATGTCGCCCGTGACCGGGGGCGCGTGCTCGCCGACGCCGCCGGTGAACACCAGGGTGTCCCAACAGGGCAATGTCGTGACAGCGGCCCCGATCGCGCCGGCCACCGCACGCGTGAACACCCGCAGCGCCAGGTCGGCGGCCGGCACGGTGGTCCGGGCTGCGAGCAGGTCGCGCACGTCACTGACGCCACCGGCGATGCCCGCGAGGCCGCTCTGCCGGTCGACGAGAGCCCGAACGCCGTCCACAGTTGCCCCCGGCCGCTCGAGCAGCAGCAACGGGATCTCCGGGTCGACATCACCGCTGCGGGTGGCTGACGCGATGCCGCCGGTCGGGGTCAGCGACATCGTGGTGAACATCGACCGTCCGTCGTGCAGGGCGGTGACCGAGCAGCCCCCACCCAGGTGCGCGACGACCGCGCCACCAAGATCCGGCACGGCATCGATCACCGACTGCATCGACAGGCCGTGGAAGCCGTAGCGGCGGATGCCCGCCGCGTCGAGGTCGGCAGGCAGCGGCAGGCGGCGGCCCTCGTCCGGCAGCGTGTGGTGGAAGGCGGTGTCGAAGCAGGCGACGTGCCGGGCCTCCGGCCAGGCCGCCCTGGCCGCGTCGATGCTCGCGAGGTCGCCGGGCATGTGCAACGGCGCCCACCCCGTCAGGGCGTCGAGCGCCAAGCGAGTCGCATCGTCGATCAACACCGGGTGGGTGAACGCGGAGCCGCCGTGCACGACCCGGTGCGCCACCGCTGCGACGCCCACCCCGTCGTGGTGCAGCCGGTCGGCCAGCATCCGCACCGCTGCCGGCAAGTCACCGACGAACGGGCTCGTCTCGGGCGGGCTACCAGACGTCTGCAGCGTCCACCGAGCGTCCGGGGTGCCCAGCCGGTCGATCTGGGCAGTCAGCCTCGGAGCCGGGTGGTGCGGCGGCTCATGCTCTGCACGGTCGTACAGCACGGCCTTGAGCGAGGTCGAGCCCGGGTTGAGGATGAGCACCGCTGGCCCGAGCCGCCCGGTCACCCGGCCCAGGTCCAGGTCCAGTCGCGGATCTCGGGCAGGTCCTCGAGGTGCTCGTTGATGTACGCGCGGTGCCGATCGAGCATCTCATGACAGTGCGCCGCAAGGTCGTCGCCGTGCTCGGACACCCGGCGGCTGCGGCGCAGTGCCTCCAGGACCAGGTGGTAGCGGCTCATCTTGTTGAGCACCACCATGTCGAACGGCGTCGTCGTGGTGCCCTGCTCGGCGAAGCCCCGCACGTGGAACCGGCCCGGGTCGGGGCGCCCGTGCAGCAGCTGGTGGACGGCACGGGGATAGCCGTGAAAGGCGAACACGACGTGCGTGTCCGCAGTGAACAGCTGGACGAAGTGGTCGTCGGTGAAGCCGTGCGGGTGGTCGTTCGAGGGCAGCAACGCCATTAGGTCGACGACGTTGACCACTCGCACCCGGAGGTAGGGGACGTGGCGGCGCAGCAGGTCGGCAGCGGCGAGGGTCTCCATCGTCGGGACGTCACCGGCGCAGGCAAGCACGATGTCAGGCTCGTCCGGGCGCCCGGAGTCGCAGACCGACGCACCCGCAGCGCAGTGCGCCTTGGCCTCCTCGAGGGACAGGTACTGCAGGTGTGCCTGTTTGTCGACGACGATGATGTTGACGTGGTCGCGGCTGCGCAGACAGTGGTCCGAGATCGACAGGGTGGTGTTGGCGTCCGGCGGCAGCCAGACGCGCACGACGCCCGGGTTCAACGGGATCATCGTGTCGATCATCCCGGGCCCCTGGTGGGAGAAGCCGTTGTGGTCGTTGCGCCAGCAGGTGGAGGTCAGCAGCACGTTCAGCGAGGCGACCGGAACCCGCCACGGCAGGTCGGCCGCATGCTGCAGCCATTTGGCATGCTGCACCAGCATCGAGGCGGCGACCATCGCGAAGGCCTCGTACGTCGCGAACATCCCGTGCCGCCCGGACAGCAGGTAGCCCTCCAGCCAACCCTCGCACAGGTGCTCGGAGAGCACCTCCATCACCCGGCCCTGCGGTGAGAGGTGGTCGTCGCTGGGCAGGACCGGTGCCTGCAGGCAGCGGTCGGTGACCTCGAAGACGGCCCCCAGCCGGTTACTTGCCGTCTCGTCCGGACAGAACAGCCGGAAGTCGCCGCCTCCGTCGGGGCGCAGGGTTGCGGAGTAGATGTCGCGCAGCAGCTCGCCGAGCGGGCGGGTGGTCTCGTGGAAAACCTGGCCGGGTGCCGGGAGCTCGAGCGCATACCGCTCGATGGGCGGCATGTCGAGCGCACGCAGCAAGCGGCCGCCGTTGGCGTGCGGTGTCGCCGACATTCGCTTGTCCCCGGTGGGGGCGAGCGCGGCCAAGTCTTCGCGGAACCGCCCGGCGTCGTCGAACAACTCCTCCGGCCGGTAGGAGCGCAGCCACGCCTCGAGCATCTCCAGGTGCGCCGAGTTCTCCTTCACGCCGGACAGCGGGACCTGATGGGCGCGGAATGTGCCGGCGACCTGGATGCCGTCGACCACGTCGGGGCCCGTCCAGCCCTTGGGGGTTCGCAGCACGATGGCGGGCCAGCGCCGTGCCCCTGCCGTTGCACCGTCGTCGATGTGGCCGTCCGCCCGTGCGCGCGCCTGGATGTCGCCGATCGTCGCGTTGGCGGCAGTGATCGCGTGGTACAGCTCGGCGAACACCGTGTCGGGGTCGTCGCCGGAGACGAAGACAGCGTCCCAGCCCTGCCCGCTGAGGAAGTCGCGGATGTCGGCGTCGGTGGCGCGGCCGAACACCGTCGGGCCGGAGATCTTGTAGCCGTTGAGGTGCAGGATCGGCAACACGGCCCCGTCCCGGGCCGGGTTGAGAAATGCGGGCAGCTTCCACGATGCCGCAAGCGGCCCCGTCTCGGCCTCGCCGTCACCGATGACGCAGGCCACGAGCAGGTCGGGGTTGTCGAAGGCGGCGCCGGCGGCGTGCACCAGGGCGTAGCCGAGCTCGCCCCCCTCGTGGATGCTGCCGGGCGTCTGCACGCTGACGTGGCTCGGGATGCCACCCGGCGAGGAGAACTGGCGGACCAGGCGCTGCAGCCCCGCGCTGTCGGCGGAGATCGCCGGGTAGATCTCGCTGTAGGTGCCGTCGAGGTAGGCGGCCGACACCAGCGCCGGACCGCCGTGGCCCGGGCCGGTGATGTAAAGGGCGTCCTGACCGGTGGTGCGGATGAGCCGGTTGAGCAGGACGTAGATGGCCGACAGGCCCGGGCTCGTCCCCCAGTGGCCGAGCAGCCGGGGCTTGATGTGCTCGACGCGTAGCGGCTCGCGCAGCAACGGGTTGTCCTGCAGGTAGATCTGCGCGATCGTCAGGTAGTTGGCGGCCGCCCACCAACGCAGGTCGGCCTGCCGGTCGGCGTCGGCATAGCTGACAGTCGTGCTCGGGGTCGCCGACGTCTGCAGCTCTGGGTTGGCCGCGGTGGCGGACCCTGGCTCGCTGCTGGCTTCATTGGCTGTCATGGGCGTGCGGCTCCTGCCGGAGTAGGTGGTCGGGGGGCGGGGTCGACCTTCTGGGCATCGGCAGCCGCGGCTCGCCGCACCCGTAGGCGGGTGATCACCTGTTGCTTCCGGTCGCGTTCCGCTCTGCAACGGCGTCGACGGCGTCCTTGCCAGCAGGAGCGTTGCCGGCTGTCGTGCCCTGGGGCGCCCCGTCGGTACCTGCCTCGTCGGAGGGCGCCGTGTCGGGGGTGTAGCTGTCGGCGATGCTCTCCTCGGTGGGTTTCTCGGCATTCTCGTGCGCGCTGCCACGGCGCCTCAACAGGCCGGCTCCCGGCACGCCCATGAGCGTCTGCTGCAGCTCCACGACAACCGGTTCGAGCCGTTCGACAACCTCCTTGAGCGTGCGCACATCGGGTGTGACGTCCTGCAGCACCTCCAGCGCGGGGAACAGGTCGTCGCTGGCGCGAACGACCAGTGGAGGGAGCCGGCGCAGCAGGTCGGGCAGCACCTCGACGATCTCCGGCAAGACGCCCCGCAAGGGTTCACCGAGCAGGGCAACAAGCTGGCGAGCCCACGCCAGCAGCTCGTCAGCTGCCGTGACCGCGGAGTCGGCTCTGTCGGTCACCCGTTCGATCTCCCCGATCGACTGATCCGCCTTGCCGGTCACCCGATCGATCTCCCCGATCGAATGATCCGCCTTGTCCGTCACCCGATCGATCTCCCCGATCGAATGATCCGCCTTGTCCGTCACGCGATCGATCTCCCCGATCGAATGATCCGCCTTGTCCGTCACGCGATCGATCTCCCCGATCGAATGATCCGCCTTGTCCGTCACGCGATCGACCTCGCCGATCGAATGATCCGCCTTGCCGGTCACCCGATCGATCTCCCCGATCGAGTAGTCGGCCTTGCCGGTCACGCGTTCGATCTCGCCGATGGAGGTGTCCGCCTTGGACGTGACCCGGCCGATCTCCGCGACGGAGGTGTCGGCCCGACCTGCCACCGCCCCGATCTCCGCGATCGTGGCATCGGCCCTGCCGGTGACCGCTCCGATCTCCCCGACCGCCACATCAGCCCTGCTGCTGACCTCAGCGACGTCGCTGACGGCACGGCGGCCGGCTGCCACGACCTCGTCGACCCTGGCGGCCGAGTCGGCTGCGGCGGCTACGACGTGATCGACCCGGTTGACCGTGATGTCGACGCGGTCCACGACACCGTCGACCGCCACGACCGTGCCGCCCGCGGCGTCGGCGACAGCCATGGCCCGGGTGACGATCTCGCTCAACCCCTGCACCTGCTCGTCCGCCCGCGCCACCACGCCGGTGAGGTCGCCAACCGCCCCGTCAGCCGTCCGGGCTATCCGCTCGATCTGCCCGATCACGCCGCTGACCCGGTCGAGCAGATCGGGCACCTGGTCGGCGGTGTCGACGAGGCGACGAACGAGCCCGGCGTTGAGCGCGGGCTTGGCAGCGATCAACGGCTCCTCGAGAACGTCGAGAACGCGGTTGACGCGCACGAGGGTTGCCGCTGCCGACCCGACCAGTGCGGGAAGGCGGGTGACGACCTCGGCCTGTGCGCCTGCCAGGCCGAGCAGGTCACGCAGGCCGGGTACGGAGGTTCGCATGCTGCATGGGGTACCCCGGGCGCCGGAGTGCACCCTCTGCCCCTTCAGTGTCTGACAAGGCCCGCCGCTGCCGGTGACAGCAGGGCCTGACAGGCTGTCGGCCTGGTCATACGTGTGCGAGGCGGTGCCCCGGGTACCGGAGCACCATCGCCCACGGCGGGGTGCGTCGGAAGGTGGACGGCAATGGGCCAGCGTCACCTCGACCGGCTGACCGCCGTCGACGCCGGCTTCCTGCACGAGGAGGACCGCGGGGCCGCGCACATGCAGATCGGCGTACTGGTGCTGCTGGACGGGCCGTTGCCGGCGCTCCACGACGTCCGCCGGACCCTCGCCGCCCGCCTGCTGAATCTCCCGCGCTACCGCCAGCGCCTGCTGCCGACCCCCCTCGGACTCGCGCGGCCGGTCTGGGCCGACGACCCGGCCTTCGACATCGACCACCACGTGCTGCTGCGCCACCTTCCGTCGCCCGGCACGTTCGACCAGCTGCTGGAGCTCACCGGCGAGCTGATGAGCCAGCGGCTGGAGCGCAGGCGCTCGATGTGGCAGCTCCACCTCGTCGACGGGCTCGAGGGCGGTCGCAGCGCGATCGTCGCCCGCACCCACCACGCCCTGGTCGACGGCGTCGGTGGGATGGACCTGCTGGCGGCGCTGTTCGACGCGGAGCCGGCTCCGGCTCAGCCTTCACCCGCTGAGCCCTCGGGGCACGCGGAGTCCGGCCCGGCAGTGCAGCCCGAACCGCACCCCTCACCGCTCACGCTGCTGGTGAAGGCGGCCGTCGACAGCACCAGGATCGCGACGGACATGAGCGCAGCCATCCTCAACCGGCTGCGGCAGCCCGAGCTGGCACTGCGCGACGCGACCTGGGCGATGGCCGGCCTGGCCGGCGTCGCCGGCAAGTTCGTCAACAGCGCCCCGCGCAGCGTCCTCAACATCCCGGTGGGGTCGATGCGCCTGGTTGCCACCGTCTCGCGGCCGCTGGCCGAGGTGAAGGCGGTCAAGTCGGCGCTGGGCGGCACCGTCAACGACGTCTGCCTCGCCGCCGTCGCGGGGGCGTTGCGGACCTTCCTGGCCGAGCGCGGCGACCAGTCCATCGAGCAGCCGGAGGCCGGCCGCTTCCGGGCGATGATCCCGGTGTCGATCCGGCAGGGCACCGGCCGCCAGGAGCTGGGCAACAAGCTCGTCGCCATGGTGGCGGCCCTGCCCGTCGACGTGGGCGACGCCCGGGCCAGACTGCAGGCGGTCCGCGACACCACCGCCCGGCTCAAGGCCTCACCCGAGCAGGACGGGGCTGCCTTCCTTGCGGCGGTCGAGGAGCTCGCTCCGCCGCAGGTCGTCGCGCAGGCGTCGCGGCTCAACTTCTCGTCGCGGCTCTACAACCTCATGGTCACCAACATCGCCGGGCCACAGTTCCCGATCTACCTGCTCGGGCGGCGCGTCGAGCGCATCTATCCGCTGGGCTTCCTCGGGACGCATCACAACCTTTGCGTGGCGATCTTGTCCTACGACGGCGAGATCAACGTCGGCCTGCTAGGGGACAGAGAGGCCGTGCCCGACATCGCACGCGTGGCGAGCCACCTCGAGCACGCGTTCGACGAGTTACGCGACGCCGTCTAGCTGACGCGTCGCCTATCCCCGACAGATGCAACCGCGTGTCAGGTCATAGAACCCGCACTGACTGTGAGCACGAGGCTAGTGTCCACGCAGGGACGAAGGGCACCCCGCAACCCGTGTCGCCCGGAGCAGGAGGACGTACGTGGGGGCTTCACCGGCGCAGGCGCTGCCAGCCGTGCACCATCTGCCGGCCGTGCAGGAGCGCACCGGCGGCCGCGGGGGGGCTTCTGACGGGCCGTCCCGGCGCGGGCGTGTGGTCATCGTCTCGGGCAGCGTGGGGGCCGGGCACGACGGCGTGGCCAACGAGCTTGCCAACCGGCTGCGTGAGCGCGGGCACCCGGTCACCGTGCTCGACCTGCTCGACGGCTTCCCGCTCGCCGTTCGCATTCTGCTCAGCAGCGCGTACGTGTTCACGATGAGAGTCGCCCCCTGGCTGTACGAGCTGACCTGCTGGCTCGTAGAGCACTCCCGCTCGTTCCAGCGGCTCGCCGACCGCATCTGCGGAACGGCCACGGCGTGGCTGCTGCGGGCCGTCGACGACGCCGACCTCGTCGTCGCGACGTACCCGCCGGCCAGCAGGGCCCTCGGCCGGTTGCGACGCTCGTGCCAGCTCTCGGTGCCCGTCGTCACCTACCTGACCGACCCCGCGCCGAACTACCTGTGGGTGCATCCCGACGTCGACCTGCACCTGACCGCGAGCCAGGCCACTGCGGCCGAAACCGAGGCGACTTACGGCATCCCGGTGGAGCCGGTCGGTCCGCTCGTCTCGCGCGCTTTTCGGCTCACCGGCCGCGAGGCAGCCCGGGTTCACCTCCAGCGATCGCTCGGGATCAGCCCGGACACCCGCATCGCCCTGGTAGTCCTCGGCTCGTTGGGCGTGGGGAACGTACGCGAGGCAATTACTGCGCTCAAGGCCGCGGGGATGCTGCCCGTCGTGCTCTGCGGCCAGAACCGCAAGCTGCTGCGCAGCCTTCGCGACGTGCGCGGGGCTCTCGCCCTCGGCTGGCGCGACGATGTCCCGTCGCTGGTCGCAGGCGCCGACCTCGTGGTCCACAACGCGGGTGGTCTGTCGCTCACCGAGAGTCTGGTGGCGGGCGTGCCTGCCATCACCTTCGCGTCGATCCCGGGCCACGGCCGGGCCAATGCGCGGTCACTCGAGCGTTCGGGGACGGCGCCGTGGGCCCGCTCGGGGTCCGAACTGACTGTATTGGCCCGCGCGGCGATGCGTACCCCCATCCGCCGCTGGCCGGTCGCGGAGGAGACGGCGGCCCAGCGCATCTCCGACCTCGCTACCGCGGGGGCCTCAGAGCGGTAGGGCCCGTGCTCGAGTGCTCAGCTCGCCAGGCCGAGCAGTGTCCCGTCGCTGTCGTCATCGCTGTCATCTCTGCGGTCGGTGTCGTTGCCGGTGTGGGTGGCGGGCTGGGCAAGCACGGGTCGCCCGGGGGTCGGCTCCTCGTGGCGGGCGAGGAAGAACACGCCGGCGAGGACGACCGCCAGGCTGACTGCCTCCACCGTGAGCCGCAGCGGCCCGCGAGCAGTGACCTCGTGGAAAGCCACGACACCGAACGTCAACGCCACGAGCGGGTTCGCGACATTGAGGATCGGCAACGAGCTGGCGAGGGGCGCCCTGCGGTACGCCAACTGATTGGCGAGAAAGCCGCTCACCCCTAGGACGATCAGGACGTACAGCGGCCAGCTGGTCAGGGCTTCTGACACGCTGTGGGCAGCGGTGGTGGCCTTGAGCGCGCCCGCCGTCAGGCCGAAGTTGACCCCGGCTCCGAGCCCGAGCAGCAGGCCGGCTGGTGCCGCTCGGACCCGGCTCGCGGTCACCCAGCAGGTGACGGCGGTAATGGTGCCCATCGCGAGCACGGCCGCCGCGGCCCCCCCGGACGGCGCGGCGGAGCCGGTGGTCGACCGTGCGGCCAGCAGGAACGAACCCAGGCCGACGGCGGTGAAGCACGCCCAGCCGAACACGTACCGGGAGGGCCAGCGCCGGTCGAGAGCGGCGCGGAACACAAACGAGAACACCAGCCCGGTGACGACCAGCGGCTGCACCACCGCCAGCGAGCCGATGCTGAGCGCCACCCCGTGCAGGACCAGGCCCAGCAAGCTGGCGGCCATACCCGTCAGCCAGCACCACTGCCTCACGACGTGGCGGAGCAGCGCGACCGGGCCCCCGGCGGGCGCCTTGGAGGCGTCGTGGTGCATCGCCGCTGTCGACCAGCCGAACGAGACCGCCGCGGCGAGAGCGACGAGGACGGTGAGGTCGGTCAACCCGACTGGGCCACGCGCGGCTCCGCAGGCTCGCCGGCCTTCGCGGACCGGCCGGCGTCTGGGCGCCCCAGCTCGCGCAGCCGGCGCCAGTGGCCCGCCACCGCGGTGTGCAGCGACGGGAACTCCACGTGGTGCAGACCGGTGGAGGCGACGACATCACGCACCACCGTCTCGTGCAGCCTCGGCAGCTCGGACCGCACGGCGACGGGCCGCAGGTGGTGGGCCAGGTGGTGGGTCATCCCGCCGGTGAGCCACCGCATCGCCTTGCTGTCGGTGCTGAACGAGGCAGTGGTGCGGACCAGATAGGCCGCCCAGGCGCGGCCCGGCGGCTCACTGCCTGGGGTCAGACCCTCGTTGATGTGCCCCACGACGAGGACGACGGCAGCGAACAGGCTCGCCAGGGTCTCCACGACCAGCAGCAGGAGGGCCATCCGCCCGACGCCGAGCAGCAGGACGTAAGGAGCGAGGACCAGCAGGCAGAGCCCCTTCTCCGCGACGAAGGAGGCGAGCCGCTTGGCGCCCGGCGGGGTCTCGCTGCCGGTCACCTCACCAGTACGCAGGTAGCGCAGCTGGCTGCGCAGCTCACCTGCCCAGGCCAGTCCGTACAGCGGCCACGTGTAGAGGTGCTGGGCGCGCTGCCAACGGTTGCCCGGGGCGTCAGGGTGCAGACGCACCATGCTCGAAGCGCGGGTGGCTTCATCGGTCGGGTAGACCTGCGAGAGCTTGTGATGCACCCGGTGCTTCAGGGTCCAGTGGCTGACCCACAGCCCGGCAGGTGTCGAGGTCTGCACGGCAAACACGTTGGGCCAGGAACGCGTCGAGAACATCCGGTGGCCGGCGTCGTGCAGCACGGTCAGGGTGCCGGTGGCGAAACCCACCGACACGGGCACCGCCGCCAGCACCAGCAGCAGCCCGCGGGGCTGCAGCAGCGCCACGGCGAGCAGCAGGGCGTGGTTGACCAAGGTGATCAGGGCCCAGTCGCGCCACGGCTCCCACCGCCTGCGGGGCAGCGTGGTGAACCACCGACGAACTCGCCGCGCCTCCAAGGGCAGCGGGGCCGCTGGCGCGACCCGCAGGGGCGTATAGAGGACGTCGGTCATCTGAGCAACGTCTCCTTCCGGCTGTGACGTGGGGGGCGCGACCGGCTCGTGCTCCGGATGGCCTACTTACTGAACCACGCGAACCCGCAGTTGCACCGCCATTCGGCTGCGTGTGCCGCTGACCGGACCGGTCGGCACACGGCGGCGGCTGCTCGACTCCACGCCGGTGCGGCCGATGTTGGCCGCGTGTCCACGTACTGCGTCCCGCGCCTAGCGGTAACCGCCTGGCTTGCCATGACCGGCGTCGCGCTCACCGCGTGCTCCGGTAGCGGTACGACGACGGCCCCGGCCAGTTCCGCATCGTCCAGCCCGGCCTCGAGCGCCGACCCCGCGGCGTCGAGCCCCGGCTCGACCAGCGCCGTCTCGTCGAGCCCTGTCCCGGTCGGGACGAGCCGGGCACCGGTGCCAGGGGGGGCTGGTTCGACGCGGTCCACCGGTCCCTCCGCGCCGACGGGTTCCGCGGCGCCCACCAGCCCCGCCGCGCCCTCGCTGCCCTCGGGTGACGTCGGCTCGACCCCGGGCCGGCCCACGCCGGGCACACCGACTACCTCGTCCGGCTGCGGCACCGGCCAGCTGTCGCTCAACCAGGTCGGCGGCCAGGGGGCGGCCGGGTCCGTGATCCGCACCTATGCACTACGCAAGACCGGCCCCGGGACGTGCGTGCTGTACGGCTTTCCGGGTGCCTCGCTCGTCGACGCACAAGGCC
>JAABUZ0100004891.1_pt1 | contig 18080 bp, 18 predicted proteins | sample 5562091 | NCBI WGS metagenome assembly JAABUZ01 (sample SAMN12813069, study PRJNA571459) | rock metagenome | isolation source: Antarctica rocks | place: Antarctica: Victoria Land, Linnaeus Terrace sud | collected 2015-12-21
ACGGGCCCGCCGGACCGAGCGGCGGAGGTGATCGATGGCACGCCTCCGGTCCATGTGTTCGCGTACGGCTCGCCCACGCGCTTCCGAGGAGGTTTCATGGCTGCCAGCTCCGACCCACGCTCCCCCTCATCCACCGGCGCGGCGGACTCCGCGACGGCCGGCGCGCGTGACGCGGCCCGAACGGCCGCGACCGGGGGTAGGTCGGGCGCCACGTCGGCGGACGACGGTGTGGGCGCGACGGGCGGGAACGCGGGCACCGCGGCGGCCGGCGCCGTTGCGGGCACGATGGCCGGATTGCAGTCCGGCGCGCTCGCGGGCGCGGTGACGCTGGGCGTGGGCGCGCTCGCGGGCGCGGCGCTGGGCGCGGCGGCCGGCGCCGCGCTCGGCGAGGACGCGCAGCGCGGGCAATTCACCGCCGACGCCGACGCGCACTACCGCGCGCTTTACGAGGCGTCGCCCGAGGGCGGGCGCTCGTACGACGCGGTGCGCGCGGCGTACGTGTTCGGGCACGTCGCGGCCGCCGAGCCCGGACTGGCCGGTCGGACGTTCGAGCAGGCCGAGCCCGCACTGCGGGAGGCGTGGACCGACGAGTTGCGCGCCCGCGCGGGCGAGTGGAACGGCGTGCGCCGCTACGCGCATGACGCGTACGGGCACGCGCGGGCGGAGGGCGCGGGCGAGCGGCGCGACGCGTCGGTGATCGGCAGCGGCGGCAGCGCGGTCGACCCGGTCGAGCTGGACCGCGCGCGCCACGGCCTCGCGAGCGTCGAGGACGTCGACGCGGGCAGCGCGCGGCCGGTCGCGGGCGTGCCGCGGGATTTGTAATGCACGGAATGCGTAACGCACGGAATTCGTAACACAGTGCACCTCAACACCTTTCCGAGGAGCTCGCGATGGACACGAACGACCGCACCAACACAGGCATGGGCGACGCGACGAACGCGCGCGCCGACGTGGGCAACCCCGGCGACGAGGTCGGCGAGGCGGTGGGCGGCATCTCAGGCGTGCTGACGGGCGCCGCCCTCGGCTCGCTCGGCGGGCCGGTGGGGACGATCATCGGCGGCATCGCGGGCGCGGTGAGCGGGTGGTGGGCCGGCCGCGCGATTTCGGACGCGGCGAGCCACGCGACCGACGAGGACGAGACGTACTACCGCTCGCACTACGACACGTCGCGCCCGAGCGCCGGCATGGGCACCGGCATGTCGGGCGGCAGTACCGGCGGCGGGATGGGCGCGGGGATGAGCACGAGCGCGACCGCGGGCACGATGGGCGGCGCGACCTCGGGCGCGGCGCTCGGGTCGGCCACGGGCGCGGCGGGCGGGATGGGCGGCGCGGCGCGGAACTACGACGACGTGCGCCCGGCGTACCAGATCGGGCACCTCGCGGGGCGCAACCCCGACTACCAGGGGCGGAGCTTCGACGAGGTCGAGGGCGACCTGCGGCGCGGGTGGACGCCCGACGTGAGCTCGCGCCACGGGCAGTGGGACGAGGTGCGCGACTACGCGCGGAGCGCGTTCGACCGCAGCCGGAGTCTGGGCGGTACGACGATGTCGTCCGCGGGCCAGGGCGCGAGCAACCTGGGCGCGACGGGATCGGCGGGGTCGATGGGCGGCGGCTCGGTCGGCGGTGGCGGTGCGGGCTCGATCGCCGGCGACGCGGGCGGGACGTCCGGGCGATAGCGGTCGTAGCGCCGACGCTACTTTAGTAGCGCATGGGCTACAATGTAAGACTGGCCTAACAAGACGCGAGAGTTCGGGGGCGCCGCGGCGCTCCCGACCCCTGCAACGGGGCGGGTGCCTGCTTCCCGGGCCCCGCCCCGTTCGGCGTTCCGCGCCTGTTCGCAGCAAAACGTTACAAAAACACAGCGTGGTATGTTTGCGGCGGGCAGGCTCTTTGCAGACGGCCGCCACCCCACCCCCCCCCCACCCCACACCGACCCGAGGGTCGCATGGCCGAAATCCCCATTCAACGCAAGGAAAGCCGGAACTGGCTTCCGTTGTTGCTGCTCGGACTCTTATTGCTCGCCCTGCTGGGCTATTGCTTCTTCCGCCCGCGCGACACCGCGCCGGTCGCGGCGGGGGCGGACTCGACCCGAGCGACCACCGCGGGCGCGGACACCGGGCGTGGCGCGACGGGCGCGGCGGCCGCCGCGGGCGGCGCCGGCTCCGCGGTCGACCAGTACGTCCAGTTCGTGCAGCAGCGCGACACGACGAAGGAGACGGAGGGCCAGCACGCGTACACGGCCGAGGGGATCCGGCGCCTCGCCGCGGCGCTCGACCAGGTGGCCGGGCAGAACGGCAGCTCGGCCATCCAGGTCTACGCCGACAGCATGCGCCACTCGGTCGACCGACTGCAGCAGTCGAGTCCGAAGGACGTGCACGCGGAGGACGCGAAGGCCGCCTTCAGCGCCGCGGTGAGCGCGATGACGACGATCGACAAGGCCCAGGGCCGCACGTACGACGTCGCGCCGATGCGGGCCCTCTATAACCAGCTCAGCCCGTCCAAGCCGCTCATGCCGCAGCTCGGCACGGTGCAGAAGTTCTTCACCGCCGCGGGCACGGCGCTGCAGGCGATGAACGTCCCGGGCGCGAACGCGTCGGGCCCCGCCGCAGGCGGTGGCACGACTGGCGCGGGTACCGCGGGTGCCGCGAAGAGCGGCTCCGGCCAGTAACTCCCGATTTCCAAACGAGGACTCTGAATCATGGCTTCACATCACGAGATCCACCGCTTGGTCCCGCAGGATGCGGGCGCCGCGCAGGGCGGCGCGTCGCACCTGGGGCGCCTGAACGACCTCGACGAGTTCAAGGTCGCCGACGGCTACCCCGACATCCGCGGGTGGGACGTGCGAACGACCGACGGCAGCACGGTCGGCAAGGTGGGCGACCTCATCGTCGACACGGCCGCGATGCGCGTGCGCTACCTCGACGTCGAGGTCGACCGCTCGCTCGCCCAGGCCGCCAAGGACGCCGTCACGCCCGGCGACCAGGAGCGCCACACGCTGCTGCCGATCGGCAACGTGCAGCTCGACGACAAGAGTGACCACGTCATGGTCGACGGCTACACGCTCGAGCAGATCGCGGGGCTGCCGCGCTACGGCGGGCAGACGATCACGCGCGACTACGAGAATACGCTCCGCGACCGGCATCGTGGTCGCGGCGTGACGGGCGCGGTGGCCGGCGCTGCGGCGGCCGCGGGCGCGGCGGTCGAGCGCGGCGCCGAGAAGGTCAAGGACGCCGTCGCCGGCCGCGACGCGGGGACGGGCCACTACGACCACGCGGACTACGACGACCAGCGCTTGTACGCACCGCGTCGTCAGGAGCAGAACACGGGCGGTGCGCAGCGCATCACGCTCGCCGAGGAGCAGCTCAACGTCGGCAAGCGCCAGGTGTCGGGCGGCGAGGCGGAGATCCGGAAGACGGTCGACACGCGGCACGTGCAGGAGCAGGTGGACGTGACGCGCGACGAAGTCACCGTCGAGCGCCGCCCGATCACCGACGCGTCGCAACTCGACGCGCAGCCGCTCGGCGAGGGCGAGATCCGCATCCCCGTGATGGAGGAGCGGCTCGTCGTGGAGAAGCGGATGGTCCCGGTCGAGCAGATCATCGTGCGCAAGACGCAGGTGACCGACCAGCAGACCGTCGAGGCGGATCTCCGCCGCGAGCGGCTCGAGGTCGACGACGCGTCGGCCCGGTCCGCGGGGCTCGTCAGCGACGCTGGTACGAGTGGTGCCACGGGAACGACCCGCGCGAACACAGATCGTTAACCGCACGTTTCCCTTCACTTCCAGAGAGGATCACCACCATGGCTGACAACTACAACAAGAACCCGCTCAACACCAAGGCGACGAACACGTCGACGACCGGCGACGTGGTCGGCGAGACGACCGGCGGCCTCGCCGGTGCGGCGACGGGCGCGGCGCTCGGCTCGCTCGGCGGCCCGATCGGCACGATCATCGGCGGCATCGCCGGCGCGGCGAGCGGCTGGTGGACGGGGCGCGCGGTGAGCGAGGCGGCGAGCTCGTTCGACAACGACGACCAGTACTACCGCGACCAGTACACCTCGCGCGCGGGCGGTGCGTCCACCGGTGCGTCCACGCGCGGCATGTCCTCGGGCAGCTCGTTGTCGACGAGCGGCGCGGCGGGCGGGTCGTCGAGCAGCTACGACACGGCGCGCCCGGCGTACCAGCTCGGTCACGTCGCGGGGATGAACCCGGACTACGCGAACCGGCAGTTCGACGACGTCGAGAGCGACCTGCGCCGCGGTTGGGAATCGCAGGGCGACACGACGCACAAGTGGGACGACGTGCGCGACTACGCGCGCGACGCGTACGGCCGCGGCCAGGAGCGCCGCCTCACGCTGGGCGAGGAGCAGCTCGCCGTCGGCAAGCGCCAGGTCCAGGCCGGCGAGGTAAACCTGCGGAAGACCGTCGAGACGCAGCACGTGCAGGAGCAGGTCGGCCTCAAGCGCGACGAAGTCTCGATCGAGCGCCGCCCGCTCAACGCGGCCGACGCGGGGAACCTCACGATCGGCGAGGAGACGATCCGCGTGCCGCTCACGCGTGAGGAGGCGATCGTCGAGAAGCGCGTCGTCCCGACGGAGGAGGTCGTGGTACGCACGCGCGAGGTGACCGACAACCAGACGGTCGAGGCGGACCTGCGTAAGGAGCGCCTCGTGACCGAGGGCCTCGACCAGCAGGGCGGCCTGTCGACGAGCGGCACCGGCACCGCCGGCACGCTGAACACGGGGAAGACGGGGACCACGGGCGCGCGGTCGGGCGAGTCGCTGCTCGACAAGGCGAAGGACACCGCGCGCAACCTGAAGGACGACGTGACCGGCCGGGACCGCCGTTAACGGCTCGGTCGGGGGCCGGGCCCGCCGGCCCCCGACCGAGCGGTTCTCTGCGATTTCGTCACAGTGGGGTACGATTGCTGAAGTAGGCAATCGTGCCCCGGTTTGTTTAGTCTCGTGGGCACCTACAACCCCGGCGGCGGACCGCGCCGGAGTGACCGGTTCGGGTGCGGGGCGCTACCGGTAGGTCTCGAAGAACCCCCGCCCCTCCCCCGCCACCGGCCGCCCGCCCGCGCGGCCGCTGATGCGGAGGCGCCCTTTCATCTGCACGAAGTAGGGCCGCGCGAGGCGGAGTACGCGCGCCGCCTCGCCCCGCTCGATCAGCCCGCGTCGCGTATCCGTCGCGGTCGCGTCCTCCACGGTGAGCTCGACGTGGAGCGTGTCGTCTCCGCGCACGTCGTCGAGCACCCCGCGCGAGGGCACGCGGATGGTGTGCCCGTCGACCGCGAGCGTGCGCCCGTCCTCATACGCGATCGCGCGCGGGCGGAAGACGGCGCGGAAGCCTAATGAGTCGACGAGGTAGACGAAGAGCGGCGACGTGGTGTGCAGCGAGTCGGGCGGCTGCACGCGCCCGTAGAGCAGCGTGTTCGCGCCCGCGCGTCCGGCGCCCCACTCCCACGTCACGCCGCGCCACGCGCCCCAGTTGTGGTCGTGGTAGCCCTGCGCGCCGGCGAACGCCTCGCACCCGCCCGCCCCTCGCCCCCACCCCGCCGCGCAGACCGCACCCGTCGCGTCCGCGCGCAGCCCCGCGACCGCGTACCCCGAGGTGAAGTCGCCGCTCTCCAGCGTCGCGCCCGGGAAGTACGCGCGCGGCGCGGGCGTGACGACGAGGTCGACCGTCGCGGCCGCGCCGGAGCCATCCTCGGCCGCGGCGCGCGCGCGCACGGCATAGCGTCCGTCGGGGAGCACGTGCACGCTCGCGTCCCCGACGCGGAGGTCGGCGTCGTACGTCGAAAAACGGACCGCCGTCGGCGGCGCCTGCGCGGAGAAGCGCCGTGCGGGCGCGCCGGGCGCGTGCGCGGTCACGAGCACCTGTCCGCCCCAGCGCGGCCGGCCCGCGCTGTCGGGTTTCCCGACGTCGCCCGCGACCATGAGCGTGATGAACGCCCACCGCGCGCCGTCGGCCGAGAGCACGTTGAAGTAGTGCCACTCGGCGTAGCTCGCGCGGTTGGCGAGGTTCGCGGGCGGGAGGTGGAAGTGGTCGATCGCGTGGCGGAGCTCGAAGAGCGAGGGCGCGGCCCAGCGACGGTCGCCGTCGTCGTCGGCCCACGCGCCGTCGATCGCGGGCAGCCCGCCGACGGCGCGCGTGGCCGACGGGATCTCGCCCGCGGCGCGCACGGCGAGTTCGCGGCCGGGCCGGCCGTCGCGGGGCGGCGTGCGGAGGTAGAGCAGCTTGCCGTCGATCTGCGGGGCGACGGCGGCGACGTCGCGGGCGAGGCGCGGCGACGTCAGCACCTGGAGCTGGACGAAGCGGGCGTTCGGGATCGAGAAGTAGAGGCCCCCGAGTCCGCCCGTCTTGAGCACCTCGACGTCGACGCCTTCGGGGAGCGCGGTGATCTGGCCGCCGCCGACGAGCTGCTCGTGCGAGGCCTGGGCGATGAGGGCTTCGCCGATGGAGAGCAGGACGACCATCACGCCGACGCCGAGGCCGTAGCCCGCGAAGAGGAGGGCGGAGCGCCAGGGGCGGTGGAGGAGGTTGCGAAACGCCAATAGTGCGATCACGCGTCCGCCTCGTCGCGCTCGACCACCCCGTCCCGCATGTGAATTCGCCGCCGCGCCGCGCGCGCCAACGTGTCGTCGTGCGTCACGACCACGATCGTCGTCCCGTCCGCGTGTAACCGGCCTAACAGTGCGATGATCTCCGCCCCCGTGCGCGCGTCCAGCTCACCCGTCGGCTCGTCGGCCAGCAGCAGCGCCGGCCCGTTGGCGAGCGCGCGCGCGATCGCGACGCGCTGCTGCTCGCCCCCCGACAGCTGCGCCGGCCGGTGCCCTTCGCGCCCGCCGAGCCCCACGTAGCCGAGCAGCTCGCGCGCCCGCGCGCGGCGTTCGGCGCCCTTGACCCCCGCCTCGGCCATCGGCAGCTCGACGTTCTCGCGCGCGGTGAGCGTGGGGAGCAGGTAGAACCGCTGGAACACGAACCCCACGTGGCGCAGCCGGAACGCCGTCGCCTCGCGGTCGCCTAACGTGCCGACGTCGCGGCCGTCGACGACCACCCGCCCGCCCGTCGCGCGGTCGACGGCGCCCATGAGGTGCAGGAGCGTCGACTTCCCGCACCCCGACGGCCCGACGACCGCGACCCACTCGCCGCGCGCGACGCCGAACGTCACGCCGCGGAGCGCGTGCACCGGCTCCGCCCCCACGGCGTAGTCGCGCCGCGCGTCGCGCACGTCGAGGACGAGGGGCTCGGACGCGAGCGGCGCCCGCGGGTCGCTCACCCGACCGCCTCTTCGCGCAGCGTCGTCGCGACGGGGAGCGACGCCGCGCGCCACGACGGGAACACGCCCGCGAGCACCCCCGACAGCACCAGCAGCCCGAGCGCGCGCCACGCGTCGCGCGCGCGGAAGACGAAGAATGAGAACGACGCCGGGAGCCCCGGGAAGTCGGAGAGGATTGCGTTCAGGTAGCGGGCCGTGACCAACCCGAGCGCGAGCCCGAGGAGCGTCCCCGCGACCGTGAGCGCGAGCCCTTCCAGCACCACCTGCTCGACCACGTGCGCGCGGCTCACGCCCACCGCCCGGAGCACCGCGATCTCGCCCACGCGCTCGTTCACGCTCACCGTGACGAGCGTGCTCACGAGCAGGAAGCCGACGGCGAGCGAGATCGCGCCGAGGATGGAGGCGAGCTGGCGGAAGTACGAGAGGCGCTGCTCGACCTGGGCGAGCGCGGTCGCCGTCGAGACCGCGCTCACGCGCGGCACGCGGCGCTCGACGCTCGCGCGCACGGCCTCGACGTCGGCGTCGTCGGCGACGCGCGCCATGAACGCGCTCACGCGGTCGGCGCCCTCCGCGCCGCGCATCGCCTGGAGCGTGGCGAGCGGGAGTGCGACGACGGGGCGGTCGGCGACCGTGTAGAAGAACCGCGCCGTGCCGACGAGCGCGAGCCGGCGGCGCGCGGCGTACTGGCGGAGCTGCGGGTCGTAGCCCGCCGCGACCTCGAGCGTGTCGCCGACGCGGGCGCCGGTCGCGCGCAGGAAGGCGTCGTTGGCGACGAGCTGGTCGGGGCGCGCGAGGTCGCCCCCCGCGCGCCGCTCGTAGTCCCCCTGCACGTCGGGCAACACGCCTAACGCGATCGCCGTGACGTGCAGCGCGGCCGGGTCCGCGCCCGCGGTCCTCGCGTTCAGGACGGCGAGCTGCCCGCCGAGCACCGGGCTCACTGCCGTGATCCGGGGGTCGGCGCGGAGGGCGGCGAGCACGGCCGACGCGCTGTCCACGCTGGCCTCGCTGTCGAACGGCAGCGTGCCCTTGGGCGCGAGGCGCAGCTGGTAGCCGCGCACGAGCAGCAGGTCGCGGAAGCTGTCGGTCATGCCCCCGGCGAGCATGACCATGTCGAGCAGGAGCGCGGCCGCGACCGCCACGCCCGCGACGGCGAGCGCGGTGCGCGTGCGGCTGCGGACGAGCGTCGCCCAGGCGAGCAGGAGTCGCACGCGCCGCCCCCGTGCCTAACGCCCGAGGAGCGCGAGCGGGGGCGCGTTCGCGAGGCGGCGCGCGGCGAGGAAGCCCGCCCCGACCCCGAGCGCGACGGACAGCGTGGTCGCGAAGAGGGCCACGCCCGGCGTGACGAGCACGAACACGAGCGGCGTCCGGAACGCGCCCTGGTAGTGCCAGTTCACGACGCGCGCGGCGGCCGCGCCGACCACGAGCCCGGCCGCCGACCCGAGCAGCGCGACGAACGCGGCCTCGAGCACGAGCGCGGCGACGACCGTGCGGCGCGAGAGCCCCATGAGCCGCAGCGCGGCCACGTCGCGGCGTCGCTCCTCCACCTTGAGGACGAGGATGCAGAGCAGAAACATCGCGCTCGCCACGACCGTGATCACGCCGATCGCGCGGTGGAAGCGGCGCACCACCTCGAAGGTGCGCGACGTGCCCACGGCGACGTCCGCCGACCGGTAGGCGCGGAACCCGAACGCCGCGTCGTTGATCGCGGCGAGCGCCGCGTCGGTGCGCCCCGGGCGGGTCGCGACCGCGAAACGGTCGACCCGGTCCGCGTACCCGCCCGCCTGCTGCAGCTGGTCGAGGTGCAGCCGGACGCGGTACTCGCTGCGCGCGATCTCGCTCGGGTCGGCCCCGCGGCGGACGAACGCGCGCACCACCGCGCGCGTGGCGTGCGCCGTGTCGCCCGCGCGGGCCCTCAGGAGCACCGTGTCGCCGACGCGGAGCCCCGCGTCGGCGCGCAGCCGTTCGTCGACGGCGACGGTCCGCGGCGCCTCGGGCGGGCGGACCGTGTCGATCTGCGCGCGGGCAACGGCCGGAGCGAGGACCGCCGCGACGAGCAGCGTGGCGACCCTCGCGCGCGGCGGGATGCGAACCGTCGGGATGCCGCCCCTCGACCGCGTAATCGCGCCTGAGTCGCGCCCTAGTCGCGGCGCGCGATCGGGATCGCGAGCGGGCCCGCCGTCGGCCCCGCCGGCGCACGCGACGTCGCCCCGATCCGCGACGTCGCGTGCGCGGCGGCCACGGCGCCGCCGGGCGCGCCCCGCAGCACGCGCTCCGGGTCACGCACGTCCTCGGCGACCTGCGCCCCGGTCGCCTTCGCCCACTGCGCGGTCCTTACCGCTTCCTTGCGCGTCTCGGGGAGCGTGTACGACTGCTTCTTGAGCGTCGCGAGTCCGCGCATGACGAGGAACGCGCCGATGCCGAGCTCGAGCACGGCGACGATCAGCGTGCCGGCCCAGTAGTGGAAGTTGATCGCGCGCCCGATGAGCGTGGCGAGGAAGACGGTGAGCGCGATGAGCGCGACCACCCCCGCCCCGAACGCGACGCCGAGCCAGATGCCGCCGCGCGTGGCGTCGTGCGCCCGCTCGCGGAGTTCCAGCTTCGCGAGCTGGACTTCGTCCTGCGCGAGCCGCTTCGAGTCGTCGACGAGGCGGCGGATGAGGTCGGGGATCCCGGCGTCCGGGTCGATGACTACGGCAGGGCGGGCGTCAGGGCGGCTAGCCACGGAGGTCCTCGGCGGTTCCGAACGGGTCGATCGCGAATGTCCAACGACTCGAGGGCAAAGAGCGTTCCGATCGACCTGGCCCGTCCCCCACTTCCGGCGCGTCAGCTCCGCGGCTGGTCGTGTCGTTCGCCGCGCACGAGCAGCACCGGCACGCGGCTGCGGTGCCGGACCTCGTCCGCCACGCTGCCGTAGACCACGTCCGCCAGGAACCGGTGCCCGTGCGTCGCCATCGCGATCAGGTCGCACCGCTCCCGGTCGGCCGCCGCGACGATCTCCTCGGCCGGGTCGCCGGCGCCGAGGAGCGCGTCGGCGTCGAAGCCCTCGCCGGCGAGCGTCGCGCAGAGCGATTCCAGGTACTCGCGGTCCGCGCGCAGCTCCTCGCTTTCGGCCAGGTCGAGCGTTTTCAGGTTCCGCGCCGCCCAGCCGTCGGCGACGTGCATGAGCAGGAGCGACGCCCCGCACAGTCGCGCGAGCGGCCGCACGTGCGCGAGGATCGCCTGGTCGGCGTACGAGTGCTCCAGCGGGACGAGGATGCGGCCGTACACGGCCAACGCCTTGATCGTCATCGGACCCACTCCTGCACGGTCTGCACGAGCAGCCACGCGTTGAGCGCCGCGATCACCGCCGCCGTCCCCCACGCCGTCACGGCGAGCCACCGCGCGTTCGCGAAGCGGCCCATCTTGACGCGGTCGTTCGTGAAGCGGACGAGGGGCACCACCGCGAACGACAGCTGCAGCGAGAGGACCACCTGGCTCAGCACGAGCAGGCGCGCCGTGCCGCGCTGGCCGGCCATGATGCTGACGATGACCGCCGGCACGATGGCGAGCCCGCGCGTGATGAGCCGCCTGACCCACGGCCGGAGGCGCACGTCGAGGAAGCCTTCCATCACGATCTGCCCGGCGAGCGTGCCCGTCAACGTCGAATTCTGCCCGCTCGCGAGCAGCGCGAGCGCGAACGCCGCGCTCGCCCCCGACGCGCCGAGGAGCGGGGTCAGCAGCCGGTGCGCGTCCTGGATCTCGGCCACCTGCGTGTAGCCCGCGCGGTGGAACGTCGCGGCCGCGACGATGAGGATCGCCGCGTTGATGAAGAGCGCGAGACTCAACGCGATGGTCGAGTCGAGGAAGGCGTAGCGCACGGCCTCGCGCCGCCCGTCGGTCGTCTGCGCGTACCTGCGCGTCTGCACGATGCTCGAGTGCAGGTAGAGGTTGTGGGGCATCACCGTCGCGCCGAGGATGCCGACGGCGATGTAGAGCATCTCCGGGTTGCGGAGGATCTCGGGCGAGGGCACGAAGCCGCGTGCCACGCCGGCGTAGTCGGGGTGGCTCGCGATCAGCACGTAGACGAAGCACACGCCCACCGTCGCGACGAGCGCGACGACCACCGCCTCGAGCCAGCGGAAGCCGCGGTGCTGCAGCCCCAGCACGAGCAGCACGTCGAGCGCGGTGACGAGAATGCCTACCGTGATCGGCAGCCCGAAGAGCAGGTTGAGGGCGATCGCCGACCCGATCACCTCAGCGAGGTCGCACGCCGCGATCGCGACCTCGGCGCCGGCCCAGAGCGCGACCGCGGTCGGGCGCGTGTAGTGGTCGCGACACGCCTGCGCGAGGTCGCGTCCCGTGACGATCCCGAGCTTGGAGGCGAGCCCCTGGAGCAGCACCGCCATCAGGTTCGAGACGAAGACGACGGAGAGGAGCGTGTAGCCGAAGCGCGACCCGCCGGCGAGGTCGGTGGCCCAGTTGCCCGGGTCCATATAGCCGACCGCGACCAGATAGCCGGGGCCGGCGAAGGCGAGCAGCTTGCGCCACCACGTCAGGCCGACGACGGGGACGGTGCGGTACGCCTCTTCGAGCGACGGCGTGAGGCGCGCGCGCCGCCAGCCGGGCTCCGGGGCGGACGGCGCGGCGTCGAGGACGGGGTCGGCGCCGACGAGCGGCCGGCGTTCGTGCGTGGGCGACGACATGGCGCGCGGAAGATACCGCCCTCCGCGCGCCCGCCAGTCCGTTGCTCCGCCCGCGGCCCGTTCAGCGCCGCGGACGTCGTCCGCGCACGACTGCGCGCGCTACTGCACGTCCCATTTCTGGTTCTGCCCGCCCCAACAGCTCCAGATCACGACGCGCGTGCCGGCCGTCGTACCCTGTCCCGAGACGTCCAGACATTTGTCGTTCATCCCGCGGATCTCGCCCGCGGTGGTGCGCGTCCACTGCTGGTTGGGTCCGCCCCAACACGTCCAGATAGTGGCCGCGTCGCCATTCTGTCCGGTCGCGCCCGCCGCGTCCAGACACATGTTGCCGTAGACGCGGATCTCGCCGGTCTGTCCCACGGCCGGAACGGTCCATTTCTGGTTGGCGCCGCCCCAGCAGTCCCAGACCACGGTTTGCGTGCCCGCGGTGCGTGACTGCCCCCAGACGTCTAGACACATCCTCGACTGGCGCCCGACCAGCGAAAAAGTCGGAGCTGACGACTGCTGCGCTAGTCGGTAGATCGTCCCGCTCTGGTCGTCGGAGACGAACATGCCGCCCGTCGAATCGACCGCCACGTCGACCGGCCGTCCCCACGCCGAGGTGCCGACGAGCCACCCGCTCACGAGATCCTGTTGCGCGCCCGGCGTGTTCGTGCCCTGGTTCCAGGGGAACCAGACGACCTTGTAGCCGGTGGGCGTCGTACGATTCCACGACCCGTGCAGGGCGATCGCCGCGCCGTTCTGCAGCCCGGCGGGCACTTTCGTCCCGAGGAAGAACGTGAGGCCGAGCGCCGCCGAGTGCGCCTGGATCCCCTTGTTGATCGTCGTCGCCTGCGTGCAGTCCAGCTGGCCGCCGTTCGCGTTGTACTGCACGTCGCGGTCGAACGGCATGTTGTCGACGCCGTTGTCCGGGTTCGGGTTGCAGAAGGGCCAGCCGAAGTTGGCGCCGTCGGCGACGCGGATGAACTCGTCGGGCGGGTGGTTGTCGACGTACGCGGGCATCACCTTGCCGTAGTCGTCGGTGCCGTCGCCGTCGAAGTCCTGGTGGTACGGGTACGCCGTGTTGTCGCGGTTGTTGACCGACGCCCACAGCACGTTGGTCCCCGGCACGAAGGCGAGCCCCTCGGCGTTGCGGATGCCGCGCGCGAACAGGCGGCCGTTCGTCCCGTCGGCATTGTAGACGTAGATCGCGCCGCGGACGGGCGTGTTCGTCACGTCGGTCGTGCACGCGTTGCACGACGACGCGATCGACACGTAGAGCTTGTCGTCGGGGCCGAGGGCGATGTTTTTGAGCTGGTGAGCGTAGGCGCCGTGGAGCGCGGTGTCGCTCACGTTCGGCAGCCCGCTGATGAGCACCTGCCGGTTCTGCGCGGTCGCGCTGGTCGCGTCCCAGGTGTAGCGGCCGACCTTGTCGGTCTCGGACACGTAGACGTACATCGTCGCGCCGACGGTGTGGAAGACGATGTCGTGCGGCTGGTTCAGCCCCGTCGCCCACGCCGTCACCGCCGGGTCGCCGCCGGCGGCGCTCGGCCGCACGCGGTACACGGTGCCCGCGCCCGGGTTCGAGACGAGCAGGTCGCCGTTAGGCGCCGCGGCCATGAAGCGCGCCCCCCCGACGCGCGCGTAGACCGACACGGCGTACCCGGCCGGCACGGTGAGGGAGCGCGCGACGTCGAACGGCGCCGAGCGCATCGAGGCCGGCACCTGGACGACGACCGTGCTCGTCCCGCCGGAGACGGCGTCCGGCCGGAGCGCGGTCGTGCCGCCGACCGGGGCGGTGATCGGGGCGGGCGACCGGTCCGAGCACGCGGCCGCGACCAGCGCCGCGCCGGCGCTCGCGGCGAGCGCGACGGGGAGGAGCGCGCGCGCGCCGAACGCGCGTGCGCGGCGGAGGAGATCCGAGCGGAACGGCATGAGGAACTCGGGCGGGCGGGCGCGTGGGCTCGGCGGGGTGCGGAGTGGCCGAGCGCCCGGTGCCGCAATGTCGCATGCGGACCAGATGGGTTCCGAGCGCTTTGCGACCCGCGTCACACGGCAGACCGCAGGTGGCAGCCCGCGCGGTGCGTCGGTCTCAGTCCAGCAGACGGAGCAGCTGACGGACGATGCGTTCCGTCATTCCCCAGATAATGTGTCGTTCGATCACGAAGCTGGGCACGGCGAGCGGGTGCCCGCGGACCGTGACCGTCGACGTGCGGTCCACGTCGGGCCGTCGGAGGTCGGCCACGGGCACCCAGAACCCGTCGGCGAGCTCGGCGCTGAGCCGGAGCGGGCCCGTGACGCCGGTGACGACCACGTACGGGCGGACGACGATCGGCGGCAGCGTCGGCGTGCGCGGGTAGAGGTCGTCGAGGGTGCCTAACAGCCGCGCGTCGCGGCGCAGGTCGAGCCCCGTCTCCTCCCACGTCTCGCGCGCCGCCGTGTCCCAGGGCGTGGCGTCGCCGGGTTCGGCGCGGCCGCCGGGGAGCGCGACGTGCCCGCTCCACGGGTCGCCGGGGTACTCCGCGCGCTTGACGAAGAGCAGCGACGGGCCCGCGTCGCCGGGCGCGCGGCGGAGCACCGCGGCGACCGCGGCGCGGCGCGGCGTGGGGTCGTCCGGGGCGACCGTCGCCACCGCCCCGGGCCGCGCGGCGAGGGCGGCCGCGAGGGCCCGCACGGCCGGGTGCGCGAGCGCGGCGTCGAGCGCGGCCACGTCCTCCCTCATGCGTACATCATGCGTACATCATGCGTACATGCATGCGTACATCATGCGTACATCATGCGTACATCATGCGTGCCGGATGCGTGCCGGATGCGTGCCGGATGCGTGCCGGATGCGTGCCGGATGCGTGCCGGATGCGTGCCGGATGCGCGCCGTCCGTCACGCGTCGATTTCGCCCCCGGCGTCGGCCCAGCCACGGATCCCGCCGCGTATCGACGCAACGTCGGCGTACCCCATCGCCTGCAGCGTGTCGGCCGCGAGGGCGGAGCGGTTGCCGCTCGCGCAGTAGACGACCACGCACGCCTCGCGCGGCACGCGCGCTTCGACCGCGGACTCGAGCACGCCCCGCGCGATCGGGACGGCGCCCGGCACGTGTCCCATCGCCCACTCGTTCGGCTCGCGCACGTCGAGCAGGGTGAAGGGCTCGTCGCGGGCGCGCATGGCCTGAACGTCTTCGGGGGAGATTTCGCGGACGCGTTGCTTCGCGTCGGCGATGAGGTCGGCGGCGGATTTCATGGGCGGGGTGGGGTGAAGATGGAGGACAAAGGATAGTGCCCGCGCCGGTCATCCGGTGCTGCGTTCCGGCTCACGATGACAGGCCGCGGGGTCGGGCCGTCTCACACGCCCCCCGCCGGCCACTCGACGCGGACCCCGCACCCCGCCTCCCCCACCTCGACCGCCGCCGTCGCCCCGAGCGGCAGCGTCCACTGCTCGGCCACGTGCCCCACCGGAACGCCTAACGCCACGGGCACGCCGAGGAGGTCGGCGACCTCCGAGACCACGTCGGCCAGCGTGCGGCGGCCGTCGTCGTCGCACGGCTCGGGACAGTTGGTGCAGTGGCCGAAGACGATCGCGCGGCACCCCGCGAACGCCCCCGCGAGCCAGAGCTGCCTCAGCATCCGGTCGACGCGGTACACGGCCTCGTTCACGTCCTCGAGCACGACGACTGCCCCGTCGAACCCGGGCGCGTACCGCGTGCCGGCGAGCGCGGCTAGGAGCGCGAGGTTGCCGCCCGCGAGCCGCCCGCGTGCACGCCCCGGGCGCAGCGCGCGCGCCTCGGCCGCCGTCCCGCACGGATCGCCACGCGCGGCGCCGACCGCGGCCAGCAGCGACGCGCGCGAGAACGGCGGCAGCGGGGCGCGTGCCGTCGGCCCGTGGAAGGTGACCAGCCCCGGGACGCGGACCGCGGCCGCGCAGTGCAGCGCCGTGACGTCGGAGTAGCCGATGAGTGCGCGGGGGCGCCGAGCGAGCGCGTCGTAGTCGATCCCGTCGAGCAGGCGCATCGCGCCGTAGCCGCCGCGGAGGCACCAGATAGCGTCGACGCCCGGGTCGCGGAGCGCCGCGTTGAAGTCGGCGAGTCGTTCCGCGTCGGTCCCGGCGAAGTACCCGCTGTGCCGGAGCGCGTGTGGGCCGAGTTGCGCGGTCCAGCCCAGGGATTCGGTGGTCGCGACGGCGCGCTCGATGTCGGCGGCCGTGACCGGGCCTGCGGGCGCGACGAGGGCGACGCGTGCGCCCGGCGCGAGCGGGGACGGCGCGATCACGGCAGGGTGGGTCGCGGACATGCGCGCGGAAACTAGGTCACAGAGCGAGCCGGGCACGCGCGTTGCCCCGTGCGATGGCGACTCACCATCCGGGAGGACACGCATGGCCGAAGAGAACAGCCCGTCGCAAGCCGGGACGTCGCAACGTGGGACCGAGAGCACGGAGCGTCCGTCGCCCGACAACGAGGCGCCCCCGAACGGCGTCGCGCGCGAGGGGGAAGACGAACGCCGCGGCGAGGGCGGATACGGCAACGATACCGGCTTCGCCACGGGCAGCGTCGCCCCGCGCGACGACGAGGACGAGAACGCCGACGCGGGCGGCCTGTCGGCCCGCGAGCAGCAGGCGAGCGACACGTACCGCGACTCGAAGCGCGCGGACCCATCCTGAGCCGAGCGAGCGCGGGAGGGGCGTGTTGGGCGCGTGATGAACGAGCGGGTATGACGAGGTCCTGGCCGGCGCGCTTGCGTCCGCGATAGCCGCTGATCGCCATGCCGCTCTGGCTCGTCGCGCTCCGTCACGCGCTCCCGTGGCTCGTGGCCCCGCTCTACATCTGGTGGCGCTCGCGCGACCGCGTCACCCTGGACGACTATCCCGCGGCCGCGCCGCCCGACGCGCCGTTCGTGCGTGTGGTCGTCCCGGCGCGCAACGAGGCGCGCAACATCGCGCGCTGCGTCGCGTCCGTGCTCGCGACCACCTACCCGCGCCTCGAGCTCGTCGTCGTCGACGACCACAGCGACGACGACACGGGCGCGCGCGCGAGCGCCGCGGCCGCGGGCGATCCGCGCTTCGACCTGCTCGTCCCCGACCCGCTCCCGCCGGGGTGGATGGGCAAACAGTGGGCGTGCGCGAGCGGTGCGCAGGCGTTCGGCGCGCCAGGCGGCGTAGCCGACAGCGAGATCCTCCTCTTCGCCGACGCCGACACCGTCCACGCGCCCGACCTCGTCGCGCGCATGGTCGCCGCCCTACGTGCGCGCGGCGCGGCGCTCCTCTCCGTGGCCGGCACGCAGGAGATGGGCACCGCGTGGGAGAAGCTCGTCCAGCCGCAGGTCTTCGCCGTGATCGCCGGCCGCTACGGCGGCGCGGACCGCGTCTCGCGCGCGCGGCGCACGGTCGACAAGATCGCCAACGGGCAGTGCTTGATGATGACCCGCGACGCCTACGAGCGCGTCGGCACGCACGCGGCCGTGCGCGACGTCGTCGTCGAGGACCTCAAGCTCGCCCAACGCACGCACGCGCTCGGCCTCCCGGTCCACCTCGTGCGCGGCGAGGCGCAACTCAGTACGCGCATGTACACCTCGCTCGGCGAACTCGTCGCGGGCTGGCGCAAGAACGTCTTCGCCGGCGGCCGCGAAGCGATGCCGCTCGGCGCGCTCGGCCGACTCATCTTCCCGGTCCTGCTCGTCTTCCCCGCCGTCGCCCAGCTCTGGCCGCTCGCGCGCCTCGGCATGGCCGCGGTCGCGCCCGACACGGTCAGCCCGGCGGAAACCCTCGGGATGGGGATCGCCCTCGCCGCCACGCTCGGCTTCTGGGCGGCGGTCTACTACCGCGTCAAGCTCTCCCCACTTTGGGCACTCGCCTTCCCGGTCGGAGCGGTGCTCTACCTCGTGATTGCGCTCCAGGCCATGGCCCGCGGCCAGCGGGTCGAGTGGCGCGGGCGCGAGTACCACTCGGCGGTCGGCGCGACCATCGCCGGCGCGTAGGCCGACCGCCGGCGTGCACCCACCCAGGCGTTGTCCGCCCGGGCAGCAACACTTCGGCCCACCCCGCAACATTTCGCCCTCGGTCGCTGGCGGCGGGCGCCGTACCGTCGCGGCGTGCAACTCGCCCACGCCGCCCGCCTCCTCGCCAGCGCCCGCTCGCTCGCCGCGCGCGCACCCC
>JAABUZ0100004893.1_pt1 | contig 18072 bp, 15 predicted proteins | sample 5562091 | NCBI WGS metagenome assembly JAABUZ01 (sample SAMN12813069, study PRJNA571459) | rock metagenome | isolation source: Antarctica rocks | place: Antarctica: Victoria Land, Linnaeus Terrace sud | collected 2015-12-21
CCCCGCGGCGCAGCGCCGACTTGCCCTGGAGCTGGCCGAGCTGCACGACCGTCGCACCTTCGAACGGCCGGGCACGCCCACCACGGGGGCGCCCGCTGCACAGTGAGTGTCGGATCGCGCTCCTAGAGGCCGGGAGGACCCGAAGGGACGGCCCCCAGCTCAGTTGACTCCGCGCCTGTGAGGCTTCGGCCTCGCTGGAAAAATCGACATCCTTGGCCCCGGTCGAGGCCTAACCACCCATCCGACAAGTCAGCCCGAGTCGACACCGCCCTGTACGAAGCCAAGAAGTCAGGCCGCGACCGAGCTGAAACCGCCTGACACACCCCTCGTTGCAAAGTCCCCCATCGGGGAACAGAAGGATGACGGCTTGCCGGGTCTGAAGCCGGCGATCGACCGCATTGGTTCGAAGTGCGAGGTACTGCCGGCTGTGGTCGACTGAAGGTGCAAGCAGGGCGAGAACGTCAGCCCGATGTCCACAGCTCACTGCCGAGTGGTTCTGCCCGGCAAGCCCGTCCCTCCGATCTTCCGTCCGCAACGAGGAGCATCCATGTCTGAGCGCAACACCATCTTCCGTTCGATGCATGACCTCGGGGCCGCTGCCTGGTTCGGTGGTTCCTTGATGGGCGCGGTCGGTCTGAACGGCGCGGCTTCCGATGTCGCCGACCCGGCCGAGCGGGCGCGGGTCGCCGCTGCCGGGTGGGCGCGGTGGGCTCCGGTGAACGCCGCGGCCGTCGGTGCCCACCTGCTCGGTGGCGTCGGGTTGCTGGTGGCCAACAAGGGCAGGGTCAGCGGCCAACGGGGTGCCGGCGCGAACACGGCGGCGAAGACGGCGCTGACCGCCGCCGCAGCGGCGGCGACCGCCTACAGCGGGGTACTGGGCAGCAAGATCGCCAAGGCCGGCCAGACACACGCGGACGCAGCGACCACCCCCTCCGCGCGCACCCCCGACGATGTCAGCGCCGCCCAGAAGCAACTCGCCGGCCTGCAGTGGGCGATTCCGGTGCTCACCGGGCTCATCGTGATTCTCGGCGCCCAGCAGGGCGAGCAGCAGCGTCCCAGCCAGATCCTGCGGGGTCTGGTCGCCAAGGCGGCCTAGCCAACTCCGCACACCCACCCCACCGCCTCGTTCTGGGCAGGAGCACCACGATGCAGAACCTTCCACGGCCCACTGCAGGTTCCCTGCCTCGCGCGCTGGGGTGGGCCACGGCTGCATACAGCGCTGCGATCATCGTCCGGCCGCGGCTGCTCGCCGCCCCCTGCGGCTTCGTCACCCCAGGCGGGCAGGTGCCGCGGCCGGTGGCGACACTGATCGCCGCGATCGGGGCCCGAGATCTGGCCAGCGGTCTGGCGATGGCCTTCGCCCCCGCAGGGCCACCATTGCAGACCGCGATCGCAGTGCGAGTCGCCGCGGACCTCAGCGACGCGCTGGTATTCGGTGTCGGCATTCCGGAGGCCGGGCGGTCTTGGCGGATCGCCGGGCTCGCGGCCGGCTGGGGCGCGGTATGCGCAGCCAGCGCCCGCATCGGAGCTGCCGAGCAGTCCCATCCCATCGTCGACGCTCTCCCGGCCCGCAACGGTCACCGCTCCCCGCGGTTCACCCAGTGGTCGGGATGGGCCAACCGCTGAGCCCGGGCCGTGAGTAACGCTGTTGCTGTTGCCTTGTTCACCCGCGATCTGCGTGTCCACGACAACCCGGTCCTGGTCGCGGCCGCGGAGGCGGGACGCATCGTCCCGCTGTTCGTGGTCGATGAGGCGATCGCCGGCTTCGCCGTCCCGAACCGGGCCCGGTTCCTCGCCGAGAGTCTCGCCGACCTCGACGGGAACCTGCGCGGCCTGGGTGCCCGGCTGGTCGTACGCCGCGGGCGGGTGATCGACGAGGTGCGCGCCGTTGCCGAGGAGAGCGGTGCCACCGTCGTGCACATCGCCGACGATGTCAGTGCCTACGCCGGGCGCCGCCGCGTCGCGCTGGAAGAGGCATTGGGCCGCGACGGCCGGGAGCTGTGCGTGCACGACGCGGTGGTGACGGCAGTGGCCCCGGCGGCGATCCTGCCGACCTCCGGCGACCACTTCAAGGTGTTCACCCCGTATCACCGGCGCTGGGAAGGGGTGCCCAAGCGAACCCCGCTCGCGCCGCCGAGCGAGCTCAGGATGGCGGAGGTACACCCCGGCGACCTACCGCAGGCCGGCGACCTCGCCGCCGGGAAGCCCTCCCCCGAGCTGCTGCCCGGCGGTGAAAATGCGGGACGCCGACGGCTCGAGAACTGGCTCGCACGCGTCGGTGACTACGGCGACGAACATGACACCCTGGCCAACGACGGAACATCGCGGCTCTCGCCGTATCTACACTTCGGCTGCCTGTCCCCCACCGAGCTCGTGCACCTGGTCGGCACCGCATCCGAAGGAGCCCGAGCCTTCGTTCGGCAGGTGGCCTGGCGGGACTTTCACCACCAGACCCTGGCAGCGCGCCCCGACGCCGCGCGTGCGGACTATCGCCCGCACGGCGACCACTGGCGCAACGACGAGCACGAACTCGACGCCTGGCGGCAGGGCCGGACCGGCCTCCCCGATCGTTGACGCCGGGATGCGGCAGCTGCTCCGCGAGGGGTGGTTGCACAACCGTGCGCGGCTCATCGTCGGCAGCTTCCTGGCCAAGACGCTCTATCTCGACTGGCGGCTGGGCGCCCGCCACTTCCTCGATCTGCTGGTCGACGGCGACATCGCCAACAACCAGATGAACTGGCAGTGGGTCGCCGGCACCGGCACCGACACCCGCCCCAACCGAGTACTGAACCCGCTGATCCAGGCGAAGCGGTTCGACCCGGACGGCGAATACGTGCGCCGCTACGTACCCGAGCTAGCCGGCGTCGATGGACTGTCCGGGGCCAGGATCCATGAGCCGTGGCGACTCGAGGAGTCAGCCCGCCGTGCCCTGGACTACCCGGAGCCAATCGTCGACGTGGCATGGGGGAATCGGCGCTTCCATGCCGCCAGGGGAGGATGAACGCGCCGTCAGTCCTTCGGAACGGCGAGCCGGGTCGGCTCCAGCCTCCCCCGCAGGGTCACCGCGTCTTGCAGCCGCCACTGGGCGCGTTCGGTCTCGTCTGCACACTGCACCGCGACCTCGGAGGCCAGCAGCCGTGAGGAGCGATACTTGGCAAGCTCGGTCAGCCGCGCCGCCTCGTTGACGGGATCGCCGATGACGGTGTACTCGAAGCGTTGCGCCGCACCGATGTTGCCGGCAACGGCCGTCCCGGCCGACACCCCGATGCCCATGTCGACACCCGACACCTTGCCCAGCTCACACCGCAGCTGCCGACCAGCGGCCAACGCCGCCGATGCGGCATTGGGGTGCTCCAGCGGCGCGCCGAACACCACCAGCGCCGCATCGCCCTCGAACTTGTTCACGAAGCCGCCGTGCTCGGTAACCACATCCACCACCACGCGGAAGAACTCGTTGAGCAGGTGCACGACCTCCGCCGGGCGTCTGTTCACCGCCAGCCGGGTCGACCCGACCAGGTCCACGAACAACACCGCCACCTCGCGGGCCTCACCGCCCAGATCGGTGCCGACCTCCAACGCCTGTTTGGCCACGTCGACTCCGACGTGCCGGCCGAACAGATCGTGCAGCCGTTCCCGCTCGGCCACGCCAGCGACCATCCGGTTGAAGCCCTCCTGGAGCAGACCGACCTCACTGCTGTCGTAGACCTGCACCGACACATCCGTGCGCCCGCGTTGCACCTCACCGAGCGCCTCACGCACCTGGGTGATGGGGTCGGCCAGCGAGCGGGCGGCCAGGCTCGCGCCAAGCAGGCCGACGACAAACGACAGCGCGCCGACGAACATTACCGACCAGACGATGCTGTCGGCGTCCGCCTTGAACGAGCCGGTGAGCTGGGAGACGCAAATGACCAGGATTCCCGAGGTCGGCAGCGCCGAGGTGAGGCCCCACGTCAACAGCACCCGCGTCGCCACCCCCGGACCGTTGGTGGTCTCGGGCATGCTTGCCTTCAGCGCATCGGCGGCCACCGGACGCAAGCAGCGCTCCGCCAGCAGATACCCCACCGAACACGTCGCGGCAGCGCCGAGCACCACACTGAAGGCGATCACCACCGCGAGTCGGTGCGACGCGGCCACGTTCAGCAAGACGAAGAGGATGCCGCCCACCGTCCACATGCCCGCGTGCACCAGCATCTGCCGAATGGGGGCGCGCAGCACCGCGCGCTGCTCGACCGCAGTCGGGGGGCCGCCGCGTCGGCGCCAGGTGATCACCGGACGCAGGATCCGTACCCCGATGACGAAACCGAGGACCACCGACAGTGCCAGATAGCCCAGGAACACCGCGACATTGAGGGCCTGCGCGTACTGCAGGTCCGCAGAGGGCAGCGGCAGCACATAACGGATGAAGATCCAGAGAATGAGAGCACCGGACAAATTGGCGAGCACCATGCTCGCGGTGTAACCCGGCCACGGGCTCCCCCGCAGGCGTCGCAGGACGTCCACCAGCTTGGGCACGTGCTCACCGTAGTGTGCCGCCCCTGGCTAGGCTTCGTTACCGTGACCCGCCGCCTGCCCGCATCCGATGCTCTGACACCTCGCGACAGCAGAGAAGCGGTGACCTGGGGTGTCCGGGTCACCGCATCATGGGCGGCCCGGATGCTGATCATCGGCGCGGCCGTCTACCTGCTGTTTCGCCTGCTCGGCACCTTCGGGGTAGTCACGGTCCCGGTCGCGCTCGCCCTGCTGGGCTCGGCGCTGATGTCGCCCCTGGTCGGCTGGATGCAGCGCATCGGGATTCCCCGTGCCCTCGCGACGGTGATCACTCTGGTCGGGGGCATCGCGGTCGTCGCCGGCGTCCTCACCTTCGTCGTCCAGGCATTCATCACCGGGCTGCCCGAGCTGCAGGACAAGGTCGGATCGAGCATCACCGACGTGCAGCGCTGGCTCATCGACGGACCGTTTCACCTGCGCCCGGACGAGATCACCAGTGCCGGCGACGCGATGACCCGCGGCCTGCGGTCCCACAGTGACGCCCTGACCACCGGCGCAATCAGCACGGTAGGCACCGTGGGTGAGCTGCTCACTGGCGGTCTGCTCACCCTGTTCACGCTGATCTTCTTCCTGCACGGCGGCCGGCAGATCTGGGAATTCGTCATCAGGGCGGTGCCACCGCACTCCCGCGGCGTCGTGGACGTCGCCGGACACCGCGGCTTCGCCTCCCTGGTGGGCTACGTGCGGGCGACGGTGGCGGTCGCCGGGGTCGATGCGCTCGGAATCGGCATTGGTCTAGGTGTCTTGCAGGTGCCGCTGGCGCTGCCGCTGGCCGCACTGGTGTTCCTCGGCGCCTTCATCCCGATCATCGGGGCCGTGCTCACCGGGATAGTCGCCGTGCTGGTGGCCCTGGTGACCAAGGGGTTCGTGGTCGCGTTGATCGTCGCCGGCATCGTGCTGGCGGTGCAGCAGCTGGAAGGTCACGTGCTGCAACCCCTGCTGCTCGGTCGGGCGGTGGCGTTGCATCCGGTGGCCGTGGTGCTTGCCATCGCGGCGGGAACAGTGCTCGGCGGCATTCTCGGTGCCCTGCTCGCGGTCCCGACGGTCGCGGTGCTCAATGCGGCGGTCCGCTCGCTGATCGCCAGCCGGGAGCTCAGCGATGCCAAACACATCATCGCCTCCGATCCCGACCATGCCGCCCCGGGCACTGACTCCCACCCCGAGGACACGGCCCCGCGCGCCGAGCACGCCACTCGGCGCGCCGACGCGGCGCCGGACTGACCGATGCCTTTCGCCATTGCGCGTTCGGTGCGGCAATCCCACATCCGCGCGGCAGCCAGGTCCGCGGATCTTGATCCGGCGACGCCGCTGTGGCGTGGGGCGACGGTCTTTCGGGTACTCACCTTCGCCTTCGCGGTCGGCGTCCAGGCAACCTTCGCCGACGGCTACGCCAACGAGCCACTGAGCTGGGGAGTGATCGCCGCGATGGGCGCCTGGACCCTCTTCACCGGGCTGGGCCACATCCGCGGTTGGGGCCGCAACTGGCCGATGGTGGCCGCCGACGTGCTGGTGATTCTGCTGCTGATGACGCTGTGCCGGGTGATCCTAACCCCGGCCCAGCTCGCCTCGCCAGAGCCCTTGGTGACCACGATCTGGGCTGCCAATCCCGTGGTGGCCGCAGCGGTGCTGGGCGGGCCCGCGGTGGGCTTCACCATCGGTCTCCTCATCGCCGCCGCCACTGCCCTGGTCAATGGGTACGTCGATACCGACATCAGCCGTGACGGCGTGATCCTGGTGTGCACCGGTCTGGTGCTCGGGGTCTCCGGCAGCACGGCCCGACGCTCGCATGCCGAACTCGAGCGGGCGCTGCGGGTGCAGGTCGCCACGGCCGAACGGGATCGCCTGGCCCGTGCCGTGCACGACAGCGTGCTGCAGGTGCTGGCCTACGTGCGCCGGCACGGCACCGAACTGGGCGGGGAAGCCGCCGCGCTCGCCGCGATGGCGGGCGAGCAGGAGGTGGCGCTGCGGGCATTGGTCTCGGCGGCACCCACCGACCCCGACGACGCGCAGAGCTGGGCGTCGGTGGACGTGCGCACCTTGCTGCAGGCCCAGGCCCACTCGCGAGTGTCCGTGTCGGTGCCAGCCACCGCCGTGCCGCTGCCGGGATCCGACGCCGCCGAACTGGCCGCCGTTGCCCGCACGGCCCTGTCGAACGTGGCTGTGCACGCCGGAGACAGCGCGAAGGCATACGTGCTGCTGGAGGACCTCGGCTCGGAAGTGGTGCTCAGCATTCGCGACGACGGCTGTGGCATCCCCGACGGACGGTTGCAGCAAGCGGAGAGCGAGGGCCGGATGGGCGTGGCGCAGTCGATCAAGGGACGCGTCGCCGAGCTCGGTGGGCAGGTGACGCTGGAGACCGCACCCGGCGCCGGCACCGAGTGGGAGGTTCGGGTGCCCCGGCGCACACCGACACCTCCACGCCGGATGATCCCGCACCGGCTCAGCCAACATCGGCTCATCCAGCGGAGTGCGCGACAGGGCGGAGACTCGAATGGCTGATTCATCCACCGGGCGGCAGATCACCGTGATGGTGGTGGACGACCATCCGATGTGGCGCGATGGGGTGGCCCGCGACCTCGGTGCCCGCGGCTTCGATGTCGTGGCCACTGCGGACGGGGTGGACGCCGCCGAACGCATCGCGCGCACCGTGCGCCCCGACGTCGTGCTGATGGACATGCAGCTGGGCACCGGTTCCGGAGTGGACGCCACGACGAAGGTGTTGGCGTGCTCGGCCGAGTCCAAGGTGCTGGTCCTCTCGGCCTCCGGGGAGCAGTCCGACGTGCTGGACGCCGTCAAGGCGGGCGCCTCCGGCTACCTGGTGAAGAGCGCCTCGGTGACGGAGCTGGTGGAGGCGGTGCAGGCGACGGCGGACGGACAAGCGGTGTTCACCCCCGGGCTGGCCGGCCTCGTGCTCGGTGAGTACCGGCGGATGTCCACCGCGCCCGAGCCCGAGCCGGGCGGAGAGCTGTTGCCCCAGCTGTCCGAACGGGAGACCGAGGTGCTGCGCCTGGTAGCAAAAGGGCTCAGCGCCAAGCAGATTGCCGCTCGACTGGTGATCAGCCACCGGACCGTGGAAAACCATGTGCAGTCGACCCTGCGCAAGCTTCAGCTGGCCAACCGGGTGGAGCTGGCCCGCTACGCCATCGAGCACGGCCTGGAGTAGCGGTGCGGGAACGCCGCCGGGTGCCTTCGTGCGCTGGCGACTACGGCTGGAACTGCCTGACGTAGCGCCGCTGCCACGGAGTCTCCACCGCCCGCCGGTGGTAGTGCTGGCGGACATACTGCACGGCGTCGGTCGCCGCAACGCCGTCGATCACCGCCAGGCAGGCCAGCGCCGTCCCCGTCCGGCCCTGGCCGCCACTGCAGGCCACCTCCACGCGCTCGGCCTCCGCACGTCGCCACAGCTCAAGCAGCGCGTCTCGAGCGTCGGCGCGGTCGAGGGGCAACCACCAGTCGGGCCATTGCAGCCAGCGCGAGGACCAGGCCACCGGCGGTGGCGGTTTGGCCTGCAGGTACAGCCCGAACTCGGGTGCGTCACCCTCAGCAGTTCCACGACGTAGTCCTCGCCCGCGCACCAGCCGTCCTGACGGCAGCCGCAGCACGCCGGGCATCGTCTGGTCCCACGGCTGCACCGCGCCGACGGTAGTCACGTCGAGAAGCCACCCTCGCCTCCGCCAAGTAGCAATACTCATGACAGCAACCGGACAAACCGACACTATGAGCGGTATGACACAGCAACCGGGGCGCGAGGAAACCGTTGCGCGCCTGGCTCAGGAGATCGTTGCGCTCAGCGGGCGCTTGCAGCAGGTGGGCCGTGAGCTGCAGGCCGTCCAGGCAGCAACACGGGGTGCGCCGCAGCCCGCGCCGCCACCGCCGGCACCGCACGGTGGCCCGGCCATGCCCCCGGCTCGCTCTCCGTGGGCCGCACCGCAGGGGCCGATGCGGCCACCGCCCGGTTCGATGGGGCCGCCCCGCGGTTCGATGGGGCCACCCCGCGGGCAGCTACCGCCGGCTCCGCCCCGGCTGAGCTGGTGGCAGCGGGAAGGCGCGACCAGCCGGGTGCTGGCGATCGCGGGCTCGGTGATCACCCTGCTCGGTGTCGTGCTGTTGCTGGTGCTGGCGGTGCAGAACGGCTATCTGGGCCCGGTCCCCCGCGTCATCGGTGGTGCGGTGCTGGCGGTCGGGCTCATCGGCGTCGGCGTACTGCTCCGCAAACGGCAGGGCAAGAACATCGGTGCCGTCGCCCTCGTCGCGACCGGCACCGCGGGGCTGTACCTCGACGTGGTGGCTGCGACCGCCTTCTACGGTTGGCTCCCCGTCTGGGCCGGGCTGCTGCTCGGCTTGGCGATCGCCGCCGCGGGACTCGTGCTGGCCGACCGGTGGGACTCCGAGGCATTGGCCATATTGGCCGTGCTCGGCGCGGCCGTATTGTCTCCGGCGCTCACCGAGAAGCCCGACGCCCTGCTCACCTCCTTCCTGCTGGTACTCAGCGTGGCCGGCGGCGCACTGCAGCCGCGGCACGCATGGAAAGGCTTGTTCGCGGTACGGGCCGTCGTCCCGGTGATTGCCGCCGCGCTGTCGCTGGTCGCGGTGCAGCGCTCCGACACGTCCGAGCTGTGGTTCACCGTGCTCACCTGCGTCCTGGTGACCCTGGCCGGCATCGGTTTCTCGCTGCTCGCCGTGCACCGGGACCGCTCCGATGTGCTGGCGCTGAGCATGTTGTCACTCTCGGTCGCACCCACGCTGCTGTCGGCGGCGGTACTGGACCGCTGGCCAGGCACGGCGGTAATTGCCGGCTTGGCTGTGCTACTCCTCGCGCTGCGCTTCGGGCTGAGCTGGCTGCCGCGCAACGCTCAGGTGGTGCTCAGCGTTCTCGGGGCGGCCGCGGCCATCGAGGCGATCTGTATCGCGGCCACGCTGAGCTCCCGCCCCTCCCTGCTGTTCATCGGAACCACCGGACTAGTGGTCATCGCTCACCGCATGCGCTCGAAGCTGGCGCTGGCGCTGGCTGCGGTGTACGGCGGTCTCGGTGCGCTGCTGCTGTTGGGGGCGGTGCCGCCCGGGGAGGCGACCGTCAGCAACCTCGCTGAGAGTCACGCGAGCTGGCCGAAGGTGGTGGCGTGCCTGCTGCTGGCCGTGGCTGCCGCGGCCCTGGTCTATGAGACGCACTGGGCGGGGCTGGATGCTGCCGCGACGATCAGCTGGGTGGTCGGTGGGGTCGCGACGCTCTACGGGGTGAGCACCGCCCTGGTCTTCACGGGCGTGCTGCTTCCCCTCCCCCACGGTTTTGTCGCCGGACACACCACGGCGACCATCACCTGGATGGTGGCGGCCCTGGTGCTGCTCGGCCAGGGTCTGGGCAGCGGCCGGCTGGCCCGGGTGTCCAGGATCAGTGGACTGGTCCTGGCCGGTGCCGCGGTCGCCAAGCTGCTGCTGTTCGACCTGGCCGCCTTGGACGGCATCCTGCGGGTGATCGGCTTCATCGTGGTCGGCCTCCTGCTCATCGCGGCGGGCACCCGCTACGCGAAGGCGTTGTCCCAGCAACAGGGGCAGCAGGAGCCACCGATGTACCGCTGACCTACGCGTTACCAGCGCGGGACGGGGAAACCGGGGCGCTCCGGGGTGGCGCGGTGCTTGCCGGCAAGGGGCATCGGCGTGGGCCGCTGGCGAACTACGGGGATCGGCTGGGTCGGCGGTTCGTGATCCACCGGCTCGTGCTCGGACAACCCGGCCTTTTCCTGCAGCCGCAGCAGCCAACGCGGTGCCCACCAGGTGACGTCGCCGAGCAGGGCGATCACCGCGGGCACCAGCAGCATCCGCACCACGGTGGCGTCCAGGGCCAGGGCGAAGATCAAGCCGAGCCCCAGAAACCGCATCGTCGCCACGTCGGAGAAGGCGAAGGCCCCGGTGACCACGACGAGCAGCAGAGCGGCCGCGCTGATCACGCCGCCCGTTTGTGCCGTCCCCGCGCGGACGGCACCGCGGGTGCTGGCTCCGTGGGCGCGGGCCTCCACCATGCGGGAAAGCAGAAAGGTCTCGTAGTCGGTGGAGAGACCGAAGACGATCGCCGCCATCAGCACGACGACGCCGGCCTCCATGGGACCTGCGGTGATACCCACGATCCCGGCGCCGTATCCGTCGCTGAAGATGAGGGTGAGAAAGCCCAGGGTGGACCCGAGGCCCAACGCACTCATCACCACCGCTTTCAGCGGCAGCACCACGGACCCGAAGGCCAGGAACATCAACAGGAACGTGGCGGCGACGAGCAGCAGCCCCATCCTCGGCAGCGTGGCGGTCAGCGCCGCGAGGCTGTCCATGCTGCCCGCGGTCTTGCCGCCGACGAGCAGCGTGGTGCCCGTCGGCGGGTCCAGGGCCCGCAGCGAACGCACGACGTCGTCCCTGCTGGGGGCGCCGTTGCCGTTGTCCCCCAGGGGTACCGAGAGGACGGCGACCGCCGCGTTCGCCGACTCGGGCTGAGCTCGACCGGCTCCGCGCACGGAGCTGGCGTGTCCGGCGATGGTCTCCAGCTGCTGCTTGCTGGCCCCGGTGACGACCAGGGTTGCCTTCTCCGCCGTGAGGGCGGGAAACGCGGTGTGCACCATCTCCGTCGCCGTCCGCGCCGGGGAGTCGCTGGGCAGTGCGCGCTCGCTGACGTCGCCGAATTTCGCGCTGCCGAAGGGGATGGTGAGGGCCGCGAAGATGAGCAGGATGGGCACCGCCACCCAGGCCGGCCGGCGCATCACCTTGCTCGCCGTGCGCCCCCAGAAGCCGTCGAGCTGCGCGGCCCCCACCCGCCGTCGCCCGCGTCCGGGCACACTCAGCGCATCGATACGCGGGCCGAGCATGGCCAACACCGCGGGCAGCACGGTCAGCGCGATCAACGCGGCCATCGCCACCGCCGCCATCCCGCCGTAGCCCAGGGACTTCAAAAAGTTTTGCGGAAACAGCAGGAGCCCGGACATCGCCACGGCCAGCAGCGTGGCCGAGAACAGCACGGTGCGCCCCGCGGTGGCGACGGTGCGGCTGATGGCCTCTGCTGTGGTGCGGCCCGCGGCGAGCTCCTCCCGGAACCGACTGACGGTGAACAGTCCGTAGTCGATGGCCAGGCCGAGGCCAATAAGCGTGACCACGTTGACGGCGAAGGAGTTGACCGGCACCACCAGGCTCAGCACCCGCAGCACGCCGAGGGATCCGAAGATGGTGAGCACGCCGACCAGCAGCGGCAAGGAGGCGGCCACGAGTCCGCCGAAAATGAACAGCAACAGCACCAGCACGACCGGCATGGAGACGCTCTCGGCCCGACTCAGGTCGTCGGCGGTGCGCTGATTGATCTCGGTACCCACCGGCGCGGAACCGGCGAAGGCCACCTCGGTGCCCCCGACCACCAGGTCCTGCTTGACGTCCGCATAGCTGTCCAGCACCGCCGAGTCGTTTTCCCCGACCAGGGTGATGACGGCCAGCCCGCGGGTTCCGCTGCGATCGATGAGCTGCGGCGCACCCGTTGTCCACAGCGAGGTCACCGTGGCGACCTTGTCCTTGGGCAGGTCGGCCAGCCGCCGACGGATGCGCTCCGCGATGGCCGGATCGTCGATGCGCTTACCGGCGGGGGCGGTGTACACGGCCAGGACGTCGCCGCCGGTGCGGCCGAAGTTCTGCTCGACAACCCGCGCCGCGTGCGCCGACTGGCTGGCCGGATCCTCGAAACCGCCCTGGGCCAGCCGATCGAACAAGCCCAGTCCGAACAGCCCGCAGCCCAGCGCACCCAGCACCACGAGGGCGAGCACCCAGCGACGGCGGCGGTGCACGAAGTAACCCCAGCTGGCGAACACAAGGAACTCCTGTCGGTGGATGCGCGGGCTGGCGACAGTCTGCCTACTACCGCGGCTACGTGAGCGTTCTGGGCCCTACCTGCGCAGGCGATTCGTGGCACACTTGACGGTGCCCGTCGCGCCAACCCCCCGTGCGCGACGGGCCCTCATCTTCCTTGCTCCGCGTGAACGGGCTCCCACGGCGGTCGGCTCCGGTTTCGCGCCTCACCGCCCGTTCAGCAACGAGGACAGTGGCCGCAACGGCTGCAACCAGGCACCGTCGTCCGGCAGGTTGTCGAGGTTGATCCGCGGCAGTGGCTCTCGGAACACCCCGGGGATGTCCTCCAGGTCGACGAACTCCACCAGCGGGTTGGCCACTGCCCAGCTGGCGTGCTCCCGGAAGCCGAGCACCTGCACCACGGCGCCCTCGGTAGCCAGCTCCTCCAGGGGCTCCCGGAACGCCTGGCCGTCGGCGGAGGCCACGATGATGCCCGCCAGACCCGAGGTGTGCTGACGTAGGGCGATGTGGTCGAGCATGTCGGAGTCGACATCGCTGAACTCGTCGAGCTTCGGCTTGGCGAACACCGCGAAACCGACATTGCGCAGCGCCTCTACCCACGGCCGCACCACCTCGGCCGTGCCATGGGCGATGTTGGTGAACACGGTGGCTTCCGGATCGAGCCGGCCACCGGAGGGATTGGTGCGCTCCAGCTCCTCCGTGCGCGCCAGTAGCCAGCGACCCAAGGCGTCGAAGCGGGGCCGGAATGCCGCCGTGGGCCGTCCGCCGAGGATCGAGCCCAACCCCATGTCGAGGTTCGGCGCGTCCCACACCAGCAGCACCCGACGGTTCTCCTCGGGTGGGGACGAGAGCAGCGGTGCTGAGCTCGCGGCGGTGGAGGTCATTCCCTGATCCTGCACCACAACAGCTCCGTCACGGCACTTCCTGCCCGTGCGGCGCGGTGCTCGAACTTGGTGACCGGCCGCTCCAGCAGCATCGTCGACTGCGTGTCGAATCCCACCCTGCGCAGCTGCGGTTCGCCGTCACCGACCGCGGCGACCTGCTCGGCGTAGGGCAGGTAGTCCGTCGCGACGTGCAACACCCCGCCGGGCAGCAGCCGGCTGGCGATGAGCTCGACGACCGCGGGCTGCAGGAGGCGGCGCTTGTGATGCTTCTGCTTGGGCCAGGGGTCGGGGAAGAACACCCGAACTCCGGCCAGGGAGGCGGGGGCGATCTGGTGGGTGAGCACCTGCACCGCGTCTCCCCGTAACACCCGGACGTTGTCGACCCCCGCCGCGGCACAGTGCTGCAGCAGCTGAGCCAGGCCCGGCCGGTACACCTCGACCGCGAGCAGATTCACCTCCGGCTCGGCGGCCGCCATCGCCGCGGTGGCCGTGCCGGTACCGGAACCGATCTCCACGACCAGGGGGGCCTGCCGGCCGAACCAGGCGGTCGCATCCAGCGGCTCGGTGCCCGCATCGGCACCCATGCTCGGCCACCACTGGTCCCACGCGCGCTGCCGCGCCGGAGTCAGCGCGTCCCGGCGGGAACGGAAGCTGACCACGCGCGCGCGGGGGCGCTCGGGTGGGGCGGGGATGTCGGGCATACGAGGCACTCCAGGTCGGCCGGGTGGTGGCTGGCCCCACTAAGGCTGCCACCCCGCGGTGGTCGCGCCACGCGCCGGACCTGTCGGGCGGCCCGGCGCGTGGCGCCGTCTGGGCCGGCGGAGCCCCGAAACCCGCTCACGCCGAGTACTTTCATCAGGTATTCGATCGTGCTCGACGACCGGTTCTACCCCACTAGAGCACGTACTTGGACGCGCGATCAACTCTATGCTTCATCGTTCAACCAAGTTTCTCCGGGGGTGGCGGGTACCTCAGCACTCCGCGGCCGCCGCCCGTGGCACCATCGTCGCCACGGGGTGTTCGGCGAGGGGAGGGGCTGATGGCTGCCGTGGCAGACCCTCAGCGTCGCCTGGCCACCGGCACGCTGGCAGAGTCCGTGGCCGGCGTGTGCCGGGAGCTGCTGGCGGAATGCGGCGACGCCATGGCCGAGGGCGTGCGGCAGGTACTGGCCCGGCTGGACGCGCCGCTGCAAGTGGCGGTCGCCGGACGGATCTCCTCGGGCAAGTCCACCCTGGTGAACGCGCTGATCGGCCGCAGAGTAGCGCCGACCGCGGTGGGTGAATGCACACGGCTGGTCACCCGATTCTCCTACGGCACCGTCGACCGGGTCGAGGTGGTGCTGCGCGACGGCTCCCGCCGGGCCCTGCCTTTCGACAGCAAGGGGACGATCCCCGCCGATGTGGCGCACCGGGCCGGCGTACCCCTCGACCAGGTCTCCCACCTGGAGGCCTACCTCACCAGTTCGTTGCTCACCACGCTCACCGTCATCGACACCCCCGGCCTTGGGTCGCTGGACACCGCCTCGGCCGCCAGGGCCACCGAGGTGCTCGACGACACTTCCCGTCGTGCCGTCACCGGAGCCGAGGCGGTGCTCTATGTCCTCACCCAGGCCGTCCGCGCCGATGACGCCGATGCCCTGGCTACGTTTTCCGCGGCCACCGCGGGCCGTGACGCCGGTCCGGTGAACGCCCTCGCCCTGCTGAACAAGGCGGACACGGTGGCCCCGGAGTCGGTACCGGGCGCCGACGGCACGGTCTGGCAGGCCGCGACGCTGCTCGCCGCCAAACAGGCCGAGTCGCTCGGCCCCCGGGTGGCCGACGTGCTGCCGGTCGTCGGTCTGCTCGGCGAGACCTGCGCGAGCGGACGTTTCGATACCGCCGACGCCGAGGCGCTACGGGTGCTGGCCGGAATGGACGAGGCGACCCGCACCGCCATGCTGCTGGCCGCCGACCTGTTCGTCTCGATGGACTGCCCACTGGATGTCGCGATCCGGGAGCGACTGCTGGAGCGCCTGGACCTGTACGGCATCGCCTGTGCCGTGCGCGCGCTGTCCGCGGATCCGGAGATGCCGGTGGGCAGGCTGCGGGCCGCCTTGTACACCGCGTCCGGCCTGGCCCCGGTGCACCGACGCCTGACCGAGGTGCTCAGCGCCAGGGCGGATGCCATCAAGGCCGCTGCCGCCCTCGCCTCGCTGACCACCCTGGCCGCCGGCTCCGGTTCGGCGCACGAGCAGCACCGGGTGCGCGGCGGCATCGAACGGCTGCTTGCCCTGCCGCAGGCCCACCAGCTGCGGATGATGGAGGCCCTGACCCTGCTCACCACCGGAATGGTCGAGCTGCCCGCCGACCTGGTGGCCGAGGCGGTACGGCTGGGTTCGACGACCGATCCGCACAGCCGGCTGGCGATGGCCGGTGCAGCCACGGCGGATCTGGCGGCCACAGCCCTGGAGCGCGCTGGCTGGTGGCGCTCCTTCGCCTCCTTCGGCGCCAGCCCCGCGCAGGAGCGGGTGGCCCACGTGGTGCACCGGGCGTACTTCCTGCTGTGGCAAGACCTGACAAAGGCCCGACCGTGACCACCACATTGCCCGCCGAGGTTCGGGTCGCCCACGCGGAACTGACAGAGCTGCTGGTGGCCGCGGATCCCGGCGGCGCCGCCCGGGTGCGCCAGGTCGAGCAAAGCCGCAGCCCGGTCCCGACGGTGGTGGTGCTGGGTGAGACCAACCGCGGTAAGAGCGCGCTGGTCAACGCCCTGCTGGCGACGCCCGAGCTGTCACCGGTGGACGCGGCGACAGCCACGGCGACCTACCTGGTGATCCAGCACGGCAGTGAATGGGCGGCCCGCGCCTGCTTTGCCGACGACCGGCCCGCCGTGCCGATCGCCGTGCGCGACCTGGGCTCGTGGGTCTCGGCGGACGGCGAGCTGCCCGACGGCGTGCCACCCCCGCGCTTCGTGGAGGTGGCGGCACCGGTTCCGCTGCTGGAAAGTCTGAGCCTGGTTGATACGCCCGGGGTCGGGGGACTGCATGGCGTGCACCGCGAACGAGCCGCCGAGGCGGCTGCCGACGCCACGGCGCTGCTCATGGTGGTCGACGCCAGCGGCCCGTTCACCCGCGGGGAGCTGGAGTTTCTGCACCAGCTTGCGGAGCGGGTCGAGACGGTGACCTTTGCGCTCACCAAGACCGACGTGCACCGCGGCTGGCGGGAGGTGCTCGACGCCGACAAGGCCCTGCTCGCCCAGCATGCGCCGCGCTTCGCCGACGCGCGGTTCTTCCCGGTCTCCGCGCGGCTGTCCGCGCTGGCGGCACAGGCATCCTCCGCACAACTGGCCACGACCTTGCGGCGGCAGTCCGGCATCACCGAGCTACAGGCCGAACTGCAGCAGTTGGTGGCCGATCGTGTGGTGATGCTGGGCGCGGCCAACGCCCTGCGCACCCTGCATTCGTCCTTGGGTGCGGCGGCATCGGCGCGCCAGGACCACGCCCGGGTGCTGCGGTCGGGCACCGGCGCCGCCGAGGATCTGCGCGTCCGCAAGAAGGAGCTGATGGCGCAGCGACGCACCGGACAACGAGGGTGGTCCCGGCGATTGCGGGCGGCGGTGCAGCACGCGCGGGTGGAGTCGACCCACGACGTCGCCCGGCACATCCGCGCCAGCCAGACCTGGTTCCGGTCCGCGGTCGATGCCGCCGACCGAGACGCCCTCGCGCGGCTTCCCGCGCAGCTCGATCCCGCACTGGCCACGGTGGCAGCCAAGATCAGCGCCGCGTTGGCCGAGCGGGTGCGCCGCCTCAGCGAACAGGTGCTCGGCGAGCTGTTCACCGCGACGGAACTGGCCGCCTTGGCCGCCCAGTCGACGCGCGCGGAACCGGTGCCGCTGGCGATTCGGCCGGTGGAGAAACGGCAATCGGGCTCCGAGGACCGGTTGATGGTGGTGGCCGGTGCATCCGGCGGTCTCGGGCTGGGCAGGCTGGCGTTGATGCCTCTGGCGTTGGTTCCTGGGCTGAACCTGGCATTGGTGCCGCTCACCCTGGGCCTGGGTGCGGGGGCCGCCTGGTGGATGGCACGGACCAGGGGCCAACTGGCCGACAAGGCCCACCTCAAGCAGTGGTCGGGCGAGGTGTTGGCCGAAGCGCGGTCGAGCCTGGATCAGCTGGTGGCCGAGCAGCTGATCGACGCCGAGCACCAGCTGAGCGCCGCGCTGGACGAGGCGTTGGCCACGCGGGTGGAGCAGATCGACGAGGAGCTGCGCGCGGTCGATGCCGCGTTGCGCCTGGACGCGTCCGCGCGTGCCGAGCAACTACAGCTGTGCGAGCGCGAGCTGGCGGCATTGACGGCCGGGCAGGAACGCGCATCCGCGCTGCTCGCGCGGATGCGTGCCGTTCGTGATCGGCGCTGAGCTGCTGCCCGACGGACCTCAGTGCGCTTCGCTGGCTTCCTTGTGCTCCTCGATGTACTCCTGCGGATCCTTGTCCACGGCCTTCACCCCGGTGATGTGGGTGGCTTCGAATGCGGCAAAGGAGACCGCCAGCGTGTGGCGTAGCTCGAGCCGGGCGTTACGCCGAAAGTCGGTGAGCCCCTCGCGTTCCTCTTCGGCCATGTGATCGCCATTGGCCTTGTTCGCATTGGCCACGGCCTCGTACCAACCGTCGCTGCCCACCCGGTGCTCGGCGACAGCTGCGACCGCCTCCCGGATGTCGTTGTGGTCCTCGATCGCGTCCTCGGTCTCCGCCTCCGGGGTGTCCTTGTCGCCGGCGCCTTCTCCCAGGTGCAGCAGCTGCGGGTAGAAGAACCGCTCCTCGGCTTCGGCGTGCACCTCG
>JAABUZ0100004894.1_pt1 | contig 18070 bp, 17 predicted proteins | sample 5562091 | NCBI WGS metagenome assembly JAABUZ01 (sample SAMN12813069, study PRJNA571459) | rock metagenome | isolation source: Antarctica rocks | place: Antarctica: Victoria Land, Linnaeus Terrace sud | collected 2015-12-21
GCGGCGACAGGACGGGCAGAACGGACTGGACGTGCAAAGAGAACATTGGCGGACGCCTTCTGAAACCTTGCCTGGCCCGGACTTTTAATCCGTGTGTCGTGGGTTCGAGCCCCACCGCCCTCACCATCCAGTTTTGGCGTTGTTCCGCCAATTCGAAGACGGTCGCAGCGCACCATCGCCGTCGCGTGAAGGGGTATCGGCGGTGGAATATACCAACCCGTATACCAACCGCGTTCAACTCGCGTCTTTCGCGGCGGGAAAAAGTAGCTCCATATGCGCCGTGGCCGGGCTTCGTTGTTCCTTCCGCGCGTGGGTATAGGTGTCCGCGGTGGGGTGAATGGAGCTGTGCCCGAGCGCGTGCTGCACGTGAATCAGGTCGCACCCAGCTCCACACAGTAGCGTGGCGTAGGTGTGGCGCAAGTCATGGACGCGCATGTGCGCCAGGTCTGCCCTGGCCAGGATGCGACGGATCGGATAGCCCAGCGCGGAAGGCGCAAGTGGGCGTCCGGTCGTGGTGGTAAAGACCTGATCGGCCCATTCGGGCGCGCGCTCCCAGTCAGGCGCGGCCATCCGCTCTTCGAGCTGCCGGATTCGATGCGCTCGCAGGGCGGCCACGGTGGCCGGCACCAGGTCCAGGGTCCGCCTGCTTCGTTCCGTCTTGGGCGTCCCGGCCACGACGCCCAACCCGCGCAGGCGTTGGGTGGTCTGTCGGACACGTAACCGCTGTGCCTCAAAGTCGATGTCCTGCCAGCGCAGCCCGCACGCCTCGCCGGAGCGTAAGCCCTGCATCAGAATCAGCACCCACAGGGCGTGCAGCCGGTCATCCTTGGTACTGTCGAGGAAGGATCGAACCTGATCGGCGCTGAGGGTCGGGCGTTCAGTGTACTCCGGCTTCGGTGGACTGGCCATCTCTGTTGGCGCCCGGAGAATGTAGCCGAGCTTCACCGCCCGCCGGAAGGCGATACGAAGGACTCGATGCACCTTTCCCACGGTCAGGGCGCTTAACCCGCGCTCGGTGAGTTCGTCGTAGAGCGCCTGCACGTGGGCCGGCTTCAGTTGGTCCAGGCACGTCTTATGGATCGGCGTGGCCAGCTCAACTTGCCGCTGGTAGTCCTGCATGGTGGCCGGCTTGATGTTGCGGCAGGTCTTGAGCCAATCGCGCAGGTACTTCCCGGTTGGCTGTGCGGCGTCGGTGGAGATTCGCCCGGCCCGAAGATCGGCCAGGTAGGCGTCCCGCTTCTCGCGTACCTCGCGCTGTGTGGCGCCGTAGAACGCCTTGCGCTTGCCATCCGGCAGGGTGACCCGCGTCCACCACCGTCCATCTGGAAGCCGCGTAATCTTGGTCCCTTCGCCGTTGCCTCGTTTGGTCATGCTGTCTCCTGTCGCTGCTGGTCAACGGGCGCCGGCAACCGTGCCGGCGCCTATGGTGCCCTGTTTTCGTCGCCTATCCGGTGTTGTAGTGATGTATGTCGCTGGTGGTCACAGGGCTGGTGCGCCCAGTCGGTCGAGCAGATCGCCGGCGAGAGCAGTCACCCACTCACGCAGATCGTCTACTTCGTTTTGCAGGCGCACCAGCGTCTCTTGCGTGGTCTCGGTGGTCTCGGCGATGTTCGTAGCCGAAGGGGCGGCGGTCACGCCGCCACCCCCTCAACCACGATGGAGCGGAAGAACAGGCAGGCCACGGCAACGGCGCCACGGTGAGCGCAGACATAGCCGGCGCCGTATCGGCGGGACGCCTCGCAGGAGCATGGCCCCACCTTGCCGGCCTCTAAGGTCAGGCGGTATACGCTCGGGCGGCTGCCTGAGCCGACGCGGTAGCCGCCGTCACGGCACAGCGTCGCTTTGATGTGGCGAGCGCGGGCACGTGTCATGCCCTTCTGCCAGTCGGTCGGGATCGTCTCGCGGGTGATGATGGTCATGTCTCTGCCTCCCGTGTGGTGATTGGGTGGTCCCTGTAGGGTTGCTTACTCCCTACACACAGTATCCCACATAATCACACACTGAGTCAACCCATACAATTACGCATTGACTCGCAAAGACCCACGCCTGTACGCTGAAGGCAGGAGGTCGTACCTATGGCTGATGAACCGCAGTATGTTACGATCCAGGGCGCTGCTGCCGCGCTTGGAGTCACTCGGCGCCGTATCTGGCAGATGGTAAAGAGCGGCGATCTTGAAGCCAGATCGAACCCCCTGGATCGCCGAGAGAAGCTCATCCCGCAGTCGGAGATTGACCGCCTCGCGCCGTTTACAAAAAAAGCCGCGGCGTGAGTTGACACGCCGCGGCTGTAAGCAACCCTCGGCCGGGACCAACCAGCCGGAGGCACTCAATTATGGCAGGGCCAGGCGGTAACGCCCGGTGAACAGCTTGTTTAACCGCTCACGCTAAACGATGCCTGCACGGTCTTGCTGTGCCCGCGGTATGCGCACTGCACCGTCGCCGTGCCCCTTCACCTTTGACGACAAACGTGTGTCGTAGTGGATAGTACGTTACGAAAGGTGCTATCGTGGCGCAATTGTGCGAAACGAGCGTGCTCTCTGTGCGAGCTGCCGCGGAGCAATCGTGCGGCCGACCACTGGTCGGCTTGCACGGTTCTGCTCTGTTGCCTGTCGCAACGCCGCGTATCGACGACGCAAGCAGAACCCACCGGAGGATGCTTCGCGGGTGAGTCCTGGAGGGCGCCACTCGCTGCTTGAGAGGATGACGCTCTGATGCTCACGGGCCCCATCAAGAGCCAAATTGACCGCGTCTGGGACGCCTTCTGGTCGGGCGGCATTTCCAACCCGCTCGAAGTGATCGAGCAGATCACCTACCTACTCTTCCTTCGCCGCCTCGACGACTTGCAGCTCCTCGAAGAGAACAGAGCCTATCGACTCAAACAGCCTATCGAGCGTCGCGCTTTCCCGGAGGGCAATGACCCGAGGGGCCGTCCCTACAAGGACTTACGCTGGTCGTACTTTCGCCATTTCGCACCCGGTGAGATGTTCACGGTCGTGGACCAACACGTCTTTCCATTCCTGCGAGAGCTCGGCGGCGACGACTCAACGTACGCCCACCATATGAAGGACGCCCGCTTTACCATCCCCACGCCCGCGCTCTTGGTAAAGGTCGTCGACCTCATCGCCGACGTGCCGATGGAGGACCGCGACACCAAGGGCGACCTCTACGAATACATGCTCGGCAAGATCGCGAGCGCCGGCCAGAACGGCCAGTTCCGTACTCCCCGACACATCATCCGGCTCATGTCGGAGATGGTCGCGCCGGCCCCGACCGATGTCATCTGCGATCCCGCCTGCGGCACCGCAGGCTTCCTTGTGGCAGCCGGAGAATATCTCCGCACGCACAATCCGGAAATCTTCCGTGATGAGAAGCTGCGAGCGCACTTTCACCACGACATGTTCCACGGTTTCGACTTCGACAACACCATGCTCCGCATCGGCAGCATGAACATGCTCCTCCACGGCGTCGAGAACCCCGATATCCGATACCGCGACTCCCTCGCGCAGGACCACGCCGGTGAGGAGGAGCGCTACAGCCTCGTCCTCGCCAATCCCCCGTTCGCGGGCTCACTCGACTATGAGAACACCGCCAAGGACCTTCAGCAGATCGTCAAAACCAAGAAGACCGAGCTGCTCTTCCTCGCGCTGTTTCTGCGGCTCCTGAAGCCGGGCGGTCGCGCCGCCGTCATCGTCCCGGACGGTGTTCTCTTCGGCTCCAGCAACGCCCATAAGACGCTCCGGCGCATCCTCGTCGAGGATCAAAAGCTGGACGGCATCGTCTCCCTGCCCAGCGGCGTCTTCAAGCCCTACGCCGGTGTCTCCACCGCCGTGCTCCTCTTTACCAAGACCAACTCCGGCGGTACCGATCACGTCTGGTTCTACGACGTCGAAGCCGACGGCTGGTCACTCGACGACAAGCGAACGCCGCTGCTTTCCGAGGACAAGCTCGGTCCTGCTCCAGCCAGCGCTCTCACCGAAGACGAGCACGCCAGGAACAACCTTCCCGATGTCCTCGTCCGCTGGAAGGATCGCGAGACTGGCGAGCGAGATCGCCCGCGCACCGCGCAGAGCTTTTGTGTTCCTAAGGCAGACATTGTCGCCCAAGGGTACGACCTCAGCCTCAATCGCTATCAGGAGGTGATTCATGAGGAGGTCGAGCACCGGGCGCCGCTGGAGATCCTCGCCCACCTCGACCGGCTTGAGGACGAGATCAAGCAGGAAATTAATCAACTTGCGGTACTGCTCAGGTGAACGGCTGGTCAACGGAGCCGCTCGGGGCGATTTGCACGATAGGCATCGGCAAGACTCCGAGCCGCGACCGCAGCGAGTACTGGGGGCCAGAGTGTCCGTGGCTTTCAATCGCGGACATGAATCAGGGCCGGGACTTGCTAACGACGAAGGAGACAATCACTCCCCGCGCAGTTCAAGAGACCAACATGAAACGTGTAGAACCAGGAACCGTGCTGCTGAGCTTCAAGCTAAGCGTCGGAAAGGTTGGCATTGCTCAGACGCCCATGTACACAAACGAGGCAATCGCTCGTCTGCCGATCCGTGACAACTACCGCGTTCTGCCTGAGTATCTCTATTGGGCTCTTCAGTCAATCGACTTGACCCGTACCGCCGACCGAGCAGCCAAGGGCGTCACGCTCAACAAGGCAAAGCTGGAAGAAGTCGGCATTCCGGTCCCGCCGCTCCCTGAACAGCGCCGGATCGCCGCAATCCTCGATCAGGCCGACGCGCTGCGGGCCAAGCGACGGACCGCCATCGCCCAGCTCGACACGCTCGCGCAGTCCATCTTCCTGGACATGTTCGGCGATCCACGGCTGAACCCGTGCAACTGGCAGCAGCAACACCTCATTGATATTTGCACGTCGGTATCAGACATCGATCACAAGATGCCTTCAGCCGTCGACGGAGGCGTTCCCATGATTTCTGCCAAGGATCTGAGGGACGACGGGACGATAGCTCTTGATGGTGCGAAACAGATATCCGAAGATGACTTTGCTAGGCTATCCCGCAAGGGACGCCCCAGGAGGGGCGATATCATTTACTCGCGCATCGGCACAGTTGGAAAAGCCAGAATAGTGAAGACCGACGCCAGATTTCTCGCGTCGTACTCCTGCTGCACGATTAAGCCATCTCCGGACCACGTCGATGCTGTGTTCCTTCGCCAACTGTTGGATTCGCCCTCAACGCTTGCCCAAGCGGTAGGCGGAGTTCGTGCGATCGGGGTGCCCGACCTCGGCTTGGGAGTAATCAAACAGTTCGTGATGATCGTGCCACCGCTTGCCCTTCAGCGCGAGTTTGCTCAACGCCACGCGGCTCTCGAAGGCATCAGGGATCATCAGACCGCCTCACACTCTCACCTCGACCAACTCTTCACCTCACTCCAGCACCGCGCCTTCCGCGGCGAGCTCTAACCTATGAGCAACTTCTCCTTCCTCGCCGCCGAATGGCCCGCCGTCCACGAGGATGCCACCAAGGCCGAGTCCTTCCTCCACACCGATCCACGCGCCTCCTGCTTTTACGCTCGTCGCACCCTGGAGCTCGCCGTCACCTGGCTCTATAAGGCCGACGCCACGCTCCGCCTCCCCTATCAGGACAACCTCAGCGCCCTCCTCCACGAGCCAACCTTCAAGCAGGCGACCGGTGATCCCGTCTTCAACAAAGCCCTGCTCATCAACCGCATCGGCAATCGCGCCGTCCACGACCATCGCCCCGTCCCCGAGTCCGCCTCCATTGCGGCTCTCCAGGAGCTTTTTCATTTCTGCTACTGGCTCGCCCACACCTATGCGCGCCGCGCACGGCCAGACCCAAATCTGGCTTTCGAGCTGCCGCCCGTGCCCGCGGCGCCCACCGCCGTTCCACAGACCGCTGAGAAGATCCAACAGCTCGAGACCTCTCTTTCCGAGCGCGACGAGAAGCTCACCGAGGTTCTCGAACAGCCCAGCCTAGACGACGAGCTGATACGCCTTCGTGCCGAGGTCGCCAGAGCCAAGAAAGAGGCAGCCAACCAACCCGATACCCACGACTACTCCGAGGCCGAGACCCGTGACCGGTTTATCGACGTCCTGCTGAACGAGGCGGGGTGGAAGCTCGAGGACGCGCGGGACAGAGAATTCGAGGTTCACGGCATGCCGAACGGACCTGGCAAAGGCTATGTCGACTATGTCCTCTGGGGAGATGATGGCAAGCCTCTGGGCCTCGTGGAGGCGAAACGCACCAAGAAGTCGCCCCAGCTGGGCAAGCAACAGGCAAAGCTCTATGCCGACTGCCTCGAGGCACAGTTCGGTCAGCGCCCCGTCATCGTCTATACCAACGGCTACCAGCACTGGCTCTGGGATGACGCCATGTACCCGCCTCGCTCGGTGCAGGGGTTTTACACGAAGGATGAACTGGCGCTCCTGATTCAACGCCGCGCGACGCGAAAGTCCCTGTCCGCGGCAGCCATTGACGGCGCCATTGTGGAGCGCTACTACCAGAGCCGAGCCATTCGGCGCATCGGCGAGGCATTTGAGCATGACCTCGAGCGCAAGGCCCTCCTCGTCATGGCGACGGGTGCCGGTAAGACGCGAACGGTCATCGCGCTGTCTGACCTGCTGACCCGCTGCAACTGGGTCAAGCGCGTCCTATTCCTCGCCGACCGTGTGGCGCTCGTCAATCAGGCCGTCGCCACCTTCAGGAACCACCTGCCGGCGTCATCACCGGTCAATCTAGTGACCGAACGCCACGAGGAGGGTCGTGTCTACGTCTCGACCTACCCGACGATGATGACCCTGATCAACGAGATGCAGGATGGCCGTCGCCGCTTTGGGGCGGGTTATTTCGACCTCATCGTCATCGACGAAGCCCACCGTTCCGTCTATCAAAAATACCGTGCGATCTTTGACTACTTCGACAGCTTTCTGGTCGGTCTGACGGCGACGCCTAAGGATGAGATCGACATCAACACCTATCAGCTGTTCGACCTGGAACGTGGCGTGCCCACCGATGCCTACCAGCTCACAGAGGCGATCAGCGATGGCTTTCTCGTGCCCTTCCAGGCCGTATCGGTGCCCATCAAATTCCAACGTGAGGGCATTGCCTACACAGACCTCACGCCTGGGGAGCAGGAACTGTGGGACGCGCTGGAGTGGGAGGAGGATGGCCCCACTCCCGATCGGATCGAGGCTGCAACCCTCAACGCATGGCTGTTCAACGAGGATACCGTCGACAAGGTTCTTGCGCACCTGATGACCCACGGCATCCGGGTGGCGGGAGGTGATCGAATTGGCAAGACGATCATCTTCGCCAAGAATCAGGCGCACGCCGACTTTATTGTCGAGCGGTTCGACGTGAACTACCCGAAATTCAAGGGTGACTTTGCGCGCACCATTCACCACGGCGTGTCCTACGGACAGACCCTCATCGACGATTTCTCGACCCCAGGCAGAGCGCCGCATATCGCGGTCTCGGTCGACATGCTGGACACGGGCATCGACGTGCCAGACATAGTCAATCTGGTCTTTTTTAAACAGGTCCGTTCCAAGACCAAGTTCTGGCAGATGGTTGGCCGCGGCACGCGCCTCCGTCCCGACCTGTTCGGACCCGGGCAGGACAAAACCTGCTTCTACATCCTCGACTACTGTCAGAACCTCGAGTTCTTCAACCTGGATCCCGCCACCACCGAAGGCCGACTGGGAGAGCCGCTGAGCAAACGGCTGTTCACCACGCGGCTCGAACTTATCGCTGAGCTGGACCGTCAGGCCACCCCGGACGCAAGCGAAGAGCCGCCAGGCGAGCTTCGCGTCGACACCGCGTCACTGCTGCGTGGTGTGGTGGCCTCGATGAATATCGACAACTTCGTGGTGCGACCCAAGCGAGCGTTCGTCGAACGCTATGCCAAGCCGGAGGCCTGGGAGGTCCTAGAGCGGGACGACCTCCACGACCTTGCCACCGAAGTGGCCGGCCTGCCGTCCGACGTGGAAGTAGAGGAAGAGGAGGCGAAGCGATTCGACCTCCTCATGCTCCACCTACAACTGACGGTACTGCGCCACGAGCCGCGCTTCACGACACTGCGTGACCAGGTGATCACGATCGCTGGCTTGCTAGAGGAACAGGCCACCATCCCCATGGTCAGGGCGGAGCTCGTCCTTCTCGAGGAGTTGCAATCCGAGGACTGGTGGCAGGACGTGACCGTCGCCATGCTGGAGCAGGTGCGCAAAAAGCTGCGCTCGCTGGTGCGCTTCATTGAGAAGCACAATCGCAAAATCCTCTACACAGACTTTCAGGATGAGATCGGAGCGGAGACGGAGTTCGACCTGCTCGGGGTGCTCCCGCCGGAGTCCATGGAGCGCTTTCGGGCGAAGGCACAAGCCTTTCTCCGGCAACATGAGGATCACGTCGCCATCCATCGGTTGCGGATGAACAAACCGCTCACGGCATCCGATCTCACCGAACTCGAGGAGATGTTGACTGCAAATGGCGTGGGGGACCCCGAGGTCATCCAGAAGGCCAAGGAAGAGAGCCAAGGTCTCGGCCTCTTTGTTCGCTCGCTGGTCGGACTCCACCGAGGCGCGGCGAAGGAGGCGTTCGCCAACTTCCTGGCTGGTAAGGCGTTCAGCGCCAACCAGATCCAGTTTATCGATCTGATCATCAATCACCTCACCGAGCGTGGGTTGATGAGCGCCTCGTTGTTGTACGAATCCCCGTTCACCGACCTCAGCCCGCATGGCCCTGACGCGCTTTTTGCGTCATCACAGGTGGACGAACTGGTGTCGATTCTTGATCGAGTACGATCAACCGCACTCGCAGCTTAGTAGGGCACGAACGACTCAAGCAACTTATTACGCTCTCTAGTCTGCCCCTCAAAGGCATTGAGACGGACTTCGCTGTTGACTCTTCCGGCTTCACCACCTGCCGCTTTATCAAGTGGTTCAACAAAAAGTACGGGCACGAGATGGACAATCGAGAGTGGGTCAAGGTCCACCTGATGTGCGGCATCAACACGAAGGTCGTGTCTAGCGTCGAGATTAGCGGATGGGAAGCCCACGACTCCCCCTACTTCAAGCCGCTTGTGGAGACGACGGCGCGACACTTTCGGGTGCACGAGGTTTCAGCGGATAAGGCATATCCCAGCCGCAAGAACCTAGCAGCAGTTGAGGCCGCGGGCGGTACGCCCTACATTCCATTCAAGGAGAACATGGCGGCCTCGTCACTCGATGAGGAGTCCATGTGGGCCAAGATGTATCACCAGTACGCCTTTAACCGCGAGGCGTTTTTAGGGCACTACCACAAACGCTCAAACGCGGAGACAGCGTTCTCCATGATCAAGGATAAGTTCGGGGACGCAGTGCGCAGCAAGAGTGATACGGCACAGGTCAATGAAGTGCTGTGCAAGGTGCTCTGCCACAACATCTGCGTGGTCGCTATGGCCGGGCATGAGTTAGGGATTGAGCCGACGTTCCGAATCGCGTAGGCTTGTATCGCGCTTGGGGAGGGAGATTACACTTTCCCGGCTAAGATGCCCATAATGAGGTATGGGTATCGCGATTCAACCAAACGCCTCTCGTGTCTATGTCTCATTCTCAGCCCAGATTGACGCGACGACCACTGAAAGCCTCATCGCTACGATGGCGCAATTGGCAAACAATCGCGTGGAAGAGGTTTATCTTCTCCTATCGTCAGAGGGCGGTACGGTGATGCATGGGCTGAATCTTTACAACGTTCTGCGAGGTATGCCCTTCCGGCTTATCACGCACAATGCCGGGAACGTAGACTCGATTGGCAACGCGGTATTTCTGGCTGGCGAAACCCGCTATGCTTGTGAGCACTCAAGCTTCATGTTTCATGGCGTAGGTATCGCGACTCAGCAGGGTCAACGCTTCGATGAAAAAGGATTGCGAGAGGGATTGGGGTCAATCCAGGCCGATCAACGCCGGATTGGAAGTGTCATCGCGGAACGCACCAGCTTGGAGGCGTCGGATGTCAGTAATCTCTTCCTCGAAGCGCAGACTAAGGACGTGGCATACGCCGTTAGCCATGGGATTGTTCACGAGATTCGCGACATCCAAATTGCACCGGGTGACCCGGTAGTCGCCTTGTCGTTCCAACGGTAAGGCTAGGTTCTGAGGCAGTATTGTTCTCATTTGGTTCCTCTTCTCTGTGCGGCTCACTGTGACACAGACGTATCATAATTCCCCTTTTTGTGCAGGAGCCGGAGTGCACACAAAGAGGCTTCAGATCAGGGGTTTCTGTGCAAAGCCACCTGCACCCTAACGACGCGGGCAATACGGGACGCATTGAAACAGTCCAATCTATCACTTGATGTGCTGCTGTCGCTACGCGCCACACGACATCGTTCTCGTGTGTCACTGCCGCCCGTGGTCGCGCCCGAGCGGGCATGCTCAAGAGCACGCCCACCGAACGGTCCCGCTCTGTCCCGCTATGGAGCGAAAAGATCGCGGGCCACGATCCGCGCCATGGTGGTCTGACACTCCGCGCAGTGCCCACGGATCGCCGGGCGTCCATTGCAAAAGGTGACCGCTTGGCCGTCCACCAGCTCGCGCCGGTCACGGCACCGTGGACAATACGCCTGGACCATGTCCAGCTGAGGCGGTGAGAGCACAGGAGAGGCGCGCCGGTGGTATGCCCGGCGGGTACGCGGCCGGCCAGGTGGCAGTTTTGACCGTACTGGACGGGCTGCAGCGCGGGCAGCGCGTTCCGCTTCGCGGTGTTCCCGCTGGCTGGGCCGGCCTGGTCGTCGGCATTCTGGCCGTGCCTGCATCGCCTCCAGGACGGCATGCGCTGCATCCGTCTCGGCGTTGATCGCGGCGAAGCAGGATGGTAGCATGCGTTCAGCTCTCTGCAACTCGGCAGGAGATTGCGCCGCATCGAGCAGCGCCGATGCACGGTGGTACCGGCGCCACATACGATCCGTGGCGCTCTCGTACTGGCTGGTATAGGCGACGCCCCAGCAGTGTCGGCAGAGGAAATAGGCGCCACCATGCGGGCGGTAGAGCACTCCCACCATGCGACCGCACTCCATGCTTGGGCACTGCCAGAGTAACCGATGGCAGGCCGGCTGATACGCATACCGGACGCCCACGCCCTGGTGTCCGTGATAGAGGGTGTCGTACTCCAGCGACACGGCGCCGCGCGCATCGTCGCCGTGTCGCTGGTAGAGGTGCTCGTACCTCCCCAGGCCACGAGTAAACGTGAGAGCGCCCGCGTACCAGTCGCGCCGGACCATCTCGCCCAGCGCGGCGGCGCCGAGCCGAAAACAGGCGTCTGAGCGAACCTTACCCATCGGGCACCCAGTACCTCAAATGACCCATTTTGATACTGATTTCGACGCTATAGGGGGAGTTTTCCACGGTTAGCCGGGGGTTTCGTGCGCAAAGGACGCGTCAGAGCACCACAGTTTCATCGAAGTCTGAGATATTTTGCGCCATTTTGCCACCACCTTGCTAGGAGTGAGGCAGTGCTGCGCCGCCCGAGCTGGCTCCGGCGCACTATGATCGCGATCTACCTGGCATGCATGAACCCGGGTGGTAGACATACCGAGCTGGTCGGCGATTTTTCGCACCGGCACGCCCTGCGCGAGCAACCGCACGGCGATGCGCCGGCGCTGCAGAAGAACAGCTCCGGGTCTCGCCGTCCGCCTACCTGTCTCATTGATCCCTCTCTTGATCCGAATGACAAAACATGTTCCATTTTCAGACATGTTGCCCGCCCAGCGAGGCGGACTGGCAGTCCCGCGCCTCGGTGCCGGCGACTGGATGCACCACGGCCCGGAGGTCCAGCCGTTCGGCAGCCCGGGCGAGCATCAGAAGTTTGACCACGGTCAGTAAGCCAATGCATGCGTCGTCTATGTCGAGTGCTGTCGCCACAGCATCCAGCGCCAGTTTCAACGGTGCGTCGATGTCGTGCCGGCGGGTATGGAGCGCCAGAGATAGCGCCAGCCAGTAGCAGCCAGGTAGGAGTGTGCGCCACCGTGCAGCGCGCAAGAGCAGGACGGCGTCGTGATCCCGCTGCACCGCCGGCGCCGCTTTGTAGACGCGGGTAGAACCGGCGGATCGACCAACGCGCCATATCCGATTCACGCCCGACGGGTGAGGCGGCTTTGCACAAGAACTAGCACCTGCACAAATACTCTGAGTGAGGGCTGAGGGTTCTTGTGCAGGTGGGGATGCTGCACAAAAAGGGGCTGGGAAGGGTGAGCATGATAGTTGTGGTCTTCAATCCCTCAATCCGCCCATTAACTGGCGTAACCGTCTCTCCCGCTCACCCCTATTGTCGCGACTTCCTATTACGAAGACACCCACTAAGGCGACAACAGGAACACCCATGAATAACCCACCGGTTATCGTCTTGCCATGCAGGGCCAGCACAGCACCAACGATTACGATTACCATCGCCAGAATAAAGCCACATGCCAATCCCCAGTAGGACCGAGTAACGTGCGATTGCAAGTTTGAGGTTTCGAGCGCCTGTCGATGTACAGCCTGGCGCTCTGCCATTGCCAAGATGCGCTCTGCTCCGTCTGGGACAGCCTCGTTGTATGAGCTTAATATATCGGGGTGAGGGAGAGGTCCAGAAAACATTTGTTGAATCTGAATCTCAGCAAGAGTTTCTTGACGCTGTAATTCATTGCGCGATTTTTGGGGCGCTCCTCGGTTCTGGCGTCCGCGGCCCCGACCTCCACTTTGCGCCACGATGCTTCCTCGTCAGTACGATTACCGCTTCAGAGCAGCCCAGGCTTCTTTTGCAACTTCCTTCATATCGTAGCCAACGGTTTGCCAGTCCGCGCTCATTGCAAGTGCGTCAGCCTGCTCAGGTGTCAACGCAGTGTTATATTCCGTGAGCGTGTTGCCAAAGTCAAGGATGCTCGCTACACCTTCTTTGAAAGACGGTCTTGCGTACAAAATATTAGTTAAGCTTCCCATGATCGCGTCCTTTCGCTTCCAAGAGCGCGTGAGACCAAGATCACGCGCTACTCCTATCATCTCTCCACAGCATTATATTCACCACCATTGCCTAAGTATGATCTAACTCTCGGAATCATCGGGCTCATATTCGAGAGGCGATTCGGCTACAAGCGAGAGTTGGGATTGCGTGCTGTTCGCACGCCCGTGCTCTGCGCGATTCAAACGCCTATGCCATTGAGTTGCCACGCTGTCGGGACCGTACCTAAGCCGCGGTGGGCGCCGTCCCCTTTTTGTACGCTTTGTACGCAGCAAGTGCGTCGGCTTTTTGTACCTAATGTACCAAGCAGACGTACGCGTTTTGTACGGAATGTACGGAGCAGGTGCGTCCCCTTTTGTCCCAAATGTCCTAAGCAGACGTACGCCTTTTGTACGAAGCGTACGGCGGTTCCGTGCCCGTTTTGTATGCATTGTATGAACCAAGCGCGTCCGCTTTTGTACCAAATGTCCGCGGTCGACGTCGCCTTTTTGTCCGCTTTGTCCCAACCAGACGCTGTCACGACTAGGCCGCGGTGTCCGGATCAATCGCTGCCTGACGTTGCTTCTGGTCGGCGCGCACCCAGGCACGACCGACGCCGAGCTGTGCGGCTATCGCTTTAGCCGGCACCCCTTGATCAAGCAGCCTCGCCGCGATACGGCGCCGCTCCTCATCCCGCCTCGGGTTTTTTGTCCATTCCCCCGTTCCGCTCATCACTCTTCCCCCGTCCTGCTCCTCGGTCCGGTGAAGTGCCTCGACCGCTTCACGCACTTTGATCTCAGCGTTCATCTTCACGATCTCATACTCAATTCGGCTATCTCAGCGGCACAGGAGTTCAACTCGGCGGCAGCCTGATTTTGCTGCTCAACGGCCCGGTTGACGTCCCTGACGATCCGCTCATGCTGCGCCTGGTAGCGCTCAAGTTGCTGATCGGCCTGATCGAGTCCCTTTTGCAGCTCTTCACGTTGACCGGCATCGGAGGATGCACGGCTGATCGATTCAAGTTTGCCGGCCAGGGCATCGCGACTGCTGGAGGAAGCCTGCAGCGTCACCACTGCGACGGCAGACCCGGCACCACCAGCCTGGTCGATCCGCATTGGGCCAGACGCGGAACCGGTCACGGCCACCACACCAGGAGCATGGGCCGGCATACTCGCCGCCGTTGGTACGGCATACATACCGAAGATCGGCGTAGTTGCCAACCAGGTCGAGCAGGTCAGTAATCGTCTGGAAACGCCCGGCACCCTCACCCTCAAAACCCTCAAAACGGCTTTTGCAGGTTTTGAGGGTGACCGTCTGGGGCGTTTTCACCGCCGTTCCCTCTCACGATGGCTGTTTATGCATGGATGAACCCGAATCACGGTGGAGGGCCGGCCTCCGGTGCTACGCTCCTCTAGTCGCAGCCAGCAGGCCGATTCCAGGGTGTCGAGCGCGGCTTCGACCTGCCGGTCGTCATTGAGTTTTGCCCAATCGCGCTGTTTGACGTCTCGGACGGTCATCCCGTCGGTCACGGCGCCGGATTGGAGTTTTCGGAGCAAGGCATGGGCGGCATCGGTCCCCGGCGACAGCTCGGCGGCGTAGAGCTTGCGAGCGTGTGCCTCCAGGAATTGGCCCCAGACAATGGCTAGCTCTAGCGCCTGCTCAGCGACCGGGCCAGAGATGCCGTCCGCCAAGTGAATCAACAGGGCCAGGGAAGGAACGAGCGACCGGTATTTTGCGATGTGCGATTGAAAGACAGGCGTGTCGTCAAGCTCACCGCCTCGAAGGCGCTGCTCAATCGTGGTCTTCCATGTGTCGTACAAGGGTTGTGCTTCGCTACTAAACCGCAGGAACGGAATGGACCCAGTCGTGCAATCTGCTCCAATGGCTCCCGGTTCCATCGCGTCCAACCGCTCATAAACCTGGAGGGCCTGCTCGTACAGCTGGTGCTGCGGGTAGCCACTGGGGGCAGTGTACCGTGGCTGTTGATCGGGCCAGACAACGAGTTGAAACCGTTGCAGTAACCCGTCGGCACTCGCACTGCCACTGCGTGCCGCAGCTACCAAGCTCTGCACGACGCCCGGCTGAAGACCACCCACCACGGATACGGTTGGAGCCCCGATCCGAATCGTGCCACGACTGATTCGGTCGCACGTGAAGGGCTGTAGACCTTCCCAGGCTTGAAGGAAAAACTGGCGTTCGTCCTCTCTACCCGCTTTCTCAAAGGTGTTAAACAAGCCGCGGAGTTCGTCCCGCGTAACCAGGAGGCCACGCGGATTGTCCCGCAGAAGTTCGCCGAGCTTTTCGACCGTGGCATCCTGTGTCACATACCGACGGCACCCACAGCGCCCCGCCTCGTCTTGCTCAGCAAGGGTGGCGGCTAGTTGCACCTCGAAGGACGATACGTCAGTGTCCTCTTTCGCCGCTTTCAGGATCGACGCCCGAAGCGCCTTCACCTCCTCCTCTCGTCGTATTGAGGCCGCCAGGCGCGCCGGCTCACTGGCCTCGAATACCTCCCAGGCCCGCGACTGCAGGGCTTCGATAGGTTTCAGCCCAACGCCCATGGCCGAGCTCTTCATTACCCCGGGCGTGCCCACGATCGCGCCCCACAAATTGGGCACAACGATGTACGGGTCGAAAGGGGTGGGTTGAATGCCGAGGTTTCGACCCACCACGGCGCTTAGGGCCACCAGGGCCGGTACCGCCACAAACTCCAATGGGAAGCAGGAGCGGGTAGCTGAATCAACCAGCCATTCGCGGAGTCGGGCGGGCACCATGGCGGCGTCCAGAGCCGGTACAGATTCGAGTGGCGCTATGTCCGATGGTCGCGGCCACGCCTCCTGATCCAGATCAATAGCGACCTCCAGATCGTCGAGTGTCAGCGCGGTCACCCTCACCGCTGGGATAGGTTCGGCGACCATATCAGGCCGCGCTGTGGCCGAGGTCGTTGCCGGTCACCTGTTGCCGGCGCGCCTGCTGGAACGCCTCCAGGTCATCCCGATGGATACGGATCGAACGCCCGAATCGGGTAACCGGGAGTTCGGTCCCCAGGAACCGGTTTAACGTTGACCGCGATATCCTCAGCTCGCGGTGCGCCTCAGCGATGGTGTAGTAGGTCGGCGTCTGTTCCACTGGTATCCTCCATGCTCATGAACGATGCGCACAGCACGGCGCTGTGTGTCTACGTTCAGCGTGGAGGCGCGGGCCTTGCGAGACGGCTAATTAATGGCTGAATAATCCCCGAGATGTTCGGGTCTCTCCAGACGTCCTTCCCGCCACCATGCGGCCACGGTCGAATCGGCTACGGCGATTCCATTGAGCTGCGATTGCAGAGCTACGTCGTTGGCTGAAAGGTCCACTGCCCGCTTTTTCAGCCGGCGGCACGCCTCCGCAATTATGGCCGGGTACGCCGGCCGAATCTGCTGCAGAAGCGGCGCGGACCCGACTTTCCGGCCCACCGGGCGAAGCATCCTTTGCCCGGCCAGTGTGGCCCCGTACCACTCGAGCAGCTCGTCTTCCTGCTTTCTGATCCACCGCCGATCTTCCGGCCCCGTCCGTAGGAGTTTCGTCTGTACTCGTGCATCTGAGAAAAAGAGCCTGTCAGCGGGCCCATCATGTGCATGGTCTGCCAGGGCGACCATGCCGCGCAGCTCAATTAAGCCCGCTGCAGACCGACGTCGCACCACGAGGCCCACGAATCTCTGGCCCCAGGCAATGGGCCATTCGGGCGTGCCCGTTATGTCCCACGATAGTGTCCAGTCATTTTCGCTAGGTGATGTGCGCAGTAACTCCTTCCATTGTTCAATCTTGACCGAAAATTTCTCGTTCGAAAGGGGCGGCAACCGCCCGGGACCCGTCCCCGGAAAGCAACGTGCGCATGAGTCCGGCAACGTTTGCTGGCAGACATGGTCGGGAAGCGGGACGGACTCATCCGTGAGAAGGGCGGCAGAGCAACTGCAAACAGGATCATTGACGATGCGCTCGAGCGCGGCGATGGCGTCGCTGTCCCCGTACTGGAGAAGTTGACGCCACCCTCTCCCGGTTGCATCGGCAGAGCGTAGGCGTACTGCCAAACAGGGATCTTCATCGGCGGCAAGTTGCCAAGGAGGGGGTTCCGAAAAGTCGTTGCATTCTGTGGGTACTCGTGACAGCCATTCATGCATCAGGCGAAAGCAGCGCCGACACAAAAGATTGGCGGTGGTTGGAGTCGAGATCCCCAGCCGCTCCAATGAGTCAAAGAGCGACGATAGTGGAGTCATGGCACCGCAAGCGATGCAGTAGAAGGCATTGTTGTCAAAAGCAGGCCCAGACGATTTGCAGGCGGCACAGAACCCCTGTCCCTTCGGGGCGTGTCCGCCGCACATCGGACAGAAAGTACCGCCATCCGGCGCGCCGTGTGGCACGTCGCGCCATTGACGTGAGCAGAAAGCGCACTGTGGAACCCAGCGCCCGAAGACGACAGGAAGCACTCGCCCACAATCAATACAGCGGAATGGGGATTTGCTCATCGTCTCCTACCTGACAGACCGCCGGGCCGGCCCCCCAGTCGGTAGGGACTGGGGGGCCACTTGTTCGGGCGTGAGCGACACGCCACCCGACATCGTTCTATTGTGCCACTGCCGCCTCAGATCGTGCCCGAGCGCCACCCTGAGTGCCGGCGAAAATATACCAACGCGTATACCAACCGGCTCTTGTAGGCCGTTGTTCGTCGTTATCCGGGACTGTCCGGGGAACGGCCAGAATTGGCGTCTGCACGCCAATTAGTTGTATCTCTGTGTCCGTGGCTGTATGCCACGATATACCCCCCAGGCGTACTTTTAATCCGTGTGTCGTGGGTTCGAGCCCCACCGCCCTCACCACGTCTTAATTCTTTCTGAATGGAAGAACGCGTGGTCTTTAGGCTTTCTTTATGCCCGGCTCCCGACAATTACTGGCATAGACCGGTACTAACCGGTGAGCCGGTCCGAAGAGGAAGCCGTGGACGATCAAGAATTGCTGGCGGTGCCCGATGTGGCCGTCAGGCTCAAAGTGACCCAGGAGACGGTCCGGCATTGGCTACGTACGCAACGGATCAACGGCTACAACTTGGGAGGGCGCGCCGGCTGGCGCATCCCCGCGGGGGAAGTTAGACGCCTACTGATCGGTGCTGA
>JAABUZ0100004896.1_pt1 | contig 18059 bp, 17 predicted proteins | sample 5562091 | NCBI WGS metagenome assembly JAABUZ01 (sample SAMN12813069, study PRJNA571459) | rock metagenome | isolation source: Antarctica rocks | place: Antarctica: Victoria Land, Linnaeus Terrace sud | collected 2015-12-21
CGTACGGGTGAAAAGGACTTTTGTTTTTGAGGACGGTAAGCCAAAAGGTCTGCTCGTCGGTAAGAAAGCCACCGTCATCATCGCGACAGGCCAAACCTATGACGACCAAAGCCAGATGGCTTCGCTCAATTTCGTCGAGCCTTACCTGCGATCCATCTTATGGTTTCTTGGCGTGACGGATCCCTTTGTCCTGACGGCCAGCGGCGCGGGAGCTCTGAACCGTGGACGGGACCGGACAGCCTTCCTTGCACCCCACCTGCAGGCTCTGAAGGCACACGTCCAAGGGGGTGAGCAGAGGGACACGCTTCGACGGACTCAAACGAGGTCTTCGACGTTGGCCGTTATTCGGTAGATTCATGCACCGGCAGATTGGATATATCGAATGAAGGCGGCTGAATTGGTGAAAATATCTCGAATGTAGTGATCATTGGCGGATCATCTGGAATCGGCCTAGCTACTGCTCAAGCCGCATACCAAAGGGGGCCTGCGTCCGATTATTGTCGGACGGGACGGCGCAAAGCTTTCAAATGCGATTGATCTCAAAGGAATACCCTTCTTTGAAGGATTGACTACGGACGTTCAACTCCACCTCCGTGAAGTTAAGGCCTATCAGAACGGGATTGTCGCACTTCATCACGAGGTAAGCCGTTCACGATGAACAGGCAAGATCTTTAGTCTGCGCGATCACACATCCTTAGTCGTGGCCATAAGTTCGCTTAATTGATGAGTCATTTGGGAGAATCCTCGTCGGTCGCGACATACCAAGGCACTTGTTTTGATTGGAAAAGATCAGGGTAGCGAGTAGTCAGGTGGGACAGAACCAGTCGACCGATCCGGACGCTATGCTCCACCTCTTTCTCCCATTCCATGTTTGCCAAGCCATCGCTATGCGTCGTCGGCCATCGAGCCGTGCGTATCGCCAAGATCAGGCTGGAAGCAATGACGAGTGCAGGGCCGAGCTTCTGCTGATCGACCTCGGAGCGATAGCCGCCAACCTGTGATCCGCTCCTAGTGGAAGTCATGCGATGTCACCTGGAGGCGGCCAGCCTCTCTCTCATGTGAGTATTCGCGGAACAAAGATGCCATCACATGGATGACTGGGCCTTGCTTCTGCAGCGGCCCCTCCACCTCGACAAACTTTGACTTCGTGACCTCAAGGCGATGCCGCTCGAAAAACGCGGGAGCCACGAAGACATTGAACACGCCCGTTTCGTCGGATACAGAAAGGAAGACCACGCCTGAAGCTGTGCCAGGTCGTTGCTTGACGATGGCAAGCCCGGCAGCCTTGACATACGAACCGTCTGCTCGCTTTGCGAGGTCCGCCGCCCGCAGATAGCCTCTGCGGTCCAGTTCCTTCCGTCGAAACCACATGGGATGCGGGCCAGTTGTCACACTGCTGACCGCATAGTCTGCTACAAGCCGTTCCTCTGGGGTCATCGCATTCAGCGGAGATTCTGAAGAATCCTCGCGGAGCCATCGGCTATGTTGCATCAAGAGCGGCCCTTCGGATTTACCTGCACGTTCCACTTGCCAGAGTGCGTCCCTTCGGTGCGCGACCCCGTTGAGCCCGTTCAGCGCACCTACATTCGCAAGCAGCGCCAATTCTTTGCGATTGAGACTGGGAACCCTCAACACTAGATCATCGACGGAGTTGAACCCACCCTGAGTGCGGGCTGCGACCATCGCCTCCGCGCTTTGCTTCCGCAGGCCACGCACATACCCGAGACCGAGCCGCAGCGATAGAGAGAAGTCTTCCTCTTGCTCAACAGAACAGGACCACTCCGACACCTGTGCATCAATGGGTTTGACCCGCAGTCCGTGCCGTCGTGCATCTTCAATTATGACGGAGGGGCTGTAGAAGCCCATCGGTTGGTTGTTCAGCATCGCGCATGTAAACGCTGCGAGGTATTTCACCTTGATATATGCGGAAGCGTAAGCGATCAGTGCGAAGCTGGCCGCATGGCTTTCCGGAAAGCCATACAAGGCAAATGAACTGATGTTTTGGATAATGGTTTCTTGGGTTGCCGCATCCAGACCGTTTGATGTCATACCGTCCCGAAGTCGGCCTTCGAGATTCTTCATGCGTTCCCAGGAACGCCGCATTCCCACGGCTCGGCGGAGTTCGTCGGCTTCGGAGCCTGAGAAGTTGGCGACGACCATCGCCACGCGCAATAGCTGCTCTTGGAAGAGCGGCACGCCCAATGTCCGTTTCAACGTTGATTCCAGAGACGGGTGAGGATAGGTCACCTCTTCCTGCTTCTGCCGACGCCGCATATAGGGATGCATCATCTTGCCGACGATCGGCCCGGGACGGATGATGGCGACTTGAACCACAAGGTCATAGAACTTTTCCGGGCGATTCCGGGGCAGCGAGGCCATTTGCGCACGGCTCTCCACCTGGAACATTCCGATGGTGTCTGCCCTTTGCAGTGTCCGGTAGACCGCTTCATCTTCTGGGAGTTGTGCGAGGTCGATCGATTCGCCATAGTGCTGAGGTATCAGCGTCAGGCAGTCTTTCAGCACTGCCATCATGCCTAGACCGAGCAGGTCCACCTTGATGATGTGGAGGTTCGCGCAGTCTTCCTTATCCCACTGCACGACAGTGCGTCCCACCATCGACGCCCGTTCCAGCGGGACAACTTTATCGAGTGCTCCCTGACAAATCACCATGCCACCAGAGTGTTGACCGAGGTGCCGCGGGAGATCCTGCACTCGCATACACAGTTCGAGATACTTTGCGATGCGTGGATGTTGCACGTCAAAGCCTGCGTTCTGGAAAGAGCGGGCCATCGTGTCGTTTGGGCCTTTCCACTCGTAGTTGGCCACCAGGCCGGAGAGACGCTGCAAAGAGTCAGGATCGAAGCCGAGCGCTTTACCCACTTCGCGCGCCGCAGATTTCCCGCGATAAGTGATGACATTCGCTGTCATTGCTGCGCCCAGCTCGCCATATCGCTTATACACATACTGAATCGCTTGCTCGCGCTTTTCTTCGGAAGGCAGATCGAGATCAATGTCCGGCCACTCGCACTTGCCGCGACTCTCGGAAAGGAAGCGCTCAAAGAGCAGTTCCATACCAACAGGATCAATCGCCGTAATCTCTAGCGCATAACAGACCGCGGAGTTGGCCGCACTTCCTCTGCCCTGGATGAAAATGCCGTGCCTCTTGCAGAACTCTACGATGTCCCACACGATGAGGAAGTATCCCGCAAAGCCGAGCTTCGCGATCAGCCGCAGTTCGTGTTGTACCTGCTTCGTCGCTCGCTCAAGAAGACCCGCATCTTGTTTCGGGCCGTAGCGCCGTCGCACTCCCTCATCGACTCGCTTCGCGAGGAAGCTGTCCATCGTTTCGTCGTCCGGCACGGGATAACGTGGAAACTCGTATCCGAGGTCAGAGAGCTGAAACCCCAGACGTGAGGAGAGTTCCACGGTGTTGTCGGTAGCGCCCGGCACATCGCGAAACAGCGCCGCCATCCTATCCACTGGCCGCAGATGCCGTTGATTGTTGAGTGCGAGCAGACGTCCCGCATCGTCAAGCCTCGTGTGATTGCGGACCGCAGTGAACAGGTCGGCAATCTCGCGATCGTACTTGGTGGCGTATCGCACTCCGTTTGTTGCCAGCACTGGCAACCGGAGAGACTGCGCGATCCGAATAGCCGCTTGATTACGCCACTCTTCGGCTCGCTCACGATGACGTTGCAGCTCAACGTAGACGTTGCCCGGCCCAAAGATGCGTACCAGCCGCTCCACAACGTTGCGGCCTCCCGGCTCGCCACCGCGCATTAGCGCCGCAGCCAGCGGACCTTCGTCTCCACCCGTCAAGCAGACAAGGCCGCGGCTGTGTTCCTCCATATCCGTCAACTTCGCGGAGCCTTCCTGCTTTGTCATCTCTCGCATCTTGAAGCGGGTTATGAGTTGGCAAAGGTTCTGGTATCCCTCTTGCGTTTCGCAGAGCAGAGGAAGGCGGACGGATTCCGTGAGATGTTGATGCGGCAACCACATCGGCGGCGCCAGTCGATTGCCCAGACCAGTAACGGCAACCTCAGCTCCTACGTGCGCCTTGATGCCGTTCTCCGCCGCGATCTTGTGGAACCTTGCCGAACCATAGAAGCCGTTTCGGTCCATCAAGGCCATCGCGGGCATGTCCAGCGAGAAGGCACGTTCGGCGAGAGCTTCCGGTTGGGAGCCTCCTTCGAGAAACGAAAACGCACTGGCAGCGTGTAGTTCGACATAGCCCTTAGTCATAAAGACCTGCCACGCGCCAGTCACCCTGAATGAAATCGTGCGCGATGCGGCACGCGAGAAACGAGCTATCGCTTGCTCTTCCGACCACATCCCATTGTTCGTTACCCCAAATCGCTTCGTTCCACCAGTCACCGCCGCTCAGCCACGGGCCGTACACCTCTTCGAGCGTGTATCGGCGAGAGCGAAAGTTCAACTCATGCGGGCGACCACCACGCATTGCGACAGTGGTACGTTCGGCGGGACGTAAGACACGCAGGCAGAGTCGCGAAAGGGCATCCGTAACAGGCGGCATCAATGAAGGAACGCTAAACGGTTCGACATGAAAGTCACCCGCGCGCCGCGTGTCATCGAGCACCGCTTGCCCCACGTTGCCTTCGCCAACAATCGCCGTGATCTTCGCCAAGGCAACGTCGAGCTTGCCCGGTTCAGGCAGCTGCGGTGAAAACAGCCCAAGCTGCACTTTGCTCGTTTCGCCTGGCTCGGCGTGAAGATGCACGGCAAGGATCGGAGCCTGCGGCGGATGGTTCTGCAGATCGAGATGGAGCAGCTTCAACCAGAGTTGTTTGTCATTCGTGGGGACGCGAGGATTCACGGTGCGCTCATGACTTCCTCCGCCATCCAGCCGAAACGTGATCGTGACAGATGCGAGAGCGAATACCCGCGACTTGGCACGAAAGACAAGTTGCTCCAGCATCGTAGAGACACCGAACAACAGGGAATCAAGATCGTCTAAGGGCGAATCCAACTCTGCGTGTTCTTCCAATACGAACGGCACGTTGATAGGCAGTAAGAGGTGTCTGTGTTTCCCCTGTGCGAGCTGCAGCAACCGCTTCGCATCCTGACCGAGACGCGAGATCAGGGACTTCTCCGGCAGCGCAGCGAGCGCGCCCACGGTGAGAATACCCCACGCGCGAAAAGTTTCTGCTTGTGCTTGGGTTACATCAAGCACGCCAAGAGGCAGCCTCGCTAGAGCCTTCGCTTCGTCTCCTCGGGAAACGACTTGAATGGGAGTCCCACCTGCGAGCCCTCTGGCGATGCAAACTGCTGCGTGGAGGTTTGCGCTGATCGTCACGAAGGCGGCAATGCCCATCGTGCGGAGGCGCTGGCGAAGTTGCTTCGCCAGCATGAGCGGAGGCCCAAAAAGCCCTTCCGTGCCGGCGATGTCGAGCGCGCAGACAAAGACGCCGTTAATACTGCGATCCTCCACGCGCGGGGAGAAAGACCCCGCACATTCAAGAAGGATGATGCGAACGGTGTCTTCGGTTTGCAGCGAGCGTGGCAAGATAGAGACGCCCTCAAAGGTGTCTACCTCGACCTTCGTCATTCCGCGTCGAAGACCGAGCAAACGCGCGCGCGTATTCAAGGAACATACCGTGTGTGCGGGCGGTTCGCCTTCGAGGATCACGCAGGGCTTATCGTGCAATTCCGGCCGCAAGCGCAGCAACGCTTGTGCAGGAAGTTCACGCGCGTAGATACAAGCGTAGAGTTCAGCAAGTGCATTCATCGCGGCCCCGCCCAACTCGTTCTCTGACTCCAACATGCTTCCCGAACACGTTGCGGAGGCTTGCGTATCGATACAATGTTGGTCGGCGTTTCCGTGAAGCGTTGTCGCAGGATTTCGACCCCTGCGTTTAGCCCTGTGAAGACTGTTCGCTCTTCGCGCGTGTTCTCCATCGGGAGCAAGCGCAGTTGCAGCTCGGAACTACTCTTCGCGCAGGGGTATTGCGAAAGGAGAACGATGCTCGATTGCGTTTGCTCGGAAGCCACGCGGTATCGGTGCCACATTGATAACTCAATGCGGGACACGACTTCAGGTGGCACGCCACCGAGATCAAGAATGATGGCGCTGAAGCCGCCCGTTTGTATCAAGAGATCCGTACTGCGTAACGCCTGTTCGATGGCGTCGTAGACGCGAGCACGGCGCGGCAAACGGACTGAAGCCGTCGCCGGGACCAGACTCGATCCATAGGTCTGCGGACTTTGATGCGGCTTAGCGATCGGCTCCGCGCAACGCGCTGCAATGGTTTCGTTCCCTAGGAATCGGTCTACCGCAGCCGAGAGCCCCTTAACCTCAGAACGCGGATGGGTTGCGTGGCCTCCACCATGGAGACCTTTTGTCGCGGGCTTCGGGGCGAAACAGGCCGCAGGCGAAGTAAACTGCCTTGTTTCTTGCGCCGCGACGCTTTCTTTGACACCACACCGCACCCACAACAGCCTCTTCAGATCGACGCCCACGGATGCGGCTGAAGCCGGATTGAAAGAATTGGAAGCGTCGATCCAGGCGCAGACCTTCGCTGCCGTGGTAATTCGAGCCAGGAACGAGAGAGCCACGGAGGTCCTGCCAGAGCACTCCCCACCGACCAACTCCGTGACCGCTCCCATAGGAAAGCCGCCTTGGATGAGGGTGTCCAGTTCGTTGATTCCCGTCGAGACGACGGGACGAACCATCCGCGTTACGGGTGTCAGGGCAGAAGGAATCCTTTGCGCGAGCGCGGATTCGACCTGGGTGCGGATTGTGGCGCTGGACGGCATAAGTACCTTCGCCCTATCTTCGCCTAAAGATAGAGCATGCCGTCAAGTCAAGCCGCACTCCAAACGAGGCAGGCTGAGAGGTAAGTATTTGTATCTAAAGGCCGAGATATTTAAGACATGTGAGCGCTAGTCACTCCGCTATTTCCTCACTACCCCTCCAAGTCCGCTGCCATGATCCCATGCTTTGCTACCAACTCCCGGAGCCGCTTCGGCGTGACGCCGAGTTCCTTGCTCCAGTATTCGATCTCTATGGTTCGTGGACGTTGATTCTCGCGCGGTCTGCCGGGCCACGATTGCTCTTGTCATCAGCCATTTCATCCTCCCGCCGTCCATCGAGGACAGCATCAGATGGTAAGAGAGTTGCCCCAGCTAGAGAGGTTGTACTTACCTTTCCAGGAGTCAGAATGGCCAGGAAGCCACCATCAAGTGCCCGGTCTGCGAGCTTCATCGAAGCCATGGAGTGCCTGCCTGTGCCGCAGGTGCCCGAAGGGCCCGAATGGACGTATGAACTCAAGCTGGATGGCTATCGCTTGGAGGCCGTGCGCACGGGAGGTGAGACAACACTCTATTCCCGGCGACAGAACGTTCTGAATGAAAAGTTTCCGTATATCGCATCGGCATTGCGGAAACTTCCTGATGGAACGGTGATCGATGGGGAGTTGGTCGCGCTCGGTACGGATGGCAAACCCAACTTCAACATGCTCCAGAATTTCCGCTCCGCCGAGGAGCAAATCACCTACTACGCCTTCGACATTCTGGTTCACAAGCACCATGACCTGACCATGCGTCCGCTCTCTGAACGTCGCGAGATTCTCCGCTCTGTCGTTATGCCAGCAGAGCATGTCGCTTTGTCCGAAGTCTCGGACCAAACCGCTACGCAGATGTTGAAGTTCGTTCGCGCGCATGGCCTCGAAGGCATTGTTGCCAAGCGATCCGACAGCATCTATCAGCCGGGTCTACGAACCGGCCTTTGGTCGAAGCATCGCGTGAACCTCAGCCAGGAGTTCGTGATCGGCGGCTATATTCCCGGCACCCATGGCTTCGATTCGCTGGTCATTGGTTTCTATCGGGGAAAAGAACTTCATTTTGCAGCTCGTGTCCGGGCCGGATTTGTTCCCGCCACAAGGCGAGCCGTTTTCGAACAGATCAAAGACCTGAAAACGACCTCATGTCCCTTCGCAAACCTGCCGGAGAAGCAAGCTGGCCGCTGGGGACAGGGTTTCACTGCGGAAAAGATGAAAGAGTGTGTCTGGCTGAAGCCGGAAGCTGTCGCAAACTTTGCGTTTCTGGAATGGACAGGAGCAGATCATCTGCGGCACACAAAGTTCGTCGGGATGCGCGACGACAAAGACCCGTCGAAGGTCGTGAGGGAGACATAGATGTGTGGACGATTCAAACGAGGTTCTGATAAACAGCGCGTTGCAAAAGTCTTCAAAGTGACTGCTGGTCTTGATGAAACCGTCTTTGACAATGGCGATGATCTACGCCCGCAGTCCATGCAGCCCGTGATCTATACGAACGATGCTGGCGAGCGCCAGATGGAACTCATGCGTTGGGCATTCAAGCTCCCGGACAGACTGCTCTTCAACGCACGCTCTGAGGGCATTGAGCGTTCCAAGTTCTGGAAGGACGCGTTCCTGACGGGCCGCTGCATCCTGCCCGGCGACGCTATCTACGAATGGCAAGAAGCAGAGGAGGGCAGGAAGAAACCAAAATATGAGTTAACCATTCGGGGGCAGCAGCCGTTTGGTATGGCAGGTGTTTGGAAACTCTGGAAGAACCCTAAGACGAATCATTGGGAGAAGACATTTGCCGTGCTAACCGGGGAACCCAATGAACTGATGGCGCCGATTCACGACCGGATGACGACGTTTCTGGAGCCGCGTGATTTTGAGGAATACCTGACGCCTGTGGATCGCCCTCCTGTTCACTTGCTGCGCATCCTCCCGGCATCGAAAATGAAAGCGCTGCTTGTGGATGCTTCGCCGATCAGCAATCAACAGGTGTATCTCTTCGACAGCCAATGACCAAAATCCCAAAGCAAAGTGCCGGGCTTCTTATGTTCCGCAGACGGAGCACAGAATTGGAAGTTTTCCTCGTCCATCCCGGTGGCCCGTACTGGTCAAAGAAGGACGAAGGTGCGTGGACGCTGCCCAAAGGGGAATATGAAGCCGGAGAAGAGCCTCTTGCTGCCGCGCAACGTGAGTTCCGAGAAGAAACCGGTTTCGATGCACACGAACCGCTCATCGCTCTTGGTTCTGTACGACAGAAGAGCGGCAAGGTTGTTCTCGCGTGGGCCTTCGAGGGCGACTGCAATCCAGCACAACTTGTCAGCAACACATGCAAGATCGAGTGGCCACCTCGTTCCGGCAAGCGCATCGAGATTCCAGAAGTTGACCGAGGAGCATGGTTCTCGCGCACCCAGGCTGCTAAGTCTATCCGGCAAGAGCAGTATTCGTTATTGCTGCGGTTGGAGCAGGAACTCGATAGGCGGAACATCTAAAGGCGATCGCTCCGGCTCACCGATCGCATCATCTTCAAGTACGAAATTGCTCAGCCCCACACCGGCTAACCGGTAAAGCTGCTGAGGCGGCAAACTCACTCGTTCGCGTAACCGGAGCGCAATGCTGGCCAGTTCCTCGCAACTGGAGATCGAGGTCTGCGCCGTCAAACAACGCGTCATAGAACTGAATTGCTTGGTCTTCAACTTGAGCACGACCGTCTTCGCCTGGCGTGCATTTCCCTTGGAGGCAGTCCACACCTTTTCAGCCAAACGGCGAATGTGAGTTTCGCATTCAGTTAGGGAGATGTCGTCTGGAAACGTGTCCTCTGCCGAGATTTGCTTTCGCACGCGGTTTGGCACGACTGGGTTGTGATCGATTCCTCGCGCCAGCTGATAGAGTCGCACGCTGTAGCTGCCAAAATGATCTTCCAGCGTCGCAAGTTCCATTTCATAAATATCACCCACAGTCTTGATGCCAGCCTGCGCCATGCGCGCTTCGGTGACTTTGCCGACACCAGGGATGCGACCGACAGCGAGGGTGAGTAGGAAGTCCTGCACTTCGTGAGGCTGAACCACAAATAAACCGTTAGGCTTGCGCCAGTCAGAGGCTATCTTTGCCAGAAACTTGTTCGGCGCCACACCTGCCGAGGCCGTCAAGTTCAATTCTTCCTGTATCTGTTGGCGGATCTTCTTTGCGACCAAGGTCGCTGTCGGCAGTCCGGTCTTGTTCTCTGTTACATCAAGGTAGGCTTCATCGAGCGATAAAGGTTCGATGGCGTCCGTATGCCGTGCAAAGATCATGCGTGCAGCTTGCGACGCCTCCTTGTAGCGAACGAAATCTGGGGGAACAAAGATAGCTTCCGGGCACAATCGTTCCGCGCTCGCCGCAGGCATCGCCGATCGGATACCGAAGCGTCTTGCCTCATAAGAGGCGGCGCACACGACAGAGCGTTTGCCCTTCCATGCCACCACGACCGGGCGCCCGCGCAGACTCGAATCGTCCCGCTGTTCGACCGAAGCATAGAAGGCATCCATGTCCACATGAACGATCTTGCGTGTGCCGAGGGCGGCGAGATTCGTTTCGAGCGCCGATCCCTGTTCACCCATTGCAGCACCCGCAAGAACCATAGTGTTCCGAGAAAGCGTCCCACTCAGGAATACCGATGAAGCCACAATTGGTGAGGTCGATCAGATCGCTGGGCCGGAGGAATGCAAAATCAGAGGGACGGCTCTTCGCAAAGGCCAGCAAGAGAGCGGCTGCTTCCGGACAGGGAAGTCCCTCATCAACAGCAAATAAATGCTCGACTCCTGCCTCTGTTGACCGTCTCCCCATCCCCTGAAGGACCTCGGAAACCATTTTGTCACATTCGCCTCATCTTCGCCCACCACGGTCGCTGCGGACCTGACGCAATCGAGCACATCGAAATCTATGGTCGCACCTCAGGAAGTGACGGGATGAGTTGTAGAGAGCGCGCATTCAAATCTTTCGTTCCAGCCACGTCGCTAGAGCGTTTCGAATCTGTGTTTCTGCTCCGTCGTCTTCGCACATTACCGTCCGCCACTCGGTGTCCGTCTTCGCAAAGACAAAGCCGTGGAGGGCCATCATCGCGCAGATGATTTCGTAGATCGGAGAGAAGACTTCGATCGAAGGCCATCCGTATTCGGTCAGCCATAGTTGGTTCAACGTCCTCCGCAGACGTTCAACGAGTTCTCCAATCTCTGGATGTTCTGCGAACAGCGCCGACGCGTCTACTGCGTGACATTGCAGACTGAGGCCGAGTCCATCCAGATGGCCGAGGAAGTACCCGGCAGAAATGCACACGTCTCCAAAGAGATTTTGGATGTCTACAAAGACGTTCAGAGCGTTACGGTCTGCCCGGTACGCCGCGATCCGCTGCTTGCAGGCGGAAAGATTGTCTTCCAAGGCGCGGCAGAAAACCTTCTCGAACTCTTCAGCGGCTTCAGGCCGGAAGATTGCAGAAGAGCGGCAGGCTGCATATTCGCTCCAGACGTCCATCGCCTTGAGAAACGTCTGCCGCGAACGATCTCCACACGGTACGGTTCTCCCATAGATATGAGGGAAGGTGCGATACAGGTGTCCCTCGTGTTCTACGTGTGCCGCCTCATGGGCGAGGCAGGCGAACGCTAATGCTTGCATCGCGCGATCATCGCCCAGCATCCCGATACCGAGACCCGCTCGCATCACGATGCGGAACCGCAACTCATTGTCGCGCCACACCGGCACCGTGCGCGCCATCTCAATCGTGTCCGGTTGGTCGCCTACCTCCAGTGGAACCTGACCTTCAGGAACCGTCTGCAGCGCCGCGGATGCTGCGGCGCAGTCCTCCGTCAGGGTCAGTCCATCCAGCGCCCGCAGGTCCATGCCGGTGCGTGCGAGAGACTGGAAGATGCCTTGCAGGGTACTGGCGACCAGATGCTGGAGTTCGGGCGCTTCGTAGCAGCAAACTGCGATGCTACAAATCGCCGGCGGTCGAACCTCAAGATCGCCGTCGCGCTGGAATACAAGCTGGCGCGGTTCGCTCATCCCGCACTCCTGTCGTTGCCAGCGTTGCATCCCTTGAGATCAAAATATGGAATTCCAGGGCACAGCTGAGCAGGAACGGTCGGTGCGTCGGAGCGGAAAATCAGCCTGATTTGAGAAGAGAGCAAGACTAACTCCTTCGTCCCGTGCTGGCAAACGTCTGCGGTGCGCCCCCGCAAACAGCCCTATAAACCCGAGGTCGGGGAGTTCGAAAGCCGATAGACAGGCTCCTGTGGCCTTTAGCTTTAGGGGCCTGGACATACGCCACAGGCTCCCCGACGCCAAAAGGTCTAGGGAGTGCTCAGAGCGCCCGGCGGCGCTCAGTGTCTATCGGGGATTCGAAACCCCAGGACGGTGCGTACCCGTCCTGCCTTCCATCTTCCCGCGAACCACTGTACTTAGGCAAATAGCCAATCTTCCTGTTGCAGGGAGGAGTTCCTCCTCACCTGTCTCCAGCCGCTCGCGCGTCTTCCGCCACCCTCTTCAGCGGCCTGTTCCTGCCGCAACGCGACCCTGACAATTCCTGCGTGCTCCGCACGCGAATAAGGAAACCAGACCTCGCTGAGGGCTCTGCCCTGGCGCGGCGCAAGGGGTGTCCCAACAGTCTTCCGCGCTGCGCTTGTGCAGACCTTCGCTGCGCTCGTCCTCCGCTTTGCTCCGGATGGGAGATACCCCTCCCCTTGCGCCTTGCCGCCCCGCCTTCGCCAGGAGGCGTTCGGCATGTAGGTACATGCCACGCATGGCATGAAAAACAACGGCAACCGCCAAGGAGAGACACCATGAACACCGCAGCCACTACCCCCATCGACAGCAAGAAGCCCAACACCAAACAGGAACTTATCGCCGCCAATATCAAGCTCTTGATTGAGCAGTTGGAGGCCGGACAATCCGACGCCCTCACGAACTACCTCACCGCCATGAGCCGCTTCCATTCGTATTCCTTTGGGAACGTGCTGGAGATTGCGCGACAGATGCCGACCGCCACCCGCGTAGCCGGTTTCTGGACGTGGAAAAATTTGGGACGCTCTGTGAGGGCGGGACAGAAAGGCATCCGCATCCTTGGCCCCATCATCGGCGTTCGCCGCAAGAAAGATGCCGAAGCCCAGAAAGACATCACCAAGCAGAATGAACGCGTGTTGCTTGGCTTCCGCAATGCCTACGTCTTCGACGTGTCGCAGACTGACGGCGTAGACATGCCGGAGTTGCACGAAGTGAGCGGCGAGCCCGGAGAGAACATCGACCGTTTGGCCGCATTCCTCAAGAGCAAGGGCATTCAGCTTGTCTACAACGAGAAGATTGCGCCCGCGCTTGGCATGAGCCACGGCGGACGCATCGCCATCCTTCCCGGACAGTCGAAGGCCGAGGAGTTTTCCACGCTGGTCCACGAGACGGCGCACGAGCTTCTACACAAGGCCGAACGGCGCACGGCAACCACCAAGACGGTACGAGAGACAGAAGCCGAGGCCGTCGCGTTCGTGGTGGGCAAAGCGGTTGGACTGGTGACGGGTTCGGCATCCGCCGACTACATCCAGATTTACCACGGCAACGCATCCTTGCTGGCCGAGAGCTTGGAAGTCATTCAGCAGACCGCCAACGTCATCCTCGCCGCACTGGAGCCGCCCATCGCGGAAGAAGCTGCCACCGATGAACTCGCGGAGGTGGCGGCATGAAAACCATTCTCGACATCCTCCAGAAGGCCGGAGGCTGGCACCCCGGCTTCTATCTCAAGATCGACAACCCGCCGTACATGCAACTGGTAATCGAGGGGATGGACGAGTCCGGCCCGATGGGACTTCCAGCCATCTCTGTCTGTCATTACGGCGAACAGAACGGCGACCCCATGCGCGACCCGGAGATGTGCTTCGAGCTTGGCATGGTCGGAGGCGCACACCTTGACCCGTGGTACTGGCGCAACGATTACGTTGCGGTCGAGCAGTGGAGCCGCAATATCGTTGGCGGCCATTATGTATACCTTGTCGCCTTACATGAGCAGCACGTCCGATTTGCCAAAACGTGGGACAACAACCTGCGTTTGCAAGGGTACTCCGAAGTTTTCACAGACAAGTGCATTCGAGGCTAGTCCGCTCTCCTGGAGCGGGACTATGCCCGACGCGTGCCGCTCCGTGCCTTCACCCTCAACCGCTCGAAAGGAGCTAGTCACCATGGAAACCCAAATCATCAATGCCACTGAATACCGGAATGTCCCACTCTCTGTCCTGAACGAGTCGAAGACCAACCCACGCCGCACCTTCGAGCCAACGGCGTTGAACGAACTGGCGGAGTCCATCCGCAGCCAGGGCGTATTGTCTCCGCTGCTGGTGCGTCCTTTCACCGAGAATGGCTTCGAGATCATCGCGGGAGCACGGCGTTACCGCGCCGCGCAGATCGCCGAGATGCCGACCGTGCCCGTTCGCATCGTCAACCTCTCCGATGCCGGAGCGTTGGAGGCTCAGTTGGTCGAGAACCTGATTCGGTCGGAAATCCACCCGATGGAAGAAGCGCAGGGCTTCCGCGCTTTGCTGGACTTGGACGAACCCAAATACAGCATCGAGCAGATCGCCGCGAAGGTTGGCAAGTCGCCCGTCTTTGTGGCGTCGAGGCTAAAGTTAGCTGACCTCGTACCCGCTGCCGTGGAAGCCTTCTATGCCGACGAAATCGGCGTAGGCCACGCGTTGCTACTGGCAAAGCTGCCAGCCGACCAGCAGGCACAGGCGCTCTCCGCTTGCTTCAAAGAGGTTTACAACAACGGAGCGAAGCCAGCGCGTATCCTGCTACCCGTCCGCAACCTGCAATTCTGGATTGATAGCAACATCCTGTTAGTCCTCAAGGATGCGCCGTTCAACAAGCGGGACGCACGGCTTCTACCCGCTGCTGGCAGTTGTGCCGACTGCCCCAAGCGGACAGGCCACAACAAGCCGCTGTTCGGGGATGACCTCGGCAGGCAGGGCGACCGCTGCACCGATCCGGGCTGCTATCAGGCCAAAGTCTCAGCGCACGTCGCCGTGACCATCGCCGCGAAGCCGGAGCTGGTGCAGATCAGCACCGCCTACGGCGGGCAGAAGGAAGGTAGCCCGGTACTTCCGCGCAACCAGTACACCGCCATTCAGGAGGAGAAGCCGAAGGACAAGCAGCAAGCCCAGAGGCCGGAATACAAGGTGTGCAAGTTCACCACGGAGGCCATCATCACCGAGGGCAGCGACGTTGGCACCATCCACAAAGTCTGCGCCAATCCGTCCTGCCCGGTGCATCATCCCAAGCAGCAAGCCAGCCGCAAGGATGAGAACTGGAAGGCAGAACAGGAGAAGCAGCGCAAGGAACAGGCTATCGCCAACGCGACCGGCTTTCGCGTCCTCGCCGCAATCGGTTCCGCTGTCCCGGTTCGTCTGCTCAAGCGCGACCTGCTCTTCATCCTGGAAAAGCTGGTGAGCATCATGGACGAAAACCGCGTCGAGATGCTGGCACGGCAGCATGGCATCCGGCAGAAGCGCGACGATGGAGGCATCGGCAAGACGTTTGCCGCCTTCCTCCGCCGTGCCGACGAAGGCACCCTCTCCCGGCTACTGGTGGAGTCGAGCATCCTGCTGGCCGCTTCGCGCGGCAACCCCAGCAACGTGCTCAAGGATGCAGCCAGCGCGTATAAGGTGGACACCGATGCTATCACCGTCAAGGTGAAGCAGGAGTTTGCTGCGAAGGAGAAGGCAAAGAAATCACCACAGACCACCTCCAAACCCGCGAAGAAAGCGGCGTAGCAAGACAACACCGAGGGATGGCGTGGCGCCGTCCCTCATTTTTCATGCGTAAAATTTCGGCAGGGAGAACCCGCTTTGGTTTCTCCCTGCACCCACATCCCGCTACCGGCCCTCGCTCGCCGGGCTGCGGGTGTTTTCGATTTATCAGGTTTCGGATGCTGACTTACGAGCGACGATTTACTCAACCCATTTATCGAACTTCTGCATCAGCGCCATTAGCCCAAGCCCCAGGACAATAGGCAATCCCCACAATGGGAATACCACGCTTTCAATGACACGGCGTTGCGGAGATCGTCCAGGCGAGAATGCCCGCATTCGTAAAGCCACAAGCAAATTCGCTCCAAAGTAGGCAGTTAGCAAGGCCCCTATCGTCAGATCGTGCTGGTTCATAGCTCCTCCCCTGAAACCGCTCCTGAAATGGCGAGCGGATTAGCTTATGGAATCAATGGCAACGCCGTTGTGAACTGGTTCAGTTCAATCCGTTGCGATAACAACCTTGCCAATGGTGCTTCCCGATTCAAGGAGATCGTGGGCGGCTCTCCTCATTTCGGGAGTAAGCCCTGTGAGTCGGGTCGTTACAATCGGCAGGATTCGTCCTTCAGCGACGAGCAGCAATAGCTTCGAGAGTGCGTCCTTGGCTCTCGACGTCATACCCGTGGAGAATCTTGCTGAAGGCCATCTCCATATGCAGCGATGAACGTCAGCAAGCACATCGAACTCACGAAGAATGGGTTCCGGGGTTTCTGCCAATTTGACAGCGAAGTCTCCGAGGCTGTGCGCTTTGTCGTAGACGAGAGCCTTCATAGGGAAAACCTTTCGAGGAATGTGAGCCGGATTCCCGCGAGCGGCCCTCCGAGTTGCTGAAGCCGTCCTCCAACTGCCAAAGAACCAAGATCGACGGACTCAAACCCGATTTCCTCAATGAGGTTGTGAACCGGCTTCTTGGCGTCAGGGTCATCGCCTGAGATAAAGAGAACGGTGCGTGGCTTGGAAGGAGAAAAGTCGGAAATCCAAGCCATCGGAACCGAATTGAACGCCTTCACGACCCTCGCGCCCGGCGCTAGGTCCGCAACGATTTCGCTGGAAGTGCGCCCCGAGATGTCGCCTAAAGTGAGCGGCGTTAAGCCAGCGAGCCGATTGGTTGTGTCAACAAGAACGCGCCCTTTCCAGTCGGGAATAGAGAATAAGGCCTTTTGCACATCCGGCCAGTGTGCGGCCAGGACGACGATGTCCTGCTCTGTAGCCTGCTGCGGGGTTCCCGCTTCTGCGCCTGATCCCAGGTCCTTCACAAGTGGGGCCAGTGAGTCTGGGCCTCGGGTGTTGCTCAGCAATACCCGATGACCCACGGCAAGTGCATGTTTGGAAATAGTCTGAGCAACGACGCCCGCGCCAATAAAGCCGATCCTCATAATGCCTCCCCTTCAGGTTCAGCAGCGTTCGCTATACGCGCTACCGCGACGACCGCAGCGCCTCCATCAAGAAGACGTTGTGCAATGACGGCACCGATGCCCCCCGAACCTCCTGTGAGAAGCGCGCGGGGACCGGCGAACTCCTTGGATAGGTCAAGAACGGATTTCGACATGTTTCTTTTTCTCCTTTGTGATCGATACGCAGCAGCGAGGCGCGTAATGTGAACCTATCGATTCAGATGTATTGCGGAAAGCGAAGGATTCAATGCTTCCGGTAGTGATCTGCCAGTCAGTCGCCCATTAGTTCCCTACAGTGCGAGCAAAGCTTAGATGAATTGCTACACGAAGGCACTCGCGAAGGAACTCGGCGCTGCTCACAAGATTCGTGTGAACATCGTCAACCCCCGGTGGCGTCGAGACGCCTGGCGGGGACATAATCGCGAATGAGATCATGGCTGCAATGGGCTTACCTGTTGACGCTGCGGCATCACAGGTTCCGCTTGGTCGGTTTGGTTTACCCTCAGACCTCGTGGAGGCTTCGGTGTTCGTGCTCTCTCCGCGCGCCATCTGGATCACTGGGCAGAACTTCCACGTTGACGGCGGCTTCACGTTCTAAGCTGCGATTACGCTCCAAAGGCCGACCCTCGCAAGTGTTTGTGAGGGTCGGACTTTAGTTTTCTTATCGGATGCAAATCTAATACCCCATATACCGAAGAGCGATGTCGACGACTTTCGTCAGTTCTGCTTTGGTCGCTCCCCCAGCTGCTTGTATACAAAGCCCTTGAAGAAGCGTCCCAAGGTAACGCGCAAGAGCCACAGAGTCCGTTTCCGGCGAGAGCTCGCCAGACTTCTTGCCTTGTTCAAAACGCTTTCTCGCGATTAATTCCCTATGCTTTTTGCCCTGAAGGAGCCACTGCTTCACCGACTCCGCCTCGTCGCCGACCGCAAGCGCCGCGTTAAGCGATAGGCAGCCTCTGGGGTTCCCGGGCGTTGACAAGAAATCCACGGTAGTTCGCAACGAGCTTTCGATGACTTCGCGGACCGTAGGCTTTTCGAAGGCCTCGCGGATGAAGCCCTGATAC
>JAABUZ0100004897.1_pt1 | contig 18057 bp, 20 predicted proteins | sample 5562091 | NCBI WGS metagenome assembly JAABUZ01 (sample SAMN12813069, study PRJNA571459) | rock metagenome | isolation source: Antarctica rocks | place: Antarctica: Victoria Land, Linnaeus Terrace sud | collected 2015-12-21
TCCGCAGCATACGCTCCAAATCAATCGGTACCCGACCGCCCTCTCCGGTTGGATAGTGCGGTCGCACCACGGCGCAAAGGTCCTTCCACGGAAGAATGCGGTCCATCTCGTCGAGAAAGACTGCGCGCTTCGTAATCTTGCCAAAGCGTTCAAACGACGCGCTCGCGAACGATATCTGCTCTTTGTCCATCTTTCATAATTATACCAAAAAACGAGGCTAAATCAGAGTTGCCTTAAACGTCTCCGTCATCACACCGACGTTGAACGAAGCGACGAACCTGCCCGCGCGAGCGAGAGAACTCGCGGCGCAAGCGGGGCCCTGGGAATGGATCGTCGCCGATGGTGGAAGCTCCGATGAATCCGTCGCCGTCGCGCGAGCACTCGGCGCCACGGTCGTCCACTGCGAACGCGGGCGTGGTCCGCAACTCAACGCGGGCGCCGCGCGTGCCGTCGGCAGCGTGTTCGTCTTCTTGCATGCCGACACGGCGTTGCCGCACGATGCGTTCACGCAAATGCGTGCGGCGTTGCACGATCCAAAGGTCGTCGGGGGCAGTTTTACGTTTGCATTCGACGACCTCTCGTTCGCCGGCCGGGTTCTCGAACTCGTCTACGCCGCGAAGCGCACGCTCTTCGGCGTGTGGTACGGCGATTCGGCACTCTTTGTGCGCGCGGCGACGTTTGCCGAACTCGGCGGCTTCGCACCATTTCCGATTCTCGAAGACGCCCATTTCGTCGAGCGCTTGCAACGCTTCGGTCGCACCCGTCGCCTCACCGCCGTGGTGACGTCGTCCTCTCGCCGATATAGCGGTCATGTGATTGAGACGATCGTGCGTTGGACGACGATCTTCGCGCTCTACAAACTTGGCGTCTCCCCGGATCGCCTCGCTCGCTACTATGCGCCGCACCGAGTGCGATCGTAGGTCGGCCGATTTAACGCACGATCCACGGATCGGGCTGCGGCTTGTCGAATTATTTGACGAGAAGAACCGACATTCCACCCTGCGTATAAAGCTTTCCGGCTAGCGATACTTTGGAGTTCATCTTCCGGCAGAGGTCGCGTCCTTTCGACGTTTCCATCTGCGTAGCAACGAGGTAGACCCGCCCCGCGTCATCCACGATTCCCATCGCTGGGCACGCGGTGCTCGCCATGTGACCGCCCTTCATGGAGCCGCCGGACATCGAGCCGGACATCGCGTGATCGGCCATTTGGGATCCGTGGGCCATCGCTTTTCCCGACATCGAATCGTGCTTCATGGCCTGCATGGAGTCCATATTGTGGTCATGCGTAACGTAGGTGGCGATGTCGACCAGCTTCCCCGTCACTGCCGTCGCTTCCTGAGCGCTGGTCGGTAGTGCAAGAGCCAGTGCCAACGGAATACTCGCGATAGCTACGGCGACACGTTTCATTAGCAAATCCTTTCAGACTGCTTATTTATGCGACAACGTGAATGCGTTTACCGTAAGGCACCTTACACGTTCAACGGCGGCGGGCAACCAAACACGGAGCTACGGCAAGAGGACCTCGAGCGGCGGCGGCGTTCCCCGCAGACCGCGCAGCAGTCGAAGCGCCCCCAGAACCGGTGTAGTCCGCGCCCGAATGCGCCAAGTATCGGCGGCGCGGCGTACGCTCATCGCATAGGTCGGGTAGACGTGTAGCGTCGCTGCGAGCGCGTTGATGGAAAGGTGTCGCGCTCGCGCGAGAGCCACTTCCGCGATCAGTTCGCCCGCGCGCGCCCCAACGATCGTGCCGCCGAGCACCCGGCCACGTGCGTTCGAGAAGATCGTGACGAAGCCGGCCTCCGTATCGTCGATGATCGCGCGATCGAGTCGCGCGAACGGAAAGGTGTGGGCCTGATACGGGCGGCCGATGCGACGAAGAGCGGCTTCGGTCGGACCGACCTGCGCGAGTTCGGGCGCCGTAAACGTCGTCCACGTAACCGAACCCGGGTCGAAGCGGGTCGGTATGCCGACGATCCCATTCATCACCGAGACCACCGCCATGCGCTCGGCAACGTGCGTGAAGCGTGAAGTCGTCGCACAGTCCCCGGCGGCGTAAATGTGTCGCACCGTCGTTCGGCATCGCGAATTCACCGCAACGAGCCCGTCGCGCAGCGCGACACCCGCGCGCTCGAGTCCGAGTTGGTCGATGCGCGCGACGCGGCCGATCGCAACCAGGACGAGATCGGCGCGCACGCTCGTTCCATCGCAGAGCAGCGCGGTGACGACGCCGTCATTGTACGAAGCGCTCTCGACGCGCCGGGCGGTGAGAATCGTAACGCCTTCGGCGCGCAACGCCGCGTCGACGACGGCGGCCGCTGCCGGATCGTCACGCGCGAGGATGCGGGCAGCATCAACGACGATCGTTACGGCCGCACCGAGTCGCCGAAACGCTTGCGCCATCTCGATTGCAACGGGCCCGCCGCCGACGACGAGCAGATGTGTCGGCAGCCTCTCGATTTCCCAGATCGATTCGGTATCGACGGTCGGCACGCCGAGATCGAGCGCTTGCGGAGCGCTGCCGGTTGCGATCACAAAGCGGCGCGCCGTAAGCGTGCGCGGGCCTACACCGTCGAGCGCGAGGGTGTGCGGATCGAGAAAGCGTGCGCGCGCGCGGATCGTCTCGAAACCGTAACGGCCGAGCACGGCCGGCGCGTCGCTTTCGGCATAGATCCGGTCGCGAATAGCGCGAACGCGCGCGAGCACGCGCGCGCCGTCGATGTGCGGCTCGGCGTCGATCCCGAACCGTGTCGCGCTGCGGACCTCGGCCGCCGCTGCAGCCGCACGCAAAAGGGTCTTACTCGGCACGCACCCGTGCCACGTGCAATCGCCTCCAAACACCGACGCTTCGACGAGCACCGTTTTGGCACCGATGGCGGCAGCGGCCCCAGCTGCCGTGAGCCCGGCAGCACCCGCACCGATGACCGCAAGGTCGAAGGTGGGCCGACTCAACGCGCCGTCCACGGTTCCAGTCACGCGACTTGGCCGGTTTTCTTCCGCGGACGTCCTCCCTTCTTTCCGTTGAGGCGCGCCGCTGCCGTTTTCGCTTCGCTACGCACGCGTGCGGCGCGGCTTTGCTGCACTTCGCCGAATCCCAGAACGTCGCGCAGCAAACCTGGAAGCGAAAGATCGACGTCGAGTTCGCGCTGTTCGAGCGCTCCTCCGGTCGATATGAGACGGACTTTGCTCAACTGAGCCTGCGTCGCTGCAGCTAACTCCGGAATTGCGTTGACCGGAATCGAGACAGTAGCCCCGCTTCGCAAAATGAGATGAAATGCCCGATTCGGCCTGTCAAAACGCAGCTTGGAGGCGTACTGGCGCTCTGCGACGAGATCGTGCGCGCGCTGAGCAGAATCGCGCTCGGCAGCAATCGGCATAATGATTTTAGCTTTTTCCCTTACGCTCATCGAACAACTGACTCCATTTCTTCAAGCATTCTTCAAGATGATCTGCGACGATCTCTACGGCGCGACGGACTTCCTGAGCTTTCGGCTTGCCATCGGTCGGCCCGACGGTAACCGTGCCTTCCGAGATCGCGACGCGCACTGAACATTTGCCGAAGCGTACGTGGACGTGCGGCGGCGGATGATCATTTGTGTAGATGACGACGCTGTATTTTTCAACTCGTATTATCGTCGGCACGCGCTTATTGTAACCCAACGCGCTCGGTTATTCAAGCATATCGAAGCTGCGGATCGTCGCCCTACACCTTGCGCGACGCCTAACGACTCAAACCGAGGTCTCGCTTCGGTGCCGTGAGGGCGTTACGATATGCGACAACCTCTGGCGCTTCAAGGGTGTTCCGATGTTCGAGAACGTAGCGATCGGCAAGCGGCATGCGGAATTGGATGGAACCGGCTGCAGGGACGAACAGAATGTCTTTCTTTATGAGGTTCGTTCGTATCGAGCCGAGGGCATCTGATGTGGTTCCGAGGCTTCGCGCCAGGACGCCAATCGCATGTGCGCCGGGACCGAGTTCGGCGAGGGCAAGAGCAACGACGATCTCGCGAGGCGTTAATCCCGAAAATGCACTCCCGTATAGCGTTTTCTCCACCAATCTCCGTACGCCCGGAACGGTCGCGATGACGTCCTCGTATGTAATTTTCGAACCTCGATGCTTATTCCACACCGCGCTTGCGTATTTTTGGACGAAAAACGGATAGCCCGCAGCCTCTTGGGCGAGCAGGTCGATCGCGCGGTCATCGATAGCCACGCGCGCGGTATCGAGTGGTCCGCGGATGGCTTCGACGCACTCCGCTCGCGTAAGGAATTCGAGATCGAAGATATCCCAGCGCGTCGTGTACGTTCGTAGCTTCCGAAGGATCTCACGAGACTGTGGCAGACCCGCGCACGCAAAAAGTATCGGTTGGTTCGTGCCCGCGGTTTGATTTACGCGTGCGATGACGGTTCGCAGCGATGCGATGTCTGCGTCTTGCACTTCGTCAATCGTTATGGCGAGAAATTTGTGTATGTCGTGTGCAGCGCGATTAAAGGTCATCAATGCTCGGCCGAGCGGCGCTTCCTCTGGGTGGGCATCGGACTCGGGTTTGCGCAGCGAGACGCTGCCCATCTCGCCCGGTAGGTCGTAGCTCGGCAACGGAATATGACGCAGCGCTGCATCGAGCGCGTCGCCGAGCCGAATGCGAAGCGGCTTGTCCCGCTCGCGCAAGAGGTGCATTGCCTCACGAAATGACGCGGCGAGCGTGGCTCCCGGTTCCGCCTCAACCGCGAGATGGAGTGCCGTCTTCGCGCTATCGTGAGCGATCCGGTGAAGGAGCACGGTTTTGCCGAGACCGCGCAAGCCAACGAACGCCATCGGTGTCGGCTGACTTCGGCGTTCGGCTCGGTCCAGCGCATCGTCGATCGCAACGAGCTCGGCCTCGCGACCGACCAACGCCGGAGGGGTGGCGCCAGGAGCCGGCGCAAACGGATTCGAGGGGGCAGGCATTCCCCAGTGTAGCATGCTTTGGCCGTCAAGGACTGTCAGGAACGTCAAATTGACGGATTTGACAACACTTGACGGTCCACTTTGACAGGACGGCCGACGCGAGGACCGGTTCGCGGTCAGCCATCTGCGTCGCGTACTAATCGCTTTCGCACGCGGCACCGACATGCCGAAATTCATGACGCGACAAACTACGAATCGTCTGCGTCGGAAACGGTCGTCCTCGGGCGCTGGCGCGGGCGTTTCGGTGGCTCGACAACGAGCGCCGACAGCGCTGCGTCAGGCTTTTGTTCGGCGGCGGCGGCTGCGAAGAATTCGAACGCCCAGCGTTCGCCGAGCATGCGGGTTTCCGCGAAGGCGATCGGAACCGTCGGATACCGTACCTGTAGCCGGGCCACAAGGGCGGCAAGCCATGCGCCGTCGACGAAGCCGCGACGTAAAAGCTGCGAGTAACTTCCCTCGACGACGACCGCCGTTGTGGGGAGTCGAGCCAGCTCGGCCATTGCAAAGCCGAGCGATCCGTTCGCGAGCGCGCCGCAGAAGTCGTCCAGCGTCTTGCGTTCCACGACGGCAACTGCCTCCTCGCCGACGAAGCCTGCGTAATCGCCCACTCGCAATGCCGCGCGTTCGACGGCGACCCCTCGTCCGCGAAATGCGTAGCCGTAGCGTTCGCGCGTGTCGATGACGATACGTTCGAGTTCGCGCGATGGGCGCGAGGGTACTCGCAAACCCGGTCGTGCATTTGCCGCGGCCTTTGGAGTCTGCCAGAAGATCATAGGCCGGCCGCGCGCTTGCGTGAACACGAATTGCGCGCGACGGTTCTGCGCACGGTCAAGGACTAAATCGATGACAGGACCTCGTCGTTCGCAATGCAGAACCGCCGCTCGCTCGAGAATCTCCAGGCTCGCGGGATCCACGTCTTCGATGCGATGACAGTAGACGCGGCTCGCGCGCGGCCAGGTCTCGCGTGCCTTCAACCAGAGACCGCCTTGAAGCGGTACGTGAATGAGATAGGGCAGCGAGGTGTCTGTCTCGGGATTTTTCGCCACGATGAAGGCATCGAGCACGTAAGCTCTCTTCGCCGAGTTTCGCCCGAAGCGCTGCGGGGTTTGCGAAGCGCAATCAGGAACAGCCGCACGTGCTTCGGAGCTCGCTCATCGCGGTTGCGCTCGGCGCATGCGCCGTCCTCAATACCTCACCCCTGCACGTGCGTGCTGAAAATCCGCCGACCGTCTTTAGCGACTTGCGCTGGCGTAACATCGGACCATTTCGAGGCGGGCGCACCGTTGCGGTCTCGGGTGTTCCGCAGCGGCCCGGCACGTTCTATATGGCGCCCAATAACGGTGGCGTTTGGAAGTCGAGCAACAGCGGGCGCACGTGGGATCCGATCTTCGACGGTCAGGATACAGGTTCGATCGGCGCGCTCGCCGTCGCGCCTTCGAACCCGGAGGTCATCTACGTCGGTAGCGGCGAGGGCTTACGCCGCCCCGATCTCTCTACCGGTGACGGGATGTACAAGTCGGGCGACGGGGGCAAAACGTGGACGCACGGCGGCCTCCGTGACGGTCAGCAAATCCAGCAAATCGCAGTCGATCCGCGCGATGCCAACAAACTTTTCGTCGCCGTCGTCGGCCATCCGTTCGGCCCCAATGTCGAACGCGGACTCTATCGTTCGATCGACGGCGGCGCCTCGTACCAAGCGGTGCTGGGCCGCGGCGAAGATGTCGGCGCGGTCGCGGTCGTCATCGATCCGCACCATCCCGATACGGTGTATGCGAGTCTCTGGGCGTCGCGCAACGGGCCTTGGAATCTCGTCCAGGTGTACGCGCTCCCCACGCAAGGCGGGCTCTTCAAATCGACCGACGGCGGCGTGACTTGGCGGCAGCTCGCGAACGGTTTGCCGCAAGCCGTCGGTCGCATCGGCATCGGCGTTTCTCCGGTCGACTCGCGGCGCGTCTACGCGATCGTCGAAGAAGGCGAAAAATGCGGGGTCTATCGTTCCGACGACGCGGGCGCCACCTGGAAGAAGACCAACGGCGAACAGCGCGTTTGCGGTCGCACGGAAGATTTCGCCGGCATCACAGCGGACCCGAGAGAACGCGACGTCGTCTATTCCGCGAACACGTCGACCTATCGCTCGAACGACGCCGGCGCGACGTGGACGGCGATCAAGGGCGCACCGGGCGGCGACGATTACCATACCGTCTGGATCGATCCGAACGATTCACGCGTGCTCGCCCTCGGCGTCGATCAAGGCGCGACGATCAGCGTCGACGGCGGTAAGACTTGGAGCAGTTGGTACAATCAACCGACCGCGCAGTTCTATCACGTCATCACGGACGACCGCTTTCCGTACCGCGTCTTCGGCGCGCAGCAGGAAAGCGGCAGCGCGAGCGTCCTCAGTCGCAGCGACGACGGCGCGATCACGTTCCGCGATTTCCATCCCATCGGCGTGGAAGAGTACGGCTACGTCGCGCCCGATCCGTTACATCCGTGGCTTATCTACGGCGGAAAAGCGAGCGTTTACGACGAGCGCACCAATCAGACCCACGATGTTTCACCAACCTACGATCGTAAAGCATTCCGGTTCGATCGAACCAATCCGTTGATCTTCAACCGCGTCGACAAACGGACGTTGTATCTAGGCCTCAGCGTCGTTTTTGCAACCCGCGACGGCGGTCACAGCTGGACACCGGTCAGTCCCGATCTGACGCGTCCGAATCCCGGCCAGCCGGCAACGCTTGCCAAGTTCGCGGCGGACGACAAGCTCGCGGGCAAACACCGCGGCGTTATCTACAGTCTCTCTCCGTCGTACGTTAACGCGCGCGTCATGTGGGCGGGCACGGACGACGGTCTCGTCTGGCTCACGCGCGACGCAGGGCTGCACTGGCGTAACGTCACACCGCCGGCGCTCGGCCCCTGGAGTCGCGTCACGCAAATCGATAGTTCGCATTTCGACGATCGAACCGCGTATGTCGCGGTCAGCCGGCAACGCCTCGACGATCTGCAACCGTATCTCTACCGCACGCACGACGGCGGCGCGAGCTGGCAAAAGATAACGGCGGGAATTCCGCCCGGCGAAGCGGTGAACACGGTGCGCGAAGACCCCGTGCGTCGCGGCTTACTCTTCGCTGGAACCGAACGCACGGTGCACGTGTCGTCCGACGACGGCGCGACGTGGCAATCACTGCAAGGCAATTTGCCCTCGACTTCGGTGCGCGATCTCGTCGTTCACGCCGACGATATCGTCGTCGCGACGCATGGCAGGTCGTTTTGGATCCTCGACGACATCGCGCCGCTGCGCGAAGGCCGTCGCGCGCTGACGCAGTTGTTCCGGCCGGCCCGCGCCTACCGCGTGCGGCGCGATACGTGGCCCGACACACCGCTTCCGCCCGACGAGCCGGTCGGTCAAAATCCGCCCGACGGCGCGATCGTGGATTACACGCTGCCCTTAGATCTCGCGGGGCCCGTGAAGATCGACTTCATCGACGCCGCGGGTCGTCGCGTGCGTTCGTTCAGCAGCACCGATCGCGAAGAAGCGCTCGATGCCGATATGGACGTTCCCGCGTTCTGGGTCCGTCCAACGGCGATCCCTCCGGCGACGCCGGGCGATCATCGCTTCGTCTGGGACCTTCACGAAGCGGCGCCGGCAAGCGCGAAGCGCGACTTCCCGATCTCGGCGATCGCGCATGCGACGCCGCACGCCCCGGAAGGTGTCGTCGTCCCGCCGGGCGCGTACACGGTGCGCTTGACGGTTGCCGGCCAAACGTACGCGCAGCCGCTACGGATCGTGCTCGATCCGCGTATCACGACGCCGTTAACGATGTTGCGTGAACAGCACGACCTTGCTGCCGGTATCGTCGATGCGATGAATCGCTCGTATGCCGCGATGCAACGCGAAACGGCGACGAAAGATGATCCCAGTGCTGCGCGTTATGCCAAACTCAACGGAAGTCTCGCTCAACTTCTCGCATCGGTCACCTCCGCCGACGCACGACCCACGATAGCGATGCACGTCGCCTTCGATCGCTTATCGAGCGGACTCGCGCTCAAGCGATAGCCAGACGGGTACGTGGTCGCTCGCGTTCTCATAACCACGGATGTCGCGGTCGATCTTTGCCTCCGCGACGCGACTGGCGAGACTCGGACTTACCAAGAGATGATCGAGCCGCATTCCGGCGTCGCGGCGCCAAGCATCCCGGTAATAATGCCAGAACGTGTACGCAGGCTCCGTGGGATGGAACGCGCGTAGGGCGTCGATCCAACCTTGGCCGAGCAAACGATGGAACGCGGCGCGCGGCTCGGGCTGCACGAGAGCGTTGTCCTTCCACGATCGCAGCGCATAGATATCCGCATCGGTCGGCACGACGTTGTAATCGCCGGCCAGCACGGCGGGAATCCCTCGCGCCGTAAGCTCTGCGGCGTACGCGTTCAATCGTTCAAACCAGGCGAGTTTGTACGTGAACTTCGGCCCTGGCGCTGGGTTCCCGTTTGGAAGATAGAGACATCCGACGAGCACACCGTCGATTGCGGCCTCCAGATACCGAGCTTCACGATCGGTCCCGCCGTCCGGTAAGTTGCGCCGCGTCTCGAGCGGCTCGAAGCCGCGTGCGAGAATCGCGACTCCGTGGTGTGGACCCTGCCCGTGCACGATCGCACGGTACCCGAGGGCATCCAACGGCTTATACGGGAAATCCGCATTGCGACACTTTATTTCTTGAAGGCAGACGACATCGGGTTTTGCAACCGAGAGCCAATCAACCAAATTCCGCAGACGCTGGTTGATGCCGTTAATATTGAAAGTGGCGAGCTTCAAATCAAGACCTAAGACGAAACTCGGCGCGATCGATTCCTGGTATCCGGGCTACCCGCTTCGCGGGATCCACCGTTTCTCGGCCGCGGCCGTCTTCGGCTTCCCACGCGCGGCGATTTCCTCGGCACGGAGCTTCGCGATGCGTCCGATCAACTTCTCAGGCACCGGCTGCGAGAGCGGAAAGCGGATCGTGCCCTTGCCGATCTCGTAGAGTGCAAGCTCGTCCTTGAATGCCGCGACGACCTGGGCGGTAGCGGGGTAGAGCGAGTAGTGCCGTTGCCAGCCTGCGAAATGGAGCACCCGTTCGCCATGCAGTTTGTAGGCAGGCATATTGTATGAGATGACTTTGTCGGCTTCGGGCAGAGCTTTGCGGATCGCATTTCGCACGCGTTGGAGTACGTCGCGAACTGCCGCAGGTTGCGCGGTAATGTATTCGTCTACGGTCCGGGGAATCGTTGGCGGCATCCAGTGTTGCTCCTTTAGGTCGCGATTGCTGGCCTAGACGCGAAGCCCCGATTCGCGCAGAACCTCAAGGTTGGCATCGTCGAAAGGATTGATGACGACGATATTGCGATCCACATCAGGCGCTTGAAATGTGCGCCGGTCTTGCAAGTCTTCGCTGACGAGCACGTTGCAGCCGCCGCTCGCAGCCACGCAGACGATCTGTGCATCCCAGATCGAAACCGCGTGGCGTTCGGTTAAGAACATCGCGCGAACGAGCGTTGCACATGTCGGCGTTATGACGGCGAACGCCTGCGAGAGTTCCGTGACGACCGTTCGAGCATCGGTGGCGTGCCAGCCGCGACGTCGCGTAAGAACGGCGAACACTTCACCTAAGACCTGCAACGTTAGGCATGCGCCGGTTCCGGCGGCTTCGGCGACGAGTGCGGCGGCACGTTGATGCTTACGGCCGGCATCGACATCGAATGCGTAGATGATGATGTTCGAATCGAGCGCTACGGGGATGTAACATCACCGCGGTCATACAAGTCATCTCGCGAAAAACGACCGCCGCCCATGGGTCTGATGAAACGCTCGAGCAGCAGCCGAACTCGCTCCGCCGCGGCGTCGTCGCTTCTGACCGGCTCGGGAATCAGACGCGCAATCGCTTTTCCACGACGGGTAAGGACAATCGTAGTTCCGTCGCGTTCGACGGCCGCCAATAACGCGGAAAACTGCTGATTCGCCTCCCGAGCACCGACATGCCGAACTTCCATGTAGTGACATACTACAATGACCCTGCCGTCGCGGTCAAGTCTAGCATACGTCTTTTCGGAGGGAATGAACTTTGCATCGCAAAGTAATGTCGCGCTCGGTAGAGAAGTGCTGAAACCATGAAGGCCTTGCGCTTGAAACAGGTTCTTCGGACCAATTTGTCGCTCATCGTCGTCGTTACGTTGCTCTGTCTACTCGTCAACATAGCCGTTCAACAAAACTTTCGCATGTCGGCGAACGATCCGCAAGTTCAGCTTGCCGAAGACACGGCGCATTCGCTCGCACGCAACCCGCCCAACCCGGCCTTCGACACCGGCCCTCTTGTCGACATCGCCCGAAGCGCCGCACCGTGGGTTGCGATCTACGATAACGCGGCACGTCCTCTCGTATCATCGGGACGTCTCGATGGCGCGGCCCCTTCGCTTCCCGGCGGCGTCTTCACCTACGCACGAAGGTACGGCGAAGATCGGGTCACGTGGCAGCCGCGACGCGGTGTGCGAAGTGCGATCGTCGTGGCCCGGACAGACGGCCCACATCCGTTCTTTGTCGTTGCCGGAAGGTCGCTGCGTGAGATCGAGTCGCGCGTGGACGCGCTAAATCGCTTTACTCTTCTCGCATGGATTGGCACGGTGCTGGTTTCGCTTAGCATTGCGTTGATCGCGTCGCCTGTCGGTAACACCCATCCGACCATCGCCGAATAACGTCTCGTCCATGGGGCGCACGCGCCCAACGTCGGCGGCCTCGCTGCGGCCACCGGTGGCTTCTCGCGCGCGGCGTGTGCGCCGCGCCCTCGGCTTCTTAGCGCGCAAGGTCATCCGCCGCTGGGCCCGCCGCCAAAATTGCGCGGGATCGAAGTGGGCTCGCAAGCTCGAAAGAAGTAGGTTTTCTTAGCGCCCGATGCGGCCCAAAAGTCCGACGGTTAGTGCGACTCCCTTGTTGCGGTCCGCCAAGCTTCCGTCCGAGACGTATGCCGCGGCGAAATTGATGTAGCGCACACCGAGCACAACGTCGACGTGTGAACCGGCTCGCCAGTCGTCGCGAAGGCGTAGCTCCATTTGGGATGCCTGCTCGCCGTCGAATTGTACCTGCCGTGCGAACTCGACGCGCACGCCGCCGCGCATCACCGGCGTCGCCTCGACGGCCAAGCTTAGCTGGTGTCGGCCGTACTGCTGGATTCCGCGCAACTCGTATCGTAAGCCCGTGAGGTTCGATGTGTCGCGTTCGCTCGATGGCGAGCGAAGCGTGACCTGATGATACAGCGTCTCACCAAGGCCGAGCGACACATGCTGGCCGTCGAGGTAAAAGCGCGCCGACGAGAACACGAACGACAGCGTCGTCGATAGGCTGCCCAGTTTGCCACTGGACGTAATCGGCGCAACCGGCGGCAGTCCTTCGGCAAAGACTTCGAGGTGACCGAGGCGCGCGGAACCTTCGATCGTGAGGAGCGGAGTGCCGTCAAACCGGGTTGTGCCGCCCGGTTCGACATGCTCGCCCGCGATGGGATCGACGGTAATGCCGAGCGTCGCAGACCGGGCGGGATGCTCCGCCGCCGACGCCGCGGAAACGGCAAGCGCGAATATCGCCACGATGACAGTCGATGCAACGCCGAAGCGTATATTTCTCAATGTGTGTTGCAATGGTTAGCTACCTGCATGACGACGCTGTTGCCTCCGATATCGACGACTTCGGCGCGCGAATCGAAGGTGCGATCGTTCCAAAGTTCACGACGAAGGCACCATCGCCTCGCTGTAACGCGCTCGCTACGAGGCGAATGGTTTTTGTCCGCGACCGATTGCTCCGGGCGGTGCTTGCGGAAAGACGACGACGATATCCCGAGCTTTTGCCGGTGCGTGCGCACTCACACGCAGATGGTCGGCAAAGCCGTGCGCGAAGGTTACGCCATACCTTCGGCCCTGACGGAGGTCTCCTTTTCGCTCGCGGCGGAAGCTCGGCGACTACGCCCCCGAAAAAGCGAACGCGCGCGAAAAAGACGCCGGCGGTCCCGCGGAAACCCGGCCGTAAATCCGCGCGTTTGAAGAAAGCGAAAACGGCGCGGAAAAAAAAACCGTAGCGGTAAAGCCGCCTAAACGTTCCGCGTCGCGCTTCGTTATTAGAGCGGGTGCTCGGCGTACCATGTCTCCGACTGATTGTCGAAGCTGACGCTATGCTGCGTCCAGCAGCGCCGCGCACCGTGAGGGTCCAGCGCCTTTGCTGCAAGGCTCGCAGCATGATTGCGTTGAGTGCAAGTTGATCGATGCGCCGAGCCGCCGGTAGCGGAGGCGAAGACCGTTCCGCCGCAGCCGCGCAGCGCAATGGTGAAGGCACCGTGTGAGTTGAGTGCCGGAAGGATCGAATAGGCGTAACTGGTTTCGATGAAACCCGCGGCAGCGTCGCTTGCACAGGCGCGGGCCAAAGTTTGCGCGCCGTCGTCGCGTAGCTCGCGATTGACGAGCGTTGTGCCGACGAGCGCCGGCATTCGGCGAGCAGCCGGTCGTGAATTCCGATGTCGTGAAACCTGAACCGAGTCGCGCTATCCTTAGTGTTGGGCGTACGCGATTCCCGCGATCGGACGTCGGCGGCGATGCGGCTCCCGGCGGGCCGTTTCCCTCGAGAATGTTGGCGATCCAGGCGTCGCGTCGCTCGGGTGGCGTTCCGAACGCAAGCACGGGCTCGGCAGCCGCAACTTCGGCTTCCTAGCGAACGCGGTAATCGAAGAACTGCCCCATACGGTAGCGCATGCGATGCACGGCGCGGGCCGGGTTGGCGAGCGACTTCGCCTCGACGAGGACGCGTTGTTCCGCGATTTTTGCGTAGAGCTCGATGTTGTTGCTGAAAACAAGCTGCCGCCGCCCGCTTCAACGAGTTGGCTGATGTGCCGTAATACGCGCTGATGGTCGGCTCGAGCGCGCTCTTGTAGCGCGGCGCTCTTAACACGCGATCAACACGGTCGCGCTCGTGGGCGCCATCGAAACGAAGCTCGCGTCCAGCCACGCGAGCCGCTCAACGCGCTGCTCTGCGTGCCGCCCAGCGATATGGACGCTTTTGAGCTGGATGCGGACGCAGTGCGACTCACGCGCTTTGCATTACCCGCAACGTCCCAATTCCACCGTTTTCACGCCGATGTAGCGTGATCTCGACATCGTAACCAAAATCGCGCAAAATCTCTTGAAGTCTGTCGCGTTTGAAGCCGTCGAGCCGCATCCTCATGATGTTCGAAATTTGCGGCTGTCGAACGTGCGCGCGCTCGGCGGCCTCGGTCTGAGTCCATCCGCGCGCTTCTATTTCTTTCTTGATTGCGATCGCTAGATCGGCTTTGACTAAGAGATCGTCGGCGTTGCAAAGACCGAGATCGGCGAACACGTTTCCACTGCTCTCGGTGATCATCGGATCGTCGTCTTTACGCACGTTGGTTTACCTTTGCGAATTCACGAGCATTTAGAAGGCGTTTGGCGATGCGGTTGAGGTCGGCTTTTGGTGTCGCGATGCCGCGCTTACTCTTCTTGTGGAAGAAGTCCAGGACGTACACCGCATCTCCGATCTCGACACTGTACATGAGGCGGTGGGTACCCCCGGGGTCTGTCTCCCGAACCTCCATGACGTCGCGTAGTTTGCCTTTCATCGCCGTCGCGTCGGCCGACCTCGTGCCTTCCTGTGCGGCGCGAAGCGCAGCGCCCATCGTCTTGCGAATCGGCTCCGACGCAGCCGCAAGATCGGTTCGCGTGCTTCCCATCCAGAACAGCCGCTTGCCGTCCGCCATGTCGATGTATCTTATACCAACATTTATATAATGTCAAATACGGCGAGTCTCAACGTCGAAGCGCCCTGCGATTGCTCGAGCGCGACTGAAAATACGTCGCCGCAACGCTGCTCGTGCTCGCGCGAACCAAGTCAGCGCGGCGAAGCTAAATGCGTTCAATTCGCGCCATTGGCGTTATTAAAAGTCGATCACTGTAGGATCGCGAGCCGCTCCGCCCGAGGGTTGAGCGCTCGGAGCGACCCGTCGATCAAGCCGACGAGTGCGACGCCGTTTCCCTCGAGAATGTTCGCGATCCAGGCGTCCCGTCGCTCGGGTGGCGTCCCGAAGGCAAGCACCGGCTCGGCACCCGCGACTTCGGCTTCGTAGCGAACGCGGTAATCGAAGAGCTGCCCCATACCGTAGCGCATGCGATCCACGGCGCGGGCCGGGTTGGCGAGCGACTTCGCCTCGACGAGGACGCGTTGTTCCCCGATCTTTGCGTAGAGATCGATATTGTTATTGAAAAACCAGCTGCCGCCGCGCGCTTCAACGAGTTGGCTAATGTGCCGTAAGATGCGCTGATGGTCGGCGCGAGCGCGCTCTTGTAGCGCGGCGCTCTCTGCGAGGTTCGGCATCGGGCCGCCTTGCCACACGTAGCCGGTGCCGTCGGGGATACCTGCGGCCCTACGCAGCGCGTCCTTTGGTGCCAGGCTGAGCGGGCTGACGAGCCCATCGAGCAGATCGTCGACCGTTGGAAGCGTCTCGACGTCGCCGAGGGTCACGCCTCCCGCAATGAGCAAGCGATGGTAATCGTAGGTCGAGAGTTCGCGCACTGCGGCCTGGAATTGTGGCGATGCCGCCGTTCCCGTTTCCGTCCAAACGGCATTGCGCACCGCAACGGGGACCGAGAACTTCCGATAGCCTTTGATGTCGACGAACCGGAGCGAAGCGTCGACGGGATCGGCGTAGGGAACGCCGAGCCGCCCGAAGCCGAAATACATCCCGGCATCGGCTGCATGTGATCCCTTTGCCGGCCGGTAGTAGACGAAGTGATCGTCCGGCACGACCCGCTTGAAGTAGACGCGCGGGTAGTGATAGATAACGCCTTCAACATCGCGGTACTTCGGATTCGGCTCGTCCGCTATCCAACGCTGACTCAAAACGACCGGCATCGGTGTCCACTACGTTCCGAAGATGAACGAAGCCGCCTTCGCCGCGTGTATATGCCTGTAGGCACGGTTGAACGGATCGACGCCGACGCCCTGAGGGGACCATGTCGCGGATGGCAGCGCTTGAGATCGCTGCACAGCCGCGAACCCATGCCTGCGAGGCAATGTGTCCGCGCGGGCCCGCGGGCGTGAGTCTGAGCTGGCAATGAGGGATAAGAAACGCATCATTTCGAACCGAAGCAGAATGGGTTATACTGACGCATGCCGCAACGGCGATTCGGTAGATTCAAAATCTGGATTTACACGCGAAACGAACGCGGCCATCGACCGCATGCGCATGTTTTTACGCCGGCGTCGAAGTAGTGATCTTCATTGGACCGCGAGCCGAGGTCCGGGAAAATTCCGGCGTCGCCGAACACCATGTCGAGCTTGCAGCCCTCTGGAGAGAGTATAATGGCTAAGCCGTCCATCGCGCCGTATGGCAAAACCGAACACCAGAACGCGATCGCGCGCGGAAAACAACTGCAGGCGTCGCCTACCGCGGTTCTCCGCGCGCGGTTCAACTCAAACTCCGAGCTCTTACTGCTTGACTTGCAGAATGGTGCTCGCGTCGAGCTTCCCGTTAAAGACATCCGCGAGCTCCGCGACTACTCGGCAAGCCAGCTCGGCGACGTTGAGGTCTCTCCGGGGCGCGATGGCTTACTTTGGCGCGCCATCGATGTCGGAATATCAGCGCCGGGCTTGCTAACCGATTTCTTTGGCAGTGCCGTCCGCGCCCACCTTGGGGGCATCGGCGGTCGCCGCTCCACGAAAGTGAAGAGCATCGCAGCGTGCGCGAACGGAATCAAAGGCGGTCGGCCGCGCGTGAAGGCACGTGGCGACTAGCGCCGGTTTTCCAATTCGCGTCGGATTGCCGGCTGACGCGGACGCGGTGTTCGGTATCGATTATGACTGAACCGGACATCAATCCTAACGCGCGTGGTCGGTCCTATGAGTTTCCGAACAACTTTCTGAGTACGCGGGCGACATATTCAGGTCCCCGACGCTTATTCGCCCGTCGTCGCCCTCCTTCGCCAGGCCGCCGATGCGATGCCCAAGGGGCGTCGTCGAGTGGACGACCCCCGTTTCTTTCGCGGAAGCCGCACGCGTCGGCTAGACGGACGGAAACTGTGGCGGCGTGCCTGATGCTGCACCAGATTCAAGTAATCCTAACGCGGTTTGCCGATGACGATAAACATGAGCAGCTCTGACTCGCTGACAGAACAGGAGCGCGCGGCACTCCTCAGCTTCCTCGGTTACGGAAATCCGGGAGCTGACTTCGTCTTCGTCGGTATGGAAGAAGGGCTAACCGAAACGGCGGACTTCCCGCTCATCCAACAGCTCCGCGAACGTGCGGCGCTGGACCCGATCGTCGACCTCGTCGGTTGCAGCGTGCATCCTGGTAAGTACTTGACCGGTGATCGACCGCTGCTTCAGCGCACTTGGACGCTTCTCATCGCCATTATGCTGGCTGTCCGCAATCAGCCGGCCGACAGTGATGCAATTCGAGCGTACCAGTGCGATCGGCTCGGCCGGTCCGACGGCGAATCTCTTCTGCTCGAGCTTATGCCTCTTCCAGCACGCAGTGTCGCGGAGTGGGCGCCATATGACGTGCTCTTCGAAGACTTTCCCAACCGGGAAGCGTATTTCGACGCGCTCTTAGCGGGTCGGATCGCTGCGATCCAGCGCACGATCGCATATGGTCCCAAGCTGGTGATCCTCTACGGGTCGGGCTATTGGCCGTCGTACCGGCACATATTCCCCTCGATCATGACATGGCAGCGTAGCGACGTGTTCGAGTACGCGCGCGTCGGGACCACGGGAGTGATACTCATGCCACACCCTGTCGCTCGCTCGATGAATGTGCGCCGCGACATTGTATGCAAACTCGCCCGAAAGGTGGTCGCCGAGGACTAATTACGGTGTAGCGGTCGCGTCGTTGTCAACAAAAGATCGTTGACGATCTGCGTAAGCGTGCCCACCCGCTCACGGAAATTGTCAACGGCATAGAGGCCTTTTCGGTCAAGTAATTAGTGAACTGATTGCTTAAGCGGCGGCTTCAAGGGCTTCGGTGTCCGAGGATGGCCGATTGATGTAGGAAGCCGGCGCGAGTTGAAGTGCTTTAGGTCTACCGCGCACGAAT
>JAABUZ0100004899.1_pt1 | contig 18054 bp, 23 predicted proteins | sample 5562091 | NCBI WGS metagenome assembly JAABUZ01 (sample SAMN12813069, study PRJNA571459) | rock metagenome | isolation source: Antarctica rocks | place: Antarctica: Victoria Land, Linnaeus Terrace sud | collected 2015-12-21
CAGAACACTCCGAAGCAATGATCAAATGGTCGATGATCGCGCTGATGAGCCGTCGCCTCGCACCCACCCCCGGCCGTCGGCCGTGGCAACCGAACACCACCGCATGACCGCTTTCCCAACACGTTCTTAGACCTCGGCGCTCGTAGCGAAACGTCCCCAGGCGCGGTGCTCGGCTAGCAGCTCGAGCATGCGCGTCGCCACCTCCTTGGCGGTACCGACGACAACGCCTTCGTCGTCGCCGGTGATGTCGACGTCGGTCAATGAGGCGCTCTCGCCTGGGGCGATCGCGCCGATGGCCTTCGAGTGTCGCCATGCCTCACCGGTCAGCTTGACGACCCGGGGGTCGCTGGCTTTGGGGCTGCTACCGGCACCGGCCTTGGTGTCGCCGCTGACCATCGCGTCGGGCGCTGGCGGCAGCTCCCCGACAAGCACGAGCGCGTCGAACTCGATCGAGGCCGCATTGGCGTACGTACGGTTCACGATCAGCTTCCCGATCTTGCCGCCGTGCGGGCCGATGACGAGTGGAACAACACCCGCCGCCTGCGCTGCCTTCTGCAACGTGGTGACGGCCGCTTCGGTCACGCCTTCGCCGATGACGATGCCGAGCTGACGCCCGGCGACCGGCCAGGAACCGCCTACCTGCGTGAGCGCCGCACTCGTACCGACGTCTTCGTAGGTGACCGTTGACGCCGGCGGGGTGAGGCCGAGCCCGTCAGCGACCTTCTTGCACAGGTCGGCGTCAATGTTGGCAAGTGCCTGGAGCTGGCGCTCGCGGATCGTCTGGTCGTAGCACTTGGACAGCTCGAAGGAGTACGCGGCGGCGACGTGGTCCTGCTCGACAGACGCCAGCGAACGGTAAAACAGAGCGACCTGGCTGAAGTGATCGTCGAACGAGGCCGGGTGCGCCCGCTCCTTGATCGCCGCTTCGACGGGCGCCGGCAGGTCGATGAAGGCATGGTCGTCATGACCGGCGACGAACGGGCAGCCGCCGTCGAGGCTGTTGGGCCGGTACGGCGCCGCTCCCCCGTGCACGGCGTCCTGGTGGAAGCCGTCGCGCAGCATGTCGTTGATCGGCGCGTGCGCACGGTTGATGGGCAGCTGGTTCCAGTTGGGGCCGCCGAGGCGGGTGATCTGGGTGTCGAGGTAGGAGAACAGACGGGCCTGCAGCAGCGGGTCGTTGGTGACATCGATGCCAGGTACGAGGTTGGAGACGTTGAACGCGACCTGCTCGGTCTCGGCGAAGTAGTTCGTCGGGTTCGCGTTCAGGGTCATGGTGCCGATCAGCTGGACCGGCGCGAGCTCCTCGGGGACGAACTTCGTCGGGTCGAGCAGGTCGATCCCCTCGAACGTCTGGTCCTCGGTGTCGGGCATGACCTGCACGCCCAGGTCCCAGGTGGGGTAGGCGCCGCCCTCGATGGCGTCGGCCAGGTCGCGGCGGTGGTAGTCGGGGTCGTACCCGTTGCTCAGCTGCGCCTCCTCCCACGTCACCGAGTGCACGCCCTGCCGCGGCTTCCAGTGGAATTTCACCAGGCAAGTCTCCCCGTCGGCGTTCGCGAGCCGCCAGGTGTGGACGCCGAAGCCCTCCATCGTCCGGAACGACCGGGGGATGCCGCGGTCGGACATGTTCCACATCGTGTGCGCCTGCGCCTCGGTGTGCAGCGAGGCGAAGTCCCAGAACGTGTCGTGCGCGCTCTGCGCCTGCGGGATCTCCCGGTCGGGGTGCGGCTTGGCGGCGTGGATGATGTCGGGGAACTTGATGCCGTCCTGGATGAAGAAGACCGGGATGTTGTTGCCGACCAGATCGTAGTTGCCTTCGGCGGTGTAGAACCGCGTCGCGAACCCGCGGGTGTCGCGCGCCAGGTCTGCGGAGCCGCGGGAGCCGAGCACGGTGGAGAACCGGACGAACACCGGCGTCTCGACGCCTGACTGCAGGAACCCGGCCTGGCAGATCCCCTCGGCGGCGCCGTTCGCCTCGAACACCCCATGCGCGCCCGCGCCGCGCGCGTGCACCACCCGCTCGGGGATCCGCTCGTGGTCGAAGTGGCTGACCTTCTCCCGCAGGTGATGGTCCTGCAGCAGCGTCGGTCCACGGCGCCCCGCCCGCAGCGAGTGATCGGTGTCGGACAGCCGTGCGCCGTGCGCCGTGGTCAGGAACTCACCCTGCTGGCCCACGCTCTCGGGTGGCTGACCGGTGCTTACACCCGTCGGCGTCAGGGTGTCGGGTCCACCCTGGTCGTCCTTCGGCGGCAGCGGACCTGCCGGCGTAGTGGGCTCCTCGTACGAAGGCGCTTCACTGGACGGAACCCCGGGCACCGGCGGCTTGCGCTTCTTGATCGTTGCCATAAGAGTCTCCTGATTCGAGGCAAAGGTGCCTGCGTGCAGCGCGCGGTTGTGACCGCCCGCGCCGACGCTAGACCCGAGAGCCGACCAGCGGCGGGCCACCCCCAACAGATGCATCAACGCCGCGGACACCCACCAAACCTTGGCGACGAAACGGCAGGGCGGATTCCACGGTCAGCGCACCGGGCCTGTGATCATGCAGGTTCGATCGATGTCGACATGACGCCAGCGAATCAATCACAGCCGGCAGACGGTGAGAAGTAATCTGGCTGACGCCGCTCGAGAAGGGATCGGACCGACGCTCGCCGAGGTGCCCCGGCCCGTCCCGCTGACCGATCGTCAATTGGGACGGAAGACCGTCTCAGCCGTGACTGAGCACGTTGAGCACGTGGCCGTCAGGGTCGCGGACGAAGAAGCGTCGCACCCCCCAGGGCTCGTCGGTGAGGGGGTGCACGATCTCGGAACCGGCTTGAAGGGCAGCCGCGTAGGCGGCGTCGACGTCGTCGACCTGAATGGAGACCTCTGGCACGACGGGAGCGGTCTCGTCGTGGGTGATCAGGCTGATCTGGGAGCTGGGGTTGTGTGGGTCGGCGAGGGTCACGATCCAGCCGTGATCCATGACCGGTTGGAGGCCGAGGACCAGGCCGTAGAAGTGTTTGGCCTCGTCCAGCGACTGGCTAGCCAGATCCGGAACCACCCTCTCGACGCTCATACGCGCCAGCCTGTCCGGTCAAACGAGCACAGGCAATCTCAACCCGTCTCAAAGACAATCCTCAACCGACACGCGCTGTGAGCTTGCCTGTCGGTGCCGAGGTGGTCGCGCCACCCCGGAGGAATCGGCGTCAGTCGAGGAACCTCACGCCGTGGCGGTGGGTGATCGTTGCAGGGTCGACGCCGTTGACGAGGTCGTCGAAGAAGTACCCGATCCCGCCGGGGACGGCGATGATGAGCTTGCGCGCGGGACCGTGGACGACGTCGTAGCTGTGCGGGACGCGGTGGGGTAGGAAGACGAAGTCGCCGGCCGCAGCAGACCAAGCCTGCTCACCGCAGTGGATGCGGTACTGGCCGTCGAGGATGTGAAGGCCTCCTCGACCGTGTCGTGAACGTGTCGGGGGACGCGATCACCGGTTGGAGCGTGGCTGAGAAGAAGGCTGAACGCGTCGCCGGTGTCGGCGGCGGAAGCGAGCAGCGAGCCCCGGCAGCTGGAACCTGCCGACCACCGCCGGCGGTCACGACGAAACCCGAGCTGGTCATTCATCACGCCGGTGGCGACCCGGGCCAGGTCGTCCCATCGGAGCGGTCACCGCAAGTCATCCCCATCCCTGGTCGGTGAGCAGTGCGGCTGCCTCGCGGGCGCAGCCCCAGGACAGGGTCACTCCGCTGCCGCCATGGCCGTAGTTATGGACGCACCGGGCGTCGCCCATTTGCTCGACCTCCAGCCGCACGCTCGGCCGTCCCGGGCGTAGCCCCACCTGGTGCCCGCGCACCTGCGCGTGCCGCAGCCGCGGTTCGACCTCGATGCAGCGGCGCAGGATCTCCTCGGCCACGGCCGGAATCGGTTCCATGTTCTCGTCGTCCTCGACCAGGGTGCCGCCGAGCACTACGTGATCGGGGTAGGGCCAGTACGCCGTCCACGCCGGGCCGAACGGGGCTTCGATGAAGAACTCCTCGAGGCCGGGGTTGTCGAGGATGACGTGCTGGCCGCGCACCGGGTGCACCGAAGGGTCTGGGACGAGTACTCGGGCACCGAGCCCGGCGCAGTTGACCAGCAGCGGCGCCTGCCCGGCTAGCTCGGTCAGCGAGTTCACCTCGGCCATCTGGATCTGTCCGCCGGCGGCGGCGAGCCGTTGCACGAGGTAGTCGAGGTAGACCAACATGTCCACCAGCGGCAGGTTGGCCCAGAAGCCGGCGGCGAAGGCCGCCGGCAGCTCGGCGGCCGCACACAGTTCGACTCCGGGCGGTAACGGACCCGCTTGTCGGCTCACCAGCCGCCCGCGGCGCAGGGCCACCCCGGCGTTCTCGACGTCAGCCAGCGCGGTGAACTCCTCGATCCCGACGCGCTCACGAATCCCGACCGGACCATCGGCGGCCGCGAAGCTTGGCCCGATCATCGCCGCGGCCACCGCAGAGGTCGTCGCTGACGGAGCTGCGCGAGTGCGGATCTGCACCCGCAGCCCCTGTTCGGCCAGGCACACCGCCGTGGTCAGTCCAATGACGCCGGCCCCGAGCACGATGACGTCAGGTCGTCGTTCATCCATTCCAGCGGCTCCTCTCACCGCACCTCCGGGGCGGCATGACCGGCGTTGCTCTCACTTCATCACGTCGTCCGGCGAAGCACGACTCCGACGCCTCCCGCTGTGTCTGTGAGGGATCGGTCAGCGGGTCGGCTCGGAGCTGTGGGTCTGCGTTTCTGGGGGTGTGCCGCCGACGGCCCGCCAGACGAGGGCGGCGGTGCGGGCTGGCCAGTTCGGCGGTGGCTGCGGTTCGGCGAGGGCGCGGCCGTACCAGGACCCGGTGCATAGCGTGACGGCCACGTCGAGGTCTGTGTCGGAGTCGATGAGGCTGAGTCGCTGTGCCCGGTCGAGGACGGCGCGGATGCGGCCGCGGCGTGGGGCGACGACCTGTGCCCGGTAGTGGGCGAGCACTTCGGGAGCGGTGTTGTCCTGCAACATCGTGCCGACCAGGGAGAGCCGTCCAGGCCGGGAGACGCCGTGCTGGAAGTTGGCCAGCTCGGCGATGAGGTCGGCCAGCGGGTCTTCGGAGGGTCCTTCGGGTCCGGCGTCCGACAACGCCGAGTAGGGCGGACGGTTTGCCGGTAGCCCATCCCCTTGCGGCGACCACGAGCTCACCGCGGATAGCAAGTCAGCCACACCTCGGGCCCGCGGGAGATCGCGCTCGTCGCATGGAGAGTGTACAAGGGCTCTTGCACAAGAGTCGTTGTGCATGTGATGGTGGCGGAGTGGCTGGTACTGAGGTTCGGCAAGTAACTGACTCGCGTGTCTTGGCGGCGATGGCGCACCCGCTGCGTCGGCGGCTGATGGATGTGCTCAAAGTGCATGGACCGGCGACAGCGAGCGCGATCGCCGGCCGGACCGACCAGGCGGTGGCGAACGTGAGCCATCACCTGTGGGTGCTGCACAGCAGCGGTCTGGTCGAGGAGGCTCCCGAGCTCGCTCGTGATCGGCGGGAGCGGTGGTGGCGTCTGGTCTCACCGAGTCTGCGCTGGTCGAGCAGCGACTTCGCCGACGACCCGGCAGCTGCCGCGATAGCGGCGGCCGCGGGGTTGCTCAACCTCGACCACCACGCGAATATCGTCCGGGCGTGGCTCGCCGCCGAGGAGGGTGATCGAGCGCACTGGGGCGATGCGGCGTTCTCCACCGACAAGTGGCTGCACCTGACACCAGAAGAGCTCGGCGAGCTGTCCAAGGAGGTCATCGCCCTGCTCGACCGGTGGGCCAGCCGCGAGGTTCCCGCCGATGGGCAGCGACGCGATCCGGTGTTCCTGTTCACCTACGGTGTGCCCGGCCAGCCGTGACGGACACCAGCACCCGACCCGCCGAGACAGCGCGCGGTCGCGGTGAGGTCATGCGGCAACATGATTTCCGGCTGTTGTGGCTTGGGGAAACCACCAGCGCGGTGGGCACGAGCATAAGCAAAGTCGCGCTGCCCCTGCTCGCGGTGGTGACCTTGCAGGCCAGTGCGCTTCAGGTGAGTGCGTTGACCGCAGCAGCGTGGCTGCCCTGGCTGGTGATCGGGCTACCCGCCGGCGCATGGGTGGACCGGCTCCCGCGGCGCCGAGTGATGCAGGTGTGCAACATCGGCTCGCTCCTGCTGCTGCTCAGCGTCCCAATTGCGGCGTGGTCCGGAACGTTGACCATCGGCCAGCTTCTCCTTGTGGCCCTGCTGACTGGCGTGGCGAGCGTGTTCTTCCAGACCGCATACCAGGTATATCTGCCAGCTGTGGTCCCGGCCGGTGATCTGACCGAGGCGAACGCGGCGCTGCAAGGAAGCGAGTCTGTCGCCCAGGTGGGCGGCCCGGGTCTGGCGGGACTGCTCGCCCAACTCGCCGGGGCAGTGACGGGGCTTGTCGCCGACGCGGTCAGCTTCCTCGTCTCGACCGTGTGCCTGGTCTTCATCCACGCTCAGGACAAGCCCACCAAGGACGAAACCCGGTCGACCCCCCTTCGTGGCCAGATCGCTGACGGCCTGCGGTTCGTCCGAACTGACCCCTACCTTCGCGTCCTGACCGTCTTCGGCGCCACCAGCAACCTCGCGCTCACCGGGTATCAGGCCATCCTGGTCGTCTTCCTCGTCCGCGACGCCGGTGTCAGTCCCGGCGGCGTGGGCCTGCTCATCTCTGGGATGAGCGCGGGCGGTGTCGTCGGCGCCGCCGGCGCTGGGGCCGTCGCGCGACAGTTCGGAACCGCCCGCGGGATGCTGGCCTGCGAGCTCGTAGGGGCTCCATTCGCGCTGCTCATCCCGCTCACCAGGCCCGGTCTCGGGCTGCTGTGGGTCGTCGTGGGCGGCGTCGGCGTTGGCGCCGGCATCGTCAGCGGCAACGTCATCAAAGGCAGCTTCCGGCAGACCTACACGCCGCGACACCTGCTCGGCCGCGTCATCGTCACGATGCAGTTCCTCAACTACGGCACCATCCCGCTAGGCGCACTGCTCGCCGGCGTCCTCGCCACCACACTCGGGCTCCGTCCCACCATGTGGATCATGGCCAGTGGCCTCACACTCGCCAGCCTCGTCCTCCTCATCGGACCCATCCGACAACAGCGCAACCTACCGACCCATCCAGCGCCCCGCTGACGGATGGCGAGTTCAAGTGGACACCTACAAGCTGCTTGGGCGCTTCCATGCGGTGACGTGCTCGGGCAGCGGGACGCCATCCGGTAGATCGCCGTCCGGCTCTGGTGCCCCCGGGCTGGTGACGAGAGGCAGCACGCCGGCCCAGTAGGGCAGCCCGAAGTCCTCCGCATCGTCCCTGGGCGGCCCGGAGCGGACCTTGACCGACACCTCATGAAGGTCCAGCCGAAGGACCGTGGTAGCCGCCAGCTCCTTGCGCGACGGCGGCCGTGTACCGCCCGTCCTGCCAGGTGCCACAGCTTCAACCAGTGAAGCCAGGGCCGTGATCTTCTCCAGCTGGTCCTCCACTACCGAAGCCGTGCCGTGCACCACGACGGACCGGTAGTTCACCGAGTGGTGAAACGCCGACCGAGCCAGGACCAACCCGTCCAGCAGAGTCGCGGTGACGCACACCTGCAGCCCGTCACCAGTCGCGGTGGACAGCGCCCGGGCGCCCGTCGAGCCGTGCAGGTAGAGAACCTCTCCAAGACGGGCGTGCAGGTGCGGCAACACCACCGGTCGCCCGTCGACGACGAACCCGACGTGGCTGACGACCGCCTCGTCCAGGACCGCGTGCACGGTCTCCCGGTCGTAGGACACGCGCTGGGCGTTCCGCGTCGGCGAGGTGCGCGCAGACCTGGGGTACGGGTGGGTCACCCGCCCATTCTGTCAGGGCGGGTTAAGTTCCCGGCCTGCCGTGTCCCGCAGCGGGATCCCTCACCGGCTCACCGGCCAAGCGTGACCGCTTGTCGGCGGCGTGAGCAAAGATCGCTGGCATGCGTAACGTTGTGGTGAGGATCGCCCACGTGATTCCTGATCGGCCTCCGCTTCGGCTGGGCGTTGGCCAACAGGTTCAGGTGAGCGAACGGGACACCGAGTGGCCGGAGTTCGTGTTCGTCACCGCCCCGGACGGCACAGGCTGGGTACCGGCGCGGCACCTATCCACGTCATCGGGCCCAGCGGTAATGCAATCGCCATACGACACAACCGAGCTACCGACTGAGATCGGCGAGGTGCTCGAGGTCCTGGCCCATGACCTCGAAAGCGGCTGGCTGTGGTGCCGCTCCCGCACCGCGCGTGAAGGATGGGTACCAGTCAAGACGCTGGAACTCGCTGACTGACCCTCCGCCCCGTCGGTCTCGTATGCCGATCGGAATCGGACACCGGCGAGACGCGTAGCGGTCGGTCGGATCAGAGCAGGACCCTTCCGCACATGGCGAGAGGTGATTACCGTCGCCTCATGAGCGAGGCCGACGAGGTGATCGAGGCACAACGGAGCTGGGCCGCGGCGATCGTGACCAACGATCCCGAACAGATCGCACCCTACCAAGCCCCAGAATGGGTGATCGTCACCAAGAACGGTGTCACCACCAGCGACACTTTCCTGAACGTTATCCGCACCGGCGTGCTGAGCCACTCTCGGATGGATCCCATTGGTGACCCCCTCGTCGCTGTGTTCGGCGATACCGCCGTTCTGACGGTGCGCGTCCACAGCACAGAAACCCACGCCGGGCAGACCATCGACAATGACGAGTGGACGACCACGGTATTCATCCGTCGACACGGTCGCTGGTTAGCCGCCCGCACCCACCTGACCACCGCCAACTGAATACCACCCGCGCCTGGAACCCACCGGTCCGGACTGTCGCGCCCGGTTACCGATCGGCTATCGACGCACCTTCGTCATGAACCGTTTGTAGTGCGGGTCGAAGCGGGGGGTTCTGCGGCAAGGACTTCGGCTGGCGTCCACCAGCGTGCCTCGGTGAACTCGGTCCGGTCGATCGTTAGCGGCATGTCCCGCTGCCCAGCCAGGAGGAACCACAGGCTGACGTCGAGGTGGCCGCGGTCCGCGCCTGTGGTCCTGGTGACCGTGATGAACGACGGTCGAGCGGGGACCTCGACGAACACCGGCTCGACGGCCAGCTCCTCGCGGGTCTCTCGACGGGCTGTCTCGGCAGGGTGCTCACCGGGTTCCACGTGTCCGCCCGGCGGGAGCCACAGGCCCGCGTTGATGTGGTCCACCAGCAGGCTGCTGCCGTCGGCCGGATCAGTGATCGCCACGTAGGACACGAGGTGCCGGTCGGGGATCGCCGGCTTGACGCGCCGGAACACGTCGTCGGTGGTCTCCAGCCAACGCAGCGTGTCGGCCCGGTGCTCCGCCTCAACCGCATCCCCCGGTGTGATGCCGCGGACCAGACCGTGCACGACCTTGGTGGCAGGGAGCATGGTCGACCTTCTCAGGCCGGTCCGGGCACCTGCCACTGCCGGCGCGTCAAGGACCAGTCAGCGATCGGCTGGCGGGACGGTATAGGCGGGCGGCGGGCTGGAACGCACGACCCCGGCCCTAACTGGCAAATTCGCGTCTGAGAGGGTCGGGGACGTGGCACGAACTCCGATCTGGCCGCCCCGAGCTGGCCGCTGCCGGCCGGGACCTGCTCTACCCGCACGGCATGGGCCTCGGCTTCCTCGCCACGGTCCGCCCCGACGGCAGTCCCCGCCTCCATCCGATGTGGCCGCTGCTGACCGAGGACGAGCTGCTCGCGTTCATCATCCCGTCGCCCAAGCAGGCCGACCTCCGCCGCGACGGGCGCTACACGCTGCACTCGTTCCCGTGCGAGGGCAACGAGGACACCTTCTCTATCAGCGGCCACGCCCGGCTGGAGGAAGACGCTTCGACGAGGCGCGCCCTTGAGCAGCAGTTCGTCCGAGAACACGAAACGCTCGGCGTGCCGACACCAGACCCGAACGATGCTCTGTTTCGCTTTGACATCGGGTCCTGCCTGCTGACCCGGGCCACCGGGCGCGGCGACTTCACCCCCTCCACGAGGTCTGGCGACCGTAGCCTGAAAACCCCTTGCCGCCTCGGAAGCGGATCCCTATGCGGCGACTGCGCCATGATGGCGCGATGTCCGGCAAGGTGGAGTTGATCGGTGGCATTGAAAAACGAGCCATCGTGGTTGTCGACTACGACCCGACCTGGCCGCACCGCTTCGACCTCGAACGAGACAAGATCGACCACGCCCTGGGTAACGCTTCCCATCGCGTTGACCACGTGGGATCGACCGCCGTCCCAGGGCTGGCGGCGAAGCCTCTCATCGACATTCAGTTGAGCGTCTCGGACGTGGACGACGAGCGCTCGTACCTACCCGCTCTGGAGCGGGCCGGGTACATCCTCCGGGTCCGGGAACCAGGACATCGCATGGTTAGGACCCCAGCCCTCGATGTGCACGTCCACGTGTGTTCGATGGGAAGCGATTGGGAGCGGCGCCATCTGTTATTGCGGAACTGGCTGCGTGAATCGGAGAGTGATCGCCGGAGATACGCCAAGGTTAAGGCTGCGTTGGCGACCCAGGACTGGCATTCCATGAATCACTATGCAGACGCCAAGACCTCCATCATCGAGGAGATCACCGCACGGGCGGAGGAGTGGTCGGCGAAACGGGCTGGTGTGTAACAGCGCCTTCGTGAGCACCGACTGCAGTCCGGCCGACCGCTTTGATGGTGCCGCAGCCGGATCGGCGACCGGGGTCGGCCACCGGTGGTAGGAACGGCACCGTGAGCGACGGACAACCGGCGGATCAGACTGAGCACACCCGCCGGACACTGGACGCGTACGAACGGCTCGCCAGCGTGTGGTCTGCGACCACCGACGGGTCCCTTCAACGGTTACCTCGAACGGCCCGCTCTGCGGAGCCTCGTGCCTCGGCCGCTCATCGGGGTGAACGTTCTCGACGCGGGGTGCGGATCGGGCGCGCAGTGCGCCTGGCTGCTCGCCGAAGGGGCCGAGGTCGTCGGCGTCGACCTGAGCTCCGCAATGGTGGACGAAACGAAGCGGCGCTGCGAGGGGCGTGGGCGCTTCCTCGGCGCCGATCTGGCCGAACTGCTTCCACTCGAGGCCCACTCCGTCGATGGCATCACCTGTTCCTTGGCGCTGCACTACCTCGAGGACTGGTGGGTGCCGCTACGATCCTTCGCTACTGCGCTGTCGCCAGGCGGCTGGGTGGTCATCTCCCTCGATCATCCCTTCGGGGACTCCGCTTCCGGGCCAGGCGGGCGGGTACTTCGACACCGAACTCGTCAGCGACACATGGAACAAGGGTGGCGTGGAGGTGACTCAGCATTTTTGGCGGCGGCCGCTGGTGGCGGTGATCAATGCCTTCGCCGACGCCGGCTTCGTCGTCGAGCGCGTCGTTGAGGGCCGCCCCTCAGCCGAAGCATTGGCCCGTTTCCCTGCCGAGCTGTCGGCGGTCAACGCAGCGCCCTCGTTCATTGTCTACCGGCTCCGCTTGACGAGAGGAGCTGCGCAGACGCGATAGGCCCCGCCTGTGCGGTTACGGAGACGGCAGCGAACAGTTTCTCGGCGGGGATGATTCGGCGACCCGTCACCGCGCCCGGGTTCCAGCGGTGCCCGCAAGCCGATCGGCATACGACAACGATCGGCGCCCGGATAGTCAGAGATCTCCAGCGTCTTCGCTGGCACCCATCCCTCTCGACCATTGCGCGAGCGGCACCACAGCCAGCCGCTTTCGAGATCTTGGACGACGACCTTGAGTACGTCGCCGATCTCAGTCGGTAGCTCGGTCGTGTCGTACGGCGTCTGAACCACCCCTGCGCCCGACGACGCGGACAGGTGCCGCGCCGGCACCCAACCTGTGCCATGCGCGGCGGTGACGAACACGAACTCCGGCCACTCGCTGTCCCGGTCACCGACCAGCACTCGTTCGCCAACGGCCAGTTGAAGCGGAGGTCGGCCAGGAATCGCGTGGGCAACCTTGGCCACGGCGTAGCTCATGCCATCGATCTTTACTCCCGCCACTGACAAGCGGACCGGCTGGATCAGGACGAGATCGTGCTGCTGGGCCGGGGCGTGCCGCATACCGATCCCCTTGCGTACAACCGCTCGGGTCAGTCGTAGAGGCCGCTGCGGTTGCCCACGTCGAGGCCGATGATGACGAGTTCTCCACGGCGGACGTCGAGGATCACGCGGTAGTCTCCCACTCTGAGTCGCCACAGGCCCGTGTAGGGCCCCGACAGGGCCTTGCACCGTTTCGTCGGGTCGTCCAGACTTTCCAGTGCGACGAGGGCCTTCAACACTCGGGCAGCGACCTGACGGTCCATCTTCCTCATCGCTCGGTCGAAGTCGCGGTCCGTACGAATGGTCCACGTCATGCAGGCTGATCAGGCATGGCGTCCAGTTGCTCACGAGTGATTTCCAGCTCGGACATCAGATCGTCAAGCGGCCGGGTCTCGCGCTGTCCAGCGCGGATGGCCTCAGCCCGGGTGACGAGTCCGTAGGCGTACTCCAGATCGTCAATCCCGGCGGTGACCAGCTCGCGCAGGTAGTAGCTCTTGGACCGTCCCGTGGCAGCCACCAGCCGTGACAGTCGTTCATCGATCTCCACCGGAAGGCGGAGTGACCGGGGTACCTCACTCACCGTCACGACACACCTCCATCACTACATGTAGTCATACCAAGGTACACCCCGCCTGCCTCCGGCCCTGCGCGGTCATCTCGGAGTAGATCCGACCGACTCCGAGTCGCTCGCCCACGAAGCCCTACGAAGGCGCGACCGCCCCGGATGGGGATCGTCCTCTGGGACGTTTGGTGGCGGGTTGGAGCGTCAGGCGCCGCGGGATTCGGCGAGCCTGCGCAGCCAGTAGCGGAACCAGTCGGGTCCGTATGGGACGTAGACCCGGGTCGGGACTCCTCGTGCAGTGAGCTGGTGGAGTGTCTCTGGGCGCACTCCGAGCAGCTGCTCGACCGGAACCGGCCCGAGCGCAAGCAGCAGCGCTTCCCGCAATCGACCGTCGTGGGTGGCCATCGACCATGCCGCCCCGGCTGCCTGCAGGCGGAAGCCGAGCTGGAGGTAGGCGACGTCGGTGGCCTCGCCGTAGGGATGGGTGCCGGTCGGCTCCAGGTAGGCGCCCTTGACCAGCCGCACGTGCACCCCGGCGGTGGTCAGGGTGTCGACGTCGCGCTCGGAACGCAGCAGGCTGGCCTGCACGGTTGCGCCGAGCTGGTCGGCCAGGCCGCGGCCGGCGACGTCGAGGACGCAGCCCAGGACCGCGTCGGTGCGGGCGGCGTCCTCCGCACCGACCTGGATACGACGACCTGACGGCAGCGCTGCGGCGACGGTGGCCAGCCGGTCAGCGGCGCCGGCCGGGTCGGTGTCGATCGCCAGGTGGGACAGGTCCACCGACAGCCACACGTCCGCCGGCGGGACGGGAAGCGCGTCGGCCAGGACCAGGTAGTCCTCGGTGACCCGATCGGCCGTCGCCGGATCGCGCACGAGCTCGCCGAACAGGTCGACGCTGATCCCGTGACCCTGCCCAAGCAGGTCGACGGTGGTGGTCAGCGCTTCAGCCCGGGAGCGCCCGGCGACATAGCGCGACGCCGCCCGCCACGCCTGCGCGGCCCCGCCGGGCACCGCCTTGACGATCCGCTCGAGGCGCTCACTCGTCGCCAGTCGGAACAAGACCGCACGATCAACCGCCACGACGTCCAGCCTCACATGCGGTCGGAGGGCAGCACCAGTTGCCGATCGCTGACCGGTCCCATCGGCCCACAGGCGGGCTGCTTCTGCCGGCAGCCGCGCCGAGGGGTGGGACACTGACGGCGTGGCGGATGATGACCTCGCTTTGATGACCCGCGAGCAGCTCATCGTCGAATTAGTGAAGTTGCGCGCAGCGGCACGGCAACACCGGGACAGCTCCGGTCACGACCTTTGTTGGCATCATCCAGACCTGTGGGGAACGCTTCCCGAGCAAGTCGATCCCGATGTTGCTGTGCCACCGTGGCCCCAGTTCATGCGTGGATGCGTCGCCTACCGCCAGTCGCTGGATCGCGAACTGCCGGACGCCCCAACAAGCGTCGCGGAGTTCGAGGACACGGGCCGTAGCCGATCCCCACGATGGATCATGGGCGGCGTGGCGGACTGGCCTGCGTGGGCGACCGAGCGGGTGGAGGTCCGACCTGCAGACCCGGAGTGGCAACGGCTCGGGGAGGGGCTGCGCCGCGAGCTGGACGTGGCGCTCGCCCAGTGGCTCGTTGCTCCAGTGGAGCATGTCGGGTCGACAGCCGTACCCGGCCTGGCGGCCAAGCCGATCCTCGACCTCCAGGCCGCCGTTGCCGACCTCGGCTGCGCGCCCGCGGTCGCCAAGGCCCTCGGGCGGGGATGGCACCTCGTGCCTCCGGATCTCGATGCCAAGTCGTGGCGCCGGTTTCTGGCCCACGTCGTTGACGACGTGCGGGTGGCTCACCTGCACCTACTGATCCCGGACAGCGAACGGTGGGCCGAGCAGCTGGCCTTCCGCGACGCGCTGCGCGGGGATCCCGGGCTGATGCAGCGGTACGCCGCGCTCAAGCAAGAGCTGGCCGCCGAACATGCCGAGGACCGGGAGGCGTATACCGCAGCCAAGACCGACTTCGTAACCGCCGTGCTCGGCCGGCGCCCGACGTAGTTACCGCCCGCCGTCCCACAGCAGGATCCCGCTGCGGACAGCGGTGATCACGCTTGGGTGCCGATCAGCCTCGCCAGGTCCGCGCGCGGCACACCCTGCTCAAGCGTGCAGAGGTCACGACCCGCGGCGGGCCACGAAGACGAGCTCAAGACCCGGTCGGTCCGGTGCGTCGCGGGCGGGCTCGACGACGAAGCCCGCCGACATCAGAGACTCGGTGATCTGGTCCTGGCTCCGGAAGCGCAAAGTCGAGTCAGACGTCATCACAGCACCGTCGATCTCAAACACGAACGTGAGCCGGAATGACACCAGCTGATCCTCGACGGCGGTGACCTCCACCCAGGTCCGGACGATCCCGCCGCCCGCCAGCGCGACTCGGCGTTCGGAATGTTCGCGGGTCCACGTCCGCCAGGCACGCCTAGCCGGCTCCCGGGTCTCGAACACGAGGGTGCCATCCGGTCGCAAAGCAGCCTGAACGTCCCGAAGAGTGCTCTCCCAGGACGCGTCCGTCACGAAGACCTGGGCCACGTTGCCGGTCATGGTCGCGAGGTCCACCTGCAGCTGCGGCAGCGACTCCACCTCGCCGGGTATCCACCGGACCTTGTCGGCGTACGGCTTACGGCGGGCGACGTGCAGCGAGGCAGCCGCCGGATCGATGCCGGTCACTGCTCTGCCTCGTTCGGCCAGCAGGCACGCGAAGGTGCCGGTACCGCAGCCGATGTCGAGCACCGAACGGGCGTTGAGTTCGTCAGCGACGGCCAGGTAGGCGTCAAGGTCACCACGGTCCGGGTCCAACGCGTCGTAGATGTCGGCAAGTCGCTGGTCGGCAAAGATCGCGTCAGGCACACGGCACTCTGACAGCAGAGACGACCCGGTCAGCAACCCACTTTCGCCCGTCTGACCCCGTCCCGGCAGCCGATCCATTAACGGGCGTCCGGCCTTTCACCTCGGGCGTCCGTCTGTCACTGGTGCCGGCGGCGCGGGGTGGCTAAGGCGGGCCGTCCGCCAGTGGAGCCCGATGCCCGATGCCCGATGCCCGATCCTCGAGCGGCGCGGTCGCTGCCGGGGTAACCGTTCCCTCAGCGGCAGGAACATGAGGACCTCGTCTCGGCCGTCTTCGCGGAGCGAAGCGCCGACGGCCACCGCCGATCTCCTGCCAGCCGAGCGATTGGTAGAAGGCTTCGAGGCCAAGCCCGGAGCGCAGCTCCAGATGCAATTGTTCGAGGCCGAAGCCCTCTCGGGCGGCCCGCGCGACTTCGGCCATCAGCATCCTGCCGACTCCGGTTCCCCGATGTTCAAGAGCCACCTGCACGCGCAGAACACGAGCCCAGTGAGCGGTCAGCGGGCTCGGGTTGCCGGCCAGCAAGAGCCAGCCAGCGACCGCACCGTCGATGCTAGCGATCAGCAGCCGATTCAGCTTCCGGTCCAACGACTCGACCATGGCCTCAAGGGCGGGACGGACCTGATCGTCGGAGACAGGCAGGAACGGGAAGCCGACCGCGCCACCGGCGTTCGACACCTCGCGCCAGCATGCGGCCAGTTCGTTGCGCAGCTCCCGCGTGACCATCGCTGACGTGGTCAGCCAGCGGCAGTCGGGCGTAGCGCTCACGGCCAAAGCCGTGGAAAGTGTCCGGAGCTTGTACCAGATCGGCCACTGCGGTGCTCTTGTCCCCGATCTGGCCGGCTCGGTCACTGGACTGGCTTGGCACCAGTCTCCGTTAGGAACTCCGTCAGCACTTCGGCGAGGCGTTCGGGCTGGTCTTCGGGCACGAGGGTCGAGGACTCGGCGATCTCGACCAGGCGACCCTGGGGTAGGAGCGCCGCCAGTCGCGGGCCATGCTCACGGGGCATGAGCCGGTCCTCGGTTGCCCAGACGACGAGGGCCGGGCGGTCGAACTCGCGCAGCCGCTCGCTGCACGCCAGCAGCGCCTTGCGGCGTGGAGTCCCGGTGGCGAACTTCGCGAAGTCGCGGCGGATCGCCCAGCTCTCGCGTGCCGGGCGGAACCAGTCGGTGAGGACGTCTTCCGAGATGCCGCGCACGCTCATGCCGCCGTAGGCGTTGCGGTTGTCGCGGATCGCGCGGACGCGCAGCAACTGCAAGAGTAGCCAGACGCCGCCCGGCACCGCCGCGACGACGCTGATCAACTTGGCGGCGCCGGGCGGCATGTTGTCGAACGCCTCGCACGCGACGAGCGCGAGCCGGCCGACCCGCTCGGCGCCGTCGAAGCGTTCGGTGACCAGGAACTGCCCGCCGCCCCAGTCATTCAGCACGAGCGTGACGTCTTGCAGGCCGAGCCGCTCGAGGAACTCGCCGAGCAGCCGGGCCACCCCGAACTGGGTGAGGTCCGCGTCCGGCCTCATCGGGATGCGGTGACCGCCGAGCGGCAGGGTGGGCAGCACGCAGCGGTAGCGGAACAGCAGCGGCACCACCTTGCGCCACTGCGTCGGCGACATCGGCAGGCCGTGGGTGAGGACCAACACCGGCCCCGTCCCACCGGTGTCGACGTAGTCAATGGCCCCAGCCAGCAGACAGGCGTTGAGCAAGCACGGCCGGAAGGGTCGGACACCCGAACTCGGATCAGCGACGCGGCGGCGAGCCTGTTCCGGCGCGACGGCTACTCGGGCACCGGGCTGAAGCGCATCGCGGCGGACTCTGGCGCACCGTTCGGCTCGATCTACCATTTCTTCCCCGGGGGTAAGGAGGAACTCGCCGAGCACGCGATCCGCACCTCGGGCGTCGCGTACGGGCAGTTGGTGATGTCGTTGCTCGACAGCGTCGCGGATCCGCTGGAGTCGCTGCAGCACGCCTTCGAGGCGGCCGCCGCCGACCTCGAAGGCACGGACTACGCCGACGCGTGCCCGATCGCCACCGTCGCCCTCGAGGTCGCGAGCAGCAACGAGACGCTGCGGCTCGCGACGGCGGACGTATTCATCATTTGGGTCGACGCTGCGACCGACTGGTTCGGCCGGTGGGTCGCCGAGGTCGCCACGGCGCGCCGGTTGGCGCAGTCGATGATCATGATGCTCGAGGGCGGATTCCTGCTCAGCCGCGCCCTTCGCGACCGTGAGCCGCTGCTCACCGCCGGGCGCTCCGTCGTCGAGTTGACGCGGGTCGCCTTCGCCCGTCCGGGTGGTTGACGCCCGAGCGGACGAACTCGGTGACGACAACGAACGTCATCGCGGCCAGCACTGCAGCGGCGGTACTCAGCTCACGATGACCATGGCAACAGAGCTCCACCGCGTTGCCGGTTGGGGATCGTCAATTGGGACGGAAGACCGTCTCAGCCGTGACTGAGCACGTTGAGCACGTGGCCGTCAGGGTCGCGGACGAAGAAGCGTCGCACCCCCCAGGGCTCGTCGGTGAGGGGGTGCACGATCTCGGAACCGGCTTGAAGGGCAGCCGCGTAG